>Ga0102832_1001476_pt1 | contig 17888 bp, 15 predicted proteins | sample EBPBio282013_DNA_FD_88942 | JGI IMG/M metagenome (GOLD analysis project Ga0102832, IMG submission 88942) | Wastewater treatment Type I Accumulibacter community from EBPR Bioreactor in Madison, WI, USA - Reactor 2_5/28/2013_ DNA (Illumina Assembly) | ecosystem: Engineered > Bioreactor > EBPR >...
ATGTTGATGTTCGCCCACGGGTTCAATATTCACTACGGACAAATTACCCCGCCCGCCAACGTCGATGTGACGATGGTTGCGCCGAAGGCTCCCGGTCACCGCGTCCGTGAAGTCTTTAAGGACGGCGCAGGTACACCCGGATTGCTCGCCGTACACCAGAACGCGACTGGCAACGCCAAAGCGCTCGGCATGGCTTATGCCAAAGCCATCGGCTGCACCCGTGCCGGTGTCATCGAAACGACTTTCAAAGAAGAAACCGAAACCGACCTGTTCGGCGAACAAACTATTCTCTGCGGTGGCGTAACGGGTCTTATTCGCGCGGCCTTCGAAACGTTGGTCAAGGCTGGCTACCAACCGGAAGTCGCCTACTTCGAATGTATGCACGAACTCAAACTCATCGTTGACCTCCTGTACCAAGGCGGTTTGAGCTATATGTGGTACAGCGTCAGTGACACCGCCGAATACGGTGGCTATGTGGTCGGCGATCAGGTTGAAAACATGGTCAAGGAAGAATTTGCGGGCGTGCTGAATAAGATTCAAGATGGTACCTTTGCCCGTGAATGGATCGCGGAAGTCAAGAACGGTCGCCCGAACTTCATTCCGCGTCGCAACCGCGAACATAACTTGCTGATCGAAGAAGTCGGCGCGAACCTGCGTGACATGATGCCGTTCCTGAATGCCAAACGCATCAAGCAGGATGCCAGCTCAGGCAGCTAGTTGGGTCGAATGTATTCTGTATGAACCATGTTCAAACACCATTTCATAAACTCAGTATAGGGATGAACCACATGGATGATCGTGATGGTGTAGTACGCGAAAGGGGGTGGTCCTATGCCCGAAGATGGCCTTGCTGACCTTACGACAGTAAGCATTTACTCGCACACTTTATATAACAAAAGGATCACCCGAACATGGCTATTCAAATAGATGAAAATCTGGTACGCGTATTTGATACAACCTTGCGCGATGGCGAGCAAAGCCCCGGCGCAACCCTGAGCAGCGCCGAGAAGTTGGAGATTGCTCGCCAACTGGCAAACCTCGGTGTCGATATTATCGAAGCGGGCTTTCCCGCCGCCTCGCCGGACGATCTCGCGGCTGTCCAGCGTATCGCTCAAGAAGTCGGTACTGCCAACGGCCCTGTAATCTGCGGCCTCGCCCGCGCCCGCGAAAAAGATATTCTGACTTGTTGGGAAGGGGTGAAGCCCGCAGCGAAACCTCGTATCCATACCTTCCTCGGTATGTCCGATATTCACCTCAAGCACATCAGCAACATCAGCCGTGCCGAAGGTCTAAAGATCGTGCGCGATGGTGTATCGCTGGCGCGTAGTCTGTGTCCCGATGTCGAGTTTAGCCCGATGGATGCTGGACGCGCGGAACTGCAATACCTCGTCGAAGCCTGTGCGGTCGCCATCGAATCCGGTGCGACCACCCTCAACATCCCAGATACTGTCGGGTACGTCACCCCAGAGGAATGGGGCGAGTTCATGAGTAACTTGATTGCCGAAACCCCCGGTGGTGGCCCCGGCAGTGGTGTCACATGGTCAGTCCACTGCCACAACGACCTCGGCTTGGCGACTGCCAACTCCCTCGCTGGTATTTTGGCCGGTGCGCGTCAGGTTGAAGTGACCATTAACGGCATCGGCGAACGCGCGGGTAACACCAGCCTCGAAGAAGTCGTGATGGCGATTCACACCCGTTCCAAGTTCTACAGCTTGCGGACGAACATCAACACCCGCGAAATCATGAAGACCAGCCGTTTGGTCAGCAATTACACGGGGATGCACGTTCAGCCCAACAAAGCCATCGTTGGGGCGAATGCCTTTGCTCACGAAGCGGGTATCCATCAAGATGGTATGTTGAAGAACGCCACCACCTTTGAGATCATGACCCCCGAAACGGTGGGTTTGGTACATAGCCGCTTGGTTCTGGGCAAGCACAGTGGTCGCCACGCTCTGAAGGTGCGGTTGGATGAACTAGGTTATAAAGTTGACGGCGACGCGCTGAATCAAGTGTTTGCCCGCTTCAAGGACTTGGCCGACGCGAAAAAGACCGTCACCGATGCCGATTTGGAAGCATTGATCGCTGACGAATTCCACGGGCCGGAAGAAATTTTCAGCCTCATCGATATTCAAGTGACCTGCGGCACGATGGGAATGCCCACCGCCACTGCCAAAGTGCGTAACGCCGTTGGTGAAGAAGCGATTGTCGCCGCCGTAGGCACAGGCCCGGTTGATGCCTGCTTCCGTGCGGTGGATTTGGTCGTAAAGTCGCCCAACCGCTTGATCGAATACAGCGTCCACAGCGTCACCGAAGGTATCGATGCCCTTGGTGAAGTGACCGTGCGTATTGCGCCAAATGGTGAAGATAAACGCTCATTTGGTGGCTATGGCGCGGATGATGACATCATTGTTGCCAGCGTGAAAGCCTATCTCGCCGCCCTCAACCGTATGGTCGCCGTATTGGGAATGGCAGGACAAAAACCGGAAGGGCAGGTTTCGGAAGTGGGTATCCAATCCGAGACAAAATAGATTGTAAAAGCACGCTGGAAAATGCGACTAACACATCAGTGAGTTGTAGAGTTTAACGAGTGAAGATATGAGTAAACCACGTACCCTTTTCGAAAAAGTGTGGGATAACCACATTGTCCGCCCGCAAACGCCGGACACACCCGCTGTTTTGTATATCGACCTGCATCTCGTGCATGAAGTCACCTCGCCGCAGGCATTTACTGTCTTGCGCGAGCGTGGCCTCAAAGTGCGCCGTCCTGACCGCACGATGGCGACGATGGATCACAGCACACCGACCACACCGCGTAATGCGCTCGGCATCATCCCCGTGACTGACCCGATGGCTTCCGCGCAGTTGGATGTCATGCGGAAAAATTGCGCTGACTTCGGCATTCCGCTGTACGATCTTGGCACATCCAATCAAGGGATCGTCCATGTCATCGGGCCGGAGCAGGGGTTAACCCAACCCGGTATGACCATCGTTTGCGGCGACAGCCACACCAGCACGCATGGCGCGTTCGGTGCGCTGGCGTTCGGTATTGGTACAAGTGAAGTGTCGCACGTCTTAGCGACCCAATGCTTGCTCCAGAGCAAACCGAAGACGATGGCCGTTCGTGTGAATGGCACGCTTCACACCGGCGTGACCGCTAAGGACATCATCCTCGCGGTCATTGCCAAAATCGGTGTTGGGGGTGGTACTGGCTATGTGTTGGAATATATGGGTGATGCGTTGCGTTCCCTCAGCATGGAAGGCCGTATGACCATCTGCAATATGTCGATTGAAGGCGGTGCGCGCGCAGGTATGGTTGCTCCTGATGATACAACGTTCGAGTACGTTGCAGGTCGCCCTTATGCGCCGAAAGGTGCGGATTGGGATGCAGCCGTTGCGGGCTGGCGACAGTTGCCAACCGACGAAGGCGCAGCTTTTGACCATGAAGTTGTGCTCAATTCGCACGACCTGACACCGATGATTACTTACGGCACAAACCCCGGAATGGGAATGCCGATTGCTGCCAATGTGCCTGATCCTGATAATTTGGCTGATTTCAGCGAAAAGATGGCGCTCGATAAGGCGCTCAAGTATATGGATTTGCAACCGGGACAAAAACTTATAGGCAAACCTGTAGATGTGGTATTCGTTGGTAGCTGCACCAACAGCCGCATCTCCGACCTGCGTGAAGCTGCGCGTATGATTGACGGTCGTAAGGTTTCATCCAATGTTCGCATGATGGTCGTCCCCGGTTCGCAGCAGGTGAAGGCTCAAGCTGAAGCCGAAGGACTGCACGAAATTTTCAAGGCTGCCGGTGCGGAATGGCGCGAGGCTGGTTGCTCGATGTGCATCGCGATGAACGGGGATCAACTCCAACCCGGTCAATATGCCGTCAGCACGAGCAACCGTAACTTCGAGGGTCGTCAGGGTAAGGGCGGTCGCACGTTCCTCGCTAGTCCGCTGACCGCTGTCGCAACCGCTGTGAATGGTGTCATCACTGACCCCAGAGAGATGGTGAACTAATGGAACCGATTGGTAAATTTTCGGGCAGCATGGTCGCGCTGCCGAATAACGACATCGATACCGACCAGATCATCCCTGCTCGCTACCTCAAGGTGACGGATAAGAATGGTTTGGGGCAGGCGTGTTTTTCCGACTGGCGCTATAACGAAGACGGCTCACCAAAGCCGGATTTCCCGCTGAATCAGCCTGAGTATAAGAACGCTCAGGTCTTAATTGGCGGTCATAACTTCGGCTGCGGCAGCTCCCGTGAACATGCGCCGTGGGCATTGATGGGCGCGGGCTTCAAAGCGGTCATCAGCACCTATTTTGCCGACATCTTCAAAGGTAATTCACTGAAGAACGGGTTGCTGCCGGTCATCGTGGATGAGCAAACGCATCAGCAGTTGATTAGCTTGGCGCAAGAAGACCCGACCGCGCAGGTAACAGTTGACCTTGAATCACAGCAGGTTATCCTGCCCGATGGTCGCACAGTCACCTTCCCGATTGATTCCTTTTCGCGCTATTGCCTCTTAAACGGTGTCGATCAGTTGGGGTTCTTGCTTGGCCTTGATTCCGACGTGCAGCAGTACGAAAACACAAACGTAGGGCGCGTAGCTACAACCGCCTAGTTCTAGGAAAATGCCGTTATGAATGTCGCAATCTACGACACGACTTTACGCGATGGTACACAGCGGGAGGGGATCTCCCTCTCGCTTGCTGATAAACTCAAAGTGACGCGCTTGTTGGATACCCTCGGTGTCACCTATATCGAAGGTGGCTGGCCGGGTTCAAACCCCAAAGATGCCGCGTATTTCGAAGCGGTTCAGTCAATCGAACTCAAGCATTCGCGTATTGCGGCTTTTGGTTCAACCTGTCGTAAAAACGGTGATCCTGCGACCGATCCCAATATCATCGCGCTCGTCGATGCCAAAACGCCTGTTGTGACGGTCGTCGGCAAAACATCCATGCTGCATGTGACCGACGTGCTTCAAACCACCGCTGAAGAAAACCTCCGTATGATTCGCGAGAGTTTGCGCTATCTCAAAAGTCTTGGCAAAGAAGTCATCTATGATGCCGAACACTTCTTTGATGGCATCAAGCTCGACTTTGAGTATGCACTCGAAACGATTGGCGCGGCTATTGAGGGCGGTGCGGATGTCGTCGTATTGTGCGATACAAACGGCGGGTCACTGCCGTGGGAAATTGCCCGTTTTATCTATGATGTGCAAAAAGCTTTCCCAAACATCAAGCTGGGCATTCATACCCACAATGATGGTGAACTTGCGGTAGCCAATTCATTAGCGGCTGTTCAGGCCGGTGCAATTCAGGTACAGGGGACGATTAATGGCTATGGTGAGCGCTGCGGTAATGCCAATCTGTGCAGCATCATCCCCGACCTTGAACTGAAGATGGGCTACAAATGTCTGCCGAATATCGAAAGCCTCCGAACCTTAACGACACTTTCGCGCACCGTCGCGGAAATCGCCAACCTCTCGCCGGATAACCACCTTGCTTACGTCGGTAAAAGTGCGTTCGCACATAAAGGTGGTATTCACGTCGCCGCTATCCGTCGCAACGTTGATAGCTACCAGCATATCGACCCGACGCTCGTTGGTAACGAGATGCGTATCCTCGTTTCGGACTTGTCAGGGCAGGGCAATCTGCTGAGTAAAGCCGAACAGTTCGGCATGAGCGTTTCGAAGGCCGAAGCCGTTTCAGTGCTGGATGAAATCAAACGTCTCGAAAATGAAGGTTTTGTTTTTGAAGGTGCAGAAGCATCGGTTGCGATTCGGTTGCACCGTGCCGCGCCCAATTATAAGCCTATCTTTACGCTGGTCGATTTCACCGTGCTAGTGTCCGAGCGGAATGGGTTTGCGCTGTCTCAGGCAATGGTCAAAATTGATGTGGATGGCGACATCGTACACACCGCTGCTGACGGCAATGGTCCCGTGAACGCCCTTGACCTTGCCCTCCGCAAAGCGCTTATTCCTCGCTACCCGCAGCTTGCCGATTTCCAATTGGCCGACTATAAAGTCCGTATCCCTGATAGTAACAATGGCACTGCGGCCACTACTCGTGTTTTGATCGACACCCAAAATCACCATACCCGTTGGAGTACGGTCGGTGCGGGCGCAAATATCATTCAGGCAAGCTGGTTAGCGCTGGTGGATAGTGTCGAATATGGTCTAGTCATCGCACCTCGCGAAGTGCAATCATCCCCAGCGGTGATGAGCAGTAGTTAACAGCACCGCACGTCGGGCGCTTGTAGAAAACGATAATTGTTGAGGAATGGTCACGGGTTGGCGCTTGTCCGACCCGTTTTTATGAGGAGTTAAAAGAGTGAAAGCAACAATAGCAGTTTTGTCGGGTGATGGCATTGGGCCGGAAGTAACATCGCAGGCCATCAATGTGCTGCAAAAAATCGCGTCCAAGCATGGTCATGACTTCACCTTCAACGAAGCACCAATGGGTGGTATTGCCATCGACCAGTTTGGCGACTCGTGTCCCGATTCAACCATCCGCACCTGTGAACAGTCGGATGCAATCCTATTAGGTGCTGTCGGCGGCCCGAAATGGTCAGACCCTGCCGCGCCAGTACGCCCCGAACAAGGCTTGCTGAAAGTCCGTAAGCATTTTGAGCTGTTCGCCAATTTGCGTCCGGTGAAAACCTATCCCGTGTTGGCTTCGCATGTCCCGCTGCGTCCCGAATTTCTGGATGGCGTGGATATGTTGTTCGTGCGCGAACTGACGGGCGGCCTTTACTTCGGCCCGCGCCAAGATCAAGGGGATGGCGACACCGCTTACGACACCGAACTTTATACTGTTCCCGAAGTAGATCGGGTTGCCCATGTCGCTTTCCGTGCCGCACAGGCTCGCCGTAAGAAGGTTGCCTCCATCGACAAAGCGAACGTCATGGCGAGTTCACGGCTTTGGCGGCGCACCGTCATTAAGGCGCACGAGGACTACCCCGAAGTCGAACTTGAGCATGTGCTTGCGGATGCCATGAGCATGTACCTCATCACGCGCCCTGCCAGCTTCGATGTCATTATCGCTAGCAATATGTTTGGTGACATTCTCAGTGATGAAGCGTCAGTGTTAGCGGGTTCGCTAGGTATGTCACCTTCTGCTTCTTTAGGTTCGTCAAAGTTTGGCTTGTATGAACCCATTCATGGCTCCGCCCCCGACATCGCAGGGCAGGGGAAAGCCAATCCAACGGGTACGATTTTAAGCACTGCGATGCTGTTGCGTTACAGCTTGGGTTTGGAAGCAGAAGCGCAAGCCATCGAGCAAGCTGTTGAAGCGACGTTAGCTTCTGGTGCGCGTACTGCCGATATTGCCACGCGCGGCAGCAGCTACATCAGCACCACCGAATTTGCTCAGACCGTATTGTCGAATCTCTAACTTAGGGTTCGTTTCGGTCAGGATTTGCCACTCTCGTTGGCAGCACGTCCGTTAGGTCCGGCGATGGCGTTTCGAGTGCCGTATTCAAGTATTTGCGGTTCATCTCAAATATCGCCATCGCCGATACCAAGTAGAGCAGCCGTCTGCCGCCCAATGACATCGACTTCCATGTAATTGCCCGCAGCGCACACAGCGCCAGTGCGATGTAATATTCGTACCAGTTCTCCTCAGTCGTCAAGCACTGCCGCACGATATTACGCAGCGCATCGACCGCCTGAGCCGCATGGATAATTGGCTCGTAATCAGTCGGTAACGGGTCTTCATTCACGGCTGCGATCAAGCAGCGCACCGCCAAGCGCACTGTTGCCCAATCCGAATCCAACACGCCCATCAGCGCGTCCCCCAGCAAGCTGACTTCCAGCGTTGCCCAGTCAAAGAGTGTGTGCCCGTCCCGTGTATGCCCGAAGTCGATCAGCCAAACGCTGTTGTTCGGGCCGACCAGAATATTCCCCAGATGCAAATCCCCGTGTATCTTACTCATCGACCCATTCACATGCCGGTCAAGCAAGTTGTCATACGCCAGCAGGGGGTTCGGCAGTTGTAGTTCTTCGAGGCTAATCCAACGGTCATCCGGCTCAAAATCAGGCTCAAGATCGCGCACCGCGTCCAGCATTAGGTCGTAGCGCGTTTTCCACACGCTGCCCATCAGCCGTTCGACAGTTTCACCGCGGTAAAATGTCCGCGAAAGCCCATTCACCCCGCGCATTTCGATCTTATACGCCCGTTTGTCCGCCTCGCTGCCATAGCCGACCGCTAATTTGAGCAAGTTGTGTTCGTAGTCAATCTTTTGCACGGTGAAGTTTTCAAGCACCACATCATCACCGAACTCCATCTCGGTCATTTTGGTCTTCAGCTTGGCACGGTTGACCGGAATCTTGATGACCAGCGGCATCTCCGGCTCGTCATCTTCCGGGATAAAATCCAGCGTCAGTAGTGGGGGGAGCAGCCAATCGTATTCCTTCCACGCCTGAAACCGAAAAGGTCGCTTGGGCTGCCACCACGTAATTTTAAACTGCGTGTATAGATCTTTTTGCAGCAGTCGCCCCAGTTCTGCCGTCCCAAATGCCTTGACATAATGGCGTAAATCCATCGGGATGCCGTCTGAATGCGCCACCAACGTGTACTTGATGCCCGCTAGCTCAGAGGTTTCCGGCTTAACAGGGCTGTCCTCTAATCGCGCCGTTTGCAAGGGCAGGGCGCTTTTGACATGCGTCTCGAAGCGGTGTACCTCGTCTAGAATACTGTCCGCATCATGGATCTTAACCACCATCGGCGCATCTTCATGTCCGTCGGCGTGAACGGGCGTGACCACCAGAACCAGCGCCCCGCTAAAGCCCGTTAGTCGCTGCTCAACACGGATGACCTTATGCCCGCTAAACATCCGCCGCAGCACGAAAAGCTGCTCGCGCTCAATCGGCTGAGTGTTGTCAAAACTTTCGGCGAACGCCACATGAATATCCGGTGTTTGGGGTTCCCGCTTCGGGTCATAACCCATTGCTGCCAGCGTGGTCGCCTGCAAATTCATGCCGAGTGTCCGCAGCACCCGAATCGGCAGGCTGTCGTTTTCCGTCAAAATCGCAACCAATAGTTCGCGTTCGGTGGCTTCGGCGATCTCGTTTTCCATTGCAAGGTCATTGGTAATATCGAGTACTACCTCTGTACGTGGCGTGTAGGGGAAGCCCGCCCATAACCGTTGGTTGCTGCCTTTGTCCGTCTTGCGCCGTATGGCATCAATTATATATTCCGTCGTAAAGCCGTAGTCCTCAACGATGCTGGCTGTAATACCGCCTTGAATTTGCAACATGGCAATAAAAAGATGCTCAATACCGAGGTAATGATGCCGCATCTGCACCGACTCTTGCCGTGCGTTAATTAGAATATCTTTGAGGCTAATAACGTGCATGGCTTACTTGTTGTTCTCTTCTATCCGCATCCATGTGTGTCCAACACGGAATAGTTGGTTGACCTCAATCGGAATCGCACCTTTTACCCGTGCGTCACTATCGGCGTGTTCAACAAATGTCCCGTTCGTACTCTCGCAGTCTTCAAGCCACCAACGCTCACTTTCCCAATAAATATAAGCGTGCTGTCGGGAAATAAAGGAGTCGTTCCGCAAGCATAAGTCGCTGTCCTCTTTGCGTCCGATGCTGATCTGCCAGCGGTTTTGTGCCTCAACAAATTGACCGTCGCCATTATCAATGCTGTAGCTCAGGCGCAGCCCATCTTCAACACCGCTCATAATCATTAATACGAGTTGCACTTGCCCACTCCCTGCCTGACGCTGCACCTGCCATTATACTATGAATTGGATTCGTCACGGTGCTTGCTCTTTTGCCTGTCCTATGCTATTCTGTCCCACATAACAAATGAATAACACACACTCTTATGAAGAACGGTTGAGGGAACGGCCCTGAGACACCGTGGCAACCCCCAAATGATGGGAAGGTGCCAAATCCGTCGGCAATTGCTGACAGATGAGAGCGATTACCTGATTGTTATTTACACAGGAATCAACTCTAAGAGACTTCAGCCCGAAGTCTTTTTTGTCGGCAAACCGTACCCGTCTTCATGAAGAAGGTCGGGTTTTTTATTTCTGGCGGTTGCTATCTAGTCTGTGTCTTTAATGAATTGGGTAGAGGTCTAAAACATCGTGAGCGACGACAACAATACGACGCAAGGTAAAAGCACACGTGCGGTTCATGGCGGTACGAAACGCCGCAAAGCGTTTAATTCACTCAATACGCCCATCGTTCAAACCGCGACATATACATTTGGCGATACGCAAGAACTCATCGACTTCATGGAAAGCAAAACGTGGGGCGATGGTGACGACCGTGAAGAATACGGCCGCTACGGTAATCCGACCGTTTCCGCCGTTGAACGCAAACTTGCCGCGATGGACTCCGGCGAGGATGCGGTCTTGTACGCCTCCGGTATGGCAGCGATCACCTCGTTGCTCCTGTCCGTTCTCCCATCCGGCGCACACATCGTCATGACCGATGACTGTTACCGCCGCACGCGCCAATTCTGTCAAACCTTCCTCAAGCGCTTTGGCATCGAAACGACCGTCGTGCCAATGGGTGATTATGATGCGATGGAAGCCGCCATCATCCCCAAAACCACCCGTGTAATCATTTCCGAAAGCCCGACCAATCCGTACCTTCGAATTGCCAACCTTGACCGGATTGCCAAGTTGGGTAAGAAATACCGCGTCCTGACCATGATCGACAGCACCTTCGCCACACCCGTCAATCAGCGTCCGCTGGAGTGGGGGATCGATTTCGTTGTCCACAGCGCGACGAAGTATCTGTCGGGGCATAATGACTTGCTGGCGGGGGTTGTTGTGGGTCGCGCCGACCGCATTAAAGCCTTGCGCGATGCCCGTGGTGTCTTGGGTGGCATTGTTGACCCCCAGAACGCTTATCTGCTCGACCGTGGTATCAAAACCCTCGGTGTTCGTGTTCAACAGCAGAATAAAACAGCGCTTGCGGTCGCTCAAATCTTGGAAGACCACCCCCGCATCGAACGGGTTTGGTATCCCGGCTTGGAATCACATCCCGACTATGAAATTGCCTCTGCCCAAATGACCGGTTTTGGCGGTGTGGTCAGCTTTGAGGTCAAAGGCGATCTGCAAACCACCAGCCACTTTATCGACTACCTCAAAATTCCCTATATCGCCCCCAGCCTCGGCGGTGTGGAAAGCCTCATCGAGCAGCCCGCCCTCATGAGTTACTACGAAAAAACCAGTGAAGAACGTCTTGCGCTCGGCATTAAGGATAACTTGGTGCGGTTTGCCATTGGTATAGAAGACACTGACGACGTATTGTTCGATGTTCAACAAGCGCTTGCCAATATCTAGCAAACCGAAGTTGCTCAATCAAAAAGGCGCATCCAACTTGGACGCGCCTTTTATTCCCTTAACTAGTCAAATATTATGCAGGAGTAAGTTCTTTCTTACCCAAAATCTCGCGCAGTGAGTCGATGTTTGCATCAGATTGGTGCAGTGTGTTCGCGTAGTGTGGCTCAATGCCGTCCATCTCATGGCTATGATAGTGCATCACCGCTTCAGGGTCTTTCAACACATGCCCGGTAAGGATGCCCACGACCGTTTCGTGCGACTTGATAATGCCTTTGCTTACCAGCTTCCGCAGCCCCACCAATGAACATGCCGATGCCGGTTCGCAGCCTAACCCTTGCCGGTCAATCAGCGCCTTCGCATCCATAATCTCTTGGTCGCTGACTTCCTCAACCACGCCGTCCGTCCATTTCAGAGTACGGATAGCCTTCTTGTAGTTCACGGGATTACCGATCTTGATCGCCGTAGCGACCGTTTCCGCATGAACCGGCTCAAAACTTTTCAAGCCGTTCTGGTAACTGCGGTACAGTGGGTTAGCACCTTCCGCTTGAATGATCGCTATACGCGGTATGCGGTCAATCAGCCCTAGCGAGTACAACTCATGCAGCCCCTTGCCGAAGGCTGAACTGTTCCCCAGATTACCCCCCGGCACCACAATCCAATCCGGCACTTTCCACCGCAGTTGCTGGATTGCCTCGATAATAATGCTCTTTTGCCCTTCCAGCCGGAAGGGGTTGATCGAGTTTAATACATAGATGCCGAGTCCCTCCGCCACTTCCCGCACCAGTTCCAAATTACGGTCGAAGTCGGCATTGACTTGCACACCGGTTGCCCCGTAGGCAATCGCTTGTGCCAATTTACCCGCCGCGATTTGCTTATTCTGGAAGAAAACGATTCCCTCGATCCCTGCCCATGCCGCGTAAGCCGCTAACGAAGCCGAGGTATTGCCCGTCGAAGCACAGGCCACGCGGTCGATACCGAGAACCCGCGCTTGAGTCACACCGCCGGTCATGCCGCGATCTTTGAATGAACCGGTAGGGTTTTCCCCCTCGTGTTTGAGGTACAATGTCTCCACGCCAGCCCATGCCGCGAGTTTGGGGGTGCGGTAAAGGTTGGTGTTGCCTTCTGGTCGGCTCACGACCAAATCATTAGAGACATCAGGATAGATCATCTCTTTATAGCGCCACACACCGCTGTTGTAGGGTGCTTCGAGCGTGCCGAGGCGGCTGTCAAAAAGAGTATGGGTTGCAGTTTTTTTGAGGTAGTCAGTATCATGTTGAACATCCAGCAGCCCGCCGCATTTTTCACAAGCGTAAATGATCTTGTCAACTGGGTATTGCTGCCCACAATCCATACATTGTAGTATGCTCAACATGCTGTTTCACCAATTGTGTCTTAGAGGAAAATGCAAGGATAACAAGTTCTTATGACGAATACCAGTGCGGAGGCATTTGCCCCGGCGACGATGGCGAATTTGGGTGTTGGTTTTGATGTGTTAGGCTTGGCGTTTCATGAACCCGGCGATGTCGTTCGCGCTGAGTTAACCGATGAACCCGGTGTTACGATTGCGGATATAGAAGGGGATGGCGGGCAGCTCACCCGCGACCCTGAAAAAAATACAGCCGGTATTGCAGCCGCCAGTACGCTTAAACGCCTCGGTGTCAATCAGGGGGTACGCCTGACCATTCGTAAGAACCTGCCGCTTGCAAGTGGATTGGGCAGCAGCAGTGCCTCAGCCGTCGCCGCAGCCGTCGCTGTAAACGCGCTCTTTGGCGACACCCTTTCGATGAAAGAGTTACTCGACCCCTCACTCGATGGCGAGGCCGCTGTCAGTGGTCGCCACGCTGATAATGTCGCGCCCTGCCTGTTTGGTGGCATTACATTGGTAACAGGTGTTGATGCCAATGAGATTAAGATGCTCCCCATTCCGCCTTCGCTGCATCTCGCCTTGATAACACCAAATGTAGCGGTCCAAACTGCCGTCGCGCGTGCGGTTCTGCCACAGTCTATCCCTTTAAAAACGATGGTGTTACAGACGGCCTACATGGCACGTTTGATTGATGCCATCTATCGCGGCGATCTGTCCGAAATGGCGCGGGCAATGGAAGGCGATCAAGTCATCGAACCCGCCCGCGCTCACCTGATGCCGCTGCTCTACGAAATGCGTCAAATCGCCAAGTCGAACGGCGCGTTTGGCCTAGTCATTAGTGGGGCAGGGCCAACGCTGTGTGCCATTTGTAATGATGAAAAAATAGCTCAAAGAGTTGCTCAAGCCATGCAGGCAGGGTATGATGCGGCAGGTATCGAAAGTGCCACACGTTGCACCGGAATTTCGACCAGTGGCGCTCATGTTTTGAGGGTTAATTAAACGATTTGTGTGAAATACTTCCCATTCGTTGACTCTCAATATCGTTCAGTGTATACTAAATTTAGATTGTTCTGAAAGTAACAAACGACCTGAAACTGGCACTAAAGGTAGGCCAATCATGACCATACAAGAAGCAATGCAGTCAGTCGAAAACATCATGTTTGAGGTCGTAAATAGTGATGTAAAGACGTTGCGTGAAGCCAGTCGCCATATCCTTGATGCTGGTGGCAAGCGTGTCCGTCCGCGCTTGACTATGTTAGCTTACTCGGCGCTTGGCGGAACGGATTACACCTACGCTGCCCCACCTGCCGCTGCCATTGAACTTGTTCATACCGCGAGCGTCGTCCATGATGACATCAACGATCATGGGGTCGTGCGTCGGGGTCGTCCTTCCGTAAATGCCATTTGGGGGCGCACTTTTGCCCTCCTAACCGGTGACTTTCTCTTTACCAAAGTCTACGAACTGATGGCTTCCTATAAAGACCTCAACATTGATCTCGCCGAAGCAACCGTTGCATTGGTTGAGGGCGAAACATTACAGGCGGCAGCCGTCAAAGAAAATAACTTCACCCGCGAAGTCTACTATCAAATTATCGCCCGTAAAACGGCTGCGCTGTTCAAGTCCGCCGCGACCATTGGCGCAAAACTTGCTCATGCCGACGAAAAAGTAATTGAAGCGCTGGGTCAGTACGGCTACAGTGTCGGCCTCGCCTTCCAAATCATTGATGACATCCTCGACCTCACCGCCGATACCGCCAAACTCGGTAAAACATCGGGTATCGACTTGGCGCAGGGGCGTGGTTACGTTGCCGCCTACGCGAACAATGGTCATACCGGTGTTGCCGTTGCCGAAGCTGTGGTCGAAGACAGCGACCTGATGACCTCGATCAAAGCCAAACTCCTCAAGGGTGATGCCATCAACGAAGCGCGTATCCAAGCCCGCACCCTCGCGCAGACCGCCATCGCCTGTCTCGACGTGCTGCCGGAGTCGCAAGCGAAGCGCGAACTGATTGACTTGGCGAACATGGTTGTTGACCGCGACCATTAAACCGCTAACAAACACGCCGGTTCAAAATCCAGCCACTTGGCTGGATTTTTTATTCCCTCGTCGCGGTATAATCTCTGCATTCACTAGAGGAGAATACCGCCGTGATAAAAGTTGTCTCCGTTGACCATACACGCGAAATCGAAGCCGCCGCCGATGCCGCTGGCTTGACCTACGCGACCCTCATGCAAAACGCCGGTCACGCGGTCGCCCAACGTGTCATAGCACACCTCGCAAACCGCCCGAATGCGCGTGTCACCGTCCTCGTCGGCGCAGGTAACAACGGCGGTGATGGTCTTGTCGCTGGCCTCGTCGTCGCCCAGCAAACAAAAGCCCTCGTCCGGTTCTACCTCCTCAAACCGCGCTCGGAAGATGATGTGAACTTTGTCGCCGTTCGCAATGCCAATCTCTCCGTCGCCCACGCTTCCGACGACCGTGACGGGCGTGTTTTGCGTAACATGGTCGCCAGCGCCGATGTGGTCGTTGATTCGCTATACGGGATCGGCCTGAAGCTCCCCTTGCGTCCCGACGCAGCCAAGTTCCTCCACACCATCAATCAGGCGCTAAATGATACCCAGCAGCCTGAGCAGCCGCAGGGCATCCTGATCTCACCGATAAATCCCACATCGCGCCTGCATATCCTCAAGCCCTATGTCATCGCCGTGGATTGTCCGAGCGGGCTTGATTGCGACACGGGCGAACTCGACTCCAACGCCATTCGTGCCGATGAAACCGTCACCTTCATCTCCGCGAAGAAAGGGCTGCTGGAGTTTCCCGGTGCTGAAGCGGTAGGCGATCTTCACGTCGCCACCATCGGCCTGACGGATGACTTCCCTCTGTTGAAAGCTATCGAGCCGACCCTTGCCGATGCGTCGATTGCGTCGCTCTTGCCCGCACGTCCGCTAAATGCCAATAAGGGGACGTTCGGCAAAATAATGGTGGTCGCTGGCTCATCCAATTATGTCGGTGCTGCGGGTCTCACCAGCATGTCCGCTTATCGTTCGGGTGCTGGGCTAGTCACCGTTGCCGCGCCACAGTCGGTTGTGGCTGCGCTTTGTGGTCACTTCCTCGAACCAACGTGGCTGCCTCTTGCTGAAACAAAGGGCGAAATTGCCTCCAAAGAAGCCACAGCTTTGGCGAAAGAAATCTCGACTTATAGTGCGGCACTCCTAGGACCGGGGTGGGGCAAGGCAAAATCAACCCACGACCTGTTAGTGAAACTCCTCAAACAAAAACTCCCGCCGCTGATTATCGACGCGGATGGCCTCAATCTGCTCAGTGACATCGACAAATGGTGGAAGCAGCTTCCTGCTGAAACGATCATTACCCCGCACCCCGGCGAGATGGGGCGGCTCGCAAAAGTAACAACTGTCGATGTTCAGGCTGACCGTTGGAAAATCGCTGCCGAGAAAGCCGTGGAGTGGAAGGTGATTTTGGTGCTAAAAGGCGCACATACTTTAGTTGCCGCGCCGGACGGTCGCATTACCGCCATGCCCTTCAAATCCGACGCGCTCTCAACCGCTGGTACAGGGGATGTGCTTGCTGGTCTTATAGCCGGTTTTCTGGGGCAGGGGGTTGCGCCGTTCGATGCGGCTGCTTTGGGCGCTTACGTTCACGGCCTTGCGGGGGAGTTCGCTGCGATAACACAGGGCAACACCCGCAGTGTCACATCCGGCGACGTGTTGAACGCCATACCGGACGCGCTAACCGCCCTAACTACTCCTTAAACCCCAGTTCCAGCCGTCGTCGCCGTGCTGCGGCTTTACCTTCGGCCATACTTTCAGCCAGTGGATCACTGACGACCGCCTCGATCTTGTTGCGTATTTGATCGCCGCCTTCAGCGATCTGCTGCCGGACTTCGCTGCCGCTGCGGGGTGCGCGGAACAAAGCCGCAATCCCGCCTACGATAATCCCGATGATGAACCCGCCGATCAACAGGCCGGTATTGAGTTGTTTATTGTCGTCCACTATTTTTGTCCGTTCTGTTGCTTCGTGCGCCGGATAGCCCGCCGGATGCCACCCACGTCGCGGAAGACTACGCCTAACCCTGCCATGAACCCACCGGCGCGGATAATCGGGCCAACCGCGTTATCACCCACGAACTCAACAGTACCTTTTGCCGTGTCCACCGTTTCTTTAGCGGTCGTCAGTACTGGCTGTACATCCCGCTTCAACATATTGATCAACCGTGTAACCTGAACGATCAGCACCGCGATAGAACCAATAATCAGAATGCCTTCGATACCGATCATGATGAACAGCAGGTTGCGAATATACTCAATCCGCGTCGCCGTGACCTCAAGTTCACTGGTAAAGCCCAGTAACAGCCCGATGATAAAAATGAGCGCGATAATGCCGCCTAAGACACCGGCACTCAAAAATACAATGCGCTGTACAGTCCATGTTGACTGTTTTTCGGTTGTAGTTGCCTCTACAGCAGGCGTGGGTAAAGCAGTTTGTGACATAGATAACCTTATTGTGTTGATCGCTTATTCTTCTGGTCGGTGGTCAAAACATGCGCTGCCACCAAAGCTAAAACCGCACCCAATGACGCGGTTGCGATTCGTAAAGTGCCGATGTTGAAAATGTTGATGCCAAATACCACGCCGATTAAATGACCAGCGGCAAATCCAACCCAACCGGCGAGCAGAAACAACGCCAGTCGCCGCGCGTCACCACCCATGATGATGTGAAAACCGGCTCCGAATAATGTCGCTAAAATAAACCCGAAAATAGTCGTTGGCCCTAACAATTTCCCCCGCCCCTTCGTCGAATTGTTCGGTTCTGATACTCTATGGTACAATTTCGCTTGCGACGAGTGTAGCATAGACTGACCTATCAGACACAGTACAAATGGCTAATTTTTGCTGATGACTATCTTAGATCACCGCATTCTGATCCCCAAGTCCCCCGAAAAGATTTGGGAATTCCTGAGCGACATTTCAAATAACCCCGCTTGGCAAGTTGATTGTACCGATATTTCGCTCCTTACTAATAAACGTTCCGGCGCGGGTACCCGTTGGCGTTATACCACTTCTGGCGGTCGTTCGTTTGTGGTCGAAACAACCGCGTGGTACGATGGCCTCGGCTACGAATACACTTTTGTCGATGGCGCACCCTTTAAAGAGAGTAAGGGACGTATCCGCCTACAAGAAATT
>Ga0102832_1001477_pt1 | contig 17888 bp, 9 predicted proteins | sample EBPBio282013_DNA_FD_88942 | JGI IMG/M metagenome (GOLD analysis project Ga0102832, IMG submission 88942) | Wastewater treatment Type I Accumulibacter community from EBPR Bioreactor in Madison, WI, USA - Reactor 2_5/28/2013_ DNA (Illumina Assembly) | ecosystem: Engineered > Bioreactor > EBPR >...
CGCCGCCGCGCCAGCATCGACACCAGCAGCAACAGCCTCGAAGAATGGCACCGCTACACCATCCCCGCCTTCACCGACCGCCTCAAACTCCGCACCCGCACCCTGTGCGAAGAAGACCACAAACCCTGGCCCGGACGATCTCGGTACACCCGCTACACCAGCGAAACCGCCACCCGGGAACGGCAACGGTCCTACGACGCCGACATCGCCGGGCTCACCGAACTCCCCGGGCACCGGCCAAGGCTGCGTATCGTCGACGACCAGGGCAACCAGATCGACGCCGCCACCGGTGAGGTCCTGCCGGACTAGCTGCCCCCTGGGTCGGAGAGCGACGGGAAGTCGTCTCCGAACCGGATGCGTGGCCGGACGTCATCGGGCGCGTAGCCAGGTGTGCCGCTTGGCCGCACCCGAATGAGGTTCCCACTCCACACACACCCGGCCTTTCCCGCTGAAGCACGACGCCTGGCACCCACCTCGGTGTGGGTCCGCCAGGGATCAATACTCATCCGGACGATAAGGGGTGAAAGTTCAGCCGGCGTTGACACCCGACAACGACTGACTGGTCGTGGGGTTCATATCGCGACACGCGGGGCATGTCGAAGCTGCCATCGTCCGGCGCTGCGCGTCCGACCGAGCTCTGATGTGGGACATGCTTGACGGACCGGGCGTGGGTCGAGCGGGCCGGCCGGACCTTCGGAGGAGCGAGAGTGGAATGGCCTCGGTAGCACAACAGGTGCGCAGCGCCGACAGGGTGATCTGCCAGAACATCGAGGCCACGGCCGATGACCGCGGCTTCCTCTCTCAGAACGTCCTTGGACAGCTCCGCAACCTCGTTGAGGGCCTCATGGTTTGGGCGCACCTCAACGATGGTGCAGCAACGTTCCATTTCGATCAGGTGGGCCCAGCATCCGACTTCGTGCGGCCGAGGGCCAACTTCAGGCTGCTGAGCAGGTTCCACGGGCTGCTTCAGGCCAGCGTGTCGCACTACACGCTAGATCGTGACCCGTCTGAGCGCTTGATGCTCAAGTACTACGAGTTCTTGCTTCGCACTCGGGATCTTGCACAGACCCAACTCGGTATCTCGATCCTTGGCAATCTCGAGGACTTTCCGGTCGATCTTGATCCGTCCCTGCGCGACTACTACGAGAAGATCGCCGCCCGCATAGATGCAGCGCGGATGACACCCGCCGCGAGCCCGCGACGTGAGCGGTACTACCTGCACAGTTCCCGGCCGTTCTTCGTCGGCGGGCGCATCTACTACGAGGTGACTTTCGCGCTCGCCCACAACAGGACGAGCAAGTTCGACCGCCTCATCGGATTCACCGATCTTGACGTCACCGACAAGTACGCGGCCCAACTCGAGTTGGTCGGCGACACCATCGAGGTGCTCGGCCGAACGATGCCGGTCCTGCTCATCAGCGCATGGGAGGTGTCGATCCGTCCATGCGAGTTCGACAACTTCTCCTCGTTGTTTTCCCCGGTCTCCGACGATGTGCGTTCGTCTCACGCCGAGTACCGGCGCCTCATGAGATACCTCACCGAGACCCGATCGAGCCTGCTCGACCTCGTGGACCTGCCCGATGCGGCATACCAGCAGGTCAGGGTCTGGGCGCTCAGCACATCCAACAGAAGCCCGCTCATCTTCCGTGTGCTCGACCAGGCGAGATCCCGGATTCGCAGCGGCTCTGCCGGGTCTCGGCTGCTGCGGTACCTGATGCTGCGCATGAACAACGAAGTCATCAAGGCACAGCGGGATCCGACCCCGAACGGCTGGATGTCGAACCTCAGGGTCACGTCGAGCTCCAGCCCGTTCGACACTATGCCGTTCTGCACGTCGCCTCGTGGCCACAACCCTCGCTTCGCGGACCTCGCCGAGTGTTTCGATGCCGACTCCCACTCCCACGAACTGCTCGCGCGACGTGTGAGGAACAACGTCGAGCAACTCGGTTGTATCTACACCCCCGGAGCAGAGCTTGAGAACTTCGGTGACGTCGACGCCCTGATCGCCCGCTACAACCGGGCCCTCCCACCGACTCGTCGGCACGCGCCGCGCACACTCGTCCACGACATGGGGCACGTGTTCATGACCGGGTACGAAGACGACACGGTCGCGATCGTCGAGAAGCTCCAGGCCATCGCGTCGGAAGGTGTGCCCAAACACCACCGGGACGTGCAGGCGTGGCTCGATCGGAACCCACACCTCATCGATGACCCGCTGAAGGCTGACGCACTGAAGGCGCTGTTCGAGTGTTCCAAGGTCGCGGTCATCTACGGGGCCGCGGGCACCGGCAAGTCGACGATGATCAACCACATCGCGCGCTACTTCTCCGACCAACAAAAGCTGTTCTTGGCGCACACGCACCCCGCAGTGGAGAACCTCAGACGCCGGGTGGAGGCACCGAACAGCTGGTTCAGCACCATCAAGAGTCACACCATGAGCGCCGACTCATCCCACTACGGCGTTCTCGTGATCGACGAGTGCAGCACCGTCGGAAACAAGGCGCTGCTCGAGGTGCTGGAAAACACCTCCTTCGACCTGCTCGTGCTTGTTGGTGACGTCTACCAGATCGAATCCATCGAGTTCGGCAACTGGTTCGGAACGATCCGCTCATACATCCCACCGGAGTCCGTGTTCGAACTCACAAGGCCGTTCAGGACCACCGACCAGGCGCTCGTCACCTTGTGGGACAGGGTACGCAAGCTCGACGATCGCATCGAAGAGTCGCTCGCCCAGAACGGCTACTCGGCTGTACTCGGCGACTCACTGTTCCAGCAGGACAGCGACGACGAGATCGTCCTGTGCCTGAACTACGACGGCCTGTACGGCATCAACAACGTCAACCGCTTCCTGCAGGCAGGCAACCCGAACCCATCGGTGCCGTGGGGCGAGTCAACCTACAAGATCGGCGATCCCATCTTGTTCAACGAGGTCGACCGCTTCCGGCCGGTTGTCTTCAATAACCTGAAGGGCAGGATCGTCCAGATCGATCGCGTCCCGGGCCGCATCACCTTCGACGTCGATCTGGACTGCGACGTCAGCCCAGACGACGTGGTCGGCACGGGGCTGCGCTGGATCCAGGGCTCGACCGTTCAGTTCGACATCTTCGAGCGGGCCGACACCGACGACGACGACGACACGATCGGCACGATCATCCCGTTCCAGATCGCATACGCAGTGTCGATCCACAAAGCACAAGGACTCGAGTACGACTCGGTCAAGGTCGTGATCACCGACGCCAACGAGGAGCGAATCTCGCACAGCATCTTCTACACGGCGATCACCCGGGCGCGAGCACACCTCAAGATCTTCTGGACGGCCGAGACCCAGCAGCGCATCCTGAGCCGTCTTGCTGTGCGCGAGAACATGAAGGACGAGAACCTGCTGAGGGCTCGTCGCGGCCTGACAACATGCGCCCCACGACCAAGGCGCCAGGCGAGTCGATCACGGCCGTAGTGCCGGCAGGGGTGGAGTGTGGCGCAGGTCTTCAGCGGCTAGTTGAGCCGTGTCATGAAACGTGAGCATCCCCACCGGCGCCCAATCTGGTGTTCAGTCTTCGCCATGGAGCGCACGGGCCCTGGACTGGACACAGGCTCCGCGCTGTCGCTGCTGGCTCGGCCCAACCCGAAGGATGAACGGTTTGCCCTCCGACTCGAACGCTGAATGATCCCCGACGATGACCCAGAGCCCGGAGGCCATGACGTGACCGCTTGCCAACCGTCTCTGGGCGCGCCGCTGTGTGTGGGTCCGCACCGGCCGGCCGACTCGCTTCAGGTCTTGGGCGACGACCGACCACTCGCCAGGCTTCACCCCGAAGACTGCCTGAGCAGCTGCAGCCCAACCTGATTCACCGGCATCGAGCAGGTCCGCGAGGAACGCAGTCACCTCCTCAGGCACGCCGAGTGGAATCGGATCGGGCTCGGCGATTCGATCTGGGTGGCGACCGTGCATGTCCTGCGCCGTGTAGTAGCCGTTGATCGCGTCCGAGTCGTACTCCCGGGAGGCGTGCTCGTCCTCGGCGACCTCCCATGCGCCCTCCCGGCGATCCAGCCATGCGCCGAGTGCGTCGGACTCCATATAGATCCGGGGAGCTCCGTGGACCGTCTGGTCGATCCTGTTCATGACGTAGGCGAGCAGAGCCGCGGGATCATCCACGAGCCCGACCACGCTCAGGAAGTCAGCCAGACTCACGAACCAAGCATCCCTTTGCTCTGCATCGAGGTCAGCGATTTCCATCGCGAACGGGTCGACTCGATCCAGCGAGACGACCACCCTGATCACTCTGTCTGGTGTGGAGGACCAGTGGACCGGTCGCTTTCCCTTGGTGCGGAACGAGGAGCCGCCCCTCAACGCCGAGCGTGTGCGCTCGGCCTGGGCCAGGGGCTCCACAACCAGTTCGTCGAACTTTGTACGCACTCGGTCCGGCGCGGCGGAACGGCCCCTTGGCGTGAGCCTTCTCGCTTTAGCCTCGCAGACGATCATGATGCCGGGCAGGTCCACCACGACATCGGTCTCCGCCCACGTCCCATCAGCGAGTTGGTACTCGAGATTGCGGTACACGCGCTGACGGCCGAAGAGCCTGACGGACTCGGACTCGACCACGTCCTCCGTGACCTCGCCACGCAGTCGCGAAAGCCGGTTACGCAGCTTAACGGCGTCGTGTTCGAGCAGGTATTGATCGAACCAGTCGAGCGCCTCATGGAGGAAGTCGTACGGGTGGGACCACACCCGACGATCGCCCACCTTGATGACCGGAAAGCAGCGCAGCCGATTCTCCGAGACCAACGAGGTGACCTTCTGCGACCCGGCGGGTGTCGATATCGCGTCCAGAAGCAGCTGAGCCCGATCAGCGCTTATCCGGAGATCCCGCGCAATGCCGGCTACAGGATCCCTTCCGGACGCTCTCGCCATTGCCCCCAAGAACCCGGTAATTGCGCTTCCCAGGTCTTTTGGCTCAAGACCAGGGTCTTCGTTGAGCTGCTCGACCTGACTGGTGTGTGCCTCGGCGGCGGCCAGGACTTGGAGCGGACGGATGCCGAGGGTGTCTTCGGTGGCGTCATCGAGCGGCCCCAGGATCGCCGACACAATCCGGCGCAGGTGCTGCGTATAGCCAGCGGTGCGATCGAACTGTTGCTCAAGGGTCAGAAGGAGTCGTGCTTCCGCGTGCCGAGGATCGTCGGTGCCCAGAGCCGCGAAGTTGGCCGCACTCTCGTTGCTCATGAAAGCCTGCAGGGTGTCGATCAGTTGCTGAATGAGCTTGGCCGAGATTGGCCTGTCCAGTCCGGCGGCGATGGTCTCCGGAGACATGGAGGTCACCAGTCCGCCGATGAACTCGACACCGGCCTCGAGTCCGTGCACCTCGCCGACCGGCGCTCTTCGTGTCAACTGCTCGTACGCGACCAGATGCAAGTAGGCACCCAAAGGATTTGATGTGGTCAGCAGTTGCACCAACGATTCGCTGAAGCCGACCGCGCGATCAGCGGCTGCGCGCGCACTGTCTTCGATCCGTCGCTGCGCCTCGTCCCGACTCAGCCGCGGGTTGAGAACTGCGACGCTCACGCCGTCTCGCTCAAATCGCTGCAGCACGCCATCGGGCTCTACGGGCCGCGCAAAGCCCCCTTTGCGGGGTCGTCCCAAGGTTGTCACGACACCAGTCTGACGTGGAGCACTGACACTTCCGTAGTCAAGTTCCCCGGATCGCTCGGCGTAACCAGGCAGCCGGGACCGCAAGCTCCGAAGACCTGTTGCGGCGGGAAGGGCGGAGCGGCGTGTCGAGCGCCCTGCGCCGCGTTTGGCGACCACACGCGGTTCAAGCGCGAGCGCTCAGGCCGCGGCCGGCCGGTTGTCGCTCGGCTTGTGTGGCCTGGCGGGCAAACCATGGTGGCGGCGCACCTCCCCCGGTCTCCGGGCGACGTGCAAGTAGCGAATGAGAACGGCGCGGGAGGAGCCAGCAGGCTCGGATTCATCTCGGCGGAAGATGCCCTCCGTGAACGTGCCTTCATGGCCCTGAGGGGATGGGTGCGGCGACACGGCCGTGCCGGACATGCCGGAAGTGGCGCTTCTGGGATGCTCATACCGTGGCGATTGTTGAAGACACTGTATTTCGGATCGTGCGGCGAGATCCGGTTCGCACCGAGGCCGACCTTCAGGCTGACATTGCGATGTTGCTGTTGATCGCGGGCCTGAATCTGGATGAGCACGAGGTTGTGAAGCGCGAATCGCAGGTCGGTGACGGAACTCGCCGCCGGATCGACGTCGAGGTCGGACACCTTGTGATCGAAGTGAAGCGAGATCTACGAAGAGGCCGTGTCCTGCCCGACGCAGAGGTCCAGCTCGCCGGCTATCTCGCCCAGCGCGAGGCCGACCTCGGCGGCCGGTTCGCTGGTGTCCTTACAGACGGGGCAACTTGGCTGTTGTACCGGCTCGTCGACGGCGGCCGGGTTGAGCGGGTCGCCGAGTTGCGTATGTCGGAGACCGCACCGGACGCCGAGAGGCTGGCGGTGTGGCTGGAGTCCATCATGGCAACCCGCACGCAGGTGCGGCCCACGCTGATGACGATCGAGGAACTGCTCGGCGCCCAGTCGCCAGCGCACCGGTTCGACCATGCTGTGCTCGCCGGGATGCTCGAAGCGGCCGCGCATGACCCGGAGGTTCGGCTGAAGCGGGAGCTGTGGTCGAAGCTACTCAAGACCGCATACGGCGACGCGTTTGCCGACGACGCGAAGCTGTTCGTCAACCACACACTCCTGGTGATAACCGCAGAAGCGATCGCGCACGCCATCGTCGGGTTCAATATCACCACGGGCCTCTCCGTCAACGACCTGGTCTCCGGCGAGCAGTTCAGCCGCCGCCAGATCTACGGCGTCGTCGAACAGGACTTCTTTGACTGGCCCATCACACTGCCCGGCGGCCAAGACCTTGTTAGTGACATCGCCCGCCGGGTCGCCAGGTTCGACTGGTCGTCTGTCGAACATGACGTGCTGAAGGTGCTGTACGAGTCGGTGATCGAGCAGCAGGACCGGGAATCGCTTGGCGAGTACTACACGGCCGACTGGCTCGCCGCTCTGATGGTGGCCGACCGGGTGACCGACCCAGCACAGCAACGGGTGCTTGACCCGTCGTGCGGATCGGGCACGTTCGTGTTCCACGCTGTGAAGGCCCATCTCGCGGCCGTCGACGCCACTGGAATGGGTGCTGGCCAAGCTGCGTTGTCAGCCGCCGAGCATGTGTTCGGGATCGACATACATCCGGTCGCGGTCACGCTTGCGAGAGTGACCTACCTGATGGCTATCGGAACAGACCGACTGAACGCCAACGACCGAGGCGCGCTGCGGATTCCGGTATTCCTGGGCGACTCTCTGCAGTGGGAGCGGCATCAGGATCTGTTCACGAGCGAAGATGCGCTGACGATCTCCACGAGTTCGGAGGATCTGATCTCCGGCGGCGGCGGGTCTCTGTTTGCGGATGACCTGGTGTTTCCATCGCAGGTGTGGGCCGACGGGCCGCTGTTCGATTCGCTCGTCAACGACATGGCCGCCGCCGTGAACAAGACCGTGTCCCAAGTCAGCAGGGCGGGCAAGCACAGCGCACGACTTCTCGCCCCGATCCTGAACAGGCATCGAATCACCAATGAGGCGGACCGGCAGGTGCTCCTGGACACGTTCGAGACCTGGATCGGGCTGCAGCGGTCCCAACGAGACCGAATCTGGGGCTACTACGTGCGGAATCTGGCTCGGCCCGTGTGGCTGGCGCTGCCGAGCAACCGGGTCGACGTGCTCGTGGGTAATCCGCCGTGGCTGCGCTACTCGAAGATGACCGCCGCGATGCAGACTCGCTACAAGGAACTGGCACGCCCGCGCCAGCTGCTTGTCGGCGGGCTCGGAGCGTCGGCGCGGGACCTGTCAACCCTCTTTGTCACCCGTTCGATCGAGCTGTACCTGATCGATGGGGGCCGGTTTGGGTTCGTCATGCCGTTCGGCACGTTGAGCCGTCGGCCTCACACCGGGTTCCGGGCAGCCAACTGGAACAGTGACGATTCCCCAGCCCTTCAGGTCTCGTTCGACGAACCGTGGGATCTGTCCAGCATCCGCAACCTGTTCCCCATGACCTCCTGCGTGGTTCGCGGACGGCTTACCGAGAACGCCGTCCCGATGCCGGCCACTGCCACCCCCTGGAACGCGCCGCGACGCCACAGCCCGGCCTCTCCCGGGCGGCCGCGGCCGATCGCCGCAATCGAGGCGGGATCCTCTGGGGCGTCCGCGTATGAGACCGCGTTCCGGCAGGGCGCGATTCTGGTGCCACGCATGCTGTTGTTCGTCGATCAGGTCGCGAACGGACCGCTCGGCGCGGGCGCCGGGAGGATACAGGTCACGTCCGCGCGTAGCCGCCAGGAGAAGCAGCCCTGGAAGTCGATGACCTCGTTGGAGGGAATTGTCGAAGCTGAGTTCCTCCTTGGTGCGCACCTGGGCGAAACGGTGCTTCCTTACCGGACCCTCCCGCCACGTCAAGTGGTGCTACCGGCCGACAGCACCCAGATCCTCAGCGAGGCCCGCATCGCCGACCACCCTGCGCTCGCGGAATGGTGGAGCGCCGTCGAGGCCGTTTGGGCCGCTGGCCGGGTCACAACAGAAACCGCACCTCTGTTGCAGCGCATGGACTACCACGGCCAGTTGGCGGCCCAGCTCCCGGTGCGCCCGCACCGGGTCGCCTACACCAAGAGCGGCAACACCCTTGCCGCGGCCCGACTGGAGGACAGCGACCGGTCGGTGATCGACCACAAGCTCTACTGGGCGGGCTGCACCTCGATAGACGAAGCCCGCTATCTCGTGGCGGTGCTCAATTCCGCCACCTTGCTGGACCAGGTTACGCAGTTTCAGGCGGTCGGGCTGTTCGGCGCCCGCGACTTCGACAAGTATGTGTTCCGAGTCGGGATCCCCGTGTACAGTCCGGCCAACCCGTACCACCGGGAGCTCGCGGCGTTCGCCGCTCAAGCTGAAGATGCAGTGGCGACTGTTACCGTCCCCGACGCTACCCGATTCGTTGAAGCCCGGCGAGTGGTCACCGCGCACCTCGAGACTACGGGCATCAAGGCCTTGATCGAGGAGGCGGTCATGCAGGTGCTGCCCAGGTCCTAAGCAGCTTCTCGCCATCGCCCACAGTGAGCAGAAGATTCGAACGACGCACCTCGTTGGCGAGTGGTACAGCTATGCTCCGAGAGCCTGCGTGAGGGTCCCGATTGGATCGAGAATGGCGATCCAGGCACCTAGCAGGAGCCACGGACCGTACGCGAACGGGCCCCTATGGTGAATGGACTTGGCCCAGATCAGGGCGACCACCGAGCCGACGAGAAGTGCCCACCACGCTGTGGCGAGGCTGACAGCCCCAGCCGCGGACCCGATGATGGCGGCCAGCTTGATGTCGCCGATCCCGACTCCGCCTCGGGTAAGGAGGTTGAGCATCATTAAGGCGGCGCCAGCGACCAGGCCGCCGATCAGTCCGCTCACCGCGGTTGCCCATCCGCCCCCGGTCACTCCGGTCGAGGCCAGCCCGAGAATGGTCACGGCGGCGACCGGAGCGAGGATACGGTTCGGTAGTCGCATCACGTCGAGGTCTATCGCGGCCAACGCGGGGCCGGTCAGGGCGAGGGGCAGAAGTACCGGGGCGAGCGCCCAACTGCTGGTCGCGGCGAGCCAGGCAGCGATGCTGCCGAGGCTGAGGGCGGATGTCCAGATGATCCACCAGCGCCGGCCGGGCTTCGGGAGGTCCTGCTCGTCGTCGAGTCGGTAGTTCAGGGTGGCGAGGGTGCGGCTGGTCCAGATCCCGAGCACGGCGCCGATCGCGGTGGCGGCGAGGCCGGGCAGGAGTGCGGTGAGCATGCGCGGTCTCCTCGGGGTGTTGTGCTCATTATGCGTCCGGTTGTCTGCAGGTCATCTGGTGATGGGGCTCGGTCGGCCCTGGCCTGGTATGGGCTTGGCCCCTGGAGCTGGGCGTCGGGGGCTCAGGGTGTTCTGTTCGTTGCGGCTTGCCGGGACTTGGTCCGCGTCCGGGGTGGCAAGGCGTTTCTTGATCTCGTTGACTCGTCCGAGCTGGTGGTCGGCTGCTCTGCGGGGGTCTTGGTTCCAGGCGTGGACCATGCCGACGAGGACGGTGCGGATCAGGCTGGCCGGCATGCCGGTGTTCGCGGCGATGTGTTCGGCTCCGGCTGTCCAGTGTTCGGGTGGTTGGGCGGCGAGGACGCTTGCGGCTTCGAGGGCTGCTTGGTCGGGGGTGAGGTGGTGGAGGCGGTCGTCGATGAGCTGGTTGGCCAAGAGGTCCGCGCCGCGGATCGCTTCGGTGAGGCGGCGGGCGTCTTCTCGGGCCAGGTCGGCGGGGTCGGTTCCGTCGGGGAGCGAAACGGACTTGGGGTTGAGGCCTTGGGAGGTGAGGATCCAGTAGTCGCGTTCGGCTGCTGCTTGTCCGGCGGGGTCGGCGTCGGTGGCGACGATCGGCTGGTGCGGGTGGTTGCGTAGCTGTGCGGCCTGCTGGCTGGTGAGGCTGGTGCCGAGGGCGGCGACGCCGGTGTGGCTGCCGCCGGTGGCGAGGGTGACTGCGATGGCGTCGAAGGGGCCCTCGGTAAGGACCGGGACCTTGTCGGGGCTGAGGTGGCCTCCGGTGAAGAGCTGGTCGCCCTTGCGGTAGAGGGCGGTTTCGGCGGTGTTGAGGTATTTGGGTCCGTGCCCGTCGTCGTCACTGTGGTGAGGGTTGCGCCGTGCGACGAAGCCGACCACGGCGCCGTCGGGGTTGGTGATGGGGAAGGTGACGCGATCGCGGAAGCGGTCGATAAGCCGTCCGGTGCTAGCGCGGGTGGCGACGCCGGCGGCGAGCATGTCGTCATCGGTCACGCCGTGGCGGCGAAGGTGGGTGACGAGTGCGGTCCAGCTGTCGGGTGCGTAGCCGGGACGAAGTTCGCTGCCGGCGAGGTCATGGCCGAAGCGTTCGGTCACGTAGCCGCGGGCCCAGCTGTCGGCGAAGCAGCGCTGGTAGTACTCGGCGGTCAGGTCGTTCACGTGGATGAGCCGGTCGAGTGGTGGGCTGTCGTGCCAGGTGTCGCGGCGCTCCAGCATGGCCCTGATCTCGGCGGCGGTCGGTTCGGGCGCGGGCAGGCCGCGCCGCACGATGGCTTCGATCGCGAGCGCCTGGTCGGCGTCCAGCTCCAGCTCCTGGCCGTCGCTGTGGTCGGCCTGGTCGTCGGCCTCGGGGAAGTTGTCGGGCTGGGGAGTGATAACTGGCGTGGTGGGGATGTAGCCGTCCCATAGGTCGGCCGGTGCGTCGTCGCCGAACGTGAGCGCGTCGTCGGGTGGGGTGGGATCAGTGAGGAGGGAGAGTCGCCAGACCCAGGCTTGGCAGGGGTCGAGGTGGGTGTCGGTGGGGGTGCGGCGGGCGTCCGCAAGGAGTTGGTCGAGTTGCCAGCCGCGTTGCAGGCCTCGTTCGATGGTGGCGACCAGGGCCGGCCACCACGAACTCGCGGTCATGCGTTGGGTGGTGTCGTGGCTGACGGCTTGGGTGAACTGGTCGAGCCATTCGGTGGTGAGGCGATGGGCGGTGTCGGTGCCTTCGGCGACGGCTGGGGTGAGGTGGCGGGCCATCCGCCACCACAGCGCTGCGGCGGCGTGGTCGTCGGGTAGCGGGCCTTGCGCTGCGGCCTGGTCGATCAGCTGGCGGGTTTTGATGCCGCTGCTGGACAGCTGGGCGAGCCTGCGCGCCAGGGTGGGCGCGAAGTCGTCGGTGAGCACGGCGGTAGAGATGGCTGCGAGGGTGTCGCGCCATTCGTCGAGGGCTGCGGACTGGCTGGTCTGGAGACGGTGGTCGAGACGGGTCTGATAGCGAGCCGCGGCACTCGCGTGCTGCCGTTCTCCGGTCGGGCGCAGGTCGGTGGCCGCGACGCCGGTGGCTGCCCGCCACACCTCGACCTCGGCGATCAGGCTGGCTGGGGGAGTGGACGCCAACGAGCCGACCCACGCCGGCGTGGCCTCCTGATCCTGTGTTCGGATTTGTTCGGCGAGGTCCCGGATCAGGGTTTGGCGGGCCGTGAGGTAGTTGTTCCACAGGGGGTGTTGGGCGAGTTCGGAGGGAATACCAGCGAGCCACGGCAGAGGGCCGCGCTCGGGGCGGTGGCGCTGATCGGCGACACGCCAGGCGAGGACGGCGGCGGGGTCGTGGGCGGAGCTGATCGGGTCGGCGGTGGCGCGGGCAAGCGCCTGGATGGGGTCGCGTCCGTCGGCCTCGACGAGTAGCAGCTCGGCCCGCAATGAGGGCCAGGCGGGTGCGTTGGTGATTCGGGGGAGGGCTTCTTCGGCGCGGCGTTCGAGGCCGCGGATGCCGACTTCGCCGGCGATGTGGCTGGCGGCGAAGCTGGTCGCGTCGGTGTAGCGGGCGACGGCAGCGCCGAGCTGGAGTGCGGGGTTGCTGGCGTCGCGGAGTTGGGTGGTGGCCGAGACGGGGGATTCGTCGCGGGCCAGGATGGCGTGGAGAGTGTCGGTCGGGGTGAGCGGGTTGACGACTTCGGGCCGAATGGTGGTGTGGGGGTCGCCGTCGCCGACGACGACCAGGTAGGCGGCGTTGTGGTGTCGTCCGCGGGTGAGCATGGTGTAGGCCTGCTGCCGGGTTTCGTTGCCGGTGAGCAGGCCGTGCATGGTGTCGGCGGTGATGCCTTGGGCGGTGTGGATGGTGGAGGCGTAGCCGAGTTCGACCTGTTCGGCGACGTAGTCGGCGGGCAGGGTGACGTGTCGTCCGGACTGGTTGTGGCGGGCCCGGAGGCCGCCTCGGAGGGTGGTGCCGGTGACGGTCCAGCGGTCGCCGTTCTTGACCCAGTCGTTCGCCGCGACGCGCAGCAGCCGGTTGTTCTGCCGGGTGATGATGACGTCGCCGACGCTGGCCTGGTTGCCGTCGGCCAGGTCGATCTGCCGACGCGGGGTGGTGCCGGCGAGGCGTTGGGTGCGGGCGCGTTGGTTGAGTTCGGAGACGCGTTCGCGGGTCGGGGCGAGCATGATCGAGTCCAGACCCTGCTCCCTGTCGGCGCTCCAGGCGTCGAACAGGTCGTCGGCCATGGTGGCTTCGTCGCCGACGTGGATGCGGTGGGCGTCGAGGTAGAACCCGAGCGCTGCGGTGTGGCCTTCGCGTAGGGCGAGGGAGGCGGAGCCTTCGGCGGGGTCGCTGAAGCGCAGCAGTTCGGTGAGCCGCAGCGCGCCGTGTTGGGCTTGGATGTCGCGCAGGACGCCGCCGGCGCCGATCGCTGCGAGTTGCTGGTCGTCACCGATGAGGCGGACGCTGCCGCCCCGGCTGAGGATGAAGTTGACGGCGGTGTCGAGGGAGACGGTGTCGGCCATGCCGGCTTCATCGATCACGACCAGGGTCTTCGGCCCGATCCGTTGTTTCCAGGTGGTCAGGTCGCTGTGTCCGGGGGTGAGGTCCCAGACGAGTTTGGCGAGGGTGTCGTGGTGTCCCTGCATCTGGGCGCCGAGCTGGGCTGCTGCAGCAGCGGAGGGGGCGAGGCCGATCACGTTGCCGCTGGAGGCGGTCCAGGCCCGGGAGAGGGCGTCCATGGCGGTGGTCTTGCCGGATCCGGCGGGTGCGATCGCCAGCTGCACCCGTGCCCCGGAGGAGGCCATTTCGCGTACCAGCAGCACCTGGCCGGGGTTGAGTCGGACCCGGTTCGCCTCGGATTCCAGCAGGGCCAGGTCGATCGCGGTCGGGTGGGCGACCATCCCGCCGCGGCGTCCGGCGGCATCGACCAGCCGCTGTTCGGCGGCCAGTACGCGGCCGGAGGTGAACAGCTGGGCGCCGGCGACGGTGTACACACTGTCGCCGCTGGCACGCCGCAACGGGTCCGGTTCACTGACCCCATCCTCGGTCCTGGTGACAGGGACCGACCGGGCGATCGCCGCGGCGACCAGGTGGTCGACCCACCAGCCGGTGTGCTTGCCGGGTGCCTCGGCGGCGCGGACCTGGCGCAGCGCTTCGGCCCGCAGGTGCCAGTCCTGCCAGGTCGACCGGTTGGCCTCCATCCGGGTCAGCATCGCCGCAACGGTCTTGTCGAACCACAGCTGGTCCAACACCTGCCGGTCGCCTTTGTCGGGGTGGAGGGCGCGACGGATCATGGCTGCGATTTGTGGCGCGCCGCCCAGCACCTCGACGGCTTGGGCGTGCCAGGTGGCGCGTTGTTCGGCGAGGCTGCGGGGTTCGTGCTTTTCCTCTCGGGTCTCCAGGGTGGCCTGTTGGGCGAGCGCGATCGCTTCCACCGTGGTCGGGGGACGGCCGTGGTCGCGCTGGAAAGCCTTGGCCAGGACTCGTCGGCGGGCCTCGATGCTTTGCCGGCGTTGGGACCAGCGGGCGTTCAACGCTGGGTCGACCCCGACGACTTCCCGCACCGGCAGCTTGCGCCGATCCGGGTTGGGACGTTCCTCGAACCGCAGCCCCAACTCGGTTGCCAGGTGCTGTTCGAGGGCGGTGTTGTAGGTCTCGGAGGCGGCGACGATCGCCTTGAACAGCACCCTGCCGTCGATGGAGAGCCAGCGTCCGTCCTCGACAGTCTGGACCTTGTTCGCCACCGCCACATGGGTGTGGAGATCCGGATCACCGGCCCGGGAGTCCCGGTGAACGAACGCGGTCCCGATCAAGCCACGGACATCAACCTGCCGGACCGCGCCAGTGCCGGTCCGGGTGAACAGAGCAGTGCGTTCGACGAACGAGAGTGCTTCCGCGACGGCCGCGTTGTGGGCCCGTTCGATCGCCGCCGCAACCGCCGGGTCGGCGATCGCCCACAGCGTGGAGACGCTCTTCACCGGAGAGAAGGTCAGGTCGAACCCCGCCACCGCGGTGGTGTTCTGCCTCGACAGCTTCGCGATGTGCCCGGCCAGCTCACGCTGATCCAGCGGCGCACGCCCGTACTGCTCGCGGAACATCGCCAGAGCGACCTCGGAGCGGATCCGGGCACGGTCCTCGATCGAGTTCCGCGTCCGGACGGGCAGGCCTCGGGAGGTGTTCAGCTGCTCCAGCCGCCGGGCGACCTCGACCCGGAACGGGCTCACATCGTCTTTGTAGACCCGGAACGGCTGACCCAGCCGGGTCGCCTCCAGATAGCCGGGCTCGGTGGCGCCGGTCCCTTCCAGCGCCTCGGCGCGCTGCCTGGCCAGCGGGTGCAGCCCGGCGCCGAACAGCGCCTGCATCTGCTCCGCCGTGACCACGTCCCCAGCGACCAGGCCGTCGATACCGGCCAGGCCCGAGCCGACCCAGGTGCCGGGTGTTTCGCCCTTCTCGGTGTAGTAGGAGGCCAGGCCGGTGTAGCCCTTCTCGGTGCTGTCCATGGCCGCGACCTGCCGGGTCAGGTAGTCATACCCCGACCCGGCGGTGATGCGGTGCAGGCTCATCGTCACAACCCACTAAGCCGATGGGCAGCGGGCGATCCGGACAAACCGGCGGTCCTTCTTCGGAAGCTCCTTCTTCCCGGAGATGCAACGCCGGGACCGCTTGCAAGAGGTGTATCGCACTTGGAATCGGCAGCTTCTCGAGGGGGGACATGGGTGGGGGACCCCGTGCGAGCGTGCCGCTTGGGCGGATCCCGAAACTCGGCTGGGTGAGTTGTCCGGGACTGGGGGTCGCCGTCGGCTTAGTGGGATGAAGAACCAATCGAGCTGAAGGGAGTCGACACCATGAGTGGCACGCAGCAGAACCTCCGCCAGGAGGCCAGGCGCCGGGTCGGCGAAGCGCTGCTGGTCAAGCAGCGCGAGCGGGAGGCCAGGGAGAAGCGGCTCACCGGCCACGCGGTCGCGATCCTGACCGCGCTCGCCGAACGGGACGCCGCCGTCACGCGGGCCGAGCTTGCTGCGGCCGCCGCTATCCACGCCATGCTCGCCGAGGGAGCGACCGGAACGGAGATCGTCGGCTGGTGTGGCGGCGAGTTGGACGCCAAGGAGATCACTCGGCTCGCCAAGCTCCACGACCAGACGGGGGAGTGACATGTCGTGGCGAGGTGCCTGGTTCCGGGCACAGATCACCGGACTGGTGTTCAGCAGCTTCGTCTGGCTGGTGGTCGCCGGCCTGTCCATCCCGGCCGCGGCGGCCGGCGTCGCGGCCTGTGTGGTGTGGCTGGTCGGTCGCAACACCCGGCCCGGCCTGTGGTGGCAGTTCGGGGCTCGTCCAGCGACCGAGTTCGAGCGAGACCAGGTGCTAGCCACGATCGTGCCCATCAGCTCGCTGCGCGGACGCCACCAGCCGGCCATCTGGATCGGCAGCCGGATCCCCGGCGCCGATGCCAGCATGCCCACCCCGAACGACCTGGTAGTCAGCCCGGCCTTGGTCCAACGCATCGCCACTGGCCGGCTCAGCGACCAACAGGCCTCCGCGCTGGTCTGTCAGGCGCTGGGCCAGCAACCGGTCCATGGGTCGTCTCTAGTCGCCGCAATGGAGGCCTACTGCGCCCCTTGGGGTGTGGTTGCGATCATCGTGGGCGCGTTCTGCCGGGCCGCGTCCCGGACGCCCGTGTTGTCGGCCTCCTGGAAGATCCGCTGGCTCGTGTTCGCGGTGGCCATGATCGATAACGCCATGTCCGCGCGCTGGAACGCCCTGGTCGCCGTGACGATCATCGCCACTCTCAGCGGCACCACGCCGTTCTTCCGCGCCCAGTGGACGGCCACCCTGCACACCCTGGGTGACGAACGAGTCAGGGCAGAAGGCTTCGGCCCAACCCTGGCCGACATGATCCGCACCACCAGCTGCAGCGTCCACGACCTCGAGCGGGCCGCCTCGCTCAACCGAGCTACCATCCCGCCCCGTCCCGCCCGCACCACAGCCCAGCGATCGAAGGGAGCATCATGACCACCAGCCAGGTTCACACCCATGCCGCGCTGCGGACCTGGGCCAAGGGCATCTACCCGCTCGAGGCCGGCGTCGAACTACTCATCCGCACCAGCGACGGACGCTTCGCCGCCAGCTCCCAGCCCTGGATCCAGCCCGGCGACCACCAGGGCTGGTGGTGGGTCGACGCCGACCAGCTCACCGACGACAACCTCGGCGCGCTGTCGGGCGGCGAAGCGCGCATGCTGCGCATCGCCGCCTCGCTTCTGGGCGGCGTCCCGGTCAGCCTGCATGAGGCTGTCCCTGGCCTGGACCGCGACCACGTCGAACTGGTCCTCGCCGCGATTGCCCACGCCAGCGGCAGCCACGAACACGCCGGCCCGCCGAGACCGGACCCAGAGGGCCGCTACCGGAGCAGTGACGGAACCCGGATGGCGATTCCGCGACTCGGCAGCCTCTACCCATGGCCCGATCCGGCATAGAGCAGGCAGAGTCGGTCCATGGCCACCGCCGCCCCCGGCACGACACCGCCTCCACCCTCTCCGCTGCCCGGAACCGAACCGCTGACAGGGCAGACGCTTCGGGCGCTGCAGTGGGTGTCGCTCAGGCACCTCGACCTCGCCCTGGTCCTCTACATCGTCTCGGTCTCCCTATTGGTCGGCACGGCGTGGTTCCTCGGTGGAATGCCGTCGGGTCGATGGTTCGACCCAGTCGCCGGAATCGTCGCCGGATTGCTCATGGGCATCGCGGGGCTGGTGTGCCTGCCCATTGGGATCTGGTGGAGCATCAAGCGGTGGCAACGCCACGGCTGGGTCGTCGGCTACTTCGACCACACCGCCACCCAACTGGTCCACCCCACACGACAGGGTGCCTGGCAGCTGTCCGACCACCACGCCCTCCACCGCGGCCACCATCTCGCCCGACCATTCCGACGCCGCGTCTTCCAGCACCTCGCCGCCGAGGCCGACCGACTCCAGGTCGTGCTAGGGCGTGTCGCATAACCCTGGTGTGGGTCTTGGTTCAGGCTGCTGGTCATGGCCAGGAGTGCTCAGTTCACTGA
>Ga0102832_1001479_pt1 | contig 17868 bp, 15 predicted proteins | sample EBPBio282013_DNA_FD_88942 | JGI IMG/M metagenome (GOLD analysis project Ga0102832, IMG submission 88942) | Wastewater treatment Type I Accumulibacter community from EBPR Bioreactor in Madison, WI, USA - Reactor 2_5/28/2013_ DNA (Illumina Assembly) | ecosystem: Engineered > Bioreactor > EBPR >...
GTCCGGCCGGGTCAGCGTCACCGTGGCGAGGCCGTCCTCCACCGCCACCTCGATCTGGCCCGCGGCGTCGCCGACCGCGTCCTGCAGGTACGACGTCATCGTTCCTCCGCGCGTGCGAGTACTGGCGGTCAGATGCTCGCAGCCGGGGGGCGCTCGGCTACCGGCACCCCTCGTACGCGCGGCGCCACATCGCCGCCCCCGCCCCGCGCGAACTGCACCAGCCTGGGCTCGGGAGCGGGTCGACGGCCGCCCAGGCGGCTCTGCGCCACTGCGAGCAGCTCGGCGGCCATCAGCCCGAGGTCGTGGACGGCCTGATGCCGATGAGTCCGCGAGCCGAGATCGACCTGCGCGATGGCGCCCAGCCCGTGCTGATCGTAGGCGTCGAGCAGCGTCGACAGCTCGACTCCGTACGCTGTGGGCACGGCCACGCTCTCGAAGAACGACCTGCGCACCGCCCACTCGCCCGCGAGCGGTTGGACGACGTAGGCCAGGTCGGGCCACCAGAGGTCGAGCAGCGGACGGGCGACGAGCTCGGTGACGCGTCCGCCCTCGGTCGTCGACGACGCCCCCTGATCCATCACGCGGTCGTAGAAGCCCTTGACCAGCATGCGATCCGGATCGTCGAGCAGCGCGCCGACGAGCCCGCGCACGAAGTGCGGCCCGAACGCGGTGAGGTCGGCGTCGACGAACACGAGCACGTCGCCGGTCGTCACCAGCTGCGACTTCCAGAGCGCCTCGCCCTTGCCCGGGTGCGAGCCGAGATCCGGCCGCACGTCGGCCGTGCGGTGCACGACCGCTCCCGCCGCGGCGGCACGCGCAGCTGTGGCATCCGAGGAGTCCGAGTCCATGACGACCAGCTCGTCGACGAGGCCGGAGCCCTCGACCAGCGCCTCCCGCAGGACACCGACCACGTCGGCGATCGTGCTCTCCTCGTCCCGCGCCGGCACCACCACGCTCACCCGGCTGGCGCGGGCCCGCTTGAGCGCCAGCACACGCCCGTCGGTCCACTGCTCGTGCGACGAGGTGGACGCGGCGAACCAGTCCTGCGCTGAGCTCGGCCCCGTGGTCACGGCGCAAGCCTGCCTCGCGGCCCGGCCGGGCCGCGAGGCAGGCTGCTCGGGCGCGGTGTCAGGCGCCGAGGCCGACAGCGTCCACGCGCCGGTGGTAGCGCATGCCCAGGACTCCCCCGAGCACCGCTCCCACGAGGCTGACCAGTGCCGCCGCCACGAGCGAGATGACGCCCCACGTCGTCAGCGTGCCGCTGTCCACGGGGATGCGCGGGAAGGCGTTGAGCTGGCTGAGCACGTCGTACTGAGCGCCCGCGACGCTGGCCACGGCGGCGACGACCAGCACGATGACCACGGCCCAGACCCACACACCCACGCCCTGTTTGGCACCGTCGAAGCGGGCCATCCGGCCGGCGACGTAGCCGCCGGCGAGGTAGGCGACGAACATGACGAGGAGCACCGCGGCCAGACCGGCCCAGCCGATGCCCTGGGCGGCATCCACCGCCTCCTCGGTGGTGGTGCCCGTCTGCACGCCGACGGCGGTGCCGGCGCCGACCACCAGCGAGGTGAGGAGCACGGCCACGCCCATGGCGGAGAGCCAGCCGAAGAACGCCGAGCCCCACTTGATGCCGCCGTACGCAGCACGCTCGCGGGCGACGGGGTCGGCCACGACGACGCCGGACTCGCCGACTGTGTGGCGCCCAGGGACCAGCCGCGGACCCTCGTCGGCGTAGTGGCCGTCAGCCGCAGCGCCCTCCTCGACGATGGCCCCGTCCGGGCCGGGCCGACCTCGCACGAACGTGCCGCTGGTCGTCGCGGCGGCGGACCTGCCGTCGCTGTCGACGGCATCGCCGGGCACGACGCGCGGGCGGTCGTCCCGGGTCGTGGGCCCCGTGCCCGGCTGGTCGTCCCTGGACATGCTCATGCGCAACCTCCCCGTGCTGCCCCCTGCGCCGCGCCTCGCGGCGCCGGCGTCGTGCCCGCCCTGCGATCGGGCGAAACCGGCTCGACCACGCTTGACGCGCGGCTCACCGGGTACCGGGAGGGCATGACGGAGCAGCCGCAGGACGAGCAGACGCATGCCCAGCCCGAGCCGGAGGCGTCCTCGGACGGCGACGGCTCCTGGACCGACGATCCGCAGACGCAGGACCCGCACGAGGACCGCAGCGTCGAGGAGGTCGTGCGCAGGACGTCGGAGGGCTGACGCGATCAGGGGCGGCGCCGCAGCCACAGCCGGACGCCGAGCGGCAGCACGATCCAGCTGCCGACGACGAAGCCAGCCGCGGCGACCACGACCGGGACGAGCGTGCCCGGCAGGGCGAAGCTGGCCGCGAGCCACACCCCCAGGACGATGCCGACCCCCAGGGCCAGCAGCCCGAGCACCGCGAGCACATGGCCCACCACGAGGATCTCGTTGCGCGCGCGCATCCCGAACAGCAGTCGGTGCAGCGGCACGATGCCGAGCAGGAGGGCCACCGCCGCCGTGGTCGTCACGATGGCCCACGCGTAGAGGTTGTGCTGGCTGTCGGAGCTGTCGGGCAGCACGCCCGTGTAGGCAACGGCCAGCAGGAAGCCGAGCAGGATCTGCCCGCCCATCTGCGCGATGCGGATCTCCTCGAGCAGCTCCTTGAGCGCACGGTCGATGTCGTGGTCGGCCAGCGGCCCCGTCTCCGGGCCCGCGGCATGGTCCCTGTCGTCGTCCACCTGCCGGTGGTCGGCAGCCGCGGCGCGGGCGGCCCACGGGGAGGGTGAGCCGGAGCGCACCCTCCCCGTCCCTCGGCCGTCGGCCACGCCGCTGCGGCTCGCCGCCTCCGCTGACATCGCCGGTCAGGACGCCCGCTGCTCGGCGTCGCCGGCCATCGCGGCCATGGTCTCGCCGAGCTCCTGCAGCTCCTTGCGCCCCATCGCGTCACGCACCTGCGGGAAGAGCTCGCCCTCCTCCTCGTCGATGTGGTGGCGCACGTTCTCGACCAGCACCGTCGCCTTGGCGCGGTAGGTGCCGTCGCCCGGCGTCATCTGCCGGAGCTCGCCGATCAGCAGGTGCACCACGTGGTGCTCCTCGACCGACTCCAGGACGATGTCCTGCTCCTCGAGGGCCTGCTTGACCGTGGGGTAGAAGTGCTCCTCCTCGATCAGGACGTGGCGGTCGAGCGCATCGAGGATCTCCGGGACGACCGCGTCGTCGCCCTTGTCGAACCTCGTCATCAGCTTCTTCACAGCCCGGTGGTCCTCGCGCAGCATCGTGATGGCGTCCATCAGGATCGGGTCTCCTCCCAGGTGAGGACCGGCCAGCGCCGGTCCCCGCAGACACAGCGGGTCCGGCGTATTCCCATGAGGCCCATGCCCAAACCTGGGTCGCCCGCTCGGGAGGAGATGGCACCAGACGGCCGCTCGCGACCTGCCGCGCCGCGCGGGCAGGCCGCGCCGGGTTTGCTTCGAGCGGGCATCTGCGGCTTACCCTCCGCGCATGCGACGGTCGTGGATCCTCGTCGGCGGGGCCGCCGTGCTGGCTGCCGCGACCGCTGCCGCCGTCGTCGCACGCCCCCATGCCGAGGCCTCGCGTGCGCCCCGGCTGGGCACCACCGGCGAGCGCGTCTACTTCGTGATGCCCGACCGGTTCGTCGACGGCGACCCGTCCAACAACACCGGCGGCCTGTCCGGCGACAGGTCGGTGACGGGCTACGACCCGACCGACTACGGCTACTACCACGGCGGCGACCTGGCGGGCCTGACCCAACGGCTCGACTACATCCAGGCGCTGGGCACCACCGCGATCTGGATGACGCCAGTGTTCGCCAACAAGCCGGTGCAGGGCGAGGGCTTCGACCAGTCGGCCGGGTACCACGGCTACTGGACCATCGACTACACCAGGATCGACCCGCACCTCGGCACCAACGAGGAGATGCGCGCGCTGGTCGACGCCGCCCACGCGCGCGGCATGAAGGTCTACTTCGACATCGTCGTGAACCACACCGCCGACGTCATCACCTCGCCGGACGGCCCGCTCTACGTGAGCAAGGAGGAGCAGCCCTACCTCGACGCCGACGGGCAGCCCTTCGACGACAGCGACTTCGCCGGCCAGGACGACTTCCCGGCGCTCAACGAGGAGTCGTTCCCGCTGCGGCCGGTGGTGCCGCCCGCCGAGGGCGACGCGAAGCGGCCGGCCTGGCTCAACGACCCGACGATGTACCACAACCGCGGCGACTCGACCTTCGACGGCGAGAGCAGCCAGTACGGCGACTTCTTCGGCCTGGACGACCTGTTCACGGAGCGCCCCGAGGTCGTCAGCGGCATGACCGAGATCGCCGAGTCGTGGATCAACGGCATGGGGATCGACGGCTACCGCCTCGACACCGCCAAGCACGTCAACACCGAGTTCTGGCAGGCGTTCGCCCCCGCCGTCATGGCCTACGCCAAGGCGAACGGCCGCCCCGACTTCCTCATGTTCGGCGAGGTCTACGACTCCAGCCCGGCCCTGCTCTCGGAGTACACGACGACGGCTCGGCTCCCGTCGGTCCTGGACTTCGGCTTCCAGCAGGCCGCGCGCGGCTTCGCCGCCGGCGGCGCGACCGACGACCTGCGCGACCTGTTCGACCAGGACGACCTCTACACCGACGCCGACTCCGATGCCACGTCGCTCGTGACGTTCCTGGGCAACCACGACATGGGCCGGATCGGCTCGTTCCTGCGCGCCGACCTGCCCGAGGACGTCAGCGACGAGGAGCTGCTGCGGCGCGACCTGCTCGCCCACTCGCTGCTCTACCTCGTCCGCGGCAACCCGACGGTCTACTACGGCGACGAGCAGGGCTTCTCGGCCGGCACGATCGAGCTGCTCACGGGCAGCCTCGGCGACAAGGACGCGCGCGAGGACATGGGCCCGACCCGGGTGGAGTCCTACGCGGACAACGACCTCATCGGCACGGACGACACGACCGCCGACGACAACGCGCGCCCCGAGGCGCTGGCCCATCCGATCGCGTCGCATCTCAAGGCCCTGGCCGCCCTGCTCGACGCCAGCCCGGGCCTGCGGTACGGGACGCAGATCCATCGGCTGTCGTCCGCGGATACCGGCGTGTACGCGTTCAGCCGCGTGGATCTCGGCACCCGCCAGGAGTATGTCGTGGCGCTCAACAACGCCACGACCGACCAGACGGTGACCATCCCGACGTCATCGCCCGGCCAGACGTTCGACCGCATCTTCCCGGCCGGCGGCGGCAGCTCCGAGGCCGACGGCTCGGGCGCCATCACCGTCACCGTCCCCGCACTGACGGCGCTGGTGCTGCGCGCCGACGGCGCGGTGCCCGACGACGCGCCGTCGTCCGTTTCGCTCGCCCCGATCCCCACGCTGGCGCCCGAGCAGGCCAACCTGGTCGAGGCGCAGGTGCAGGGCGGGTCGCTGGCCCAGGTGGTCTTCGAGGCGCGCCCGGCGGGCAGCGACGACGCGTGGACGCTCATGGGCGTCGACGATGCCGCGCCGTACCGCGTGTACTGGTCGGCCCGCGCCTTCGAGCCGGGCACCGAGCTCGAGATCCGTGCCACCGCGCGGCCCGGCCCGTCGGCCGAGGGCGTGTCAGCGCTGCTGACCGTCCGGGTCGGGGGCGGCACCGGTTGACCCGCGCACGATGAGGTCGGGGCGGAACAGGTACTCGGCCCGCGGCGTGCGCTCGCCGTGCATCTCGTCGAGCAGGGCTCGCGATGCTGCGAGCGCCATGTCGATGACCGGCTGGCGCACGGTGGTCAGCGGCGGATCGGTGAACGACATCATCGGGCTGTCGTCGTAGCCCACCACCGAGACGTCGCGCGGCACCGACATCCCGCGCCGACGTACCGCCTGGATGACGCCGAGCGCCATGAGGTCGGACGCGCAGATGATGGCGGTGCACCCCTGGTCGATCAGCTCGTCCGCGGCCGCTGCACCGCCCTCGACTGTGAAGGTCGACTCGGCGACGGCGCTGAACCCGGTGCCGTTGGCACGCATCGCGCTCTCGTAGCCGGCCTGCTTGCGCACCACCGGGACGTACCGGCGCTGCCCGACCGCGAGGCCGATGCGGCGGTGGCCGAGCGTCCACAGGTGGTCGACCGCCATGCCTGCGGCCACGACGTCGTCGCAGCTGATGAACGGCGCGTCGATACCCGGCTGGTAGCCGTTGATGAACGCGATGGGCAGGCCCGCCTCGCGGAGACGGCCGTAGCGCTCGAGGCTGGCCGTGATGCTGGCATGGGCGCCGGAGACGAACACGATGCCGGCGACGTTGCGCTCGAGCAGCATGTCGATGTAGCCGTCCTCGCTGATGCCGCCGCGGGTCTGCGTGCACAGCACCGCGGTGTAGCTCGACTTCGACAGCTCGGTCTCGATGATCTGCGCGAGGGCCGGGAACACCGGGTTGTCGAGCTCGGGCACGATGAGGCCGACCAGGCCCGCCGCCTTGGGCCGCAGCTTGCTCGGGCGCTCGTAGCCCAGCTCGTCGACCAGTGCCAGGACCTTCTCGCGGGTGCGCGCGGAGACCCCGGGGACGTCGTTGAGCACCCGGCTCACGGTGGCCTCGGAGACCCCCGCGGCCTGGGCGATGGTGGACAGACGCGGTGCCATGCCTTGCAGACTAGCCGCAAGTTCTTGCGTTTGTTTGACGGCTATAGATAACGATCTGGGTAGAAACTTGCTGCAAGACTTTGCAAAGACGTGTTGCGGGGACGTTAACTGCGGGCACAGCGCCCCGGCACCACCCGGGGCGGTCAGCCCTGAAGGAGACCATGTCCATGCGCAGGACCACCACGCTGGTCGCGGTCCTCGCCGGCTCGGCGCTCGCCCTCGCGGCGTGCGGTTCGGGCGGCGGCGGCAGCACCACCACCTCTGCGAGCCCCACGGCTGCGTCCTCGAGCGCACCCGCCTCCACGACGCCGCTCGTCGTGTGGGCCGGCCCCACCCAGACCGAGGCCATCAAGGCCGTCGCCCTGAAGTTCGAGCAGGAGAAGGGCGTCAAGGTCAAGGTTGTCGAGTACGACTTCGGCAAGATCCGCGACGACCTGATCTCGCAGGGCCCGTCGGGCAAGGGCCCGGACGTCATCGTCGGCGCCCACGACTGGGTCGGCAAGCTCGTGCAGAACGGCGCCGTCGCGCCGCTCGAGCTCGGCGACAAGGCCAGCGAGTTCAGCCCCGTGTCCATCACGGCCATGACCTCCGGCGGCAAGGTGTACGGCCTGCCCTTCCAGGTCGAGAACATCGCGCTCATGCGCAACGCCAAGCTCGCCCCCGAGGCCCCCGCCACCATCGACGACGTGCTGTCGATCGCCAAGGGCCTCGGCAGCAAGATCAAGTACCCGCTCGTCGTCCAGCAGGACCCGACCGGCGGCGACCCGTACCACCTGTACCCGTGGCAGACCTCGATGGGCAGCGCCGTCTTCGGCCTCAACCCGGACGGCACCTACAACTCCGAGGACCTGACCATCGGCAACGCGCAGGGCATCGCCTTCGCCAACGAGCTGCCGCAGCTGGTCAAGGACGGCGTCCTCAAGTCGACGATCACCTACGACATCGCCAAGGACGCGTTCCTCAAGGGCCAGACCCCGTTCTGGATCACCGGCCCGTGGAGCACCGCTGACGTCAAGAAGGCCGGCATCGACCTCGCGATCGACCCGATCCCGACCGTCGGCCCGAACCCGGCCCAGCCGTTCGTCGGCGTCCAGGGCTTCATGGTCTCGGCCTACACCAAGCAGGCCGTGCTCGCGAACGAGTTCGTCATCAACTACCTCGGCACCCCCGAGGTCGCGAAGGCGCTCTTCGACATCGGCCAGCGCGCCCCCGCGATGACCTCGGTCTTCGAGCAGGTCAAGAGCGACCCGATCCTCGCCGGCTTCGGCGCGGTCGGCGCCACCGGCGTGCCGATGCCGAACATCCCCGAGATGGACGCCGTGTGGGCGGACTGGGGCTCGACCGAGGCCGCGATCATCCAGGGCAAGGGCGACCCCACGAAGCTCTGGACCAAGATGAGCGCCTCCATCCAGAAGAAGATCGACGGCTGACCTAGCCGCACGTCTCATCCGCGACGGGGGTCCGGGCCCGCACCACGGGCCCGGGCCCCCTCGCACATCGACGGCCCTGAGCCGCCCTCCCTCCTGCGCCGCTCCCTCAGCCGAGCGGCCCGCCTGCGACCGGAGCGACGTGTGAGCATCGAGACCCCGCCCCGCCCGACGGCCGAGCCGTCGTCCGAGCAGTCCTGGGGGCGCACGCGCACCCCGATCGGCGTCATCCTGCTGAAGATCGTCCTGCTGTCGCTCGTGGCGGCGCTCGGCGTCTACGGCACGCTCTCGCTCTGGGCCTACGGGGCGCCGTGGCCCGCCGCTGCGATGGCGGTCGCGACAGCCGTCATCCTCTACATCTACATCAGCAAGAAGCGGGTGCCGCTCAAGTACCTGGTGCCCGGCCTGGTGTTCCTGATCGTCTACCAGGTGTTCGCGGTGGTCTACACGGGCATCACCGCCTTCACCAACTACGGCGACGGGCACAACAGCACCAAGGACAACGCGGTCACCGCGATCCTGCGGGAGAAGGAGACCCGGGTCCCGGACTCCCCGGCCTACCCGCTCACGGTGCTCAAGCGCGGCGCGATCCTCGCGTTCCTCATCACCGACCCCGGCACCGGCGAGGCGAAGCTCGGCACGGCGGAGCAGCCGCTGCGCACGGTGGCCGACGCGACCTTCGACAACGGCAAGGCGGTCGGCGCACCGACGTGGACCACGCTGTCGTTCACCGACATCCTGGCGATCCAGGACGACGTCGTGACGCTGCGCGTGCCCGTCTCGGACAACCCCAACGACGGCAGCATCCGCACGCCCGACGCCAGCAACGGCTACGTCTACCTCTCGACCTACCGCTACGACGCCGCCACCGGCAACCTCATCGACGAGAAGACCGGCACGGTCTACGTCGACAACGGCACGGGCAACTTCGAGGGGCCGGACGGCAAGACGATCGACCCCGGCTGGCGGGTCTTCGTCGGCTTCTCGAACTTCACCAGCCTCATCACCAACGAGTCGATCCGAGGACCGTTCCTCGGCGTGCTCGTCTGGACCTTCGCCTTCGCGATCCTGTCGGTGCTCACCACCTTCGTCATGGGCCTCGGGCTCGCGCTCGTCCTCAACGACCCGCGGATGAAGTTCCGCCGCACCTACCGGTCGCTGCTGCTGCTGCCCTATGCGTTCCCGGCCTTCCTCTCGGCGCTGGTGTGGGCGGGCATGCTCAACACCGACTTCGGCTTCGTCAACCAGGTGATCTTCAACGGGGCCACGATCCCGTGGCTGTCCGAGCCGTGGCTGGCCCGCTTCAGCGTCATCCTGGTGAACCTGTGGCTGGGCTTCCCCTACATGTTCCTGGTCTCCACGGGCGCCCTGCAGGCCATCCCGTCGGAGCTGCAGGAGGCGGCGTCGATCGACGGCGCGTCCGGCTTCCAGATCCTGCGCCTGGTGAAGCTGCCGCTGCTGCTCGTCGCCCTGAGCCCGCTGCTCATCGCGTCGTTCGCCTTCAACTTCAACAACTTCAACCTGATCTACATGCTGACGGGCGGCGGCCCGCGCGACATCGACGCCGACGTCGATGTGGGCGCGACCGACATCCTGATCTCGTTCACCTACAAGGTCGCGTTCGGCGGCCTGGGCCGCGACTACGGCCTCGCGACGGCCATCTCGGTGCTCATCTTCATCGTCGTCGCGACCATCTCCGCGATCAGCTTCCGCCGCACCCGCACGCTCGAGGAGATCAACTGATGGCTGTCATCGAGTCTCCCGCCGTCGTCCGCGACGAGATCCCCGAGCACCGGCGCCGGCCCTTCGGCCGCTGGTTCCGCGAGTCGGGCTGGCGCCACATCGTCGGCCTGCTCGCGCTGGTGTTCGCGCTGTTCCCGCTGGTCTTCGTGCTGTCGGCGTCGGTCAACACGTCCGGCAACCTGACCGGCTCGACCGCGATCTTCCAGAGCTTCACCCTCGACAACTACGAGGCGCTGTTCGGCGACCCCAGCCGCCCTTACGGGCGCTGGTTCATCAACACCATGGTCATCGGCGCGATCACCGCCGCAGGAACGGTGTTCCTCTGCGCCATCGCGGCGTACGCCTTCTCGCGGTTCCGCTTCAGCGGCCGGCGCGCCGGCCTGCTCGGCCTGATCCTGCTGCAGATGTTCCCGCAGCTGCTCGCCTACATCGCGATCTTCGCCCTGCTCTCGGCGATGGAGGGCGTGTTCCCCGCCATCGGCCTCGACTCGCAGCTCGGCCTGATCATGGTGTACCTGGGCGGCGCCCTCGGCGTGAACACGTTCCTCATGTACGGCTTCTTCAACACGGTTCCGCGCGAGCTCGACGAGTCGGCCAAGATCGACGGCGCCGGTCACGCCCGCATCTTCTTCGGGATCATCCTGCGGCTGGTGACGCCGATCCTCATCGTCATCGGCCTGCTGTCGTTCATCGCGACGCTCAACGAGTTCCTCATCGCGAGCCTCGTTCTGCAGGACCCCGATAAGCAGACGCTCGCCGTCGGCCTGTACAAGTTCGTCTCGCAGCGCTTCGCTGAGAACTGGGGCGTCTTCACCGCCGGCGCCGTCCTCGGCGCCATCCCGGTGGTGCTGCTGTTCCAGTTCCTGCAGAAGTACATCGTCGGTGGCCTCACCGCCGGAGCCGTGAAGGGCTGATGGACCCGCTCTCGCTGCCGCACCACGACGGTTCGGCCCTCTACGTCTCCGACTCCGAGCCCGCGCTCGGCAGCACGGTCGTCCTGCGTGTGCGGGTGCCGTCGACGTTCCACGTGACGGCGGTCCACCTCCGCTACGTCCTCGACGGCGAGCCGCAGTTCGCCCTCGCCTCGCCCGAGGAGGTGGGTCCGGACGAGACCTGGTACGCCGTCCCGCTACGGATGCACAGCCCGGTCATGAACTACCGCTGGCTGCTCGTCGACGGCGAGGCGAGCTACCACTGGCTCAACGGCACGGGCGTGCACGGCTACGACGTGACCGACGCCGCGGACTACCGCGTCACGACGTACACGGCGCCGCCGCGGTGGTCGGTCGACAGCGTCGTGTACCAGGTGTTCCCCGACCGCTTCGCCCGCGCCGAGGCGCGCGAGCTGCCCGCGTGGGCGGTCGCCGCAGAGTGGGGCGACGACGTCGTCCACCAGGGGCCCGACACGCCGCGGCAGTACTTCGGCGGCGACCTCGCCGGCATCGAGGCGCATCTCGACCACCTGCAGCGGCTCGGCGTCGACGTGCTCTACCTGACGCCGATCTTCCCGGCCGAGTCCAACCACCGCTACAACGCCAGCAGCTTCGACTGCGTCGATCCCCTGCTCGGCGGGGACGAGGCGCTCCTCTCGCTCGTCCGCGCGAGCCACGAGCGCGGGATCCGGGTGCTGGCCGACCTCACGACCAACCACTCGGGCAGCACCCACGAGTGGTTCGTGCGCGCGCAGCGCGACCCGTCCGCGCCCGAGGTGTCGTTCTACTACTGGTCGTCCTACCCCGACGACTACGAGTCGTGGCTGGGAGTGCGCTCGCTGCCCAAGCTCAACCTGGCGAGCGAGGAGCTGCGCAAGCGCCTCATCGAGGGCCCTGACTCCGTCGTCGGGAAGTGGCTCTCGCCGCCCTACTCCCTCGACGGCTGGCGCATCGACGTCGCCAACATGACGGGCCGCTTCGGCGCCGACGAGCTCAACAACGACGTCGCCCGCACGATCCGTACGACGATGGCCGACGTGGCCCCAGCGTCGCTGCTCATCGCCGAGCACTGCCACGACGCCACGGCCGACCTCGTCGGCGACGGCTGGCACGGCACGATGAACTACGCCGGGTTCACCCGGCCGCTGTGGGCCTGGCTCGACGGCGGCGAGCACGGCCTGCGGTTCCTCGGGCTCCCCGTCGGTGTGCCGTCGGTGCCCGGTGGCTCGGCGGTGCGCACGATGCGCGAGTTCGCCGCCGTCATCCCGTGGCGCTCGATGCAGCACAACCTGACCCTGCTCGGATCGCACGACACCCCGCGGGTGCGCACCGTCGTCGGCACGGCCGACCGCCATCACGTCGCCGCCGGCATCCTGCTCACCTACGTCGGGATCCCCATGATCTTCATGGGCGACGAGCTCGGCCTCGAGGGATTGGACGGGGAGCACTCGCGGACCCCCATGCCCTGGGAGGACCCGCTGCCGTGGGCCGGCCCGACCATGCAGGTGTACGCCGACCTGGTCGCGCTGCGGCACCGGCACGAGGCGCTGCGCCGCGGCGGCCTGCGCTGGGCGCTCGTCGAGGACGACGCCATCGCCTACCTGCGCGAGACCGCGGACGAGCGCATCCTCGTGCTGGCCTCGCGCTCGTCGTGGGCGGGCGCGACGTTGACGGGCCTTACCGGTTTCGAGCACGCGGAGAACCTGTACGGGGGTCAGGATCTCCTGCTCGGCGAGGGCGGCGCCCCGCACCTGCCCGGCACCGGCCCCACCTTCCAGGTCTGGCGCGCGTGAGATCCCCGCTCTGGATGGGTGAGCGACATCCATAGCCGTCGTTCACCCATCCAGAGCGGGTACGTCCGTGCGAGGGTGTCCGCCATGACTGCTGCGCCGCCGCCCGAGATCGAGGCCTATCTCGCGGGGTTCCCGGACGACGTGTCGGCGCGGCTGCGACGGGTGCGCGAGCTGCTGCTCGCCGAGGTGCCCGGCGGCGCGGAGAAGGTGCGCTACGGGATGCCGGCGGTGATGCTCGGCGGCCGGTACGCGATCCACTACGCCGGCTGGAAGAAGCACATCGGGCTGTATCCGGTGCCGCGATTCGAGGGGCCGCTCGAGACCGACGTCGAGCCCTACCGATCCAGCAAGGACACGGTGAACATCAAGCACACCGAGCCGCTGCCGGAGCAGCTCGTCAGCCGCATCGCCGCAGCCGTCGTGGAGATGCGCGGCGGCGAGGACTGACGGCTAGTCCGACGAGCGGGCATCCTCGGCCGATGAGTCCGCCGGCTCGGGCGGGACGAAGGCGGCCAGCCAGGTGAGGCTGAGCACGAGCACCATCAGCAGGGCGAGCAGCCACGGCGCGGGTGCGAGGATGCCGAGGAGCAGCACGCCCACCGCCGCCGCGAGGTAGACGCGGGTGCGGAGGACGGCGTCGATCGACTCGCGCTGGTGCACGGCCGACGACTGAGCCGCGATGAGCAGGAGGCTCAACGCTACGGATCCGGCGAGCGTCCAGGCCACGGCCGTGGAGGTGCGGTCCTCGTGGGCCTCGGCGACCAGGCCGATCATCGCCGCGCCCGCTGCGGCGATCGCCCCCGCCTGAGGCAGATGGCCGAAGAACCACACCGCGATCCGGCCGCGCTCCTCGCGCGGCTCGCGAGTGCCGACCATGTCGAAGTAGTTCCAGAAGATCCCGAAGCCGATGAACAGGCCGAGCAGCCCCGTGATCACCGTGATCGGGGCGCGGTCGGTCTCGGCGATCCCGTTCACGACGCCGACGACGGTCTCGCCGAGCACGATGATGATGAAGAGCGCCATCCGCTCGACCAGGGACTCGGTCGCGACGAAGAACGTGAGCGGCCGCGAGCGGCCGACGAACAGGAACAGCCCGAGTCCGACCCAGCCTGCGACGACGAGCCCCCACACCGCGAGCCGGGCGACGTCGGGCAGCCACGCCGACGCGAGCATGGCCGCGACGGTCACCAGCAGGCCTGCGAGGTACGGGGTGGAGGCGGCCTTGTGCTCCGGCAGATCGCGGCGCCGCACCTCGTACCACTGCCAGGTCAGCAGCACGAGGAGGAGCGAGTAGGTGAGCGCGAACGGGGTGCCGTCGTCGGTGCCGGAGTAGCCGGTGAAGACCGCCAGGACCGCGAGCACGACCATCTGCGCGAAGACGTAGGCGCGGCTGCGGCCGTCCTCGCGCCCGTGCAGCTCGTGATAGAGCGTGCCGTTGATCCAGGCGATCCAGATCAGGCCGAACACGACCGCGAACTCGATCGTCCCGCGCACCCCGGGGTGCAGCGCCAACGTGTGCGCCGCCTGGCTCACCAGCACCACGAAGACCAGGTCGTAGAACAGCTCGAGGTAGCTGACGGAGCGGCCGATGAGCGGCTCGCCGTGCCGGCGCGGGCCCGATCCGAACCAGGGCCGCAGCCGGTGCTTCACGCTGCGGTGCTCGGGCCTGCCGGCAGGGAGCGGCTGCGCCATCGACGACCTCCTGGACGACGCCCGGCGGGCGTGCGCAGCCATGCAACCACGCCGGCCGCGCGGGGCGCCGCGCACCCGCCGGTCCTCCGGCGCCGCGCGCCCGGCCTGGGACAGAATGCGGTGTCCGCCGGGCGCCGTGCCCGGTACAGGGGAAGGCGGCTCCAGCCGTGGCAGCGACGACGTCGGGCAGGCGCCCGAACATCCTCATGATCGTCACCGACGAGGAGCGCTTCCGCCTCCCGCGGCCGGCCGGCTTCGAGCTCCCTGCCCGCGAGCGGCTCATGGGCCGCGGCACGTCGTTCGACCGCTACTACGTCGCCTCCGCCCAGTGCAGCTCGTCGCGGTCGGTGATCTACACCGGCCGCCACATGCCGGTGACCGAGATCTTCGACAACGACAACATGCCCTACATCCGCCCTCTCGACCCCGAGCTCGGCACGATCGGCACGATGCTGCGCGCGGCCGGCTACTACACCGCGTACCAGGGCAAGTGGCACCTCTCGCGCGCCTACCGCGATCCGTCCGACACGACGCCGACGACCGACGCGCTCGAGCCGTACGGCTTCTCGGACTTCAACCCCTGGGGCGACCTCGACGGCGGGGCCTGGGCGGGCCTCAAGGTCGATCCCGTCATCGCCGGCCAGGCCGTGTCGTGGCTGCGCACCAAGGCGCCGACGATCGCGGCCGAGCAGCCGTGGTTCATGGCGGTCAACTTCGTCAACCCGCACGACATCATGAGCTACGACTACGGCGGCCGTGGCGTGGTGAAGCCGCCGCCCAACCTTGCTGAGGCGATGACGGTCAAGCCGCCCGTCGACACGCCGCTCTACGCCAAGCAGTGGGACGTCGACCTGCCCGAGAGCGTCGATGACGACCTCGCCGACGCCGCGCCGGCGATCCGCGAGTACGCAGCCGCCATGGAGACGATGTTCGGGCCGGTGCCCGACGCCGAGGCCTGGGTGCGGGGCATGGGGTTCTACCTCAACTGCACGCGCGACGTCGACCGCAGCATCGACATCGTGCTCGACGCGCTCATGGCCTCCGGGCAGGCCGACAGCACGGTCGTGGTCTTCACCTCCGACCACGGCGAGATGGCGGGGTCGCACGGCCTGCGGCAGAAGGGCAACCTCGCCTACGACGAGAACTTCCACGTCCCGCTGGTGATCGTGCACCCGGACCTGGCCGGCGGCGGCACGACCGACGTCATGGCCTCGGCCGTCGACCTCGCGCCCACGCTGCTCGACATCGCCGGCGTCGACGCCGCGACCGTGGCCGAGCGCCACCCCGGACTGCCCGGCCGCTCGCTGCTCCCGGCGCTGACCGGCGAGCGGGTGCGCGACGGCGTGCTCACCGCGGCCGAGGTGCTCACCGGCCTCGACAACGACTACTGGACGGGGCTCGGCCAGCCCGACGGGCCGCAGCGGATGATGGCCGGCGAGCTGCGGCCCGACTGGCGCAAGCGCGGCTTCCTGCGCGGCTGGACCGACGAGAGGTACACGTTCGCGCGCTACTTCTCCCCGATCGCGCCCAACCGTCCGCGCGACCTCGACGCGCTGTTCGCCGACAACGACGTCGTGCTCTACGACCGCGACACCGACCCGTTCGAGCAGCACAACCTCGCCTACGACGAGGCCCACCGCGCCACGGTCGACGACCTGCGCGCGAAGCTCGAGTCGGCGATCGACGCCGAGATCGGCCACGACCAGCACGTCTGGATCCAGGACCCCGGCCGCCCGAACCTGTTCGGCTTCCCCACCTGGCGCGGCGACACCGCCTGACCCACTGACCTTCCGCGAGTAACTGGCGTTGCTATCGGTTGCGACCCCTCGGAACCGATAACAACGCCAGTTACTCGCGGAGTCAGGCGAGGACGCGGGCGGGGACGCGGGCGGTGAGGCGGGCGTCGTCGCCGGGCCTCCACGGGGTGCTTCCGAGGGTGCGGACGGCGACGACGTGGCCGTCGGGCAGGACGACGTCGAGCAGGCAGTCGTGGCCGTGGTAGCGCACCGACACGATGCGCACGGGTGCGCCGTCCGCCCCCGAGCCGGGCTCGGACAGCACCAGCTCCTCGGGCCGCAGCACCGCGACGCCGGTGGAACCCCCAGGCCCGGCCGCCGCTCCGAGCGCGGTGCGCAGCGACCCGTCCGCGTCTGCGAGCAGCGGCAGCTCGACGCACTCGCCGACGAACCGGGCGACGCCCAGGTCCACCGGCGACCCGTAGACGTCGGACGGCGCACCCTCCTGCACGACGACGCCGTCGCGCATCACGGCGACGCGGTCGGCCGACGACAGCGCCTCGTCCTGGTCGTGCGTGACGAGCAGCGCCGCAGCGCCGTCGGCGCGGATAGCGGCGAGCACATCGGCACGCACCTCGTCGCGCAGGCCGGCGTCGAGGGCCGAGAACGGCTCGTCGAGCAGCACGACGTCGGGACGGCGCGAGAGCGCCCGGGCCACGGCGACCCTCTGCTGCATACCGCCCGACAGCTCCTGCGGCCGCATCGAGCCGGTGCCCGCCATCCCGACGAGCGCGAGCAGCTCGGCGACGCGCACCGACTTCTCCCGCCGGCTCCCGGGCAGGCCGAAGCCGACGTTGCCCGCGACGTCGAGGTGGGGGAACAGCGCGCCCTCCTGCGGAACGATCCCGATCCTGCGGCGCTCCGGGCGCACCCAGATGCCGTCGTCGCCGACAACGGCACCGCCGAGCGATACCCGGCCCGCGGTCGGGCGCAGAAGGCCGGCCACGACCCTCAGCAGCGACGTCTTGCCGCAGCCGCTCGGGCCGAGCACGGCGGTGACGGCGGCGTCCTCGACGACGAGGTCGACGCCGTGAAGGACGGCCTTGTCGCCGTAGGCGACGTGCAGCTCCTTCACCTCGATGGCGGCCATGTCAGCCCTCCTGACGGCGCCCGGCGAGCCGGGCGAGGACGAGGGCGGGGACGGCGGCGAGAAGCACGAGCGAGACGGCGTACGGCGCGGCCTCGCCGAACTGCGCGACCGAGGTGCGGGTCCACAGCTCGGTGGCGAGGGTGTCCATCCCGGTCGGTCGCAGCATCAGCGTGGCCGGGAGCTCTTTCATCGCGGTGAGCAGGACGATGAGCGCGCCGGCGGCGATGCCGGGAGCCACCAGCGGGAGCGTGATGCGCGACCACGTGCGCAGCGGCCCGTGGCCGAGGGTGCGACCCACGTCCTCGAGCACCGGCGGCACCTGCGCCACCGACGAGCGCACCGAGCCGATGGCGGTCGACAGGAACAGCACCGCGTAGGCGAAGCCGAGCATCGCGAGGGTCTGGTAGAGGACCGGTGCGATGGTGATGCCGAGGAACACCAGCGACAGCCCGACGGTGACGCCGGGCAGGGCGAAGCCGAGGAAGGCCACGGACTCGATCGCCGAGGCCAGCCGGTCGCGGTAGCGCGCGGCGAGCACGCCGATCGGGATCGCGAGCAGCAGCGCGATGAGCGCGCCGGTGCCGCTCGCCAGGACTGTGCTGCCGATCGCAGCAGCCCACTCGCCGACGTCGAAGCCGGGGCGGCCGCGCAGGAGCAGCACGCCGAGCATCGCCATCGGGAAGAGGACGGCGAGCGCGTAGAAGCCGCACATCGCAGCGAGCGCCGGCCAGCGCCAGGCGCCGAGCCGCAGCGGCTGCGCGACTCGGGCCGCGCCGCGATCCGTGCGCCAGCGGCTCC
>Ga0102832_1001481_pt1 | contig 17834 bp, 11 predicted proteins | sample EBPBio282013_DNA_FD_88942 | JGI IMG/M metagenome (GOLD analysis project Ga0102832, IMG submission 88942) | Wastewater treatment Type I Accumulibacter community from EBPR Bioreactor in Madison, WI, USA - Reactor 2_5/28/2013_ DNA (Illumina Assembly) | ecosystem: Engineered > Bioreactor > EBPR >...
ACTAAATACAGAAAACTTTGTGAAGCAGGAGAATAATAATGAGCTTTACTTATTTTTGACAAGAAATATTAATGATTTCATTTTACTTAAGTTTTTTTTCTATTAGTGAAAAGTTAAAGTCAAAATTTCAAATCTAAATATTACACTTAAAAAAAGTTAATAAATGTAAAAAAAGATTTATAATTTTTTGATTACTATATTTTAAATATCAAAGAAAAACATGGGTGATAAAAAAATTGCCATGCTTCACGTCAAGAAGCAATTCGAACGTACCTGATAAATAATAATTCAAGTCATTCAAAAAGCAGAATCTGATCTTTGTATATCAACCGGGCTCATCGATGATGATTTGTTCAGATGGCGCATTTGCTTCCAAGGTCCCGAAAGCACTCCTTTTGAAGGCGGACTTTATGAAGCTACTTTGACTTTCCCTGATGATTTTCCACACATGCCACCAAAAATGGTCTTCAAAACTTAAATGTTCCATCCTAACAGTACAAATTTTACAAATTTTAGTTTACCCAACCGGAGAAGTATGTATTTCGATTTTACACCCTCCTTTTGAGGACCCAATGAACCCTCAAGAAAAAGTTGAAGAAAAATGGAACCCTATCTTAACAATTGAAGCAGTTATTATGAGTATCACCTCAATGCTTGTTGACCCAAACCTTGATAGTCCAGCCAACGTTGATGCAGCAAAACTTTACAAATAAAATATTAAAGAGTACAATAAGAAGACAAGATATTTGGCCAGAAAAAGTATCGGAGATTTATGAAAGAAATATAAATAATTTGATCATGCTTATTTTATATTAGTAATTCACGTTTTTAATAGAATTTATCAAAGCTTTTTAAAATACTAATGATTGTTTGAGTATCAAATATTTAAGAAATATTTCGAATTCTTCAAATTTCTTAAAACTTTAAACACTTTATAAACTTAATTTTCATATAAAAATCTAAAAAATGAATCCAAACCCAACCTAATCGAAAAACCCAAGGGATCGAAGAAAACAGCTTATGACCCAAATGAAACAAGGATAAACTATCGCGGGCAAGTATGAAGTTCTTCAACAACTCGGACAGGGAGTATCTTCTGTTGTCATGAAAGCTAGAAATATCAAGACTAATGAAATCGTAGCAATTAAAAAAATCAAATCATTCCTCGCAAATATTCACGAATCCACCCGTGTGTTAAGATAAATTATTTTACTGAGAAATCTTAAACATCCAAATATTATTCAACTCAAAGAAATCATTGTTGAATAAAAGTAAACCGTCACTTTGTATCTTGTACTGGAGTATTTATAAAAAGACATCAAAAAGATATTTTTCTCTAACAAACTTCTTACGATTAATGAAATTAAAAGAGTTGTATTCCAAATTTTACTTGGTTTAAAGTATTGCCACGAATGTCAAGTCCTTCATCGAGATTTGAAGCCATAAAACATTCTGACTGACGTTGATTTGAATTCAGTCAAGTTGTGTGATTTTGGTCTCGCAAGAACTGTTATTTTGGAAGAACTTCAAAGCTAATACAGTAGAATCAAAAACGAACTTACTGCTTTAGGCATTAAAAAATAAACAAACACAAAATAAATGAAGCCATCAAATTTGTCTATTCATGTCGCTACGAGATGGTACAGAGCACCTGAGCTCATTTTATTAGAAAAGAAGTACAACTCTGCAATTGATGTTTGGTCTGTAGGATGTATTATGGGTGAGCTTTTGTGTATGATGAAATAAAATGGTGAGACTGTTTAAAATAGACGACCATTGTTTCCAGGTAAAGCTTGTTATCCTCTTTCACCACCAAAGACTCCAGACATGAATTATCAACGAGTTAACGATTTCCCTCATTCGGTTTACGATCAATTGTACCTTTTAAAATAAATTTTAGATCAATGATTTTCCAGGTTATCGGAACACCAGATGATATTTCATACATTACTGACTAAAGAGCCAAGCATTATTTGAAATCCTTTGGTAAAATATAAAAAACTCCATTCAAGTCAATATTTAACTACTTACCTGCTGAAATTGAAGACTTTTTATAAAAAACATTGAAATTCAATCCAAACCAAAGATTAACAGTTATGCAAGCAATTTAACATCCATTATTTGATGAAATAAGAAAAGATTACTCAGACATTTTACAACACATTGGCAAACCATTTTATTTCTAACTCGCTGATTTGACAAAGTAACAAATTTATAATCTCGTTCTTCAATAGCAAGAATACTACCAATCTCAATAGCAAAACAAACCAAATTCAAAAATGCAATAAGAAAAAGGAAGCGAAATGGTTCCTGAGTGATCATTTTGATAGGCTTTAAACATAATTAATAAAGTTATCATTGCAAAAATCTCATCCTAAACTGTATAAATTTATTTATTACTTCAAAAATAACTTTTATTGTTCAATTTTCATATTTCTAAAAAATTAGAATGCATTCAAAAATGAATATAATTTATTGTAATGAATAAAATATGAAAAGATTGCCCTTTTTTAAATGCTAATTTTTCAAATTGACTGATTATAGCAAACTATATTAAAAAGTTAAAATAAACTCACAACAAATTATGCGACCTCGACTCAAACAAAATATATTAACCTTCGCTTTCATAGTGATCTTAATTCACACAGTCTCATCTTCAGGAATCGTTGATTTTGAATACATTGAGTACACCCAAGGATTGGCACAGAACTCACATGAATATGGAGACTTTGATTTCAAGCCTGTTTAAATTACCCAGTATGATTTGTAGTTCCCACATGCATCAAATTTAGTTGACCTTCTTAACGAAGCAGTGACATAAAAATAAGATCAGGCTCAAACTTCTGATATTGACTCTTATTTGAATGAAATGAAATCCATGTTCTTGAAATTGTTGACATTAACACAAAAGTTATCAAACAGTGAAGATAAGATTTTACGTAAATTTTTTATTAGCGTAGATTTTGAATCTTTAATCAATCAGACAACACCTGTTCCACCTTCATAAGAAAAAATTATTGAGCTTTAAAGACATTAATAAAGACTTTCTAATTTAACTGCCAAAATTATTTCCCTCGATTATTGGCTTCGTACTAACCTCTCAGAGATCGATTAAAAACAAGGAAATTACTCATCAGGTGAGGCCAAAAAAATCGAATTAGACTTCAAAATTGACTGGCTTAATGAAAAGATTCGGTATTTGACTAACTTCTAATAACGTGCTAGACTTGCAAAACAACGCGAAGGGCCATAACTCGACTACAACACATTCTTTGTTGATTTATAAAAACAGTTCAACAATGAGCAAGGATTAATTTCGCAAATTGATATGATCATTCAGAAAAAAGACAAATTGACACAATTCAACAAAGAAAAAACCAATCTTGAATCATCGATTTCTGCACTTGAGCTTTACATCAAAGATATTGAGGAATGTAACTCTGAAAAAGAGAACATTCGTAACGAATTCAAGAATCATGAAAAAATCAACCAACTTATTCATGAATTGAAAGAGTTGAAGAAAAATTAAGAGCCAAACATTTATTGTGAGGGAGTAGTAAAAAAATTAACATAAAAAATCAAAACCATGGTTAGGTATTATGCTATCGTAGCATCATGCGCATCAGACTTAGAGCCCAAAAGAAATGACTTGAAAAAGTAAATGTAACGCCTCAATGAAATTAACGAAAATATTGCAAGGTTATAAAGTCTTGATAACTTATAAGACTTTGAAAAAGTATTCAAAGCTCAAAAGAATGTCATTTAAAACATGTACTCAAGCATGAAAGATTGGAAAATAAGTAAATTTTTGATAAACTTTAGAATAATTCATCCATGATCCTTAAAGAATTGCAGAGATAAGAAGACAAGCTTAAAGACAACTCGCTATAATGACTTAGTAAAGAGGTTAACATAAAGAAAGAATCGATGGCCAACCTGCCCAATAACGAAAAGTTATCTCTAACAATATTGTTGACATGATAAAGGAAATTCGTCAACTAAAGTACGAATATGGAGTCAGATACGAGGCATACGATTCATTAGCAAATGCAGTATGGTCAGAGACTTATCGATTCTAGTCTGAGGTTAATTTGAAGAATAATTTATTGAGAATGTACAGAAACGAAAGAATAGCGTATGAAAACATGTATAGTTAAATGATCGACTTGAGGGCCAGGATTTATAAATTTTTGGGTTGAGCAAACTAAAAAATAAATTCTTGCTTTTTGACAGCCACTATTTGATATGCTAAATATTTCTATTTTTCATTTGTATTTTTAATTAATTAATTAAAAATGCTGAACAAACTAAATGTTATTAGAATTTAAATAGGTAACAAATCAGAGGCTGGATTTTAAAAAAGTTTATAACATTCATATTTTAGTTTGAAAATAAATTGAATCTCTACTTTGGAAAAGATGTCATAATAACACCAAATTCACTACAAACATCCCAAGATAGCAAAGAACACAGCCAATAAACTACCATAGGCATTTTTACAGTCAAAGACAACAGTCATCATACCAAAAAAAGTCCAACAACAAAAAATGCGTTAATAAGTCACATAAAGATAAAGGACATAAAGAAAATAGTAAAGACAAAAAGAGCCTTCAAAGTAAGGGGCATAAGGCATTAGTAATCGAGATAAGTAAAAGTAGAGAAAGTAAAAAAATAGATAAAGCCGTAACCCATTTCTACCAATAAGAAAATTCAAGTAACAGATGTAGAAATTTGCACAATAACGTAAGGCTGTCTAAGAAATGTTATCCCAAGCCAGATTTGAGCATTTAAGACTGTCATAGAACTCACTTGGGTTTAGTTTAATCTCAAAATAATAACCCTCACAAAAGATGAAATACGAATAATTTATCACATTGACTTTAGTAAGCAAGAAGTAGACAATGTTGTTGAAGAAGATTCTGCATGTGCCTACATTGAAAGTGTATTATCTGAGAGAGTCACTGATAAATTTGTCAATCGATAAGGCAGAGCTAACATAATGGATGGAGAATTGTAATGAAGGGGGGAAGAAAATTGTTGAAATGTTTTGGAACATACCGTAAGGGTATTACTCACTAGTTTATGAGTATTAGTAAGGAATATTGATGTAGACACTTTTGGATACGTTGAATACCTTACCCTTGCCGATTATACAAAGTATAGCCATTTCACACTTTACTGCTAACGTAGGCATATACAACTCGCAACTTATATTAAACGTTGGCAATGATGCTGTAACCCCGAGGATTTATTACATGCCGATTTATGAGTAAACGCCGCCATTGATCAGATCGTAGAAATTACAATCGATTTTAAGCTAATAAATTGACGAATAAGATATTGATAGGAAAATTTTGTGGAGACTTGGAATCATATTGATGGCCAGTTTCTTAGGGGAGGAATTTCTAAGGTCGGATTTGTTACATCTTTAACATTAAAATTTAAAGTCATGTTGTCTGTTTCATTCAATTATACAGCTTGATAGCTCTTTGTGTAAATTGTACTTGTAGGAAAATCAGCTTTTTGAAGAAAGCCAGCTTTTTATTTCTTTTCTTTGCCATCTGTTGTCATTAAAAAATTCACCAACATTTGCCAAGTCATTATCCGATGTCAAAGTAAAAAAACATAAATTTATAACACAACAATACGAGTCTTTATTGACATTAAAATAACTTTTCCATGCAGTGTCGATGATCGATCTCTAAGACTGTGACTACGCCTTAGGTCAGTTTGGCTCTGAGTTCAAACTTCATAAGACAATGGACGTTATCGGGTTAAGTCTGCAAAATGTGGACTTACAAAAGTTTAAATAAATTGATTTTTCAACAAATAACAAAAATATACAATTTATTGCCCAATAACTTGGAATGAAAAATGAAGTATAAAAAGTCGCAGCATGCTTGAAACAAGTTTATTAAAAAGAAGGTAACTGATCAAATAGATTACCTTTAAATGTCAATAATATTCTATCCAATTGACAGTCATAAATTTTTATGTTATGATTTTTTTACTCTTATTTTATATGTTTGAAAAATCAAAAAATAAAACAATCGTATAAAAAAAACCATCGACAATATTCTATGAAATAAGATTAAGTTCGATATTAATACATACTGAATAATTAAAATTTGCAGAATAAATAAAATCAAAAATAGAAATGACTGAATAAGTTTAAGAACATATTCTTCAAAAATATAACCTCATTAAAAAAGTAGGAAGCGGTGCTTATGGGCATGTATGGAAGGTTACTGACAAAAAAACTAATGAAATCATGGCACTTAAAAAAATATTTGACGCTTTCCAACACTCGACAGATGCGCAAAGAACATATCGTGAAATTGTTTTTTTACACGAACTAAATCACCCGAATATAATAAAGTTGCACAACGTTATACGCGCATAAAATGATAAGGACCTTTATCTCGTCTTTGAATTCATGTAAGCTGACTTGCACAATGCAATCGGTCAAAAAATATTAAAAGATGCGCATAACAGGTACATTCTCTACCAACTGATGAAAGGGTTAAAGTACATGCATTCAGCGTAAATTATTCACAGAGATTTAAAGCCATCAAATTTATTACTGAATAGTGACTGTCATTTGAGAATTTGTGATTTTGGATTGGCAAGAAGTTTGGCAATTGATAAAAATGATGATAAAGATGTTGTGTTAACTTAATAAGTAGCGACGAGATGGTACAGAGCACCTTAAGTGTTGCTTGGATCCAACTTTTACGATAAAAGTGCAGATATTTGGTCAGTCGGTTGTATTTTAGCTGAAATGCTTGTCGGTAAACCTGTTTTTCCAGGAAGTTCGACTCTCAATCAGTTATAAAAAATATTAACTTTTACTGGAAAACCAAGGTATGAAGATATTGAATCATTAAACTCATAAACAGCAGGTACCATGATAAACGAAGTGAATGCCAGACAACGTCCATTAAATTAATGGTTCAAGCCAAGTGTCCCTCAAGACGCAATCGAACTTGTTGTATCAATGTTATCAATAAATCCTAAAAAACGTCCAACTGCTTCTCAAATATTGAAGCATCCATACCTGGCCAATTTCCACAAACCAAAATAAGAAATCGTTTCAGATAAAGTCATACATCCTCCAATTAGTGACAACACAAAATTAAGCCTTAAAGAGTATCGAAGATTGATTTACGAAAGAATAAAAAAGATTTATTCAAATGAAAAGTAAAATCTCAAACAATAAAAATAAATTGAAGCTCAACAACAGTATGAAGAGATTAGAAGAAGTGTCGATAAGAGTATAGGTCGACAACAAGTAACCCAAGCAAAATCTATAGAAAAGCTTTACGTTCCTCCTCAAAATAATGAGTAAAAACCTTCGTATACGAATAATAAAAATGAAAAAATTTAAAGGCCAACATCACAAAACTATCTGAAAAAGACGCCATCAACTTAAGGGTTGATGAACAATCCAAGTGTATTCAGAAATACTAAGACAAGTTATTCAAGTTATGTATCTTCTAAAAATGCTCCAAGATATTCATCAGCGGAAAATCAGAAAAAGCCAGTCTCGAATTACATCAGCCAAAAGTATTCGAGTTCTTCAATGCATCATTCTTCATCTTTGAATCAAAATCCAACTGAAGAGGCTTAAAATTACAAGAAAAAGAATTCCTTAAAAGAAATTCTAAAAGCGAAGAGACAAACCACGATTGAAAATGGTTACAGTGGGCCAACAGTCAATCCTGTCATGAACGCAAGTAAGAGTCATACAGGGTTTTATTCCTTCAATCCTACTCAAGGTCTGATGAGTTCACAAGGTTCAGGCATAAAGCATTCTCCAAGTCCAGCCGGACACTATGCAGGTTCAATTCAAACTCAACCCAAATATTTTTCTTATTCGAGTCAATATCAACCGCAACAACCAACTCAATATGGTAACTACACATCAGTTACATCAAGCACACCCCATAACGTCCAATATCACTCGATTGTACAGCAACCATACCAATCCCCGGTGTATGGAATGCACCACAGTTATCAAAGCAGCTCCTTGAAGTAAAATAAAGTCCTATATTGAGGTATCCATAAAAAAACGAAAACGAAAAATTCTGAGCCGACTTATCTATTACAAAAAGAAGCCAGTAGAAGAAAAATATTTATTGAGAATCGTAAAGGAATAAGCTCTTCGTTGTTTAATTTACTCGTATACTATAAAGATAATTTATTGAAAAGATTTTTATCAAGAGTTTTATATGCTATCAAACACAAAACAATCCTTTTATAATTTTTTTTATTTTATTCAGATTGATATAAATTTGAGTTTTTTTTTTAAATAAAATATAAAAATTTTATTCGAATAAGATTCTAAAAGATATTAAAAAAGTTATTTTTGAAATAATGCATTGAATCACAAAAGAATCAATTAAAAAAAATGTTTCCAAAATTTTCTATATGATTATTTTAAACCATAAGTAATCTTTAAAATGATTTTTATAAGAAAAAGGAATCGTAACGATCGAGTTATTAAAAACCCAATACCAATTTTTTAAAAATGCAAAAACAAATGAAATTTTTTATTACTCAAAATCTCGCCTGAATTTTTTTATCCGATTTTAATCTTTTATATTCATAAATTAAATCTTAATTAGTTTAAAATTGTATATAAATTATGCAGGATATCAACACCAGACAAAAAAAGGCTCGAAAAGAAAGAAAGTTTTAAAGAGACAAGACCCAAGTAGGCTTCTTTATAAGCCAGTTCAAGGTGATGAGAAAATAAAAACGAGCCAACATTAGCTGGTTGAAACTTTACCCAAAAGTAGAAATCTACCCTTAATTAATCCATTGGTTCATGAAATTGAAATCCAAGTTCAAAAGCAAAGAACTTCTCAAGCTTGGATGTATCCATAATTATGGCTTCAAAGATGGCAGATGGGAGTGCCCAAAAAGATTATCACCCAATAATCCTTATTGGGACACATTTAAGAAAATGGCGGAAAGGTTGAAAATAGATGAGATCAACAGACAAAGAGCCTTTGTTAGAGAAGTTTACTAACAAATTCATTCGTAAACATTCAGATGCTACTACAAAGGGAAGTAGTATCCTGGTGTGTTCCTTTAAAAGAAATGCAAGCAAAAAGTTCCTGAATCGAAAGTAGATTTTCATATCCAAAAGCTAGAAGAGTTTTGGAGACAGCTTGTAATGAGAGGATAAGTCGCTGAAGATGAGAACGATATTGACAGCGACAGCGACAACGACGATGACAGTGACGGTGACGATGGCTCTGATTTCGAAGAGCAAGTTTAAAATGCTGAAAACTAACTAGAGGTTTAAGATGAAAGTAAAAGAAGCATAATTGACGGCCTGGAAGAATATGAGTCAGTTTTTTCAGCCGGTCAGTAACAAATTATGATGGAATCATCTAGAATTCTATCATAAGATCCTTAAATAGAAGAAGAAAACTAACCAAGATCCCCAGGTGGTTCGAGGTTTATTCTTTTGAAAAGAAATCACTCAGTGTAACAATCAGCTTGGACAATATAACTTAGGAAAAGTGAATTGTTAACTGGGTCTCAAATTGAACAATAACTTTAAGTGGAAAACGAAAACAGTAAAGACGGATATTTCTTTTTGTAGAGAATAAACTCGGACAGGAGGGGAGAGCATAATTTAAGGGTGGAAGACAGAAGAGTTGAACAATCAATCATAGCCATAAGAAGAACATAAAGCTTGTACTTCTTTGGCTAAATTTCGGAGTATTAAAACTCCAGTTTATGATAACAGGACTTTCGTTCCTGTTAATTTGGCTGACTCATGATCAGCCATTGCTATGATCATCTTTGATCATCTTTACATTCGATTAATTTTTTAAATTTTCAGTTTTTTTTTGTACGATAATATTCATTTTTATTTAATCATCTAAAAACATAAGATTAATCTTAGGAAAGTAAAATAATTAAACTTAAATGGAGCTTGGAAATTGTAAATTTTAATTGAGGTTCAAATAATTGAGATAAATTGAATTAATTTATTAAAACTTTATTTAACAAGATGAAATCATTTTTTCTATTTAATAAATTAGAATTGATGAAATTAATTTGATTTTAAAATTAATATAATGAAAATTATAAAAATAGTGAAAACGCCGTATTAATTTTTTATAAGACACTTAAAAAGCAACTCGCTTTTTCTTAAGTTTGTTACAATTATTTGATAAGTTTGATAAAAGTCTTTAAAATATTTGATAAGTTTGATAATTTTGATTAAATTATTGATAATTAACGGCTTAGCAATATTTTTATTGATTAGTTTGTTTCCTTATCAAATATTGATTATTATTTGATATTGATAGCAAATGTCTATTGGCCTTTATCTAAACCCAATGGAAAGATACTCAATGTATCTGTCCAGAAGGAAAATATGGAGAATTTTGTGTTGAATGTACAGCTCCAATAATATTGTAAGGATAATCTTGCTTTGTGCAGAACCAACCTCTGTTTGGAATGGAATCAAATGCGTCTGTCCAGCTGAAAGGTATGGTCCATAATGTGCTTTATGTCCAAGTCCAAGAGTATGGAATGAAAACATGAACACTTGTGATTGTCCATTCCCAACCACGCGATGGCTCAATAATCAATGTGTTTGTCCTGAAGGAAGATATGGAGAAAATTGCCTCGAATGCCCTGCCCCAAGAATATGGGACTCTGTTGCTAAAACTTGTTCATGCAACATTCCTTCATTAGATTTATGAGAAAAAATTAAAGAGTTCAGTCTTTTGATTGCTTTATTCACTACTATACTTTTTTAATCTTCATTTTGAAATTTTTAAATCATTTGAAAAGATTAGCCTTGAATCCAAACATCTATTATTGGACTGATTTGAAGATTTTGAATTTTTAGATATGATTGAGATAGCCATTGATTTTTGGATGATTGTCTGAAGAAATCCCATATGTCAATGGCTGCATATGTTTGATAAATAATGGCTGAGCTTTTCTTAAAGAGAAATGTTGACAGCTAAAGCCATTAAGACACGGGCGCTGTATTTGGAATAAAAATATCTTTTAGAACAATTAATGTTTTATAAATTAAGATTTTTATAAAATCATGAAAATAAAAATATTAGTTTGATTAATGATAGTTCGTTAATTATTAAAAATACTGTTGAATAACCGCGAGAAAATAGGTAAAATTTATTAGCTTATTATAATTAAAGATAGAAAAGGAGGGAAATAGCAAAAAATAAGTTCCTTTTCCCAGTATGTTCTGTCAGTTTTCTGACTTGTAAAGTTTCGTAGACTTTATCCTAATTAAAAGCGCCTTGTTTGTATTCGTCCTAAGTCCTTCCTTTGATAATGCCCCGACATCATTCATCTTTCCTAAATTTTACAGTTAGGTAGTACAGGAAATCGACAAATGATGATAAAAACTTTTATAATAATTGCTTTTTATAATCTATTCACATGTCTCAAGACATTTTTAATCCTCAATATACATCTTAGAAACATGGAGAAGAAATGTTTTTTTATTATTTTTTGTAAAAATGGCAGGAAATAAGCTAAATGATTTTTACTTCACAAAAGAGTCTTTGATTGACTTATACTTCAAATAAAGAGGAGAATTTTAGCTTTTAAAGGACTTTCATTTTTAATTCGTCTGGTTTACTTTTTTTTGCTTTACATATTCTTTTAACTTTACTCTTATAATAAATATCAAGAAATCTACAAACTATTTCCAAGAACGATGTCCAATAATCTAACACTACCAAATATTCAACCCTAAAGTAAAACTGTACACAGCTTCGATCATGTCCATATTATTTTCGATTCAACAGTAAAAGCAATTCTGTGGAATGCTTTGGTTAGGAAGATTTATATATGGGGATATGCACTTATGACTCTATAAAACTGTCCTCCAAAGATACTTTAAATTCTAAACGGACAAATAAAAACCAAGTCTGTCTATAGTTACTTTTTTCAAAAATATACCTCTGGAATCAAAAGATAGAAACAACTAAAAGACTAAAATATGAATCAAAAATACAATGATTTCTATTAAAATCCATAAAACTAAGATAAAATAAATGAGGAGACATAAAAGATTGTTCAAATCATAGTTGATCACTTTCCAATTATTATTCGAACAGCTCAAATATGCTTTTTTGGTGACCATCCTATTTAAGATCAAATACTTGTTGACTACTTGAATGAACTATTCAGCAATTTTAAAGGTGGACAAAAATTTTGCAAAAAACTACCGAAAAATCAAAAGTATTAAATTGGAGAAATGATGGAACCTTATGAAGAGAAAATAAGTGATAGATAGTTTAACTTCATAAATAAATAAAAGAGAAAGATCTGGCTTGAATAAAATCAGGCTTACCAATAAATGATGTTCACGCCTGCAGGGTATAAGAAAGGAAAATTTTAAATGACCAAATCTATGCACAACGAAACTGAAGAACAAAAAATTAATGGTATTGAATTGTTCATGAACTTATTTGAATAATATGTTCACCCATTATCCCCATTGATAAATGGCCGAAAATGCTAGAACAATGGTCGTTATATTCCTAAAAACATTACTACAGAAGTGTTGATTAGGAAAAAGTTAGAACTTAAAAGTTCTGAATAATAAAAGTCGACAGGCTCAATGTCTGTTTAAAATATTGAGCTCACCATAACTATACCATCTATCTCTTAGATGGTCCCTGAGATGATCCCTCAAATATCTGGTTCAGATAAAGAGGATGGAGAGTTGGATTCCAATAGAAAATCCAACAAAACAAAGTATATTCACAAGTAAAAGATTTTAAAGAGGAACGAGTAGGATTTGAAATGTTAGCAAAACCTCAAAAGTTTAATTGAATAAGGCTAGTCCTTAAAAATCAGCTAACCATTTTTCAAGAATAGATACTCCTATTTCAACTACAATACATCCATTGATTAGAATATCAAGAATGAACAAAAACGTTATTAATGTGTTCATAGAAACAATTAGTTTTCTTGTATTTAGAACGAATAAAAAATATAACGTTTTTCCCAGAGTGGCTCTGAACCCAAGATTAACAACTTTTGATAGTATAAACTACAAAGCCTTAACTAGATGAAGTTGTTATCTCAGAGGTAAATTTAACTCTCTGGATTGATTTTTATTAGTTTATTTTTATTAGTTTTATTTGTTTTATATTTTGTTCATTTCTACTTTGATTTTGATTTCAATAAATCAATATCTATTTTCAGATCAAATATTCATGTTTTTTAACTTCTTTCGTATGAGACTAATTTTATTGTTTTTTTTTATGGTGGCTTTTTTAAATGAGCTGAAGGAAAGAAAAATTACACTTACAAAAAAATTGAATAGCATAAGGATCTGTTTAAGACATTTTTCTGAATAGTTTTGTTTCAATCATAATAACTTTTTTACAAATTTAATTTATCGTATTAAATTGAAGTCTTTTTTATCTCAAATCAGATAGTATAAAATTAAAATATTTTGTATATATTTTATATGCGAAATCCTAGTATTGCAGATTAGCGAGCTGAAATAAATGGACCTAACAAAAGGTATGAGACGTCGATTCGAAGATTGCACTCCATTCTAAGAAAGTTGTATAAATATGTCTTGAAAAAACGCCTCTACTGCTGGAGGGGAAAAGATATGACATATGCCAACTGTCCTAATAAATTAAGGCTTCTTTTGGCTGACCAAATAAAGTCAAAGAAAGTCCTGGACTCATTACTAAAGAAAGGTACTCCCATAAAACCATTTAATTATGAATGCAAAACTTATCTTAGTGAAGAAATAAACAAAATCTGTACATATCTTTCCAGCAACCCATAAAGAGCAATAGAGTAAACCGAAAAACTCGTTTAAATTATTTATGACTTCAGAGAACCTCTTATCCATATTTGCAGACTTTAATGTTACGGCTCATAAGATTTGGATCAAGTTTTGGTGGATTATCTCAACGAAGAATGTTCATACTTTTTTGACACCACTACCAAGTTCACAGTCAAGTGTAATGTCTAATATGATATGGAAAAATTATTTGAGCCTTATGACTTTGAAATATCCATCAAAGAAACTGAAAGAAATCTTATTTATGAGGACACAATAACAAAATAAGAAATTAAAAAAATTCAAGAAGATGAGAAGGACCTCTTTTTCGAGTCTGAAAATTACAATAAAGATAAATTTTAGGTGTACACTAAAGAGAATTTGACTGAACTTTAGAGAAACAACTTCATGATAAAATACAGGAACCATCTTGAAGAGTATCTCTGGCACTTTGAGGTTGTAAAGACATTTGAAAGAAAAGACACAAGATACAGGTTCGAGCCCAGAAGTATTACTACAGAATCATTGAAGAAACAAAGATAAGTAGGACATTCGAGAATGAGTTATCGCTCAGAATAGAATTTAATGAAATCGCCTGAGCGTGAACGTTAAAATGAAGAATAGTCTAAAGAAAAAATAAAGAAAGTTGAAAAGTAAAGATCATAACACAAAAGTTAAGGAGGATATCGAGTTAAATAGGCGTCGAAGCACCTCAAATAGTTAATGCAAAAACGCGATAAAAATAAAAATAAAAACGTTTCAGAACAGAAAAGAAAAGTTTAAAACCTAATAGATTAATATCCTTAGATTTAATCAGGCCTTAATATTTTGGTCTCAAATAGATTGTAAATCAATCAGAATAAATTATTAGATTTAGTTACTCCAGATTAGGTCAAGAGAATTGATAAGTAGTCAAAACAACAACGAAAATATGTAAAAGTCAAAAAGATCTATGAGTTAGAATCTTTGGAAGGTAATTTTATGAGCCAATCATAAATTCAATAATTCAAAGAAGAAAATTCAGACTTTTCAAGTGCTTAGATTGACCAAAATAAACGTAACTAATTATGGTTTGACGAAGATAGCAGAAATATTTTCATCCTTAAGAATGAGAAGACATAATAACAGTCTAAGTTCGGATTTGATGACGACTAATTTGAATTGTGAGAGAACGATAACTTGATTTATTTTTTTAATTAGAATGTCGACTTATTTCTCAAAATTTTTATAACAATCTATCAATGATTTAATTTTGAAAAACTTTATAAATTTTACTAAAACTAAAACTTATAAACAAGTTTATTAACTTTTCATTTATTAAACCGCATAATTGAAATATTTTGCTTGTAGCGCTTGTATTTTATATCTTTTTGTCTTGAAAACTGAAAAATGTTTTGTTTCGTTTGTTAAGGATTGAGAATATAAATTTTAATCAAAAGTTCTTTGAAATAACCAATCCTCTCCCTTCCATAGTTTGATAACGATTGAAGATTTTTTAAAATGCTCAACTTTTGTTAGTAAAACAAATTTATAAGCTAGATGTGCTAGAAAAGAGGAAAGAAGTTAAAATTTAAAAGAAAAATGTATTGTTTTAAGAAAGAAATCGTGTTGAAAGTTATTTTTTCAAAAATTAATATAAAAAATAGAAAAATATAAAGGGAAAATCCATCTTATTTTTTGTAAATAAGATATGACCATAGGAAAGTCATAAAATTCAAGTTACGATAAGTCTATGCTGTCTTTAAGAACTTTCAACTAATAAAAGGACAATAACTTACAAATTTAATGAACAAACGAAAAAGTATGTACAGAGTTAGTTTTTTGACATTATAAATCAAAGCAATATCTTGATTTAATATAAAAAAAAGTAACATTGAAAAACAATATATGGCACGTAAAAGCGTAAATTTCATACAAGGCTCGAACCGAGGTAGCCCCAGATTACCTAAAAAATCAGTAGGAGTTCCTAATGACAGAAAAAAACGAAGCCCCCACGATGCTTTTTCTTTCAAGTTCCACTCCATCTCAAAGAAATTACTCATTTTTCTTTTGAGTTTACAGATTTATACCTGGCTCGGGTAAGCTATGTCTCGTACAAACTGTCCAAAACTTATAAACTGGTTTATTTGCGGAAAAATTACAAAAAAATAATTTCTAAGGTATTTGTTTTAACCTCAAGCAATTTTCTAGGGATTTTAGTTTACAAAAAATGATACAGGCGAAAAAAATGAATACTTCAATTAAAAACTTAAATAAACTGTCTCTTATTTTGAAATCAATAAAAATTAACTTTAAGAGGAAAGAAAAAAGATCCGAGAAATTTTCAATGACTTTAGGTTTGTTCTTCCCTATGCATTCTGGTTCTATGTCTATGCTAACAAATGTTAAAGTAAATAACCCTATATGCAATAATTAGACGAATAGTTCTAGAGGATCTAAAATGTAAAGTTTAGTATTTATGTTGCCAAAAAGAAATTCCTTGACATGATACCTATTTGTGAGCCCTTTTTGTAAGGAATAAGATTAAGATAATTGAAAAAACGAGAAAACATCAGTGAGTAAGAAAGAAAATTCTTTTTGGAGATCAAGGAGAAACAAAAAGACTTGATTGTGGAGTATACAAATTACAATGTCAACAAGTTTTAAATTTCTCCCTTTAAAAGTAGCAAAGAAATGTCACCCAATAAAAAAAAAGAATTAATGAAACATTTGATGGATTATCATTAATAAATTTTAACATTGACCGATCAACAAAGCACCAACTCTGTTCTCAGACGTTATCAAGAATTAACTCAAGTCCCAGTTAATGTTCCAAGACGCAGATCAGGACGAAATCAAGTTGTTGCTGAATAAGGTGAGATTTAAGTATAACGCTCTAGGTCTCCTGAAAAGAAATAATAAAAATAATAAATATCTTAACATAAGCCAATAAAAAATGTCGAGTAAGCAGAAAAGGGTGAATTAAACCAAATAGATATTTAAGAAAACAACTTGCTATCGATTGAAAAATAAAACTTTTCGGATTATTCTCATTTGTAATCCCCATGGGGTTTAGATCTGAAATAATCTGACTAGCTTGATTTTCCAATTCCATATTATTGGAAATATTAAAATAATGATTAACAACTTACCAAATAGTTTAAATGGTTCGAAAAAGATTCTGGATAAAGGTGAAATACAACAATAGAAAATGGAAAATGGAAAATATCAATAAAATGATGTCTTTTTATATTTATATTTTTCTTCATTATGGAACTGATTATTTATATATTTTTTATTCGAATAAAATTTAACTTATTAGGAAATGATATTTTATGTCTTATTAATAATAAAAAATACTTTTTTTTATTTGTTATTTGTTAAAAAAATAAATCATTTATCAATGGTATTTCTATGTATTAATTATAATTAATATCATAAGATTTATTTATTTGATTTGTTAATTTTAATTTTAATTTCTTTACTTAAGCATTAACATAAATAGTTTTATCACTAAATTTATTATTTCTTTTATTTTTTTTGTTTTTTTGGAAAGAAATATTTATTCTAAAAAGTCAAATATTGATACTTAGTCATTAAAAATACAATTTATAAAATTAGCATGACTAAAAGCAAAAGAATCTATTGTTCCTCATTGTGGCATAGGTAAAATTTGATTCCAATCTTATTTGGTGACCCTAGGTTGTGAGACTACCTGCATATCTTCTCTTAAATGGTTTACATTATTTGTACCTACTACAGTTGTTAACAAAGCATTAGAGTCTATGGATCGGATAAACTGCAAATGTTTAGCTGCATTCGACTGCAAATAATTCATTTTTGGTGAAGAGAAAGGCAAGTTAGCGACACGGCCTTTGAACAAAGAAGAACATAAAATAATTTTTAACCCTTATTTTTATGCAACTTCGAATATTCTCAAAGTTTATTATTTTTGGTTCTATTGATACTTTTGCCATTTTAATAAAGCTTATGGCATTCCAAGATTTAGAGGTAGCATGATATACTTAAAACCGTT
>Ga0102832_1001482_pt1 | contig 17828 bp, 13 predicted proteins | sample EBPBio282013_DNA_FD_88942 | JGI IMG/M metagenome (GOLD analysis project Ga0102832, IMG submission 88942) | Wastewater treatment Type I Accumulibacter community from EBPR Bioreactor in Madison, WI, USA - Reactor 2_5/28/2013_ DNA (Illumina Assembly) | ecosystem: Engineered > Bioreactor > EBPR >...
TTTTATTCGAATTCTAATTATTAATTAAATATGACTCGATGATTTTATATTTATTTCAATATTTATATTTATTTATCTTGATTTTCAAAAATAAAGAGATTCAAAATTTAATTGAAATAAAATAAATATAATTGATATGAAATAAAAATAAATGGAATAAAATTTAACTACATTTTTAGTCATTAAAATTTATGAAACTAATAATTTCTTTTCTTTAATGTTGAGTGGGCTTTAGTTTTTTGCTCTTTTTGTGATATAAAGAGATTTCTTTTAATAAAATTTTGTCAAATCTGTCAAATGAGGTCTTTGACCTTTTTATTTTTCCGTAGAATAGATTTCAGATTTTTTTTGAATATTTCATGTCAAAAGATTTCTACAGGACAGGAACTTTTTAGTCGGCACTCAATTAGTAATGATTTTCTTGTATTTAAATAGTTTTTATATTCACTTGCACCCATCAGTAACTTCCTGAGCTTGTTAAAATACATTTTTCAATTTACCCCTCCATTTTCATAACCCAGATTTAATTAACCAAGAATAACAATTAAAACAATTTGGTAAAAATAAAATCTATGAAGCTGAAACAATAAATCTAAACTTAGTTTTGAATAGGCAGTAAATAAATAGATAGGGCTCTTTCAAAACCGTTACATTGGAAAAGTTGAAACTTTAATATTTAAAAAGTAGAATTTCGATGTTTTTGTTGATATTAATACAAAAAAGGTTAAAACTTTACTATAAAAATAAAACAACATAATTTTAGTCTCGTTATTAAGATTTTAATTAAATTTTTGTCAGGAAAAATAGTCTACAGCTTAAAAAATGTCTGCTTAAAGAAACTACAACTCAAAGCTCTCGATTTATGACCCATTTGGATCAAGAATGGGGTCTGGAATGTCTGTTGATAGATTTTCAAACCGTTCTAACTCACCGGCTCATGTGAAAGGATTTTCGTTTTTAGAGTAATTCTTCATCATTATTCCAGTGCCAGCGATATCGATGTGCCTTAAAGAAAAAATGACCTCTATCAATCTGTTTTGGGAGATTCTAATCGACAAAATAATGAAAAAGGATCTTTGTACATGTCTCAAAGTGAATTCTTCCCCATGTTTCCAGTAGAATCAACAGGTACGATTTAAATCATAAAATAGAGATGGAAATGACCTCTTAATGTGACGATGGACTCCTTCCTGCTGGTCAAAAGAATTTTCATTAATGCAATTGTACCCAACAATAATGTAACCAGCAACATTGCAACTGTTACTTATATCCAAACGAGCCATGTATAGTGGGTCTTTGCTGTTCAAAATGTATAAAATTAAAGAACTAATACTTGACAAAACAAAACTAAGTAGAACAATCACCAAATCATCCTGGGTGTTTATGTAAATCTATAAAATGTCTTAAACTCTACTGTACATGTTTTCGAGAGGGAAGAAAATGTAATCCAAACGTTTGTAAGTGTTAAGGCTGTTAAAATGATGTTAGCAGCCTTTTGTTGAGAAAGCAACGGAAAATGGAATTAGAAATCAAGAAAGATAATCAGTCTTCAGGATCGATCAGTAGAAGACAGAATTTTCTTCTTTATTCCTAAAAATCTACGCAACTTCCAATTTAAAGAGGAAACTACTCTTTTATCAACTGTTCATGCAAAAAATCACATTGTCTTAAGAAATATTGCTCCTGTTTCATGCACAACAAGTCTTGTTCTTAAGCATGTGCATGCGAATAATGTCGAAACACTTACGACGAGAACGACCAGAGAGACGAAAGAAATCGTAAGGCGCTTCAAGCAAGACAGGATGTGAATTATTGGGGGAAATTTTATTACTAAAACAACAATTATCATAACGAAATTGACCAATATCTTGAACGAGATGACTCATGGTTCTACAATGAGGAGATGAACGAACACATGTAATTTGAGCCAGTCAATTTATAAATGTTCATGACCAATTGACTATACAGAAACAAAGTGGCCAGTTATTAAATTCTCCTTCTATTAATGCTGGTAGACTTTGTTTTTTGGTCGTTGGCTTTTAATAAATACAGTGATTATATTTTTACATTTTTAATTTTTTTGTTATATAAGACCGGATTTAATTTAAACAATTTTCTATAATAATTCGCACATAATTTAAGTCTTTTGACACCTTGGTTGCCTTTTTCTTATAACTTTATTTTCATCAAACAACTATGGGAAACGTTTGTTCAGACCCTAATTCAATTATTAAAAGAAGTACCGCAAGCAGAGTCAATGGCCCTCCTACGAAAAGATTCACACCCGATTCATCGATCAAATTCGAAATGCTCACATGGAAAAATTAGATTTTACCCGATCTGAGAAACGAACAAAATGCATCCAAAAGTGAATACTCATTTAACAGATCTGGACATTTGATTTACAGCTAAAGAAAAGATAATCTTCAATTTGTACCTAAATAGCCATAAAATAATTAAGTCTCAAGTTTAGAAACTAACTTTAGTTATAGTAAAAATCCAAAAAATGTCCTTTCAATGAATATTGAAAAAGGTTCAAAAGGTTACTAACTAACATTTGCCAATTAATTCATTTATGAGCTTATCAATTAACAAAGATAAATTCATTAAGGCGATCGAATTTTGATCGGAGGAACTTAATACAAATTTGTTAAGCTTATTCGTGACCCTAAATATGGACATAATAAAGTCAAAAAAATGTCAGAGATCAGAGATCCTAATATCGTTCAAACAAACGACTACTTGAAAACTTTTAGTCATATTCCCGACTAAAACCCCACCTGTCGAATCTGTCTTAGTTAACAAATCTCAAAAGAAGATCCTCTCATTTGCCCTTGCAACTGTACAGGATCAGTAAAATACTTCCATTTGAAATGTTGGAGTTCATGGAGCTTCAGTTCATAGAGATCCCAGTAAGGACTTTACATTGGAAATGTCATAAAATAATATTGCTAACTTTGTAAAAAAAATCTCTTAGATGATCAACATTATAGATAAACAGTCGCCGCTCTATTATCCTCAGCAGCAAAAATAAAGACTCCATTCATAGTATTATAAGGCCTAAAGCCATTGGAAAATTACCCTTACTATAGGAGTATCAAACTTAACTATCTGATTTTATCATTTGCTGAAAAAAGAAATTATACGATTGGTCGTGGACAGGTTGATATCCCCTTAGAAATTGACTCATCAATTTCGAGAAAAAATACTTCTATACAATTTATTAAGGATAAAGTCTTCATTTAAGATGTAGGATCTAAGCATGGAACCTATATCAGAGTCAACCCACCTGTAGTTGTGAAAGACGATCGACCAAAATACTACCTTTATAATAATCATCTTTTTAATGTAAAAATTACTTGAAAATCAATAAAAAATTCACCTTCATAGAGGAATTTTTTGATGTGTATAATAATGCTTTTTTTTATTTTAAGTGCAAGATTTTTTTCGAATTTTTCCTTTATTTTTAAATTTTATAAAATCTGATTGAAATTGTATGGTAAATTATGATTGAAATTGTATGTTAAATTATTTAATTTTTAGATAATTGAAGAATTAATGAAATAAATTTATTTTTTTTATCCATATTAAAAAGTTCATCTTGTTAAATTTTAATTAAGAAGCTTTTTGAATCAAATCCGATGGATTTTACAGAATAAATACAACGAGAATAATCATTAACATTAGATTCTTTAAGTTTTAGAGAAAGGCCAAAGGATAGCTTCTAAATCGTTTGATGAAAGATCAATACGAGCAAAATCTCCTTTAGAAAGACCAACTAATCTTACATTTACTGAATGATGCTCCCAATTTCTTTGCCAAAATTCAGTTTGAAACTTTTCGCATTTTCCATGAATCATCAGATGCGGAGTTGATGCAAGTATAAGTGGGTCATACTTATAGGAAAAAATAGGTAAACTGAAAGCTGATGATGGACAGGCATGTCTATACTCAATAATAAGCTTCATTAACTCAAGATCATCTTTGATGTCACAGTTAGCCCTCAAGTTCACAAGATTTTCCCCACAAGAAACAAAGACATCTAAACTAACGTTTTAATCCCTTGACTCTAAAACTTGAGGATTTGAGCAGTTTGCACAATTTTTCTTATCATCAAAACATTTTCTCAATAATGTTCTTGGAAGTGGATTAAGAGGATACATGTGACTGGTCTCTTCTGAGCTACTTGGAATAATGTAAACATCAATCAATAAACCAATTTGTTGTATCAAATTATCGTACTCACTTGCTTGGTGAAAGTTTGTCAGGTCAATTCCGCCAATAATAACAAGTTAACAAAGGTCTAATGGTTTTTCATTCAATGGTCTTTTTAAAATTACTTGGTAAAGTTTTCTCAAGTCTGAAATTGTGGGTTCGCAAAAAACTCCCATAAATTTAGGCTCTCCTTCCGGTAAAATCATTTGCTTTTGTTGGGCTGGCTTTGGTGTTTAAACATTCGATACGATGAATCTGTTCAGTTTTCCGTTGTAATCTCCATTACATTTGATGATAACTCCATAAGGAGTCTACAAAGCTACAAATTTTCCTGAGCCATTAATTTTAGTATTATTTCTTATTTAAATCCTTACTCTACTGGTCTCATCTTCAAGTTCATAGGTGTCATTTTATGAAAAAATAGGTTTATTATTTTTATACTTATCTTGATAATCAGGCTCGAAGGCTCTAATTCTTTTGGCTTCGATTCTTTTAAAGAGACCGACAAGCTCACAGATATTTTCGTCATTACTTAGATCTTATATTGTTTTATTAGAATCTCTATGGAATACTTTTCTAAGCGATTGAAGCCTGTCAGTATAGATTTCTTTAAATTGGAACAATGTTTCGAGATGAGTTTACCAACTCATTCTTATATTTTTCAATATCCCTTCTTTTCGAACGATTGGAGTATTATCATTAATACCGAAATTGCCGAATTCATCAGTGAGAGCATTCAATTAATTTAAGTCTTATTCGTTATAGTCTCTGTCCATTTTTTTGACTTTTATTATGTTTGGCGGTTTATAATTTACCTTAAACCCTTTATTATAAAGATTGTTACATATTTTTTTTCAAATTATTTTTTTTAAGATTTTCATTCAAATTAATTCTAATTTCTTAAAAACTATTTTTAGGCAATTTTTCTTCTTCTTTTTTGGATGAGCTTATTGAATTTTAAATAACAAATCTATATTAAAAATGATTTAGCCTTTATGTAGAAATAGTTAGAATAGATTTGATATGGATAATTTTAAAATAACTTTTTTATATTTTTTTCATATATTTGATTCAATTAAATAAAGCCAAACCAAACGTTAGATGTAAAATAATAATCCTTTCTAATTTTTTAAAGAAGAGCTTGACTGTGATGACCTCTCAGTCCGTGTCAACACCATTCACAAGATTTCAATTATCGCCACTTTAATGTCAGCTGACGCTATCAAAAACACATTACTTCCATTCTTAGATGGTTTGGTAAAAAAATAAGACGATTAAGTTGTATTCGCTATTGCTGAAGAACTTGCTAATATTGCGTACATTTTCTATAATTTTCAGACCAATGCTCGGTGCTCAACATACTTTGGTTCTTCCACAACTTTAAAACCTCTGCTGTCATGATGAAACTGTTGTAAGAGAAAGAGCCGTCAAGTCCGTCATTAAATTAATATCAAATTACAATTAAAACGAAATCAATAACTTCATCATTCCTTTAGTAAATTTATCACTCATTTAAAGATCCTCAGATTGGCAACTAATTAAGTCAATTTTACTGCAAGAGTCTCAGCAACTTTATTGATGCCATCTGTATATCCTAAAGCCGGACCTAATAAGGAAAAAATTAGAACGTAAATCATTTTTAAAACTAAGTAAATTCACAGATATTTCAAATGAAGAAATGCTTTTGCTCCAACGTGTAACTGCTACTAAAATTCCAGAAATGTGTCAAGTATATGAAAAATAATTCGTTCTCTCATCACTTATTGCCATTTTAAAACATAGATCAACTGATGAACAAGATCAAATCAGAGTCTTGGCTACTGAATCCTTCAAATAAGTTGGAAAGATTCTTACAAAAGATTAAAACAAAACTTATATTATGCCTTTAATCATTCAAGCTGCTTAAGATAAATCATGGAGAGTCAGAATTTGCTTGTCAAGAAACTTCACATTAATTGCTGCTAATTTCGGAAAGTAAGTAACTGATATGAGTTTGATTCAAACATTTGGAAACTTATTAAAAGACTCAGAGGTTGATGTAAAAATTGAAGCCGTTAAACATTTGAGTGAATTTGCCAAAATTATTTCACCATAAAAGGTTAACGTTCTTGTTCCTCAAGTAATTGCTCTTGGAAAAGATCAATTAGCTATCGTTAGATCATATGTAGGTGGCGCTATTACTAACATCCTTCCCTTCATTGCCAAAGATCAAATTTATCAAGCTATCCAACCTTTAATCAAAGATTTAATGAAAGACGATAATCAAGAAGTCAGAAAGGGAGGAATCCATGCAGCAGCAAAACTTATTGAAGTTTTAGGCCCAGAAATGATGAACTCAATTTAAGTAAATCTTAAACAAGCCCTTGAAGATCCAAAATGGAGAGTCAGACTTGAAACTAATAGAGCGCTTATTAATCTTTCATTAAAAATGAAAAATCCAGATCTTTTCAAACAAAAATTAGAGCCAATGATCACTTCTTACCTTAAAGATAGAGCCTCAGCCATCAGAGTAGCTGCCATTGAAAGAATTCAAGAACTTGTTAAGGTTTATGGAAGCAACTGGTGTAATACATTTATCGATAGATTGGGCGATATCTTGGCTAAAGATCCATGCTTCCATTTCAAACTTGCAGCCATTTCAACTATCAGAGAAATTATTTATGCAAATGATCAATATCTCGAAAAGGGTATCAACTTGATTTTCCAAGCTTCAAGCGAGAATGTTCCTAATGTTAGATAAGCTTGTGTCAAGGCTGAAAGAGACATAGCCCTTAGATTTAGTAAAATCAAAGACCAGGTCAAAAAGCACCTACAATCCATGGTAGAAGACTCTGATTTTGAGGTCAGAAACTCAGCTACTCATGCTTTGGAAAACTTTTGATTCCTTTCGATTCATCTTTAATTTCTTTTAGATTCATTCATATCTTTCTCTTAAAAATAGCTAAAAATGATAGATTAAATTGTAATAAATGTTGATCGGAAATAAAATCATTTCTTTTTGATGAATTTTTCTTTGACAGAGTTTGGAATGGTAAGGTCAACATCTAAAACTTTATTGATGAGCATTTCAATAACTTTATCTTTGTTTCTTTCAAAATCTTCCTTGATTTTGTTAATTTCTTGTTGAGTTTATCTTTCAAGTGCGGCTTCGAATTATTTATCTTATTTCTATCAAATAAGTTTAAAAAGTACTCTTTCTTTCATTTTTTCAAATTCAGCTTCTTTGTTTTGTCTGTATTTACTGACTTCCATATCAGCAGCTTCTCTGGCTTCTTTGAGTTTTCTTTGTCTGAAATAAGTCATTCATTATTGTAAAAAATTAATGAACTTTAATAAGTTCATGAAAGAAAATGATTACCTTTCTTTTTGAGCATTTTGAATAATGTTGTTGGCCTCTTATTCGGCTTTGAGAAGTTCGTCAATGTAAGCTGTTTCACTCATTTTTTTGTAAATATCTTTATTGAAATAAATTACAAAATGTCAATATAAAAATGCAAACCATCGGAAATAAAAAATTTGCTTTGCTATTTATTTAAAATCAATATAAAAAAATTTACATCAGATTAATACCAATATCTATTGAAATTAACTTATGAATAATGAAAAAAAAATAATTAATATATGTAATGTAAATATGTTAAATTAAAAGGTTAATAATGGAAGAATTAATTTATCGAATAAACAAGATTATAAATGAAAGAACAAAGTACAAAAGATCACTCAACTTCTAAATCTTCTTTTCTGTAAAAATTTTCAGGAAAACTTAACATCATCACAAAACATGGCTAAATTAAGGATGATAATACTCTGAAACTGCCTGTTATCCATACTCCAGTCATTCGTAGATCAAATACAATGAATTTAAAGCCATCAAAGTAATCATCATTCAGTTTTTTTTCTAATAAGCGTTCATCTTCAAGCAATTCATCAATAATTCGTAACAGGGCATAAAAATATTTGACACAAAATATTGATAGAGAAAATATCGATGTAAATGGAAAGTTTTTAAAGAAATCTGACAGTAGAAATTTGAAGAAAATATCCTTACGTACACCAGTTATAGAGCCTTTATCAGCCCAACCTTTTTCTCATAAATTTAGATCAACTAGAAAAAACACATCAGGAGACTAATCCTAGAATAATACTCAATATTTTAATGCTGGCTCTAAAATGGGAAATTCTGACTATCATAATTTTCTCAAATAACTCAATCATGTTAGTGATGCCATGAATCAACGGCGTCGGACAATTAATAGAAATGATGAAGAGAATATACAAATGTGATATTTAGCGTATTTTTCACAATAAATATAAATAAACTAAAAAAGTATCCATTGTTTTACACAATTTAATTCACTAACAAGAAAGTTATAGTTTTTAATATTTTTTTATGTAGATCATGTATTTTTAAGTAGCGTAGCCGAGGATTTCAAGAACTGTACAAGAGTAATATCACCTATGAACAGCTAATCAGCAAGCTGTAAATACTATTTGATGGCATTATTTTGAGCCTTATGACTTAGGGTACAGAAAAAGTCCTCTTTTTAGTACTTTTTCTTTAGCAATTAATACGATATTTCAGTCTATGTAAACAATTGGTAAATCAATGCCAAATATTGTCTATTATCATACTAAAATGGATCAGTCTATTTTTATTAATAAAAAGTTACATAGGGAGGTATATCTTTTGTTACAAATGTATTTAGGTAGATATTTTTGTTATTGTCTATGAGTATATTTTTAAGTGCGAGACAACCATAAGTCTCATTATGTCTATGAAGTTCTACTATTGCTTTTCCTATTTTTATCAATGCGTCTATTTTTGCCTGGTAATTAAACCAATGTTGGCGACAAATGTCCTCCAATGATTTGTACTTATGATCGGTTACAAAATATAGCACCCAACGGTTTAGGTTACGATCGATCATTGAGTAGCCATAAACCTGCTGAATATGTGAGCTTGATGTAAGCTGAAGCCTATTTGTGTAGTACAATTTTTTCTTCATTGCTAAGTAACTTCCCTAAAATTTTTATATACATATGCGACTGCCACAATATCTTCGCTTTCCTATTATCTATTACATCTATGGTTATGTTAAATTTATCAATCCACTTTCACTAATTTCAAACATTTATTATTCTGTTACGGTTGGATGAATGGAAAGTCTGCATTGCTATTAATTTTGGTCCGAAAATGAACCTTTTAAAGATGAAACTGACATTGTACGCTTATATGTAGGTGTCTGCTACCTTCGAGGGTTATGGTGACTAAAAGTTGTTGACGCGCATGATACTTACGAGTGTAAAATTCTCATAGTAAATTTTTATATATCGTCAATTTTATCTTTTTCGGCAATTAAGAAACAAAAATGTGGATTGGCCTTTCTTAATCTTTACAACTCGGGCAGAATTGATGTGATATTGAATTTTTAATTAAGTTTTCGACAACAGTTTTCAAAAGTTTCATAATGCAAAAATATTATGTATGATTTGGGGAATTATTTTCGTGCCTATTTTGAAATACGAATGTATAAGTCTTTATGTAAGGATGTATTCATTAAACGTATTTAATTGTTCTATATTCTACGTAAGAGCTATTATTTTGCTTCATATAAATACTAAGAGTCTTGCTATTCGTTGTAATATTGAAAGCGTACTTCAACTCCACTGTTATTTTTGAAAAATTTTACTTCATTACATCTGCTCTATGAACTTTATTATATTTTTTGAAATAAATGCTGACTATGTAACCATACCATCTGTACAGGACTTAAGTCGATTGTTACTTTCTTCATCTTTTTATCTATCATACCAAATATTTATAAAAAAATACAAACTTTTTTATTATAATCACTTCATTTCTCAGTCAAATACAATTCAAATTTTAATCTGTTGCCTTGTGATTTTATTGTTTTTTTATTAAGAAGCCAATTTCATTCCTTCATTAAGAAAAAAATGAAAAATTAATATAAAAATGAAAAAGAAAAAATTGAAGTTAAATAAAGTTCATTCAAATAATCATCTGTTGAACTTTTTGTATGGTCCATTATCACCATCAGCACGGAAATCTGGTTGTCTTTTAATGAATTCTCTCTTTTGTGAATATTGTTATGAACCATTTCCGAAAACTTTACCAGCAGCTGGCTTTTTAGTTTCTTTAAGTCCTTAGTTTGTTTCTAAATATTGAATTCTTTTTTCAAGATAAGTTTTAGATTATTGTCCAATATCAGCTTCTTATGATTCACCCAAAGCATCACATCTTGCACAGAGTGAACACTTAGCAGCCAAAGCTCTTGAAACCTTACCCTTATTTTTGGATGAGGCAGAGTTGACCAATTGAGCTTGATAGATAATACCATACTTTGGTGTATTGTGTCTAGTTTTGATGGCCTTGAAAAGAGCCTTCTCAGCACCAAGGATTTGGATAGTTGAGGCGGGACATTTGGCTAAGTTAACCAATGAACCAGCGTGACAGATAAGTCTGGCGCCAACGAGTTCTCCAACAACAGCGGTCAAGTTTGGAGCAAGAGCTTGCATTCTGTTCTTAAGATATTCTTGAAGTGAAGCTCTATAGTCAGTCATTTCGATGATTTGGTCACAAAGGGCCCAAATGTATTTTTCATCAGTCTCACTGATTTCAGTACCCATAGAAATTTCAGAGGCATCCTTAACATCCTTCTCAATGTCTTCTGGGAGAATTCCGCTCAAATCAGTATCAACAGCCTTGTTTCTCATACCAACAGCCTTAACGACTTTAGTATAAATAAGGTTATCAGAAACGATTTTAGTCATTTAGGGGAAATGCCATCCATACCATTCTTTCAATCTCATGGTGTAGTTGTTGATTTCCTTATCAAGCTCATCCAACAAGGAAACGGCTTGAATGATCATAATATCGACCTTATCGGCAGAAAGTTTCAACTTATAACGAGAAAGACCGTGAGCGACACCCAAAGTCATCATTTTGTAATCTTCTTCGTTTTCGAATTCTAACAAACCAGCCAAGTTGAATCTGATAACTCTCATCAATTCATCAATTTGTTCGTTGTTTTTACAGGTGACGCCAAGAGCTTCAGTGATGGCTTTTCCGACTTTCTTATCGATGACAGCCAAAGTTTCTTCGACTTCTCTTTCAACGATGTTCTTTGACAAGAATTTTGACAATGATTTTGGGATCTTTCCTTTCATCAATTTACTGATTGATTTGAAAGCATCGGCAGTGCTTTTGAATTTATGGAAGTCTTCCAAAGTAACTCTATAATAAAAAATGAAATGTACAATTTTTTCAAGCCATCAACATCGTTAAAGTATTGTTGGAGGTTTTCAACTTTTTCAAGTTTCTTTGGTTTGTCACATCTGAACAAAGCGAATCCGGCAGCTGTTTCGAAAAGGATCAACATTTGATTGATTGATTTTTATTATTATAATTCTTAATAAATCCCATATCAACATGGTGAAAATCATTTTTAATGTTGAATTTATATTTTTAAAAAGCTGGTTAATTTTAAATTGCATTAAAAATGATAACTTTTTCATGTAAAATATGACAAAAAAAATAAGCTCAAAAGAAATGAAAGATCAATAAAAATATACTGAGAAGATCATTAAGTTTTTTCCTCAGAAAGTGTGATTCTAATATCAGTCCATTAAGGTAAGAAACTTAATATCCAAAAGATACAGACATAAACAGAATTCCATTCCAAAATGACAATATACTTGTCTTCATCATCATTTACAGCTCCTGATGGGGTGGGTGGTTAAAGAACTAATCCACTGACTGAATAGATCCATATCATTAAAACGTATATGGCAAAGATCATTTTAATGAAGTAACTTTTCCTGGAGATAATTGATGAATCCCATTGATAAATTTCCCTTATGACTAAAGTTTGAGTCATTACAATAACGAATAAAGTTACGAAAAAAAATATGGCTGAGTTTGTATGTAAATCTGGGTACCATTTGCCATCGATTGTTCCCATAGCGATCATGTATCCCCATACTGATGCTTGACCAATATAATACAAAAAGCCATAAACTGGGCCTTGATATTAAGTTTTTTATTTGATGTTTTTGATCCATCTAAATAAAACCCAATAAATCATACTGATAAAAGACCCTGACCCAGCCATAATTAATCTGAACTAAATATTTTGTGGGTAATGGCAGGCAGTATCAGTAATAGTAGGATGAGGATATTTATGTTCTTAGCCTTTTTTAACTGCCATGTGATAAGAAATCAATGGAGCCGCCAACATCAAAGGGATGAAAAATATCAACAAAGATGTCATCTTCTTTTGACCATGAATAACACGTTATGAACTTTTTGTCTGAATTTATTCATGTTAAATGTTAGCCTCTTGAAAATTGGTTATGTTATTAAGAACTGGTCTTTATTGAGCCAGATTATTTTGAATGTATCCCTCCTGCATTAGGCGTAAATTATTTTACCTTTACTTTTAATTATCGTTTAGGAGATTTTACAGAAAATTACATAAATATATAAAAAAAAGTAAGATTACTCTTGAGTTATAATTTATAATTACTTTTTAAACCCAATGGCATAAAATTAGGGCTCAATCCTACGAAGGATAAGAACAGGAGAAATCAACGAATTCAAAGAACATAAAAAGTTAATAATAGAAACATGTGACTTGTCATAATCTCAGATTGAGGATAACAAAAGTAAGGTTGAGAATATTTAAAAGAATGCAAAATAATTAATACAGCAGATGTTAAATTGTTTCAAAATGTACGGCTATGCATACTTTTTCACCCTTTTTACATAATAAAAAATTAATGAAGGCGAAAAGCTCAAATCTAAAAATTTCTTTACTTAATTGACAAGGACAATCACAAATTTAATAAAAAACGATAAAATCATCAAACCATTCAAACAATAACTATGGATTTACTTTTAAAGCATTATTTCCATCATTGAGTCAACAAAATAGTTTCTTTTGTCAGTAGCTCAGGGGTTTTAAATCAAGTCCCTTTTATAAGAGTTGAAGAATCTCACTGTTTATCTTTAAAGCAATATAGAATCGACGAATCAAAATATTGTTTTGAATATTAGTGCAAGGACTGAAAAGTTTATCAAGCTTGTAAAAAAATTGTACACTGCGAAATGTAAAATTCAACAAGAAGGATCATAGTCAACCAAAAAAGAAAGCTTTTTGTAAGCTGGGTATTAGATACTTAAAATTTACCCACAAAATATTTATGAGGAGATTTTTATCAATCGTTGCAAAAGAATCGTTGAAAGCTTTGTCCCGAGAAAATAATCACAAGCACCTTTACCTTATTGTTGTACACTCTACTTCAGGAAATAATCTCAATTTATCAAGGAGGAATCAAAAAATCATTAACACAAGAATTATCACTGGCCATTAATTTTAGAAAAAATATTAAAACATGTAAGAAAAACAATTGTTGGGTTTATGAACCTTGATGGTGGAATTATATACATTGGTATGAAATAAAATCCAAAAAATGTAGAATCAAGTGGAATCTATCTGTCACAAAAGTAAGTGGCGGATTTTTTATAATGGCTACATACCCAGTGTGACTTTATTTACCCCAAATTTGATAAATAGATCAATGATCAGATGTAAAGGCTCTATAAATAGAGTCTACAGAATTTAAAACAAAGATAATTGGAGAAAAGTTACCATTTCCACGTCAATAGTTGGGTTTCCGCAGAATTTTTGACAATTATCGAACCAAAGACGGACTTAGACATCCATCAATAAGACGAGACAAAAAATTATGAAAAACTTTACTTGATAAAAGTAAAAATAAAGCCAGGATCAAAGGCAGAAACTTTCCATTTATTGAAATAGGAGAAAAATGGCGAGATCTAATGTTATCGAAGAGATGACACCAGTGTAAAAAAATTGAGCCTTATGGATTTTATTAGGTTCTACAATTAGAGAATCGAGGCATTTATGAACGAAACAATACATGAGATAGAGTCTTAATGGAAGCATTGTCCACAGTGTCATTTCAAATAGTTTTGTAGAGAAAGTTTAATATGATATGGGGTATTTTTTTCAATGATTTTTATTTTGTTTAATAAAAAAATTATCATATAAACGATTTGATAAAAAAGATATATAAATAAATTAACATAGAAAAATAGCAAAAAAGATTTAATAATTAATTCTCAAACAAAAAATTCAATAAAAAATAAAGTGACTGTATTAAAGCATAAAAATAAATAATACAAAATCAAAGATAAAAGTTGGCTCAAATTATAATAATAACTAAAAAAAAGAAATCTTCATATTTGAATAGATAGATAGATTGATAAAAAAGATATGGCATCGAATAATAACTTATTTACGAACGCTGGAAATGCTAATAAACCAGCAAGTATTTTTGGTAATACCACTCCACAGCAAGGTGGTGGGGGATTGTTTGGCAATGCAAATAGTACCAATACCACGGGGAATAATATATTCTCAAACCAACAACCCGCAACAACCACAGCAACAACAACAGGTGCTGGATTATTTGGTGGTCAAACCCAACAGCAGCAACCAAATACAACTCCAGCAACAAATCAGGGTATATTTGGTAATACAAATGCTAATAAGCCAGCATAAGGACCAACAGGATTATTTGGTGGCAATAAGCCAGCAACTAGTACAACAGGTGCTACTGGAGGATTGTTTGGTGGGAATGCTGCCCAGCAACAAGGGACAGGTGCGACAACAACAATACCAGGGAATATATTCGGCAACAATAACAATAACACAACACAACAACCTGCTACTACTGGTAATACAACAACAGGACAAAACATATTCGGTACTACCAATAACACTAGCAATCAACCTGCTAACACAACAACAACTAATGCAGCTAATACTACTCCTGCTAATACAACAACTACTCCCACAACAACAACAACCAATGGGATATTTGGTAAACCATAGTAACAAAACAAGAGTAGTAATAATATATTTGGTAACAATCCTGCTGTTAATAATGCTGCTAATAATGCCAATACAACAACTGCAGGTAATACTGGTACTGGTAATACAGGTGGTGGATTGTTCAATAATAACAGCGGTAATCAACAGACTGCACAACAAGGCAATACAACAGCAACAACTACAAATCCAACAACTACAAATGCAACAACAACAACTGGTGGGATCAATCTGTTCGGTAATAAACCTGCTGCGACTACTACCACAGCGACTACTAATCCTACGACTAATCCACCTGCTACTGGAAATACTCTCTTTGGTGGAAATACTGCTACTGCTACAACTACTACTACACCAGCGACTACAGGAAATGCTGCACAGCAACAACAACAATCAAGTAAATTCTTTATATTAATGATTTATAGATCCTACTACTACAACAGGTGGTGGAATATTTGCCAATAATGCTAACAAACCAGCAACTACCACAACTACATCGACAACTAATCCTCTCCAGCCAAATACTACAACATCACCTAACACAACTACCAACCCTCAACAACCCCAGCCCCAAAAGAACTAGGCACAAAGTATAATTTCTCTATAATTTTAATAGGATAATTCGACAACATCGCCACAAAGACAGTAAAATAATTCTTGACAACATCACGCCAATAAATGTAACAAATGTACTCTGACTTACATAAATATTCACAAAATTTATTAAAGTATCAACAAGATAGATAATAAAATGTTAAAATATTCAAAAACTTCTAATAACTCAAACCTTAGTTTATTAATAATGTTGACTTGAATCAAAGAATATTGACTAATTTAGAACAGTAACAAAACCAGATTGAGACTCATTTGAATCTTATATATGATGCCATCAGACCTGAGAGGGTTGATCATCCATTAGTGCAGTGTATGCAGGATAGTAGGTTGCTGACTGAAGAGGTGCTGATGTTACAGGCCTAAAGTGAGGCTGAAGGAGGGCAGGGACTGGTGACTAACCCCTCGCATGAGCAACTACTGTTATTGTACTCCACATTGGACAAACTAGAGACAGACATCGACAGAATGAACCAACTCATCACAATTACACTCCCTGAACAGCAGTCAAATCAAAACCAAATGTACAACAATGGGTTGAGAAGAAATAATGACTTTTATGGATATGGACAGTTTTGATGATTTTTTTATTCTTTGTTGGATATTAATGTGCTTTATTTTTTCAGTGAATTTATTTATTTTTTATTTTTTATCTGTTGTTGTTAAATGCTTTTTTGAGATGAAAACAAAATTTGTTATAAAAAAGAATAAAAAATTAGAAGATATTAAAATAAACGTTTGTTTGGAATAATTTCTTTATTAATTATTAAAAAAAATTCGCTTTCACTCACTTATTAATAATCGATTGAGACAATTATTAATCTCTCTTTTTTGACTTAATTACTGTCAATTACAGTCGATAGAATCATTTTCATACATTTTTTATATGTTAAGGTTTAAATTCATTCACTAAATAGGGATGATATGTAAAGTTAGTGAAAAATCATGCGTTTCCTCATTTATTAATGACCAATAATCATGTTGAATGACCAAAAAGAGGATAACATAATTTTGACATCCCTAAAAATGATAACATTTCCGTTGTTTGCCACCATTAAAAAATCAATATAAATCCGCCGTAAGTTTTTAATCACTAACAAATATATTTTTATACAATTAGTAAAAACAAACAAATCATGAATAAGCACGTATTCGTGATATGCTTATTATTGGCTGTAAGCTTCAGTCAATAAATCTGTTCAGAAAAAGACGAGAATTTATTAAACTATGTAAAGAAAGGAATGACTTTCCAAGTATAACAATGGCCAATAGAGTCAAACTCATGGACAGGAAGAATCGGTTGTAATGGTTGTGATCCTGTTGAAGGTGATGTCCCATGTATAAATAGTCTACCAGTATTATGTATTCTTCATCATAAAACTATTGATAGACCATTTTATGACTATTCACCATTAACTGTACCATATCAAAACCCAGATCGAGGATATTATAATGGATGGACTGGTGGAATTTTCACTGTTACTCCACCTGTCAGGGGTTATGATGTTGACTCATATGCTGCTGGTGATAAACTCTGTAAAGCCTATTGGGGTAAAAATGCCAAGTTTGCTTAATTCAAAGACGGATTCTATATTAGTTACATGAACTCAAGACCCGTAAAAGCATGGAGATTCTGGGACTGGAAATTGTCACAATGTGGGGGATGGTCTTTCTGGGGATACTTCAACACCAATTACAATGGAAGAACATGGACATGGATTGATAACCAACCACATTCTAACTGTGGAGCCATCTGATTAAAATCTTTTACTTCAATGTGATTGGCATATTTATCTTTTTATCATTTTTGTATTTATCAATTTTACTTTTAAAAGTCTTAATATCACTGTGTTATTTTTACCATGAAATGAATTTATGAAAATAACTTTTTAATTAATCTCATATCTATATTTTCTTTATATGTTTTTACAGAAAAGTATTCAAATAATTGTTTCTAATTATTGATTATCTTATTACTATTATTAAGAAGGAAGGGACGTGAAAAAATTCCAATGATCAAAAACACTGTCGCCGAAATGTAATCTTTATATTATATTCATAACC
>Ga0102832_1001483_pt1 | contig 17824 bp, 23 predicted proteins | sample EBPBio282013_DNA_FD_88942 | JGI IMG/M metagenome (GOLD analysis project Ga0102832, IMG submission 88942) | Wastewater treatment Type I Accumulibacter community from EBPR Bioreactor in Madison, WI, USA - Reactor 2_5/28/2013_ DNA (Illumina Assembly) | ecosystem: Engineered > Bioreactor > EBPR >...
GGCCTGATCGATCGAATGGGCCTGTGCCCATGCTGCGGGAACGACCGCCGTCAACTTGACTTTGTGACACAGTAAGATTAGGGCTGCGCTGAACAAGTGGTCGAAATTCGGGAGCGCCATTCGTAAGCCGTTGATTTAATTGATCTTGAAAATGGCTGCCAAGACTTATTCAGCATTGCCTTAGGCTGCACATGACCCTCGGTACCGTCACGGTCCGACGAATCGCTCAAACACCGCAGACCGTTGCCGCAGTTCAGGCCATCGTCGAAGCTGCTCCTGAGTACTCACGACTGACCTCCGGCGCGGAGCCCGATCCCAGCGGAGGCGCATCGATCTTCGACGCGCTGCCGCCGGGAAAGACCGGCGAAGACAAGTATGTCTTGGCGGTCTGTCTCGAAGAGAAGCAAGTCGGCGTTGTCGATCTCATTCGCGGCTACCCGTCACCGGACACGGCCATGCTCGGACTGCTCCTCCTCTCTGAGCGGTATCAAGCGTCGGGCATCGGCCGGTCGGCGTACATGCTCGTCGAGCGGCTGGTGCGCACATGGCCGGAGGTCCGGCGTGTACGCATCGGTGTCGTGGAGACCAACGCAAGGGTTCTGCCGTACTGGCAGCGCATGGGCTTCAGGGCAACGGGCGAAACAAGGCCGTACGCCGTCGGCGCGGTAGCCTCCCGAGTCATCGTGCTGGAGCGGAGTCTGCAAAGTGCGTCCTGACTCGAACCGCGCCACTGCCGCAAGAGCATGGCGTGCCGAAGTTCGAAGTCGGCTTCTGGTGCTTGAGATCGCGGCGGCGCCAGGGTCTTGCACGCCGCTTCGGGCCGATCGGTGTGCGAAGGCCGTGGGCATGCAACTCGAGGGCATCATGCGCAACGAGCGCATTGGGCGACCAGACCTTTTCGCTGCGGGGAACGCTTGAAGGCGCAGGGCCGGGGCCGGGGCCGGGGCCGGGGCCGGCGCCCTTGCCGCCGGCCACCCCCGCTCAGGCCTTCACTTCGACCACCGGCTCGAAGCCGCCGAAGATCATGCGCTTGCCGTCGAAGGGCATGGGCGGATTGCCGGGGGTGGACGGGTCCATGCGCGGGTCTTCCATCATCTTCTTCATGCCGGCGTCGCGCGTGGCCTTGTCGGGCCACTCGACCCACGAGAAGGCCACCGTCTCTTCGGCCGTGGCCTGCACGGCGCGGCGGAAGTCGGTGAGCTTGCCGTCGGGGACGTCGTCGCCCCAGGCCTCGACCACGCGGAGGGCGCCCAGTTCGAGGAAGATCGAGTCGAAATGGCGCGCGTGCTCGATGAACTTCTGCTTGTTGGCGGTGGGGACGGCGATCACGAAACCATCGATGTAGGACATGTCTGCTCTCCTGTGGGTGGGGTCGGGGCGGCGCGCCCGTCGCAAGGCGCCTCGAATCGTATCGACGAGCGACCGGCCGCCCATTCGACACCCGCGCCGGGCCGATTTGGGACAATCGCCGCCATGAATCCGACCGATCTTCCCGCCTACATGGCGCATGTCGGCGCCGCGGCGCGCGCGGCCGCCACGCGCATGGCCGCCGCGCCCACGGCGGCCAAGAACCGGGCGCTGTTGGCGCTGGCGCGGCGCCTGCGCGAAGCCGGGCCGGCCCTGGCCGCGGCCAACGAAGCGGACCTGGCCGCCGCGCGCGGCGCCGGCCTGGCCGAGGCGATGGTCGATCGGCTCAAGCTCACGCCCAAGGTCGTGGAGACGGTGGCCGAGGGCTGCGAGCAGATCGCCGCGATGGCCGATCCGGTCGGCGAGATCAGCGGCGTCAAGCGCCGCCCCAGCGGCATCAGCGTGGGCCAGATGCGCGTGCCGCTGGGCGTGTTCGGCATGATCTACGAGAGCCGGCCCAACGTGACGATCGAGGCCGCGTCGCTGGCCATCAAGAGCGGCAACGCCTGCATCCTGCGCGGTGGCTCGGAAGCGCTGCAGTCCAACCTGGCGCTGTGGCGGCTGGTGCAGGCGGCGCTGGTGGAGGCCGATCTGCCGGCCGACGCGGTGCAGCTGATCGAGACCGCCGACCGCGCCGCCGTGGGCCACCTGATCACGATGCCGGAGAGCGTGGACGTGATCATCCCGCGCGGCGGCAAGGGGCTGATCGAGCGCATCAGCCGCGAGGCGCGCGTGCCGGTCATCAAGCACCTGGACGGCAATTGCCACGTCTATGTCGATGAGCAGGTCGATCTGGGCCTCGCGGTGCGCGTCACCGACAACGCCAAGACGCAGAAGGTGAGCCCCTGCAACGCCGCCGAATCGCTGCTGGTGCATGCGGCGCAGGCCGCGGCCTTCCTGCCGGCCATCGGCGACGTGTTCGCCGCCAAGGGCGTGGAGATGCGCGGCTGCCCGCGTGCCGTGGCGCTGCTGGCGCCGCGGCCCAAGGTGCTGCCCGCCACCGAGGCCGACTGGAGCACCGAGTACCTGGACCACGTCATCAGCATCAAGGTGGTGGACTCGCTCGACGAAGCGATCGCTCACGTCAACCGTTACGGTTCGCATCACACCGACGCCATCCTGACCACCCACCACCCGAACGCGATGCGCTTCCTGCGCGAGGTGGATTCGTCCAGCGTGATGGTCAATGCCAGCACGCGCTTTGCCGACGGCTTCGAGTACGGGCTGGGCGCCGAGATCGGCATCAGTACCGACAAGTTCCACGCCCGCGGCCCGGTGGGGCTGGAAGGCCTGACCTCACTGAAGTGGATCGTGCTGGGCCAGGGCGAGGTGCGGCAGTAGCGCTTGACGGCCGCGGGGCGCGCGAGCGTCGCGCCCATGAAAAAAGGGCAGCCGCTCGGCTGCCCTTCTTGGCGGGATGCGGCCGGCTTACTTGGCGCCGCCGAGCACCCACTTCACGAGGGTCTTGATCTCGTCGTCGGTGGGCGTGGTGTTGGGGGGCATCGGCACCTGGCCCCAGTCGCCCACGCCGCCCTTGCGCACGATGCCGGCGAGCTTGGCTTCGGCGTCCTTCTGGCCGGCGTACTTCTTGGCCACGTCCTGGTAGGACGGGCCGACCAGCTTCTTGTCGACGGCATGGCAGGCCATGCAGTTGTGCTTCTGGGCCAGGGCCAGGTTGGCCATCGCGGGCGCCGACACGCAAACCAGCGCGGCCGACAGGAACAGGGCGCGAGAAATCATGGTCAAGGGCTCCTTCGTCTCGAATCTTCGACGGTTGAAAGGGGTGGTGGGCCGGCCGATGCCGGGTGCTTGGGATTCTGGCCCAGCCCTTGCGGCCAGATGGTCGAGCACGGGCTTTCGGTTGCAGCGGCGCGACAACACCGGCCGCCTACCCTTGCTTCAACGCAAGCCGGCGCGCCGCGTTGACCGCGCGGCGCTTGCCCTGCATCAAGCGGCCGTCGGCTCCAGCAGCATCAGGCCGGCGGCGGTGTTGCTGATGGGGATGTGGTAGTTCGAATGCAGCTTGCGCGCGCGCTCGCCCAGCGTGGCGCGGGCGGTCAGCCACATCAGCAGTTCCACGCCCTGGGTGCCGGTCTTCTCGACGAGCTGGTGGATGCTGAACTGCGTGGCCCAGGCGGGGTCGCTGGTCAGGCTTTCCATGAACTGCAGGTCGAAGTCCTTGTTGATGAAGCCGGCGCGCTCGCCGTCCAACTGGTGGCTCAGGCCGCCGGTGCCCAGCACCAGCACCTTCTGGTCGCCCGGGTAGGCGGCCACGGCGCGGCCGATGGCCTGGCCCAGCTTGTAGCAGCGCGCGGCCGAAGGCAGCGGGAACTGCACGGTGTTGATGCACACCGGCACCACCTGCACGGGCCAGTCCTGCTCGGGCCACAGCAGCGCCATCGGCAGCGTGAAGGCGTGGTCGACCTGCATCTCCTGGCAGGTGGTGAGGTCGAAGTCTTCGCCGGCCAGCGACTGGATCAGGTGCCACGACAAGGCGGTGTCGCCCTGGAACGGCGGCAGCGTCGGGATGCCCCAGCCTTCGTCGGCGTTGCGGTATTCGGGCGCGGCGCCCACCGAGAAGGTGGGCATCTTGTCGAGGAAGAAGTTCAGGCCGTGGTCGTTGTAGATGACGACCACGACGTCGGGCTTGTTCTTCGCCAGCCACTCGCGCACCGGGTGGAAGCCGTCGAAGAAGGGCCGCCAGTAGGGCTCGTGCTGGACCTTGCGGGCGATGGCGCCGCCGATCGCGGGCACGTGGCTGGTGGTGATGGCACCGATGATGCTGGCCATGGTCTGGGTTCCTTTCAACCGCGGGCGGCCATCAGCTTGGCCTTGAATTCGTCCTTGCTCATGCCCGTCTGCTGGGCGCCGATGTCCTGCATGTCCAGCCCGAAGATGCCGGCGAACTTGGCCAGGTAGTAGGCGTTGCCGCCGGCTTCGATGAGCTGCAGCACGTTGCGCGCCTTGATGGCGGCGCGCTGCTGCTCGTTGAGGCCGTACTTCGTGCAGTAGGCGTCCTCGTCGGCCAGGAAGGCGGCGCGGTTGTCGGCCTGGTTGAACGAGTAGCACATCTTGTTCAGCGCATAGCCTTTGCGGGCCTGGGCGCCGTCGAACAGCGTGGTGCCCGGGATGGGCGCTTCGGTCGGGGGCATGGTCGTCTCCGGGGGGTTGGCGTGGCGCAAGCGGGAGTCGTCCCGGCCACGGCCGCGAGTGTTCCGGCGCGCCTGACCTCGATCAACGCAGGGATACTCATGCCTGCCATGAGCGCTTTCGATCATTCCGACCTCGACGGCCGGCTGCTGCAGTTGCTGCTGGCGGTGGTGGAAGAGCGCTCGGTCACGCGCGCGGCCGAACGCCTGGGCGTCACGCAGTCGGCGGTGAGCCACCTGCTGGACAAGCTGCGCGCCATCGTCGGCGACCCGCTGGTGGTGAAGGCCGGCCGCGGCATCGTGCCCACCGCGCGCGCGGAAAGCCTGGCCGAGCGCGCGCGCGTGCTGCTGGAAGACCTGCGCGGCTTCGCCACGCCCGAAGGCTTCGACCCCGCCACGCTGAAGGCCGGCTTCACCATCGCCGCCAACGACCTGCAGTGCGACCTGCTGCTGCCGCCGCTGCTGCGCCGGCTGCGCGCGCGCGCGCCGGGCGTCACGCTGCGCGTCATTCCGTCGGGCGTGCCGCAGGCCGAGCTGCTGCGCGCCGAAGCCTGCCAGCTGGTCATCAGCCCGCGCCCGCCGGACGCGGCCGACCTGCTGCAGCGGCGGCTGTTCGCCGACCGCTACGTGGTGTTCTTCGACGCCGCGGTGCGCGCCGCGCCGCGCGACCTGGACGAGTACCTCGCCGCCGAGCACCTGACGGTGGTCTACGAGCCGCAGCGCCGGCTGGACATCGACCGCGTGCTGGGCGACGAGCGCAAGCTCGCGCGCCGCTTCGTCGCCAGCGTGCCGGGCTTTGCCGGCATCGCACCCTTCCTGCGCGGCACGGCCTGCCTGGCCACCTTGCCCTCGCTGCTGCGGCTGGAGCTGATGCGCGACTTCGCCGCCGCGCCGCTGCCGCCGCCGCTGGCGGTGCCCGAGATGCCGATGTTCATGATCTGGCACGCGCGCCGGCAGAGCGACCCGGTGCACCGCTGGCTGCGCGACGAGCTGCTGGCAGTGGTGCAGGCCCTGTCACCGGCATTGCCGCCGGCGCTGCCGCCGGCCGGCCGAGCCTGAGCAGCGAGGGCCCGCCGCCGGACTTGACGACGCGTTGCGCGCACTCGCGCAGCCAGGCATGCGCCGGGTCGGCCGCGTGGCGCGGGTGCCAGGCGAACTGCAGCGGCTGCAGCGTCACCGCCAGCGGCAGCGGCCGCTGCACCAGGCCCAGCCCCGCGGCCATCGACTGCGCGAGCCGCACCGAGACCGTGGCCGCCAGCGGCGCGCGCGCCGCCGCCATCAGCGCCGCGTGGCCGCTGGGCAGCGTCAGCGCAATGTCGCGCTGCAGGCCTAGCGCGGCCAGCGCCTCGTCGATCGGTGAGGCCTCGCGCGGGCGCGGCGCCACCAGCACGTGGCGCAGCGCGAGGTAGCGCTTGAGCGTCAATCGGCCGCCGCCCAGCAGCGCCGGCGGCGCGGCGACGACCAGCGCCTGCGGCTGCAGCGCCAGCGTCTGCAGCTCGGGGTCGCGCGGGCGGAAGTTGCCGATGTCGAGGTCGATGCGGCCCTCGCGCAGCGCCGCCGGGTCGTCGGCCGATTCGGGCAGCAGTTGCAGCGTGGCCTGCGGCAGCCGCTGCTGCAGCGCCAGCAGCAGCGGCGCGCCGAAGACCACGGCCATGCCCTCGGGCAGGCGGACGACGAAGTGCCGCGGCCGCTGCGCCATCGCCGCGACCGAGGGCGCCGCGGCCAGCGCGTCGGCCTCGGCCAGCAGCCGCGCCACCGGCTCGCGCAGCCCTTGCGCGCGCGGCGTGGGCACCAGGCGGCGGCCGGCGCGCACCAGCAGCGGGTCGCCCAGCGCCTCGCGCAGCCGCGCCAGCGCATGGCTGGTGGCCGGCACGCTCAGGTGCAGGCGCTCGGCCGCCGCGGTCACGCTGCCGCCGGCCAGCAGCGCGTGCAGCACGCGCAGCAGGTTGAGGTCGTAGGTTTTCATGGCGTGCAACTATCCGTTCTGAACATTGCACTGGTCAAGCGGTGAGGCGGCGGCCACACTGCGGGCCGCCTGTCCAACCGCTGCCGCTTCATGCCGACCGCCAAGCCCGCCCGCGACCCCCGCACCGCCGTCTACGTCGCGCTGGCCGCGCTGCTGTCGCTGGCCGGGCTGGACCAGACGCTGCTGTCCACCGCGCTGCCGCTGATCGCCGCCGACCTGCACGGCCAGGCGCTGTTGCCCTGGGTGTTCTCGGCCTACCTGGTGGCCTCGACGATCGTGATCCCGCTCTACGGCAAGCTGGCCGACCACCACGGCCCGCGGCCGCTGCTGGTGATCGCCGGCAGCCTGTTCGTCGCCGGCTCGCTGGCCTGCGCGGCCAGCCCGTCGATCGAGGCGCTGATCGCCGCCCGCGCGCTGCAAGGCCTGGGCGGCGGCGGGCTGATGACGCTGACGCTGCTGTCGGTCGCAGCGCTCTACACGCCCGAGGAGCGCGCGTCGCGCCAGGGGCTGCTGGGCGCCGCCTACGGCATCGCGACGATGCTCGGCCCGCTGCTCGGCGGGCTGCTGGTGCAGCACCTGTCGTGGCGCTGGGCACTGCTGCTCAACGCGCCGGCCGCGCTGGTGGCGCTGGCGTTGCTGGCGCGCGCGCGTTTCGGCCAGCCGCAGGCCGGGCCGGAGCGGCGGCTGGACTGGGCCGGCGCCGCGTTGCTGGCCGCGGCGCTGGTGTGCCTGCTGCTGGCCACGCGCAGCGGCCTGGCCGGCACGGCCGGCGGCTGGGCGCTGGCGCTGCTCGGCTTGACGCTGCTGCTGGGCTTCGTCGCGGTGGAGCGGCGCGCGGCTGACCCGCTGCTGCCGCTGGCGCTGTTCGGCAACACCGGCTTCAGCGCCGCGGCCGTGCTCAGCATCGGCAGTGGCGTGGGCTTGTTCGCGGCGGTGGTTTTCCTGCCGCTGTACCTGCAAGGCGCGCTGCGGCAGACGCCCACGGCCTCGGCGCTGCACCTGCTGCCGCTGATGCTGGGGCTGACGGTGGCCAGCCGGCTGTGCGGGCGCGCGCTGCGCCGCGGGGCCTCGGTGCGCGCGCTGGCCAGCGGCGGCATGCTGGCGATGGCCGGCGGCTTCGGCGCGCTGGTGGGCGTGCTCGACTGGACGCCGGCCAGCGCCGGCGCCATCTCGCTGGCGGTGCTGCCGCTGGGCCTGGGGCTGGGGCTGCTGTTCCCGGTGCTGACGGTGGTCTCGCAGCGCAGCGCGGCGCCGCGCCACGTCGGCGTGGCCACCGCCACGCCGATGATGCTGCGCGCGCTCGGCGGCGCCGCCGGCGTGTCGCTGCTGGGCAGCGTGCTGGCGCACGGCGTGCCGGCCGCCCTGGCGGCCCATCACGGCGACCGCGTGCTGGCCTTTGCAGACCCTTTGCAGCTGGTGTTCGAACTGGCCGCGGCGACCGCGCTGGCCGCCCTGGTGGCGGCGCGGCTGCTGCCGCAGCGGCTGCCGCCGGTGGCCGGCCGCGCGACGCCCGGCTAGAAATCCAGCTTGCCGACGCCCAGTAGCGTCAACGCGCCCAGCACCAGGAAGATCAGCGCGCTGACGCCGTGCACCACGCGCATCGGCACCAGCTTGGCCACCTTGTCGCCGAGGAACACCGCGGGCACGTTGGCCAGCATCAGGCCCAGCGTGCTGCCGGCCACCACCGGCACCAGGTCGCCGTAGCGCGCCGCCAGCGCGACGGTGGCGATCTGTGTCTTGTCGCCCATCTCGGCGACGAAGAAGGCCACCAGCGTGGTGAGGAAGACGCCGCGGCGCGCGCCGCCGCCTTCGGTCTCGTCGGCCTTGTCGGGAATCAGCATCCACACCGCCATCGCGATGAACGACAACCCGATCACCCAGCGCAGCACCGAAGGACCCATGGCCTGCGCCACCCAGGCGCCGACGGCGCCGGCCAGCGCATGGTTGACCAGCGTGGCCACCAGGATGCCGGCGACGATGGGCCAGGGCCTGCGGAAACGCGCCGCCAGCATCAGCGCCAGCAACTGGGTCTTGTCGCCCATTTCACCGAGCGCGACGACGCCGGTGCTCACCAGAAAGGCTTCCATCAATGAAAAATCCCAGGCCGGAAAGACACGTGACCACGCGGCGCCCCCGGCCAAGAAGCGGGCACCGCGCGGTCAACGGTCTGGCCAGGCGCCATGCCTGGGCATGGGCTGCCCGCGCCATGGCCCGTGCGCGTTGGGCGCAGGCCAAGTGTGTTGACGACGGGCCCCGGCGGCGGTTGCAACTAAGCGAGCAATCGCACTCGGCGCCGGGCGGCTACTCCCCGGTGACGGGTTGAAGCGAACGGGCCGCAGTCTAGCGGCTCAAGCTGTCGGTTCGCTGTCGCCGCCGTTGGCGGCGCTGGGCAGCGGGTGGTTCTTGAACTGTTCGCGCAACTGGGTCTTCAGCAGCTTGCCGGTGGCGGTGTGCGGCAGTTCGGGCACGAACACCACGTCGTCGGGCAGCCACCATTTGGCGACGCGCGTGGCCAGGTAGGCCAGCAGCGCCTCGCGCGTGGGCGCCTCTTGGCCGGCGCGCGGCACCACCAGCAGCAGTGGCCGCTCCTGCCACTTGGGGTGCGGCACGCCGATGATCGCCGCCTCGGCCACGCCGGGGTGGCCCATCGCGGCGTTCTCGAGGTCGATCGAGCTGATCCATTCGCCGCCGGACTTGATCACGTCCTTGGCGCGGTCGACGAGTTGCAGGTAGCCGTCGGGGTCGATGGTGGCGACGTCGCCGGTGGGAAAGTAGCCTTCGTCGTCGAGCCGGGCGCCGCCTTCGTTGCGGAAGTAGCCGCTGGCGATCCAGGGGCCGCGCACGTACAGGTGGCCGCGGCTGCTGCCGTCCCAGGGCATCACGCGGCCGTCGTCGGCAACCAGCTTCAAGTCGACGCCCCAGACGCCGCGGCCCTGCTTGAGCTTGATGGCCACCAGGTCCTCGGCCGGCAACTCGAAGTGCTTGGGCAGCAGCTTGCTGATCACGCCGATCGGGCTGGTCTCGGTCATGCCCCAGCCTTGCACGACCTCGGCGCCGAACTGGCGCTCGAAGCGCTCCAGCATCGCCCGCGGCACCGCCGAGCCGCCGATGCCCACGCGCTTGAGCCCCAGCTCGCGCGGGTCCAGCGCGGGGTTGGCGTCGACGTACTGGAACAGCATCAGCCACACGGTGGGCACGCCTTGCGAGAAGGTGACGTGCTCGTCGCGCATCAGCGCGTAGACGCTGGCGCCGTCGAGGTGCGGCCCCGGCAGCACGAGCTTGGTGCCGGCCATCGCCGCCGCGTAGGGCGTACCCCAGGCGTTGGCATGGAACATCGGCACGATGAGCATCACCGTCTCTTCGGAGCTGATGCCGAAGGTGTCGACCGCCAGCTCCATCAGCGTGTGCAGCATGGTGGAGCGGTGCGAATACAGCACGCCCTTGGGGTTGCCGGTGGTGCCGCTGGTGTAGCAAAGGCTGGACGCGGTGCGCTCGTCCAAGCTCGGCCACTCGTAGTCGGTGCTTTGCGACTCCACCAGGTCCTGCCAGCCGTGCAGGTTGGGCACGTCGAGGGTGGGCATGGTCGCGCGGTCGGTCATCGCGACATAGGCTTTCACCGTCTTCAGCAGCGGCGCCAGCTTCGCCACCAGCGGCGCGAAGGTGACGTCGAAGAACAGCACCTGGTCTTCGGCGTGGTTGACGATGTAGTCGAGCTGTTCGGGAAACAGCCGCGGGTTGACCGTGTGCAGCACCGCGCCGGCGCCGGAGACGCCGAAGTACAGCGCCAGGTGGCGGTCGCTGTTCCAGGCCAGCGTCGCGACGCGCTCGCCCGGCTGTATGCCGAGTTGCCGCAGCGCGTTGGCCACCTGCTTGGCGCGCTGGCGCACCTCGCCCCAGTTGCTGCGCCGGACCGGGCCTTCGGGCGTGCGCGACACGATCTCGGTGCGCGGGTGGAAGGTGGCGGCATGCTCGATCAGCGACGAGATCAGCAGCGGCCGGTCCTGCATCAGTCCGAACATCGGCAAGCTCCTTGTGAAAGGCGTCGGGCGGCGGGCGGCCAGCCTAGCCGCCGCCGCCAAGGCTGCCCATCGGCGCGAACGAGCATGGCCGGTTGACACGATGTTCGTGCAACACGAGAATCGTGCAACACGAAGTTCGTGGAATTGCCATGAAGAACGTCACCGTCACGATGGAAGACAGCGTCGCCGACTGGGCACGCATGGAAGCGGCGCGGCGCAACACCAGCGTCTCGCGGCTGATCGGCGAGATGCTGGCCGAGAAGATGCGGCGCGACGACGCCTACGAGCGGGCGATGCGCGAGGCGCTGGAGTTCAAGAGCTTCGGCGTCAGCAGCGGCCCCTACTTCACGCGCGAGGAGATGTACGACCGCTCGACGCGCCGCAGGGTGCCATGACCGCGCCCTTGGTGTTCGTCGACACGAACGTGCTGCTGTACTGCGTGGACGACAAGGACCTGGCCAAACGCGACCGCGCACGCGCCTGGATCGCCGCTTGCTGGCAGCAGCACTGCGGCCGCATCAGCACCCAGGTGCTCAACGAGTACTACTGGAACGCCACGCGCAAGTTCAGCACCCAGGTGTCGCGCGGCGACGCCCGTGCCGACGTGCGCCGCTACCAGCACTGGCAACCCTGGCAGATCGACCAGGCGACGATCGAGACCGCCTGGGCTGCCGAGGCCCGCTACGACATCGCCTACTGGGACGCCCTGATGGTCGCCGCCGCCCAGCAGCAGGGCTGCACGCTGCTGCTGACCGAAGACCTGCAGCACGACCAGCCGATCGACGGCGTTCGCATCGTCAACCCCTTCCTGCTGGGCCCCGAGATCCTGGACACGCCCTCATGACCCACACGCCCACCACGCCGCTGGCCGAACGCCTGCAGACCACCGTCCGCCAGGACGTGCAATCGATGCACGCCTACGCCATCCAGCCGAGCGCCGGCTTCGTCAAGCTCGACGCGATGGAAAACCCCTTCGCGCTGCCGCCCGAGTTGCAGCGCGAGCTGGGCGAGCGGCTGGGCCGCGTCGCCATCAACCGCTACCCGGCGGGCGGCGCCGCGCTGGCCGAGCGGCTGGCCGCTTTCGCCGGCCTGCCGGCCGGCTGCAAGCTGATGCTGGGCAACGGCTCCGACGAGCTGATCGACCTGCTGTCGGTGGCCTGCGACGTGCCCGGCGCCACCGTGCTGGCGCCGCTGCCGGGCTTCGTGATGTACGCGATGTCGGCGCAGTTGCGCGGGCTGAACTTCGTTGGCGTGCCGCTGACGCCGGCCTTCGAGCTGGACGAGGCGGCGATGCTGGCGGCGATCGAGCGGCACCGGCCGGCGCTGACCTACCTCGCCTACCCCAACAACCCGAGCGCCAACCTGTTCGACGACGGCATCATCGACCGCATCGTCGCCGCCGTCGGCGCGCAGCGCGGGCTGGTGGTCTTCGACGAGGCCTACCAGCCTTTTGCCGCGCGCAGCCGCCTGCAAAGCCTGGCCCGGCACGACCACGTGCTGGTGCTGCGCACGCTGTCGAAGTTCGGGCTGGCCGGCGTGCGGCTGGGCTACCTGTGCGGCCACGCCGCGCTGATCGACGAGATCGACAAGGTGCGCCCGCCCTACAACGTGAGCGCGCTCAACGCCGAGGCCGCGCTGTTCGCGCTGGACCACGCCGACGAATACGCGCGCCAGGCCACGCTGCTGCGCGCGGAGCGCGAGCGGCTGCAGCTCGCGCTGCGCGCCATGCCCGGCGTGACGGCCTTCCCCAGCGAGGCCAACATGATCCTGGTGCGCGTGCCCGATTCGCAGCGCGCCTTCGACGGCCTCAAGCAGCGCGGCATCCTCGTCAAGCACATCGCCGGGCTGCACCCGCTGCTGGCCAACTGCCTGCGCCTGACGGTCGGCGCGCCGCCGGAAAATGACGCCATGATCCAGGCCCTGAAAGCCGCCCTGTGATGGAACCGCAGCAACCGCAACACCGCACGGCCGACCTGCGCCGCGACACCAACGAGACGAAGATCCGCGTCGCGCTCGACCTCGACGGCACGGGCCGGGCGAAGCTCGCCACCGGCATCGGCTTCTTCGACCACATGCTCGACCAGGTGGCGCGCCACGGCCTGATCGACCTGACCATCGAGGCCGAGGGCGACCTGCACATCGACGGCCACCACACGGTGGAAGACGTCGGCATCACGCTCGGCCAGGCGGTGGCCAAGGCCGTCGGCGACAAAAAAGGCATCACCCGCTACGGCCACGCCTACGTGCCGCTGGACGAGGCGCTGTCGCGCGTGGTGATCGACTTCTCAGGCCGCCCCGGGCTGCACATGCGCGTGCCGTTCAAGGCCGGCATGATCGGCGGCTTCGACACCCAGCTCGCGTTCGAGTTCTTCCAGGGCTTCGCCAACCACGCGATGGTCACGCTGCACATCGACAACCTGTTCGGCGACAACGCGCACCACCAGTGCGAGACGGTGTTCAAGGCCTTCGCCCGCGCGCTGCGCATGGCGCTGACGGCCGACCCGCGCGCGGCCGGCAGCATCCCGTCGACCAAGGGATCGCTCTGATGCCCTCGGTCGTGGTGGTCGACTACGGCATGGGCAATTTGCGCTCGGTGTCGCAGGCGGTGCTGCACGCGGCCGCTGGCAGCGGCGTCGAGGTGATCGTCTCCAGCCGCCCCGAGGACGTGCTGGCCGCCGAGCGCGTGGTGCTGCCCGGCCAGGGCGCGATGCGCGATTGCATGCGCGAGCTGCGCGACTCCGGGCTGCAGGCAGCCGTGCTGCACGCCGCCGCGAACAAGCCGCTGATGGGCGTGTGCGTGGGCATGCAGATGCTGCTGACCCACAGCGAGGAGCAGGACACGCCCGGCCTCGACCTGATTCCCGGCGAGGTGCGGCGCTTCCGGCTGGACGGCCGCCTGCAGCCCGACGGCAGCCGCTACAAGGTGCCGCAGATGGGCTGGAACCGCGTGCACCAGGAACGCGCGCACCCCGTTTGGGCGGGCGTGCCCGACGAGAGCTGGTTCTACTTCGTGCACAGTTTCCACGCCGACCCGGCCGACGCCGCCCACGCCGCCGGCAGCACCGACTACGGACTGCGCTTTACCTGCGCGCTGGCGCGGGATAATATTTTTGCCACCCAGTTCCACCCCGAGAAGAGCGCCGCGCACGGCATCGCCCTGTACCGCAACTTCCTGTCCTGGAAGCCTTGACGCGCTCTTTCCTCCACGCCCCCGAGCCATGCTGCTGATCCCAGCCATCGACCTCAAGGACGGCCATTGCGTGCGCCTGCAACAAGGCGACATGAAGGCCGTCACCACCTTCGGCGAAGACCCCGGCGCGATGGCGCGGCGCTGGCTGGACGCCGGCGCGCGCCGCTTGCACCTGGTGGACCTGAACGGCGCCTTCGTCGGCAAGCCGGTCAACGAAAGCGCGGTCAAGGCCATCCTGCGCGCGGTGGGCGACGACATCCCCGTGCAGCTGGGCGGCGGCATCCGCGACCTCGACACCATCGAGCGCTACCTCGACGACGGCATCAGCTACATCATCATCGGCACCGCCGCGGTCAAGAACCCGGGCTTTTTGAAGGACGCCTGCTCGGCCTTCGGCGGCCACATCATCGTCGGTCTCGACGCCAAGGACGGCAAGGTGGCCACCGACGGCTGGAGCAAGCTCACCGGCCACGAGGTGATCGACCTGGCGAAGAAGTTCGAGGACTACGGCGTCGACGCGGTGATCTACACCGACATCGGCCGCGACGGCATGCTCACCGGCATCAACATCGACGCCACCGTCAAGCTGGCGCAGGCGCTGACCATTCCCGTCATCGCCTCGGGCGGGCTGGCCGGCATTGCCGACATCGAGCAGCTCTGCGCGGTGCAGGACAACGGCATCGAAGGCGTGATCTGCGGGCGCAGCATCTACAGCGGCGCGCTCGACTTCACGGCTGCGCAGGCCCGCGCCGACGAACTGGACGGCGCCGCCGGCGACGCCGCCTGATGCTGGCAAAGCGCATCATCCCCTGCCTGGACGTCACCGGCGGCCGCGTCGTCAAGGGCGTCAACTTCGTCGAGCTGCGCGACGCCGGCGACCCGGTGGAAATCGCCGCGCGCTACAACGACCAGGGCGCCGACGAGATCACCTTCCTCGACATCACCGCCACCAGCGACGAGCGCGACCTGATCCTGCACATCATCGAGGCCGTGGCCTCGCAGGTGTTCATCCCGTTGACCGTGGGCGGCGGCGTGCGTACGGTGGCCGACGTGCGGCGGCTGCTCAACGCCGGCGCCGACAAGGTGAGCTTCAACTCCGCCGCGGTGGCCGACCCGCAGGTGATCAGCGACGCCGCCGACAAGTACGGCGCGCAGTGCATCGTGGTGGCGATCGACGCCAAGCGAAGAGAAGGCGGCGGCTGGGACGTCTACACCCACGGCGGCCGCAAGAACACCGGGCTGGACGCGGTGGACTGGGCGCGCCGCATGGCCGCGGCCGGCGCCGGCGAGATCCTGCTGACCAGCATGGACCGCGACGGCACGCAGGTCGGCTTCGACCTCGAACTGACGCGCGCGGTGAGCGACGCGGTGCCGGTGCCGGTGATCGCCTCGGGCGGCGTCGGCGCGCTGGAGCACCTGGCCGAGGGCATCCGCATCGGCGGCGCCGACGCGGTGCTGGCCGCCAGCATCTTCCACTACGGCACGTTCACGGTCGGCCAGGCCAAGGCGCTGCTGGCGCGCGAGGGCATCCCGGTCCGGCTATGAAGCACGAAGTCCGCCTCATCGGTGGACGGTGGAAGCGCAGCAAGCTGCCGGTGGCCGACCGCCCCGGCCTGCGCCCCACGCCCGACCGCGTGCGCGAGACGCTGTTCAACTGGCTGGGCCAGGACCTCGCCGGCTGGCGCTGCCTGGACGCCTTCGCCGGCAGCGGCGCTTTGGGCTTCGAGGCCGCGTCGCGCGGCGCCGCCGAGGTGGTGCTGATCGAGCGCGACGCGGTGCTGGCGCGCAGCCTGGACGCCAGCCGCCAGCGCCTGGGGGCAAACGCTTTGTGCGTGGAGACCGCCGACGCGCTGGCCTGGATGGCGCGCTGCGCGCCGCGGCGCTTCGACCTCGTGTTCCTCGACCCGCCTTTCGACGCCGGCCTGCTGGCCCCGGCGCTGGCGCTGGCGGCCCCGCTGGCGGCCGACGGCGGCTTCGTCTACCTGGAGGCCGGCGAAGCGCTGCCGGCGCCGCCGGCGGGATTCACCACCTACCGGCAAGGGCGCGCTGGTGCAGTGCACCATGGCCTTTGGCGGCGCGGCTACACTCCCGCCGACCCATGACGAGGAGGCGTCGCCGTGACCCCGACCAAGCCGCTGACCGCCGTTTACCCGGGCACCTTCGACCCGATGACGCTGGGCCATGAAGACTTGATGCGGCGCGCCTCGCGCCTGTTCGACCGGCTGATCCTGGCGGTGGCCGCCGGCCACCACAAGCGCACCATGTTCACGATCGCCGAGCGGCTGGAAATCGCCTCCGAGATCGCCGCGCCGTACAAGAACGTCGAGGTCACCGCCTTCCGCGGGCTGCTGCGCGACTTCGTCGTCGAGAACGGCGGCCAGGTCGTGGTGCGCGGGCTGCGCGCCGTCAGCGACTTCGAATACGAGTTCCAGATGGCCGGCATGAACCGCCAGTTGATGCCCGAGGTCGAAACCGTCTTCATGACGCCTTCGGACCAGTACCAGTTCGTCAGTGGCACCTTCGTGCGCGAGATCGCCAGCCTGGGCGGCGACGTGCACAAGTTCGTCGCGCCCTCGGTGCTGCGGCGGCTGAAGGAGCGGGTGACCCAGCCCGAATGAGGCAGCCGCCATGGCCTTGATGATCACCGACGAGTGCATCAACTGCGACGTCTGCGAGCCCGAGTGCCCGAACGGCGCCATCGCCATGGGCGCCGAGTTCTACGAGATCGACCCGCACAAGTGCACCGAATGCGTGGGCCACCACGCCGAGCCGCAATGCGTGCAGCTGTGCCCGGTGGCCTGCATCCCGCTCAACCCGGCGTTTGCAGAGACGCACGAGCAGCTTTACGCGAAGTACCTGCGGTTGCAGCCGGATGCGGCTTCGCCTTCGAGCGTGGGCGCAGATGCGGCGCCCGCGGTTCGTGCGGCTTGAGCGACTTGAACGATTTGGGCGGCGCCGCCGCCGGGCCGATGCCCGCCAGCCCGTTGCCGCGCTGGCGCGCTTCGCGCTCGCGGCGCTCGTCGGTCAGTTGCTGCGCCAGCCGGCGGTCCTGCGCGGCCAGCGCGCGGGCGCGCGCCGCATCGGCCGGCGCCGCGGCGGTGTCGACCACGGCGACCACGCGGCCGCCGTCGCAAGGGCTGTCGCTGTAGCTGCGGCCGTCGGCGCCGCAGCGCCAGACGGTGGTCTGCGCCTGTGCCACGCCGCAGGCCAGCAGCAGCGCGAACGTGGGCAGCAGCTTCATGACGGGTCTCCTTCGTCGGGCGTGGGCGTGGGGGTCGGCGTGGGCGTCGGCGTGGGGGTCGGCGTGGGGGTCGGTTTGGGTGGCTTCGGCGGCTTCGGCCGCTGCGGCCCGGCGTGGATCTTCATCGTCGCGCGCTCCATCTCGCCGGCCAGCAGCTCGGCGCTGGCCTCCAGCGTGCGCGTGATGCAGGCCTCGATCGCCTCGCGCTGCTCGGGCGCGGGCTTGCGCAGCACGTAGTCGACCACTTCGGCCTTGACGCCGGGGTGGCCGATGCCCAGCCGCAGCCGCCAGAAGTCGGCCGTGCCGAGCTGGGCGTGGATGTCCTTCAGCCCGTTGTGGCCGCCGCTGCCGCCGCCCACCTTGAGCTTGGCCTGGCCGGGCGGCAGGTCGAGCTCGTCGTGCACCACCAGCATCTCATCCGGCGCGATCTTGTAGAAGCGCGCCAGCGCCGCGACCGACTGCCCCGAGCGGTTCATGTAGGTCATCGGCTGCAGCAGCCACAGCGGCCCCTGGACCAGGTTCACGCGCGCCAGCAGGCCGTGGTAGCTGCGCTCGGCCGAGAGCCGCGCGCTCAGCTTGGCGGCCAGCGCGTCCACCCACCAGAAGCCGGCGTTGTGGCGGGTGGCTTCGTATTCAGGGCCCGGGTTGCCGAGGCCGACGATCAGTCGAATCATGGTCGCGGATCATAGGCAGCGCGCGCCGCCGCCACGCCCCGCGGGCGGGGGTGCGCGCGCAGCAACGAAGAGGGCCCCGTTTCGGGGGCCTTCCGTGTCGAAGAGCCGGCTCCGCTCGTTTGAACACGCAACAGCCTGAGATAAGTGGATTGGCTGCGGTTTGAACTTTTTCAATCCC
>Ga0102832_1001485_pt1 | contig 17806 bp, 17 predicted proteins | sample EBPBio282013_DNA_FD_88942 | JGI IMG/M metagenome (GOLD analysis project Ga0102832, IMG submission 88942) | Wastewater treatment Type I Accumulibacter community from EBPR Bioreactor in Madison, WI, USA - Reactor 2_5/28/2013_ DNA (Illumina Assembly) | ecosystem: Engineered > Bioreactor > EBPR >...
GAGGCGCTGCTCGCCGACCTCCTCGAGATCAGCCGCTTCGACGCCGGCGCCGCCGCGCTCGACGTCGAGCCGGTCGACCTGCGCGGCACAACGGCCGCCGTCGTCGAGGCGGCGCGCCCGCTCGCCGACCGGCGGGGCAGCACGATCACCGTCCACGCGCCGGAGGAGCCGGTCGAGGTCGAGGTCGACGAGCGCCGGGTCGAGCGGATCCTGCGCAACCTCGTCGTCAACGCGGTCGAGCACGGCGAGGGGCGCCCCATCGACATCCACCTCGGCCTCGGCGAGGACGCCGTCGCGGTCGTCGTCGAGGACCACGGGGTCGGCCTGCGCCCGGGCGAGGCCGCGAACGTCTTCACCCGCTTCTGGCGGGCCGACCCCGCGCGCGCCCGCACGACGGGCGGCACCGGCCTCGGCCTGTCGATCTCGCTCGAGGACGTGCGGCTGCACGGCGGCTGGCTGCAGGCCTGGGGCGCCCCCGGCGACGGCGCGAGCTTCCGGATGACCCTGCCCAGCACGGTGGGCGGCTCGATGACGTCGTCGCCGCTGCCGCTCGAGCCCGCCGACGCCGGCGGCCGCGGCGGCGGCCCGCTGCGCCCCTACCGAGCGCCCCTGCGCGAGCCCGAGACATCTGCCGCCGTGCCCACCGCCGCGAACGAGGGAGGCGCGTCGTGAGCCGCCTGCGCCGCACCCTCGTCGCCGTCCTCGCGGCGTCGTCCGCGCTGCTCGCCGGCTGCGCCGGCATCCCGACGTCCGGCCCCATCGAGCAGGGCGCCGTCGTCGCGCCTCCCGGCAGCGACTCGTTCGTGCGCGTCATCGCCCGCGAGCCCGTGCCCGGTATGTCGCCCGAGGAGGTCGTGCGCGGCTTCCAGGAGGCGACCGCCAGCCAGGAGCCCGGCTTCACCGTCGCGAAGAAGTACCTGACCCCGCTCGCCGCGGCCACGTGGAAGCCCGAGCGCGGCGTGAAGGTCTACGACAACTCCGGTCTGGCCTACGAGCAGCGCGGCGATGTCGTGGCGGCGTCCGGCGGGCTCTCCGGCGACATCGACGCCGAGGGCCAGTGGACCGTGGCGGCGCCGGGCACGCGCGTCGACGTGCGGTACGGCCTCGCGCGGGTCGACGGCGAGTGGCGCATCAGCGCCCCGCCGCAGGGCCTGGTGCTCGGCCGCGCCGACATCGACCGCAGCTACCGGTCCTTCGACCTGTACTACTTCACCAAGGACTTCCTCGTCCTCGTCCCGGCGCCGGTGACGGTCCCCGTCACCGAGGCGGGGCTCGCCACGACGCTCGTCCAGTCGCTGCTCGACGGGCCGACGCCGTGGATCGCGCCATCCGTGTCGACCGGGTTCCCCGTGGGCACCCGGCTGGCGTCCACGTCGGTGCCCGTCGTCGACGGCGTCGCCGAGGTGGCGCTGTCGCCCGAGGCGGCGCTCGCCGACGACGCCGGGCGTCAGGCCCTGTCGGCCCAGCTGGTGTGGACGCTGCGGCAGCTGCCCGAGGTGACCGCCGTGCGCATCAGCGTCGGCGGCCAGCCGTTCACGGTGCCCGGCGTCGGCTCGGTGCAGTCGGTCGACTCGTGGTCGTCGTCCGACCCCGACGATGTGCCGGAGACCTTCACGGCGTACGCCATCGACGAGCGCGGGCTGCTGCGCATGTCGCCGGACTTCAAGCTCTCGGTCCAGTCCGAGCTGCGGCCCGCGGGGATCCTGCCCGCGGTCGGCCTCGACGCGACCCGGCTCGCCGCGCTGTCGGGCAACCGCGCGCAGCTGTGGGAGTACCCGCTGCCGGCGGAGAGCGACGGCACCCGCCGCTACGCCGGCGTCGCCCTCGCGCGGCCGTCGTTCGACCGCACGGGCGGGCTGTGGGTGGTCGACCGCGGCCGCGGCCTGCGGCTGATCGAGGCAGGCAAGGTGCGCGAGATCCCGGTCGTCGGCCTGCCCGAGGATGTCGCCGTCGAGGACATCTCCGCGGCCTCGGTGGCGCGCGACGGCACGCGCATCGCCCTGCTGGTGCAGCGCGGCAGCCGCGTCGAGCCGATGGTGGCGCGCATCGAGCGGGCGGGCGACGTCGTCCGCGTCGCCGCCCCGCGTCGGGTCGACTCGCTGCTCACCGACTCCCTCGACCTCGCCTGGGCCGACAGCGGCACGCTCGTCGTGCTGGGCTCCTCGGGCACGTCGTCGCTGGAGGTGTGGCGCTTCGGCGTCGGCACGACGTCGGTGCGCCGCGTCGGCGCCCCCGACGGCGCGCTCACCGTGGCCGCCGGCCCCAACCGCTCCGTGCTCGTCGGCACCGCCGACTCGCTCTACCGGGCGAGCGGCCAGGGCTGGACCCTCGTCGGCCCGGCGGCGTACCCCGTGTACCCCGGCTGATCCTCAGGCGGGCCCGACGGCGCGCCGTCCCCAGCCGGTCCGAGCGAGCGAGGCCGCGCGTCGCCGGCGGCCCGCACCGTGCCGGGGTGCTCGTCGACTGGGCGTCCTCGCTCGTGCCCCGTCCCTGCGCCGGCTGCCGGCGCGGCGGCGGCCCGCTGTGCCGCAGCTGCCGGTCCCTGCTGCTCGGCCCGCCCTTCGAGGCGCCGCCCGACGCCGCGCCTCGCGGCCTGCCGCGCACGGTCGCCGCGGCGGTCTACGAGGGCCCCGTGCGCGAGGCCGTGGTCGCGTTCAAGGACCACGGCCGGTGGTCGTTGCGGGCGCCGCTCGGGCGGGCCCTCGCGGCGTCCGCCGCCGTCCTGCTCGAGCCGTGCCCGGGCCGCCGGGCGGTGCTCGTGCCCGTGCCGGGGTCGCCGGGGTCGGCCCGCCGGCGCGACGGCGACCACGTCCACGAGCTCGCAGCAGCGGCTGCCCGCCACCTGCGCGCCGCCGGCGTCCGGGTGTCGGTCCGCGCGGCGGTGATGCCGGCACGGCGGCGCCGCGACCAGGTCGGGCTCGGGCGCGTGGAGCGCGCCGCCAACCTCGCCGGGGCCGTGGCCGCAGCCCCTTGGGCGCCCGCGCTGCGCGGCTGCGCCGTGGTGCTCGTCGACGACCTGGTGACGACGGGGGCGTCGCTGGCGGCCTGCGCCCGGGCGCTGGCCGACGTCGACGTCCCGGTGGTCGGCGCGGCGGTGGTGGCCGCTGCGGCGAAGGGGCTACGAGTCTCCTCCGCGCCGCGCGCGCACCCCGATGTGCGGGCTACGTTGGACCTGTGACACCCGTCCGGGTCCGTGGTTGCGTCCCTGGCGGGTCTCGGTCTTCCGGGGCCCGGCGGGGGCAAGCCGATGCCAGCCGCAGGCGAAACGGTCCACGTAAGGCGACTCTTCGTCGTTCGATCACGGTGCGGTTTAGAGGTAAGTCCTGCCCCGTCGGGGAGCCCGAGCGCTCGCCGGTCCGGGAGAAGGGGAGTAGTCGCATGATGCCCGACCGGGCGCGGCGAGACCCTCAGCAGGCGGATGTGGGGTCGAAGACCAGGTCGGCCGGACGGGTGTCGCATGCCGGGCCGCGGGCCCGGACCCAGCCCCTGCGCGGGGCACCAGCGCTCGCACGAGCACCACGCTCCTGAGCACAAGGAAGGTGACGTCGCCATGACCACCATGAACGCGCCCGTCGACATCGTCGTCCGGGGCCGGCACCTCGACATCAGCCAGCGCTTCCGCGATCACGTAGGCGACAAGCTGTCGAGGATCGACAAGTTCGGCGTCGTCCTGTCCCGCATCGATGTGGAGGTCAGCAAGGAGACCAACCCGCGTCTCGCCGACCGCGCGTTCGAGGTCGAGCTCACCTGCGTCGGCCGCGGCCCCGTGATCCGCGCCGAGGCCACCGCAGCCGACAAGTACGCCGCACTCGACCTCGCCCTCGGGCGGCTCGAGGAGCGCCTGCGCCGCGCGGCCGACCGCCGCCACGCCCGCTACCGCAAGGGCGGCACCGTGCCCGAGCCCGTGCCGGTCGAGACGATCGTCGCCGAGGAGGCCGAGGCCGAGGCCGACGACCGCGAGGCCGACGTCGTCTACGAGGACGGCCCGATCGTCGTCCGCGACAAGACCCACGAGACCTCGCCGATGACGGTCGCCGATGCGCTGCACGCCCTCGAGCTCGTGGGCCACGACTTCTTCCTGTTCCTCGACGTCGAGACCGGGCTGCCCACCGTCGTCTACAAGCGCCGCGGGTACGACTACGGCCTGCTGCGCATCCACGTCGGCGCAGCGCCGGCGTCCGCGGCGTCCTGATCGCGCCGTTCCGGCGCCTGGCGGGTTGCCGCCACGGCCCGCCGTGACGGGCTGACCTGCGCCGATGCTCCGCTCCTGCGAAGGGGCCGCACGGGTTTTCCCGTGCGGCCCCTTCGCCGTCGATGCGGTGCCATGATCGGCCCGTGACGGAGCGGGCCACTCGGGTGCTCGTCGCGGACAGGCAGCCGCTGTTCCGACGGGGAGTCGCCGACGTCCTGCGCGGGGCCGACGACGTCGAGGTGGTCGGCGAGACAGACGACGGCTCCGCTGTCCTCGGGCTGGTGACCGGCCTCGACGCCGACGTCGTGCTCCTCGACCTCGCGATCCCCGGCGGCGGCGTCGACGCGTGCGCCCTGCTGCGGCGCGAGCGTCCGCAGGCCCGCGTGGTCGTCGTCGCCGACAAGGACGACGACGCCGACCTCGGCGGCGCGGTGCGCGCCGGTGCCCGCGGCTATCTGCTCAAGGACACCACCGCCGACGAGCTGCTCGACGCCGTCCGCACCGTGGCCTCCGGCAGCTCGCTGCTCTCGCCGGCGATGGCCTCGCGGCTGCTCGACGAGTTCGCCGTCCTGGTGCGCCGCCACGAGGGCCCGCCCGAGGGCGCCGGCTCGCTGTCGCGACGCGAGCTCGAGGTGCTCACGCTCGTTGCGCAGGGCCTCAACAACCGCGCCATAGCCGAGCAGCTGTTCATCAGCGAGAACACGGTGAAGAACCACATCCGCAACATCCACGAGAAGCTGCAGGTGCACTCGCGGATGGAGGCGGTCGTCCGCGCCGTCCGCGAAGGCGTCCTGCAGATCGCCTAGGTGCGCGCCGTCGTCCGACGCCGGCCGTAGGGTCGCCCGCGATGAACGCCACTGTGGAGCTGTCCGCCGCCGATGCCCGACTGCTCGCCCTGCACGCGCAGGGGCTGCTGCCCGGCGTCCTCCCTCTGCGTCCCGGCGCGGCAGCGGGCGCGTCGCAGCGCCGCCGCGCCGCCGCGGTCGATGCCACGCTCCGCCACCTCGGGGCGGTGCAGCTCGACACCATCAGCGTGCTGGCGCGCAGCCACGAGCTGGTGCCGTACTCGCGCCTCGGCGCTGTGGGACGCGACGCCGTCGAGTCGGCGTACTGGGGCGGCGGCCGTGGCAACGCCCATCCGGGCACGGCGACGTCGTTCGAGTACTGGTCGCACGCCGCGTGCATCCTGCCGGTGGAGGAGTGGCCGTGGTTCGCCTACCGCCGTCGTTCTTACCGCCGCAAGGGCATCCGCTGGCACGAGGTGCCCACGCACGCGCTGCAGGACGTCGTGTCGCGGCTGGCTGCCGAGGGCCCGCTGACCACCACCGATCTCGGCGGGGCCCGGCAGAGCGCGGAGTGGTTCGACTGGAGCGAGACCAAGATCGCGGTGGAATGGCTGCTCGACGTCGGAGAGGTGGTCTGCGTTCGCCGCGTGGGCTGGCGGCGCGTGTACGACCTCGCCGAGCGGGCGATCCCGGCCGAGCACCGCGAGCCGGCGCCGGACTGGGTCGACGACGACGGAGTGCACGGCCCGTCCGACGCCGCCTGCGTGCGGGAGCTGCTGCGGCGCGCGGGCCGCGTGATGGGCGTCGGGACCCGGGCCGATCTCGTCGACGTCCACCGGGTGGGCAGCAGGCACGTGCCCCCGGCCCTCGTCGACGCCGGGCTCGCGAGCCTGGTGGACTCCGGCGACCTCGTGCCCGCGCAGGTCGAGGGCTGGAGCCAGCCTGCCTGGGCGTGGCGCCCGTCCCTCGACGCGCTGGCCGCGGGCGGGGTGCGCGGCCGCAGCCGCACCACGCTGCTGTCGCCGTTCGACCCCGTCGTGTGGGAGCGGGCGCGCGCCTCGCGGCTGTTCGGCTTCGACTTCCAGCTCGAGGCCTACGTGCCGGCCGACAAGCGGGTGCACGGCTACTTCACGATGCCGGTGCTGCACGGCGGCCGGCTCGTGGCCAGGGTCGACCCCAAGCGCGAGGGCGAGGTGCTCGTGGGCCGCAAGGTCACCTTCGAGACCGGCCCGCGCGGCGGGGTGCCGGCGTCGGCCGTGGCGGGCGCCGCCGCGGCGATGCGGGAGGCGGCGTCGTGGGTCGGGCTCGACCAGGTGCGCGCCGACCAGGTCGTCCCGGCGTCCGCCGCGCCGGCGCTGGCCGAGGCCCTGCGCCCCTAGCCCCGGGGCAGGTCCTCGCTGAGCAGGCCGCCGATCCAGATGTCGTGGCGGACGCCGCGCGGCGCGTCCTTGCGGCGCAGCAGGCCCTCGACGACGTAGCCGTTGCTCTCGGCGACGTGCCGGGAGGCGTCGTTGCCCACCGTGGCCACCCAGTCGATCCGGGTGAGGCCGAGCTCGTCGACGCCGAACAGGCTGACCAGACGCGCGGCCCGCTTCATCAGGCCGCGTCCGCGCCCAGCCGGGCGCATCCAGTAGCCGATCTCGGCGATGCCGCCGGGGTCGCCCGTCAGGTCGATCCCGTGCAGTCCGATCACCCCGAGCAGCTCGTCCGGCTCCGCGGCGTCGCAGATCGCCCAGATGCAGGTCGTGCCCTCGGCCCAGCCGGTCCGGATCGTGCGGACGAACTCGTGCGCCATCTCGAGGCTGTACGGGGAGGGCACCCTCGTGAATCGGACCGTCTCCGGGTCGGAGGCCCCGTCGAGGATCGCCGAGGCGTCGTCGTCGGTCGGCTCGCGCAGCAGCACGACGCCGTCGGTGAGGTCGCGGCGGACCGGCAGCACAGGGCCGGCAGGGGCGGTGTCGGCATCGCTCATGCCGTCATCCCAGCGCACGCCGGTGGCCCGGAGCGACCCGGTATGCGGCGCCCGGCCGACCCTGCCGGCCACGAGCCGGCCACCAGCCGGCGGGCCGGGGAACCCTGCGGCCGCGCCGAACCGTTCTCGGATGAGGCCGGGCCGTGACCTGACGGTTACCATGCTCGCGGTGGCGGGAAACCCCGTCCGCCTCGTCGTGCCCGCCAGGGCCGGTGCGCTTACCTTCCGACAAGGACCAGAACCCGTGTCAGTGCTCGACAAGATCCTGCGGGCCGGTGAGGGCCGCATCCTCAAGAAGCTCCAGTCGATCTCCGTCCAGGTGAACGCGCTGGAGGAGGACTTCGTCGACCTCACGGACGCGGAGCTGCGCGCCAAGACCGACGAGTACAAGCAGCGCTACCAGGACGGCGAGACCCTCGACGACCTGCTGCCCGAGGCCTTCGCCACGGTCCGCGAGGCCGCCAAGCGCACGCTGGGCCAGCGCCACTACGACGTCCAGATCATGGGCGGCGCCGCGCTGCACCTCGGCAACATCGCCGAGATGAAGACCGGTGAGGGCAAGACCCTGGTCGCCACGCTTCCGTCGTACCTCAACGCCCTGTCCGGCGACGGCGTGCACGTCGTCACCGTCAACGACTACCTAGCCGAGCGCGACGCCGAGTGGATGGGCCGGGTGCACCGCTTCCTCGGCCTCACCGTCGGCGTGATCCTCTCGGACATGCGGCCCGACGTCCGTCGCGAGCAGTACAACAGCGACATCACCTACGGCACGAACAACGAGTTCGGCTTCGACTACCTGCGCGACAACATGGCGTGGTCGATCGAGGAGCGCGTACAGCGCGGCCACAACTTCGCCGTCGTCGACGAGACGGACTCGATCCTCATCGACGAGGCGCGCACGCCGCTGATCATCAGCGGCCCGGCCGACGCCGCCACCAAGTGGTACAACGAGTTCGCCCGCCTGGTGCCGCGCCTCAAGCGCGCCGACGAGGACCACGGCATCGTCGGCGACTACGAGGTCGACGAGAAGAAGCGCACCGTCGGCATCCTCGAGAACGGAGTCACCAAGGTCGAGGACTGGCTGGGCATCGACAACCTCTACGAGTCGGTCAACACCCCGCTCGTCGGCTACCTCAACAACGCGCTCCGCGCCAAGGAGCTGTTCAAGCGCGACAAGGACTACGTCGTCATGAACGGCGAGGTGCTCATCGTCGACGAGCACACCGGCCGCATCCTGGCCGGCCGCCGCTACAACGAGGGCATGCACCAGGCCATCGAGGCGAAGGAGGGCGTGGAGATCAAGCAGGAGAACCAGACTCTTGCCACGATCACGCTGCAGAACTACTTCCGCCTGTACTCCAAGCTGTCCGGCATGACCGGTACGGCGATGACCGAGGCCGCGGAGTTCGACCAGATCTACAAGCTCGGCGTCGTCCCGATCCCGACCAACCGCCCCATCGCCCGCCTCGACGAGCCCGACCTCGTCTACCGCACCGAGAACGCCAAGCTCTCGGCAGTCGTCGACGACATCGTGCTGCGCCACGAGAAGGGGCAGCCGGTCCTCGTCGGCACCACGAGCGTCGAGAAGTCCGAGCACCTGTCCAACCTGCTCCGCAAGCGCGGTGTGCCCCACGAGGTGCTCAACGCGAAGTACCACGAGCGCGAGGCCGCGATCGTGGCGCAGGCGGGTCGCAAGGGCGCCGTCACCGTCGCCACCAACATGGCCGGCCGCGGCACCGACATCGTCCTCGGCGGCAACTCCGAGTTCATGGCCGCGGCTGAGCTCGCCCAGCGCGAGCTCAGCCCGGTCGACACCCCCGACGAGTACGAGGCCGAGTGGCCGGCCGCGCTCGAGCGCGCCCGCAAGGCCGTGGCCGCGGAGCACGAGGAGGTCACCGGGCTCGGGGGCCTGTACGTGCTCGGCACCGAGCGCCACGAGTCGCGCCGCATCGACAACCAGCTGCGCGGCCGCTCCGGCCGTCAGGGCGACCCCGGCGAGACGCGGTTCTACCTCTCGCTCGAGGACGACCTCATGCGGCTGTTCAAGGCCGACATCGTCGACGCCTTCCTGCGCCGCTTCAACGTGCCGGACGACGTGCCGATCGAGGCGAAGATGGTCACCAACGCCATCAAGTCGGCTCAGACGCAGGTCGAGGCGCGCAACTTCGAGATCCGCAAGAACGTCCTCAAGTACGACGAGGTGATGAACCGCCAGCGCGTCGTCGTCTACGAGGAGCGCCGCCGCGTCCTCGAGGGCGAGGACCTGCACGAGCAGATCCGCGGCTTCGTCGACGACACCGTCGAGGGCTACGTCGCGGCCGAGTGCTCCGAGGGCTACCCGGAGGACTGGGACCTCGAGCGGCTCTGGACCGCCCTCAAGACCCTGTACCCCGTCAGCGTCACGCCCGAGGAGCTCATCGAGCACTCCGGCGGCGGCCTCGACGGCCTCACCCGCGAGTTCCTCGTCGAGGAGCTGCGCGCCGACGCGCACGCCGCCTACGACGACCGCGAGAAGAACCTCGGCCCCGAGGTCATGCGCGAGCTCGAGCGCCGGGTCGTGCTCTCGGTGCTCGACCGCAAGTGGCGCGAGCACCTCTACGAGATGGACTACCTGCAGGACGGCATCGGCCTGCGCGCCATGGCGCAGAAGGACCCGCTCGTCGAGTACCAGCGCGAGGGCTACACGCTCTTCCAAGCCATGATGGAGGCCATCAAGGAGGAGTCGGTCGGCTACCTGTTCAACGTCGAGGTGCAGGTCGACGACAACGCCGCCGACGAGGCCGAGGGCCCGACCGTGGAGTCCGAGGGCGTCGAGCTCGCGCCCCAGGAGTTCACGCCGCTCGTGCCCAAGGTCGAGGCCAAGGGCCTCGGCCCGCAGCGCCCGCAGCGCCTGGAGTACACCGCGCCGACCATCGACGGCGAGGGCGACGTGGTGCGCCGCGGCGAGGACGTCGACGACGTCCCCGAGGTCGGTCCGGACGCCTCGCGCGCCGAGCGCCGCCGCGCCGAGCGCGCCCAGCGCAAGTCCGACCAGCGCCGCAAGCGCTAGCAGCACCTGCGACGAGGGCTGGGACCGCGAGGTCCCGGCCCTCGTCGTTCCCGGGGCCGGGGGCTCAGAGGACGGCGAGACGGGTGCAGCGCCAGCGGCCGTCCCAGCCCTCGAGGCGCACAGCCACCGCGCGCGCTCGGGGCCCGCCGACGGCCACGACCGATGCCTCCACGACGCCGTCGACCGGCTCGGTGACGTGCACGCTGCTCACGGTGCGCCGGGTGCGGGGCACCGGCCGGCCCGGGTCGGCCGCGACATAGCGGGTGAGCTCGCCGTAGACCTCGGGCGTCAGCCATCGGACCAGCTGTTGGCGCGGGCGCTCACGGGCGAGCACCTCGAGCACGGCCTGCACCAGCTGGGCCACCCACGGCCCCGGCTCGGGCAGCGCGGCCGACCCCGTCGGCACCTCGGCGACGGCCGGGTCGGTGCCGTCGTCGGGAGGCTCGCGGTCGACGAGGCGCAGCGCGGGCGCCGGGCGCGGCTCGGCGTCGAGCGCTCCCGGCAGCTGCCACTGCAGGGCGAGGGTGCCCTGCACCCAGTCGGGCCGGGAGCGGGTGCGGATGGTGCGGTGCAGGGAGGGCAGGGGCCGCAGGAGCGGCGCGGTGGTGCTGGTGGTGCGGGGCTGCCGGGGAGCGCGCGGCTCGGGCATGCGGATCACCGTCGATCGGGGTCCAGGGAGTCGGCGGACCACCGGTGCTGGCCGGTCGGGTCCGCGTGGTCGTGGTGCTGCGCCGACGTCCCTGTGCGGCGGGTGGTGCTGGTGGAGCGGCTGGTCGTGGGGTGCGGCGCGCGCAGGCGCTGGCCGACGAGGAGGAGACCGGGGTCGGGGCCGATGAGCGCGCGGTTGGCGCGGTACCACCGCGGCCACTCCGCTGCGATCTCGTCGTCGCTCGCCTGCGGCCCGAGCCGGTCGGCCGCGATCGACCACAGGCACTCGCCCGGGCGGACGACGTGGATCTCGGGCGGCTGCGGCGCCGCGGAGCGCTGGACGGCGCCGGGCCGGTCTGCCGCGGCGGCGGGGGAGCTGGTGGCGGCGGGGGCGGGCAGCGCCAGGGCCGCGGTGGCGGGGGTCGCCGCGGCGGTCAGCGCGGCGGCGCCGGCGAGCGCGCCCCGCACGCCCGTCCGGCGCGCAGCCCCGCCGGCGAGACGACGGGCCCGGCCGCCCGACCTCGCGGCGGCGCGGACGGCGGCGAGGGAGGCCCGGGCCGCCAGCGGAGCCGCCGCCAGCAGGGCAGGAAGGACGACCAGCGCCTCGAGAGCGTCCACCGTTACCTCCCATTGCATGTGTTTGCCTGTGTTTGCCTAGAAGAACGTGTGTTAGGCATCGCCGTCAAGGCGGATCACCCGTGTTGGGGATGGAGCCTGGCATCATCAGGTGCCACATCTGGCTTGAAGTGGCATCATTGTGGCATCACTATGGAGCCATGGATCTCACGCCCTTCGTCGCCGGGCTGCACGAGCAGCTCGCCGCCGCTGCGGAGACCGGCGGCCCCGAGGCGCGCCGGCTCGCCGAGCGCCTCAGCACCTCCCTCGACTCCGCCGCCCGCCTCGCCCTGCTCGAGGTGCTGTCCGCGGCCGCGGCCGAGATCACCCAGGAGATCGCGCCCGCCTCGGTGGACGTGCGCCTGCGCGGCCGCGACCCCGAGCTGGTCGTCACCGCGGCGCCGGCGGTCTCGCCGGCGGCGGAGCAGGAGCCCGAGCCCGTCGTCGCGGCTGCCGACGACGCGGCGATGACCCGCATCAACCTGCGGCTCCCGCAGGACCTCAAGGACCGCGTCGAGGACTCCGCCCGCGCGGCCGGCATCTCGGTCAACGCGTGGCTGGTCCGGGCCGCTGCAGCCGCAGCAGCCCGGCCCGCTCCGGCGTCGCCCGCCTCCCGGACCCTCGCGACCGGCGGCGACCGGTTCCGCGGCTGGGTCCGCTGACCCCTCCTCCCTCCCCGCCCCGAGAGGCATCGACATGACCGTCTTCCCCGCACCCGCGCCCGTCCGCGCCCGCATCGAGATCGAGCTCGGCGACATCCGCGTTCTGGCCGCCGACGTCGACGAGGCCGTCGTCGACGTCGTGCCCACCGACCCGGCGGTCGAGAAGGACCACAAGGCCGCCGAGCAGACCCGGGCGACGCTGGTGGACGGCGTCCTCGAGGTGGCCGGACCCCGGCGCCCGGCGATCATCGGCCCGGGCCGCAAGTCCGGCTCGGTGCAGGTGTCGGTCCGCATTCCCGCGGGATCGGCCCTCGAGGCCCGCACCGCGATGGGCCACATCGCCGTCGAGGGCCCGCTGGCGGAGGTGGGCGCCCGCACGTCGATGGGCGACGTCCGCATCGACGACGCCGCCAGCGCCGACATCAGGTCCGGGCTCGGCGATGTGCAGGCCGGCAGCGTCGCCGGCGATCTGCGTGCCTCCACCGGCAGCGGCGAGGTGCGGATCGCACGGGTCGACGGGCAGGCGTTGGTCAAGAACTCCAACGGCCCCACCTGGATCGGCTCGACCGGCGCATCGGCGCGCATCAAGGCGGCCAACGGCGATGTGCGCGTCGACCGCGCGCACGGCGACGTGATGGCGACCTCAGCCAACGGCAGCCTGGCGGTCGGCAGTGCGGAGCGCGGTTCGCTGATGCTCCACACCGCGCTCGGCGCCATCGTCGTCGGCGTGCCCTACGGCACCGCCGCCCGGCTCGACCTCCGGACGTCCTACGGCGCGGTGCGCAACAGCCTCGACCCCGCGGCGTCCCCGGCGGAGGGCGAGCTCACCCTCGAGGTCGACGCCCAGACCGGTGCGGGCGACATCGACGTCGTGCGCGCGTTCGACGACGTGGCCTAGGAGGACCGGATGTCTGCCGCTCCCGCGATCGAGATGCGCGGTCTGGAGAAGTCCTTCGGCGAGGTGGGCGTGCTCCGGGGGGTCGACCTGGTCGTCGAGCCCGGCACCGTCGTCGCCCTGCTCGGGTCGAACGGTGCCGGCAAGACGACCGTCGTCCGCATCCTGGCGACGCTGCTGCATGCCGACGCCGGCAGCGCGAGCGTGGCGGGGCACGACGTCGCCCGCGACCCGGGCGCCGTCCGCAGCGCCATCAGCCTGACGGGGCAGTTCGCCGCCGTCGACGAGATCCTCACCGGGCGCGAGAACCTCATGCTCGTCGCGCGGCTGCGCCGGGTCGCGCAGCCGAGAGCGGACGTCGACCGGCTGCTGGCGAGGTTCGGTCTCGTGGACGCCGCCGACCGCCGCACGTCGACGTACTCCGGCGGCATGCTGCGCCGGCTCGACATCGCCATGAGCCTGCTCGGCGATCCGCCAGTGGTGTTCCTGGACGAGCCCACGACCGGCCTCGACCCCCAGGCCCGCCTCGAGGTGTGGGCCTGCGTCCGCGAGCTCGCCGCCGGCGGGACGACCGTGCTGCTCACCACCCAGTACCTCGACGAGGCCGAGCAGCTCGCCGACCGCATCGCCGTCCTGCACGAGGGCCGGATCCTCGTCGAGGGCACGCTCTCCGAGCTGCGGGCGCTGCTGCCGCCGGCCCGGGTGGAGTACGTGGAGAGGCAGCCCACGCTCGAGGAGGTCTTCCTCGCGCTGGTCGCGCCGGGCTCCGACGCCGCCACGAGGGAAGGGGACGGATCATGACCACGGGCGCGCTGCGCGACACCGCGCTGCTCACCGGACGGTCGCTGCGCCACATCTCGCGCAGCCCCGACACGATCATCACCACCACGCTCATGCCGATCGCGTTCATGCTGCTGTTCGTCTACGTGTTCGGCGGCGCGCTCCACGACGGCGACGGCTCCTACGTCGGCTACCTGCTGCCCGGCATCCTCGTCATCACCATCGCGTCGAGCATCAGCTACACGGCGTTCCGGCTCTTCCTCGACCTCAAGGGCGGGATCGTCGAGCGGTTCCAGTCGATGCCGATCTCGCGGTCGGCCGTGCTCTGGTCGCACGTGCTCACCTCGGTCGTCGCGACCCTCGTCTCGCTGGCGGTCGTCGTGGCGGTCGCACTGCTCATGGACTTCCGCTCCGGGGCGGGCCTCGGGGCGTGGCTGGCGGTCGCCGGCATCCTGGTGCTGCTCACCCTGGCGCTGACCTGGCTCGCCGTGATCGCCGGACTGTCTGCGAAGTCCGTCGACGGCGCCAGCGCGTTCTCCTACCCGCTGATCCTGCTGCCGTTCGTCAGCTCGGCGTTCGTCGTCACTGCCACGATGCCGGGACCCGTGCGGGCGTTCGCCGAGAACCAGCCCGTCACGCCCATCGTGGACGCCATCCGCGACCTCTACCTGCAGCAGCCGGTGAGCTCCGACGTCTGGATCGCCCTGGCCTGGTGCACGGGGATCCTCGCCGTCGCCTACGCCGGCGCGATGGCCGTGTACCGGCGTCGCCGGGTCTGACGCGGCTGCCTGATCGGCCCTCCTTCGCCAGGAGTCGCCGCCCGTCCGAGGTCTAGCGTGGAGCGGGGAAGGTCCCCGATCCACGCGATCGGAAGGACGGGAGACATGACCCGTACCCATGTCATCACCGGTGCCGCCTCCGGCATCGGCAAGGCCACGCGCGAGCTGCTGGAGTCCAGGGACGAGCGCGTCATCGGGGTCGACGTGCACAGCACCGACGTCGTCGCCGACCTCTCCACCCCGCAGGGCCGCGCCGCGATGGTGGACGCCGTCGCGCGGCTCGCCGACGGCCGCATCGATGCGATCCACGCTGTCGCCGGCCTCGCCACCCCGACGTCGGCCACGGTGTCGGTGAACTTCTTCGGCATGGTCGCGACCCTCGAGGGCCTGCGGCCGCTGCTCGCGGGGTCGCCCGCTCCTCGCGCGGTGGGCGTCTCGTCCATGGCGTCCCTCATGCCGCTCGACGACGAGCTCGTGGCCCTCATGACCGCCGGCGACGAGGCTGCTGCGGTCGCGCGCGCCGAGGTGCTCGCGAAGGACCCCGCCACGACCGGCCAGCTGATCTACAGCTCGACCAAGAAGGCGTTCTCGCAGTGGATCCGGCGCACCGCGCCGACGGCCGACTGGGCCGGCGCCTCGATCCCGCTCAACTGCGTCGCCCCCGGCGTCATCGCGACGCCGATGACCGAGCAGTACACCGCCACGGAGGAGGCACGGCACGCCATCCTCGAGATGGTGCCCATGCCGCTGAACGGGATCGCCGAGCCGATCGCGGTGGCGACGCTGCTCGCGTGGCTGACCAGCGAGGAGAACACACACCTGTGCGGCCAGGTCGTCTTCGTCGACGGCGGCAGCGACGTCGTGATCCGCGGCGACTCGACCTGGTGACGGCGATGACGGGGGAGCACGACGACCTCGTGCGCGCGCTCGAGGACGACCTCGCGGCCCTGGCCGCGGCGGACGCCGACCTCGAGCGCGACGCCGAGGTGGCCGAGCGCACGCGCATCGAGCGGTCGGCCGTCACCCTCGCCGACCGCCTGCGCGGCGCTGCCGCTCAGGTGCGGCTGACACTGGTCGGCTCCCTCGACATCGCAGGTGCACCCACCGATCACGGCGACGGCTGGGTGCTGCTCGTCGATGGCCGCGACGAGCACCTCGTGCTGCTGGCGCACGTCGTGCTTGCCCACGGCCTCGGGCCCGCGGGCCCGCCGGCGTCGTCGGCGCTCGACCGGCGCCCGCCCGGCTCCGTGCTGCGGCGGTGGTGCCGCGACCGCAGCGAGGCGGCGCTGCGCACGGCCGACGGCGCCACCGTCCGCGGGCTGCTGCTCGCCTCCTACGCCGACCACGTCGACGTGCGCGAGCTGCACGGAGCCGTCGTGTCGATAGCCGTCGCGCAGCTGGCCTGCGCCACGCGGCGCGCAGCGCTGGGGTGAGCGCGGAGCGTCAGTCGGACGGCGGGGCGTCGTCGTCGGGCCCGGTGCCGAACGGGTGGCTGCGCACGAAGTCGGCGGTCTCGGCGTACATGCGCTGGATGTAGGCCTCGAGCTCGCTGGCCTCGACCCGCCACTGGCCCCGGCCGCCCACCTTGATCGCGGGCAGGTCGCCGCTGCGCACGAGGGCGTAGGTCTGCGACGCCGAGATGTTGAGGGTCTCGGCGACGTCGGCGAGCGTGAGGAACCGGGGAGCCACGGTCAGATCCTCGCATCGGCCGACGGCCACGAGGGTGACGGCACGGCGGCCTGGGGACGACGGAGCCCCGACCCTGGCCCCATGACCGCGACCCTGCCGTCGCCCGGGGCCTCCGGCCTCGAGCCCCCCGAGCCGCTCAAGCCCCTGCGGGCGCTGCGTCTGCGATCCGGGCGCACCGATCTCCGGCTGGCCGCCGGTGTGGGGCTGGTGGTGCTCTCGGTCGTGCTCGGCAGCCGCCTCGTCGCGGCGGCCGACGACCGGGTCGAGGTGTGGTCGCTGCAGTCGTCGCTGTCGGCCGGATCCGTCCTGCGCGCCGACGACCTCGTGCTCGCGCGCGCGGCGCTCGACGACCCGGCGGCCTACCTGCCCTCGGACCAGGACGTCGAGGGGATGGTGCTGCAGCGCGACGTCGGAGCCGGCGAGCTGCTGCCCGCGTCGGCGGTGGGGGAGGGGCGCGGCGGCGACCGCCGCCTGGTGACCCTCCCGGTGGACCCCCTGCACGCGCCTCCCGCGCTCGCCCGCGGCGAGCGGGTCGATGTCTGGGTCACGCCGTCCGACGGTGCCTCGCCTGCCGGGCCGGGCGCCGTGCCGGAGCTGGTGCTGTCCGGCGCGCTCGTCGCCGATCCGGGTGCGGGCGACGCCAGCGGCCTCACCGACCAGGTGGGTGTGGTCCTCGATGTCGCCGCGGCCGACGCCGAGCGCGCGGTCGCGGCCGCGCGCGCCGGGGACGTCGATCTGGTGCGGGTGGGCGGCTGACATGGCCGGCGTCCCGGTGCTCGTGCTGCTCGGCCCCAGCGCGTGGGAGGGCCCCTTCGTCGCGGCCCTCGCGCATCCGGCCTCGGGCCTGACCATCGTGCGCCGCTGCCTCGACACCGCCGATCTCCTCGCGGCGGCATCGGCGGGGCTCGGACGGGCCGCCATCGTGGGCTCCGACGCCCCCCGGCTCGACGCCGACGTGCTGCGGCGGCTCGTCGACACCGGCACGGCCGTCGTCGGCGTGGTGCCGGCGGGCGACTCCGACGCCTCGGCGCGGCTCTCGCGCTGGGGTGCGGCCGCCGTGGTCGAGGCCGATCCCGGCGAGCTCGGAGCGGCCGTGCGAGCGGTCGCCCGTGCCGTGCCCACAGCCGATCGACCCGTCGTCGACGCGGCCAGGTCCGAGCCTGCTGCCGCCGGCCGGGTCGTCGCCGTGTGGGGGCCGGCGGGATCGCCGGGCCGGACGACGGTGGCGGTCGCGCTCGCCGACGAGGCCGCCCGCCTCGACGTGCCCGCGGTCCTGGTCGACGCCGACACCTGGGCGCCGTCGGCGTCGTTCGTGCTCGGCGTCGTCGACGACGGCCCCGGCCTCGCCAGCGCCTGCCGCCGTGCGTCGTCCGGGACCCTCGACGTGCCGGCGCTCGCCGCTCTGGTCCGCGAGGTGCGGCCGGGCCTGCTGCTGCTCCCCGGCATCCCGCGGGCGGGCCGCTGGAGCGAGGTACGGGCGGCCGCGCTGTCCGACGTGCTCGCCGCGGCCCGCGCCCTCGCTCCCCTCGTGGTGGTCGACCTCGCCGCTCCGCTCGAGTCCGACGAGGAGCTGGTCTTCGACACCGCCGCGCCCCGTCGAAACGCTGCAGCCCTCGTGGCGCTCGAGGAGGCCGACGCGGTCATCGCGGTCGGGGCGGCCGAGCCGCTCGGCGTCGCGCGCCTGGTGCACGCGCTCGCCGAGCTGCGCGACGCCGTCCGCGGCCCGGAGCCCTACGTCGT
>Ga0102832_1001488_pt1 | contig 17787 bp, 15 predicted proteins | sample EBPBio282013_DNA_FD_88942 | JGI IMG/M metagenome (GOLD analysis project Ga0102832, IMG submission 88942) | Wastewater treatment Type I Accumulibacter community from EBPR Bioreactor in Madison, WI, USA - Reactor 2_5/28/2013_ DNA (Illumina Assembly) | ecosystem: Engineered > Bioreactor > EBPR >...
TCCGATGCTCACGGCGTATGACGCTACGAGTGCCTTTCTTGCCGAGCAAGCCGGTGTGCCGATGCTGCTCGTGGGGGATTCGATGGGGATGGTGGTACAGGGACATGAATCTACTATTCCGGTGACGCTTGACCATATTATCTATCATTCGCAAATTGTTGTGCGTTCAACGAGCAAGGCACTTGTCGTTGGTGATATGCCATTTATGAGTTACAAGGCGAGCATTGAACAGGCGATGCAAAACGCGGCGCGGTTGATGCAGGAAAGCGGTGTTGTGGCGATCAAGGTCGAGGGCGGGGAGGATATCGCACCGACGATTGACCGGATGGTGCAAGCGGGTATTCCCGTTATGGCACATATTGGCTTGACCCCGCAGAGCGTGAACCAGTTTGGCGGCTTCCGTGTGCAGGGTAAGGATAAAGATACCGCTGAACAGTTGATGTGTGACGCACAGGCTGTACAAGATGCAGGCGCTTTTGCTGTCGTGCTCGAACTTGTACCGACGCAGTTGGCGCAAGAGATCACGAACCGCCTGAAGATACCGACGATTGGCATCGGGGCAGGGCCACATACCAGCGGGCAGGTGCAGGTGTTCCACGACTTGCTTGGCTTGTTCCCCTCGTTTGGGCCGCGCCATTCCAAGCAATATGCCAACGCCGGACAGGTTGTGCAGGATGCGCTGACGGCTTACGTGAATGAGGTTAAAGGGGCGCAGTTCCCAACGGCTGAGAACAGTTCGACCATGAGTGATGAGATATTGGACGAAATACGGCGCTTGTGGAGATAAGCTGTGAAGGTTGTTGATAATATCGCTGCGCTGCGTGCGGCGCGGGAACACATGGGTGGAAGTGTTGGACTTGTGCCGACGATGGGCGCATTGCACGCGGGGCATATCGCGCTGGTTAAGCAAGCGCGTGCCGAAAATGAGCATGTCGTCGCCAGCATCTTTGTGAACCCAAGCCAATTTGCACAGAATGAGGATTTATCGAAGTATCCTCGCGACATACCGCGTGATCTAGCGATGCTTGAAGCGGCGGGGGTTGATGTGGTGTTTACACCTACGCCGGATTTGATTTATCCACCGAATTATCAAACGTGGATAGAGGTTGAAACTGTTTCACAAGGTTTAGAGGGCGACCGGCGACCGGGGCATTTTCGCGGTGTGGCAACCGTCGTCGCAAAGCTCTTTAACCTCGTTCAGCCGCAGCGCGCTTATTTCGGGCAAAAGGATGCACAGCAAGTCGCTGTCATCAAGCGCATGGTGCGGGACTTGAACTTTCCGTTAGCGATCCGTGTTTACCCGACGGTACGTGAGGCGGATGGACTGGCGATGAGTTCGCGGAATGTGTATCTTTCGGCAGAGCAGCGCACGGCGGCAAGTGTTATCCGGCGTGCGCTGGTGTCGGCAAGCAAAGCCTATGAGGCGGGTGAGCGCACGGCAGAGGATATTCGTGTAGTCATATCAGAAGTGATTGCAAGCGAAGCTGTGGCCGAACTTGACTATGTATCCATCGTGGATGCTGAAACATTGAACGTGGTTGAAGCGATTACTGAGAGACCGCTTTTGGTGTCGCTCGTGGTGAAGATGGGCAGCACGCGCCTACTCGATAATATGCTGCTGCCAGCACACCTGAATACACTGGAAGGGCTGACGCAAACGCTCGGCGGAGGGTAGTTTCTCATATTCTACTCAGCAAGTGTTTAAAACAACTCTTACACCAATGCGTATAAAATTACAGTAGTTTGTCTCAAGAATGGAGTTGTTCTATGGTAGGGATTGGTGGGTTGTTTAACTCAAGCTATTTCTTGCTGGTATTCATTCCGGCAATCGCGCTTTCTTTGGTCGCCCAGTTTTTAGTGTCGAGCGCGTTCAGTAAGTGGACGAAGGTGCGTAACAGTGCTGGACTCACGGGTGAGCAAGCGGCGCGGCGTATCATTCAGTCGGCGGGGCTGCAAGGGGTACAACTCGAAGGGGTCGCGGGTGTTCGCAGCGATCATTTTGATCCGGCCTCGAACGTGGTACGCATGTCGCAGGAAGTGGCGACCACACCTTCAGTCGCGGCGATGGCAGTAGTGGCGCACGAGTTGGGACATGCACAGCAGTACGCGGAAAGGTCGCTGCTCATTCAGCTTCGGAGTTTTCTGGTTCCAGCGATGCAGTTCAGCCCAATGATTTCGTATGCGCTGATTATGATTGGTTTGTTGTTCCGCGTGGCCGGTTTCCTTGAACTCGGTATTCTGTTTTACGGTGTGGTAGTGGCGTTTATGCTGCTCACCCTGCCGGTTGAAATTGACGCGAGTATGCGCGGGCTGCGGCTGCTGCGGTCGACAGGCTTGATGACTTCTGAGGAAGATGCGGGTGGTTCGCGGCAGGTTTTAACGGCGGCAGCGCTGACTTATGTGGCGGCGGCTGTAACGGCACTGCTGAACTTGCTGTACTACATCAGCCTCGCCAATGGCCGACGACGGTAAGCGATACCAAGAAGCAAAATAAAACCCGGTTCTGCGCCGGGTTTTTTATTGCCTAAAGTTGATCGGCTTTATCACGCAAACGGCGAATGCGACCACGACGCGGATTAATACGGTCGGCGAGGTTTTGTAAGCGCTGGTTGAACCGCTTCCACTGTGCGCGTACCCGGACCGATAGATAGCTGAACTGGCGGCGCTGCTGGTTGATCGAGAGGCCGGTTCGCGTGTCAGCGGTTTTTGCGCCTGTCCACTTAATGACCATCGATGCCCACGTTAAGCCCCCACCAAAGCCAATGAAGGCGGCGTAGTCATCGGGCTTAATGCGCTTTTGCTCAATCGCTTCGCACAGTGCGATGGGGATTGAGGCGGCAGAGGTATTGCCGTAGCGATCAACATTCAGGACGAACATATCAGGGTCGACGTTGAGGGAACGGGCAGCCGCTTTGATGATGCGTTCGTTGGCCTGATGTGGGACGATGAGCGACAAGTCTTCGATGCTGATATTGGCTTTGACGAGCGCCTGCTCGATACTATCTTTAATGACCCGCGTGGCGAATTTGAACACTTCGCCGCCGTTCATGTGCATCTTGTGCATCTTGTGACCGTTGGACGAGAAATCGGAATGGTAGAGGTCTTCGCTGCCTACGGTTGGAATGCCTAACAAATCGCCGCCAGAGCCATCGGAACGCAAGATGGCAGAGAGAACACCGCCTTCCACATCACTGGCTTTTAGGACAACCGCGCCCGCACCGTCACCAAATAAGATACACGTCCCGCGATCTTGCCAATCCATGACGCGAGTCATGGTTTCGGCACCGATGACGACAGCGACCTGCATACTACCGGAGCGGATCGCCTGAGCCGCCATATCAACACCATAGACGAAGCCCGAACAGGCTGCGCTGAGATCAAACGCGCCCGCACGATTAGCACCCAGCCAATTTTGAATTAGTGAGGCGGTACTGGGGAAAATGTTTTCCGGCGTTGAGGTAGCGACCACGATCAAATCAATATCGGTTGGCAGAATATCGGCGACTTCGAGCGCTTTACGGGCTGCTTTTAGCCCTAAGCTCGCCGTCGACTCGGTTTCGCCAGCGATGCGCCGTTCTTTGATGCCGGTGCGTGACTGAATCCAGTCGTCGCTGGTTTCAACAATCGCTTCAAGATCCTGATTGGTCAGTATTTTTTCTGGCACAGCCATTCCCCAACCCACGATATGTGCATATCGCGTGCTGGGGATTACGGGCATGTCATTGTTAGGTGGTGTGACCATTTTGCTCGTATTTGCCAAATATAATGACAGCGTTATGACCGCCAAAACCGAATGAATTACTCATGACCGTTTTAAGCTCACGCTTGACCCCGACATTTGGTGTGTAGTTCAGGTCACATTCCGGGTCTTGGTTGTCAAGGTTGACGGTTGGTGGGACGAAGTTGTCGCGCAGTGCCATGATCGAGAATACCGCCTCGACTGCGCCGGCTGCACCCATCAAATGTCCGGTTACGGATTTGGTTGAACTGATCGGAATTTCGTAGGCGGTTTCACCGAGCGCACGCTTGATGGCAACGGTTTCGCTTTTGTCGTTCAGAGGTGTACTTGTACCATGTGCGTTGATATAGCTGATGTCCGTAGGCTTCAAGTTGGCATTTTCGAGTGCCAGTTCCATTGCCTTGGCCGCGCCTTCGCCGGTTTCCAGCGGGGCAGTGACGTGGTAGGCATCACAGCTTTGACCATAGCCCAGAATTTCGGCATAGATTTTTGCGCCACGGGCGATGGCATGGTCGAGGTCTTCGAGCATGAGCAGCGCCGCGCCTTCTGCAACCACGAAGCCATCACGGTCAATGTCGAAGGGGCGGGAGGCTTTTTCAGGGGCTTCGTTGCGCCGCGAAATGGCGGTCATGTTGTTAAAGCTTGCCATCGCGATTTCGACCAAGCCCGCTTCGGTGCTACCCGCTAAAATCGCTTTTGCGCCGCCACGACGAATGATTTCAGTCGCTTCGCCGATGCTGTTGTTGCCGGTGGCACAGGCGGTCGAGATGGCGAAGTTTGGCCCACGCAAGCCCCATGTCATCGCGACTTTGGATGAGGGACTGTCAGGGAGCATCATCGGAACCATCAGCGGACTGACGGCTTTTGCGCCCCGTTCAAGGAATGATTTCACTGCGTCGAAGATGGAACCAATGCCACCGATACCGCTGCCCATGATGCAGCCGACATCGTACCGATTATCGTCGGTAATTTTGAGGCCGGAGTCTTCGAGCGCCGCTTGTGCCGCGTACATGCCGAGTTGGGTTACACGGTCGGTACGGCGCGCTTCACGCCGCCCTAAGACTTCGTTTGGATCAAAGTTTTTGACTTCGCCACCGAAGTGATTTTCGAGATGAGAGGTATCAAACCGTTGGATGGTACCAATACCGGTTTTACCTGCTGCTGCGTTTGCCCATGCTTCTTCCACTGTGTTGCCCGTAGGACAGAGTATGCCCATACCGGTGACAACTACCCGCGTTCGTTCCACGATCATCCTCCAGACAGCAATTCAACACGATGAACTGCATGAACCTTTATTAACTCGTTAAAGAGTGTGAATTATATATACTGCATTTAACCCCTCACAAGGGTGGTGGTTGCAGTATTGCGGGATTTTATCGCTTAGACCGAAATGATATAATGCGACCTTTGCGGAGGCACAATGATTCTCGTGACCGGTGCGACAGGTTTTGTTGGACGACATTTGGTTAAACGTCTGATGGCGGATAACCGAGCTGTGCGCTGCCTGCTGCCCGAGTCGCGTAAAGGGGCGCTGCCGTGGGAACAAACGCCTGAAATCATTACTGGCAGCTTGCTGGATGAAGAAACCGCATTCAAGGCCGTTAGCGGCGCTCATACCATTATTCACCTAGAGAATGCCCAGTGGTGGGGGCGTACCCGCGACCTTGAACGGGTTGAAGTGGTAGGGACACGTAACCTAGTAACGGCAGCGCGGGCGGCACGTGTCGGGCGGATTATCACCGTCAGCCAGCTTGGTTCCTCGCTGTCATCGGCTTACATGCTGTTACGGGTGAAGGGGATTGTCGAAGATACGATCCGCACCAGCGGCTTGGCCTATACGATTATCCGATCCGGTGTCGTCTTCGGTGAGGATGATTCTTTCATCAACCATATTGCGATGATGCTCAAGACCACACCATTTGTTTACCTGATGCCGGGGCGTGGCGAAGTGGTACTGCATCCAATTTATATCAATGATTTGATTGAGGCCATTGTTCGCAGTTTGGAATTGGTCGATACGGTGGACACCATACTCGATATAGGCGGGCCTGAATATATTACGGTTGAGGATCTGATCTATACCATCATGCGCGTATCGGGCATTGGTCGGCTAGTCATACCAACACCTCCTTATTTGCTACGGTCACTGACAGGGCTTTACAGTCGTATTTTCCCGCGTTCATTGATGACACCGCAGTGGCTTGATATGTTGGCAACTAACCGAACGGCACCGTTAGGGAATATTTACAGTTATTTTGGTATACACCCGCGCCGTTTTGAAGATACATTACTCACTTACCTACCCAATAAGACTTCCAACTTTTCGGCGCTTCGATATATGCTTCGGCGGCGACCCCGGAGCGCTTAAGCAGGCATCATCACTTTCTGTTAAATAGACATTGTGGATAAGGTTGTATAACGAGCATGGCGACTATTACGAGTATTCGGTCTCTGCAAAAATACGATGAGATGTATGAGGCTGTCGAATTGCAAAAAGCCTATTGGGGTAATGATTTAGAGTCGGTTGTACCGGCGCATATGCTCTTTTCGATTGCGACCTCAGGCGGGCAGGTGATCGCGGCTTTTGATGAAGATAAGATGGTGGCGGTACTGATCGGGTTTTTGGGTACCGATACGCAGGATATTAACCGGCCTGCTATGGCTAACTTACGTCTCATTTCAAAGCGCATGATCGTGCTGCCGGAATATCGCGGGCAGGGGGTCGGGTACAAGCTGAAGAAGCGTCAGCGTGAATTTGCGATGCGGCAGGGTATTCGCTTGGTGACATGGACGTTTGACCCGCTGCTGGCCGCAAACGCGCACCTGAACATCCGCAAATTGGCTGCGATTAGTACGACGTACCTCGAAAACTATTATGGAACTTCGCAAGAAGGTGGCCTTATCCGTTTCGGTGGTTCTGACCGGCTGGCGGCTGAATGGTGGGTTACGAACCGGCGCGTGGAAGAACGGTTGAATGGATCACGCGGCGTTCTGGAACTGGCGCAGTATTTAGAGGCAGAAACACCGATTGTAAACGAGGCGCGAGTAAGTGAAGCTGGACAACCCATCCCAAATGAAGGGTTTGAGCTGCCAACGGGTTCGTTGGGTTTAGTCGAAATTCCAGCGGATATTGAAGCGGTCGAAAAAGCGGATGCAGCATTAGCTGTTAAATGGCGGCTGCATATCCGCGATGTATTCCAGCGGCTATTTAGCGCTGGTTATGTGGTGACGGATTTCCTCGTCGCGAAACATGATGGGCGTGACCGTGCGTTTTACCTGTTTAGCCAAGCGGATAAAGCGTTTGAGCGGATTGATTTTAGCAGCAACTAACGTCTCCTGTTAAAGGAATGCGAATTGTGAAGCCGATTATTGTTCGTTCGATTAAGTTATATCCGATAGCTATGTCGCTGGTTGAAACGCTCAAGACCAGTTCGGGCGATGAACCTTTTAAGACGGGCGTGGTTGCGCGATTGGAGACGGACGACAGCGTGGTCGGGTGGGGGGAAGCATCACCTGAAATCGCCCCCGGCTACAATTATGAAACGGTCGGCACCGCGCTCCATATCATGAGCGAGTTCTTGATTCCGGCGCTGCTCGGTAAGACGATCACAAGCGCGACGGAAGTACCCTCTCTGTTCAGCCGTGTACGTGGGCATCACATGGCGAAACACGGGTTGGAGGCAGCGGTTTGGGACGCACTGGCGAAAACCAATGGAGTATCGTTGGCTCAAGCATTCGCGGCGTATTTGCCCGCAGATCACCAATCACGCGGGTATGCGAATGTGGGGGTGAGTATCGGCATTAAGCCGACGATTGAGGAAACATTGGAGGTTATTGAAAAGCGGCTGGGGCAGGGCTACGGTCGAATCAAGCTGAAGATCGAACCGGGATGGGATGTCGAGTTGGCTCGTGCCGTGCGTAAAGTTTATCCCAACATCGTGCTGATGCTCGACGCGAACAGTGCCTACACGTTAGCGGATGCCGATCGCTTGAAGCAGGTTGACGACCTGAATTTGCTGATGATCGAGCAGCCGTTGGGGCATGATGATATTTACGAGCATAGTAAGTTGCAACCACAGCTTAAGACGGCGATTTGCCTCGATGAAAGCATTTGCTCGGCGGATGATTTACGCTTGGCGCTGGACTTGGGTGCTTGCCGTATCCTGAATTTGAAGCCAGCGCGGGTTAGCGGTTATACCGAAAGCCTCGAAATTTATAAGATTTGTGTGGCGCACAACTTGCCGCTTTGGATCGGCGGTTTGATGGAGACCGGAATTGGGCGAGCGGCGAACTTGGCGTTTGCCTCACTGCCTGCTGTCACATTGCCATGCGATATTTCAGCGACAGATCGTTACTTTGATCCTGATTTGACCGAGCCGCCGTTCTTCTTGGGCGCGAACAGCCGGATTGCCGCCCCAACCGCGCCGGGGATTGGGGTTGAGGTGGTGGAAGAACGGCTTGAAGCTGCTGCACAGCGTTGGACATCGGAACAGGTTTATAAAAACTACTTTTAGGGGGATATGATGTCTTTAGGCAATATGACGGTCGCATTTATTGGCAGCGGGGTCATGGCGGAGGCCATGATTAAGGGATTGTTGAATGATAAACTGCTGCCACCCCAGCAGATTATTGCTTCCGACCCGCGTGCGGAGCATGTTCAAGAATTGAGTAACCGCTACGGCTTGAAAGGCACGACCGATAATAATAATGCTGCTCAGGCGGCTGATATTTTGGTGCTATCGGTTAAGCCGCAGGTGCTAGGTCATGTGATGCCAGAACTAAAGGCGGGTGCGAGTACTTCTAAACTCGTGCTCAGTATCATCGCGGGGGCGAAGATTAAAACCATTGCTGATGGGGTTGGCAATGCGAGTGTGGTACGGGCGATGCCGAATACACCCGCGCAAATCGGGCAGGGGATTACGGTATGGACGGCAACCCCAGCAGTGCTGCCAGAACAGCAAGAACAGGCACGCACTTTACTCGGTGCGCTGGGCGACCAGATTTTCTTAGATGATGAACGCTATCTTGATATGGCGACTGCTTTAAGTGGCACTGGCCCCGCTTACGTGTTTATGTTTATGGAATCGCTCATTGATGCGGGTGTCCATATGGGGTTTTCGCGGCGGGATGCCGAGCGTTTGGTGTTGCAAACGATGCGTGGTTCGATTGAATATGCCGAAAAATCAGGTTTGCATCCAGCACAGCTCCGCAACCAAGTGACCAGCCCCGGTGGGACATCGGCAGAGGCCATTTACCATCTCGAAAAGGGCGGTTTGCGAACCGTGATTTCACGGGCGGTATGGGCAGCTTTCCAACGGTCAGTGGCGTTGGGCGGCGGAACACCGGTGCGGAACCCTGACACATTGGAAGGTGATCGATAACCGCAGATGAACTGTTATTTGTGACGAAATGCTGTTCGTGTCTCGGTAGATATTTATCTTACACGAAATCAATCGGGTTTTGTTTGTGAAAAAGTGGACAGATAGGCATCCATCAGTTACAATTTATGCTATATTTGTTCATTCCTCAGAATCGGCTTAAACCAGCGTAAACGCTGTTAGCATAGTGGGAATATTAGCTAAAGGTAGTAAGGAGGCCTCAATGGCTGTGATCTCCAACGATATTTATGAGTCATTGCTCAAGCAGATTGAAGGTTATGGTAAGACGATTGAGTCGGTTGAAGTAGGGCGTGTACTCGAAGTCGGTGACGGTATCGCCCGTATTTCCGGCCTCGAAAATATTCGCTTTAGCGAACTGGTACAGTTCACAAATGGTACTCCCGGTATCGCGTTCAATCTTGAAAAAGACAACGTCGGTATCATCATTTTGGGTGAGTATGACACCATTCAGGAAGGCGATGAAGTTCGTCCTCTTGGTCGTATCGCTTCCGTTCCCGTTGGTGCTGGTTTGGTTGGCCGCGTTGTTGACGCGCTGGGTGCGCCGGTTGACGGCAAAGGCCCTATTGCCGCAACCGAGTTCTTTAACATCGAACGTATCGCCCCCGGTGTAATCGAACGTAAGAACGTCGGTCGCCCGCTACAGACCGGTGTTGTCGCGATTGACTCGATGACCCCGATTGGTCGTGGTCAGCGTGAGTTAATTATCGGCGACCGTCAGACGGGTAAGACGGCTATCGCTATCGACACCATCCTGAACCAGAAGGGCAAGGATGTGTACTGTATCTACGTCGCGATTGGCAAGCGCCGTGGTGAAGTCGCGCGATTGGTGGCGCTGTTGGAAGAATACGGCGCGATGGACTACACGACCATCGTCGTCGCTTCGGCTTCTGACTCCGCCGCTATGAACTACATCGCCCCCTATTCTGGTTGCGCGATTGGTGAATGGTTTATGGAAAACGGTAAGGACGCGCTGGTCGTTTATGACGATCTATCCAAGCACGCTTGGGCGTACCGCCAAGTATCGCTGCTCATGCGCCGTCCCCCCGGACGTGAAGCCTACCCCGGCGATGTGTTCTACCTCCACAGCCGTTTGCTGGAACGTGCCGCTCAGTTGAGCGATGCGCGTGGTGGTGGCAGCTTGACGGCGCTTCCGGTTATTGAAACGCTGCTGGGCGACGTGTCGGCCTACGTTCCCACAAACGTTATTTCGATTACCGACGGCCAGATTTACCTCGAACCGGAATTGTTCTACGCCGGTACTCGCCCCGCGATTAACGTCGGTATCAGCGTTAGCCGCGTCGGTGGTGACGCGCAGACGAAGGCGATGAAGAAGGTCGCCGGTGGTTTGCGCCTTGACCTTGCTCAGTTCCGTTCGCTGGCGGCATTCGCTCAATTCGGTTCTGACCTTGATAAGGCGACCCAGCAGCAGCTTGATCGTGGTTTGCGCCTGACTGAACTGTTGAAGCAACCCCAGTACCAACCGCTGTCGATGGCTGACCAAGTTGCCCTGATTTATGCAGGTACCAAGGGCTATTTGGACAACGTGACGGTTGAACGTGTGAAGGAATGGCAAAGCATATTCCTCCGCACTTTCAACACCCAATTCGCGGAACTGGCGAACAGCATCGGCGATAAGAAGACGCTGGATGATGCACAGGAAGCCACGTTGAAGGAAGCCCTCAATACTGTCAATGCGAGCTGGAGCTAAACTGCAAGCCGAGGCGGGTGTGGTTCGCCGCACCCATATGTGCTTCTGGTAGCAGCATAAGGAGAAAACAATGGCTACAGCCGGTGAAGTAAAGAAACGTATTCGTAGTGTGAAAAACATTTCCCAGATCACACGCGCGTTGGAAGCGGTTTCGGCTTCGCGCGTGCGGAAGGCACAGGCGCGCGTGCTTGCGAGCCGTGCGTTTGCTGAAAAGGCATGGGAAATTTTGCTGAATGTTCAGAGTACAGGCACGAAGGGTGTTCCTTTACATCCTTTGTTAACGGCTCGTCCTGAAATTAAGTCGGTCATGGTCGTACTCATTACCTCTGATCGGGGTTTGGCTGGTGCATTCAACTCGAATATCATCCGTGTCGCGCAGCGCTTCGCCCAACGTATAGGCAAGCCTGTGAAGTGGCTCACGATTGGTAAGAAGGGTCGTGACTCGCTCATCCGCAGCGGCGCGAATGTGATCGCCGAGTTCAGCGCGTTCGGTGCTGACCCCACGGTTGCTGATATTGCGCCCGCAGCACGTTTGGCGATTGAGGAATTCTTATCCGGTAATGTTGATGATGTGTTCATTGCTTACACCGACTTCGTGAACACATTGACACAGCGTCCTGTGGTTTTGAGCTGGCTGCCGCTGCTGCCGTTCTCAACCGAAGATAGTATCCTGAAAGAGTCGCTGAAGGATATTCCACAGGTTAGCGAATCGAATTCGGATTACGAGTATGAACCCGACGCAAACGCGATTTTAGATGAAATCGTGCCGCGTTTTACCGAGTTGCAACTCTACCAAGCCCTGCTTGAAAGCCAAGCGAGCGAACACTCGGCGCGTATGGTTGCCATGCGTAACGCATCGGATAACGCGACGCAGCTTATCGGTGACCTGACGCTGGTCTACAACAAGGCTCGTCAAGCGGCCATTACGGCGGAAATTTTGGACATCGTGGGTGGTGCTGAGGCGTTGCAAGCATCGATTGATACTTTGGCTAATGAAATCACAGCCGGTTTCGCTAATACCCCCGCGCATTCCAGTAATGGGCATCAATAGGCTATTCATATTCGTGATGGTTGGTCACGAACGTTTTTGAACAAGTGGATCGTCAGGTGGGGCGACAGGTACCACCGCGACAGTTAACAGGAGATAAATAAGTATGGCAGAAATTCAAGGGCGTGTGTCCCAAGTGTTAGGCGCGGTGGTGGATGTGACTTTCCCCCCCGGTCAACTCCCTGATATTTTCGAAGCGGTACGTGTACCCCGTGGCGAAGGTCAGGATGAGCTTATTCTCGAAGTGCAAACGCTGTTGGGCGATAACGCGGTTCGTACCGTCGCTATGGACACGACTGACGGTTTGCAGCGCGGCGTTCCAGCTTATTCGACTGGCGCACCCATCAGTGTGCCGGTTGGCCCGGCTTCGTTGGGCCGCGTGTTCAACGTTCTGGGTAAGCCCGTAGACGGTGGCGAAGCGGTTCCTGCTTCCTCGCCTCGTCGTGCTATCCATGCTGAAGCGCCTACGTTCGAAGAACAATCGACCAAGATTGAGATCTTCGAAACGGGCATGAAGGTTATTGACCTTGTGGCACCCATGTCCAAAGGTGGTAAGGTCGGCATCTTCGGCGGCGCAGGTGTAGGCAAGACTGTTACCATTCAGGAATTGATTAACTCGATTGCGACTCAGCACTCCGGTTTGTCGGTGTTCGCGGGTGTCGGTGAACGTACCCGTGAAGGTACGGCGCTGTATCACGAAATGGACGAAGCAGGTGTTCTGGACAAGCTGGCGATGGTGTTCGGTCAGATGAACGAACCCCCGGGTGTGCGCTTGCGCGTGGCGCTTTCCGGCCTGACGATGGCGGAACATTTCCGTGACGAAGGCCGTGATGTGCTGTTGTTCGTGGATAATATTTTCCGTTACTCACTGGCGGGTTCGGAAGTATCGGCGCTGCTCGGTCGTATGCCTTCTGCGGTCGGTTACCAGCCGACGTTGGCTGACGAAATGGGGCAGTTGCAGGAACGTATTACCTCGACGACCAAAGGCTCGATCACTTCAATCCAAGCGGTGTATGTACCCGCAGATGACTACTCCGACCCTGCGCCTGTGGCAGTGTTTACGCACCTTGACGGTACGATTGCTCTGGAACGCTCGATTGCAGCCCGTGGTATCTTCCCTGCGGTCGATCCGCTGGCGAGTACCAGCAAGAACCTTGACCCGCTGATCGTGGGTGAAGAACACTACCGTACAGCGCGTGAAGTGCAGCAAATTCTCCAGCGTTATAAGGACTTGCAGGACATCATCGCCATTCTTGGTATTGATGAACTCTCGGATGACGACAAGCTGTTGGTGGCGCGTGCGCGTAAGATCGAACAGTTCCTCAGCCAGCCGTTCTATGTGGCGACACAGTTCACGGGTCGCGAAGGCCGTTACGTGAAGGTGAAGGATACGGTTGCCGGGTTTTCCACCATCCTCAAGGGTGATGTCGATCATATTCCTGAGCAGTTGTTCTACATGGCTGGTGGTATTGACGAAGTTCTCCAGCGTTACGAGCAGTCACAGAAATAATCCCTATTATGATGCCGCGTAAGCATTCGTAAGCGCGGTATCTGATAGATACAGGAGGCAACATGCCATTACACGTTGAAATTGTGACGCAGGAGAAAAAGGTTTTCGAAGAGCGGGAAGCGGATATGGTGATCGTTCCCGGTTCGGAAGGTGAAATGGGCGTACTGCCGCACCATGCCCCCGTGCTGACGACGATGGGCTTCGGCGAATTGGTCGTTCGGAAGGGCAATAAGGAAGAACGGTTTGTTATTTACGGCGGTGTCGTAGATGTTCGTCCTGATAAAGTCGTCGCTCTCGCTTATCTCGCGGAGTCCTCATTCGCGCTGGATGAGCAGAAGATCGAAACGGCGCGGCATAGTGCGGCTAAGTTGATGGCTGAAGGTGTTCCCGAAGCGGAAAACCGTACTGCGGCGCTTGAGCTGCGTCGTGCGGAACTGGCGCTGAAGGTCAAGAACAAATTGAAGAACCGATCCTCTTCTATCCTGCGAATTGTTTCTGACGAGGATAACGATTAACTCGTTATTCTTCTGTTTTGAAGTGCGATAGGGCAAGTACGACTTGCCCTATTTGTTTTGTACAAATGCCCCCTATACACGCTGGTTTGTGGTATAGTATCCTGCTGCAATCTTGACAACGAAATGGTTTAAAACCTATGGGATTATTCCGAAAACAATTGGGTGTTGACCTCGGTACGGTCAATGTTCTTATTTACGAAAATGGACAGATCGTTCTGCAAGAACCCTCTTTGGTTGCACTCACGGCGGAAGAAGAACGCATCGTCGAAATCGGCCAGCCGGCGCGTGAAATGCTGGGTAAGGTAGATGATGAGGACATTCAGGTTGTGCGCCCGTTGCGGGACGGCGTGATTGCAGACTATGAAGTCACCGAGGTTATGCTGCGCCATTTCTTCGATAAGATTGCAGGTCGCGTTCGCTTATTCAAGCCTACAGTCATGATTACCGTGCCGTTTGGTGTGACCAGCGTTGAAAAGAGGGCTGTGCATGAGGCAGCGCTTTCCGCAGGCGCACGAGAGGCTTATCTGATCTGGGAACCGCTGGCGGCAGCGATTGGGGCAGGACTGCCCGTGAGTACGCCTGCGGGTGACATGGTGATTAATATCGGTGGTGGTATCACCGAAGCGGCTGTTATTACGATGAACAACATCGTACGCGCGGAAAGCGGTCGTATCGGCGGCTTGCGCTTAGACGAGGCGATACAGAACTATATACGCCGGAAGTATAACCTGAGCATCGGGCAGCCAAGCGCCGAGTCCATCAAGATTCAGGTTGGTGCCGCGATTGATGTGGGCGAAACGATGTCGATGGAAATTCAAGGGCGTGATAACGTCAGTGGTTTGCCGCGCACAGTTACGATTACGACAGGCGAGGTGGTCGAAGCGCTGCAAGAACCACTTTCGGCAATCACTAATGTAGCGAAAGCGGTCTTGGGAACCACGCCACCGGAACTCGCGTCTGATATTATCGACCGTGGGATTGTGCTGACCGGTGGTGGTGCGCTGCTTCGGGGGATGGATCAATTCCTGACGCGCGAAACGGGTGTTCCGGTTTACCGTGCCGAGAACCCGATGATTGCGGTTGCGGTCGGGGCAGGGCGAGCACTGGAAGACCAAGCGATTTTGCGCCGCATTGGTCAGATTTAAACTAGGTAGAAGGTCATCCGCTGCATATTGACTACCGGGTCAATATACTGAACTTTGACGTTTCCCGGTACGTTGAGGGTCATCGGGGCGTAGTTCAATATCGCCTGTACACCTGCTTCAATCAATTTATCCGCCACTTCCTGAGCCTTTTCGGCAGGAACGGCAATCATCGCAATTTTAATGCCACGCTCTTTGATGACGCTCTGCATATCCGCAATGGCGTGAATATCAAGGTCGCCAATCTTTTTGCCGATCTTTTGTGGGGCATTATCAAACACACAGGCAATTCGGAACCCGCGATCTGAAAAGCCTTTGTAGTGCATAAGCGCAGTACCCAAATCACCCGCGCCGATTAAAGCAACTTCCCATTCCTGATCGACTTTTAATACCTGTCGCAGTTGTTCAACCAAGTAGCTGATCTGGTAGCCTGTACCCTGCTTACCGAAGCCGCCAAAATGGGACAAGTCTTTACGGATTTGTGCAGAACTGATGCCCAAGCGCCGGCCTAATTCATGTGAGGATGTGACTTCGTGGCCTTCGACCGCGAGACGCGACAACGCGCGGAGATAAATCGGCAGCCGCCCGATGACAATATCAGGAATATTTGCAGTCATAAGGGCCACTGCTCCCTTAGAAGCTAGGAATGGATTGTGAAAGATAACGCATATTTAATAATAACATTTTTAAGGGGTTAACGCCAGATGAGCTTTCCCCTCGCCAATCGGTATATTAAATAAGATTACAACGTGAATTGTGCTATGATATATCAATTGAGTCAAATGGAACAATCAATCTTTGACACGTACTGGTGATTGATAGGTCTTACGAGGTTCGGTGGTTATGGCTGTCAGGCGCACGCTTATCTTCTTGGCTATCCTTGTCGTTCTAATGCCAATTTGCGCGTTTAGTGCTAGCGCTACTCAGTTGATGAGTGCGCGTGAACCTGCTCAAAATTTGCGGTTTTATACGGCTTCAACAGGCGACGTTACACTATATGTCACGGGGCTTGGCAAAGTTGAAGCGAAAGCTGTGGCTTCTTTGAGCTTTACCAATGTCGCGCGTGTCGCCGATGTTTTGGTGCAAACGGGTGATATGGTGGCGGCAGGTGATGTGCTGGCGACGTTGGTCAACAATGACGAACAGCTTGCCTATGATCGTGCTGTTCTGAACCTCCAATTAGCGGAACTGCAACGGCAAGATGTCATCAAGCCTGTTGATGCAAGTGATATTGCGGCTGCGGAAGCGAACTTAAAGAGCGCACAAGGGGCTTACCTTAGCATTCAAAATGCAGTGTCGTCAGAGGATATTCAGGCGGCTGAACTCCGTTACCAACAGGCGTTGGATGCGAAAACCCGTGCCGAAAGCGAGCGCACGAATGCTGATGGTGGGCAAGTCGATCAGTACTATCAAATTTTGGATGCCCAAGTCGGCGCGGCGGGCTTTAACGCTGAAATTGCCCGTTTGCAGTTGGAGTCGCTTAAGGGCGGCAACAGTGGGGCGTTAGGCGCGGCGTACGCGCGGATTGTGCAGGCAGAACGCCAGCTAGAGGCCGTTAAGGCTGGCCCCACGCAAGCCCGGATTGACCAAGCCGATATTGCCGTGCAGCAGGCTCAGTTACAAGTGGATCAAGCCGGACAATCATTGTCACGCATGTCATTGATCGCACCCTTTGATGGGGTAGTTTCAGCCGTCAATATTCAAGTGGGGGCAGTCGCTTCTCCAGCGCTGCCAGCCGTTGAACTAACTGATATTGCAACGTTGAATGTGATCGTACAGGTTGACGAAGTGGATATTCGGCAGCTTCGTGAGGGTTTAGCTGCACGGGTCAAACTGGATGCGTTACCGGGTGTTGAACTGCCCGCGATTATTCATTCGATTGCACTGATCGGAACCAACGATAATGGCATCATCAATTATGATGTCGAAGTACAGCTTGAGGGAAACGACTCTCGTATCCGCGTTGGCATGACGGCTGAAGCGGCTGTAGTCGTGCAAGAAGCCCAAGGTGTTCTGCAAGTGCCGAATGAATATATTCGCCTCGACCGTTTGCGCGACAAAGCGTACGTGAACATCGTAGATAAGAATGGTGTATTGCAAGAGGTCGAAGTGGTGCTCGGTTTACAGGGTGATGACTCCAGTGAAATCCTAAGTGGTCTAGTCCCCGGCGATGTGCTGGCAGTAAATTTGGGCGGTGATACACTGCCCATCTTGGGAGGCTAACGGCCTGTATGAAAAGAGTTGTGCGAATTACGGTCATTGTACTGGTGTTAGCTGTCGTGGCTAGTGCCGTTATTATGTATGTGCGTTTTCAAGGCGGCTTACCGAGCAGTGAGCGTCCTTTGGTCACGGTTGAAGATCAAATTGTTGTTGGCGAAACAGACTTAACCGTTACGGTGAGTGCCACCGGTGCGATTACGCCAGCGGAACAACTGTCGGTTACGTTTGACTTTAGCGCCCCTGTACGCGAGATTCTGGTTACAGAAGGTCAAGTTGTGAAGGCTGGCGATGTGCTTGCACGGTTGGATGCGCCTGATCTTGAGAACACGCTAGCAACCGCACAATTAGGCTTAACCGCGCAGCAATCCTCGTATGATGCGTTAACCCGACCGGCGAGAGATGTGGATATTGCTGTGGCTGAGGCGGCTGTCACCGCTGCACAGGCACAAGCGGCTTCTGCATCATTAGGCGCTGACTCGGAACAAATTGAGATTGCGCGTTTGCAA
>Ga0102832_1001490_pt1 | contig 17762 bp, 18 predicted proteins | sample EBPBio282013_DNA_FD_88942 | JGI IMG/M metagenome (GOLD analysis project Ga0102832, IMG submission 88942) | Wastewater treatment Type I Accumulibacter community from EBPR Bioreactor in Madison, WI, USA - Reactor 2_5/28/2013_ DNA (Illumina Assembly) | ecosystem: Engineered > Bioreactor > EBPR >...
CGCACCACGAACAGGTCGCCCGGCGCCTGGTCGAACACCAGTTCCGGCGCGACGCGGCTGTCGGCGCAGCCCAGCACCGCGGCAAACGGCGCCTGGCCCTGGGCACGCGCCGCCCGGGTCGCCGAGAAGTCGCGCTCGTTGGGCTTGTTGGCGACGTAGCGCGTGTTGCCCTCGGCCAGCAGCTTGATCGCGGCATCGGGTGTCTCGGCGAGGCGCGGCGTCTGCGCGCGCGCCGTCGAGGCGAAGGGCAGCGCGGCGGCGGCGAGGCCGGCGCCGAGCATCAGTCGACGGGACGGCAGGTGCGGCACCCCGCGAGCGACACAGACCTCACACATGGAAATTCTCCCTTGGTCAAAAGGCACCTTCACATGAAGTGCAAGAGAGAAGCAATCGCGGAACGCGCAGATCAGTGCACCGAAGAACGCGGGAGGACCGGTCGGACGACAGGCGCGATGGGGTCAACATTCGGACTGCAACGAAAGTTCCCCGGACGAAAGTTCCCTGTGCTGCCCCAGGCGCACCATCCTTGTCATCCCTCGCTGGCGCTCGGGATGACAGCGCTTGTTGTCAGGCCAGCGATGTCCGCCGCTGCAAGGCTGACTTGCCATCGTGGTGCTTCCGACCCGGCGGGTGGCTGGTATCCTCGTGACATGAGCGACAGTACCCTGCCCGCCGGCGCCGCCGTCCCCGCGTCTCCCGTCCCGGCCGCAGCCCCGCCCCTCTCCGCATCCGCTGCCGCCACCGGCACGACCTTCGCGGTGATCCTGTCGCTCAGCTTCTGCCACCTGCTCAACGACATGATGCAGTCGCTGGTGCCGGCGCTGTACCCGATCCTCAAGGACTCCTACGCCCTCACCTACACGCAGGTCGGCCTGATCACGCTGGCCTTCCAGTGCACGGCGTCGATGCTGCAGCCGGTGGTCGGCCTGTACACCGACAAGAAGCCCCAGCCCTACTCGCTGGTGGTCGGCATGGGCTTCACCCTGGTCGGCCTGCTGCTGATGTCGCGCGCCGATTCCTATCCCTCGATCCTGGTCGCCGCGGCGCTGATCGGCATGGGTTCGTCGGTCTTCCATCCCGAGGCCTCGCGGGTCGCCCGCATGGCCGCCGGCGGCCGCTACGGCCTCGCGCAGTCGCTGTTCCAGGTCGGCGGCAACATGGGCTCGGCTTCCGGGCCGCTGCTCGCCGCCTTCATCGTCGTGCCGCGCGGCCAGCAGAGCATCGTGTGGTTCTGCGGAGCCGCGCTGCTGGCCATGCTGGTGCTGTTCCAGGTCGGCGGCTGGTACGCCCGCCGCCGCGCCGCGCAGAAGCCGGTGGCGAAGAAGGCCGCGGCCGCGCCGCACGCCGCCGCCCCCACCCTGTCGCGCGGCCGGGTGATCGGCGCGGTGATGATCCTGGTGGCGTTGCTGTTCTCGAAAAACGTCTACAGCGCGAGCCTCGGTTCGTACTTCACCTTCTACCTGATCGCCAAGTTCGGCGTGTCGATCGAGACGGCGCAGTTCTACCTGTTCGCCTTCCTGGTCGGCATCGTGATCGGCACGCTGTTGGGCGGCCTGGTCGGCGACCGCGTCGGCCGCATCCCGGTGATGTGGTTCTCGATCCTGGGCGCCCTGCCCTTCGCGCTGATGCTGCCGTGGGCGAACCTGTTCTGGACCGGCGTGCTGGCCGTCACCGTGGCGATGATCATGGCCTCGGCCTTCTCGGCCATCCTGGTCTACGCGCAGGAACTGATGCCGGGCCGCGTCGGGCTGGTCGCCGGCATGTTCTTCGGCTTCTCGTTCGGCCTGGGCGGCCTCGGCGCCGCCGCGCTGGGCGCCATCGCCGACCATGCCGGCATCGAGGCGGTCTACAAGGTGACGCCGTTCCTGCTGCTGCTCGGCCTGCTCACCGCCTTCCTGCCGCGCCACCCCGGCCGGGCGACGCTGAAGGCCTAGGCGTCAGCCGGCGGCGTCGCGCGCCGCCAGCGCCGCTTCGAAGGTCCGCTTCATCCGGCCGACATCCGGCGACAGGCCGGTGAAATGCCGGAACGCATCGACCGCCTGGTGCACGCACATGCCGCCGCCGTTCATCGTTCGGCACTGCTTGCCCTGCGCCGCCTTCACGAACGCCGTGTCGATCGGCGTGTAGATCACGTCGGCCACGAAGTGGCGCGGCTGGACCAGCGCCGGGTCGAGCGGCATTCCCTCGTAGCCCGTCATGCCGACCGGCGTGGCGTTGACGATGCCCGCGACCTCGGCCGCCGCCGCCACCGGCTCGGCCAGCAGGTCGCAGCGCTCGGCACCGAAGCGCGCCGCGAGGTCGGCGTGCAAGGCCGCGGCCCGCGCCGTGTCCTTGTCGTAGATCCGCACCCGGGCGGCACCCAGCGCCATCAGCGCCACCGACACCGCGCGACCGGCACCGCCGCCGCCCAGCAGCAGCACGCCGCGCCCCTTGGCGGCATCGGGACCGAACGCCTCGACAAAGGCCTGGCGGAAGCCCGAACAGTCGGTGTTGTAGCCGCTGGTCCGGCCATCGGCGCCGAACACCACCGTGTTCACGGCGCCGATCTCGCGCGCCTCCGTCGACACCGCGTCGAGCAGCGGGATCACGGCTTCCTTGTAGGGGTGGGTGATGTTGACGCCGGCGAAGCCCGCGGTGCACGCCGCCGCCAGCAGGTCCGGCAGCGTCCGGCCGGGCAGCGTGTCGACGTCCATCAGGTGGTAGTGGCCGACGAGCCCCGCCGCGGCGAAGGCGTCCTCGTGCAGGAACGGCGCCAGCGACTTCTGGATGTTGGTGCCGATCAGGCCGACCAGCCGCCGGTTGCTCATCGAGGTGTCTCCGTCGCGAGGCCGCCACCCAGGAACAGCTGGGCGATGCGCGGGTCGGCGAGGATCGCCGCCGCGCTGTCCGAAAGCCGCGCCTGTCCCTGCTCCAGCACCAGCCCGTAGTCCGAGATCGCCAGCGCTTGCCGGGCGTTCTGCTCGATCAGCAGGATGGTGACGCCGGCGGCGCGCAGGTCCTTGAGGATCGAGAAGACCTCCTGGACCATCAGCGGCGACAGGCCGATCGACGGCTCGTCGATCAGCATCAGGGTCGGCTCGAGCAGCAGCCCGCGCGCGACCTCGAGCAGCTTCTGCTGGCCGCCCGACAGGGTCGAGGCCTGGGCGTCGGCCTTCTCTCGCAGCATCGGGAAGCGCGCCATCATCGCCTCCATGCGACCAGCGAGCTTCGAGGGGTCGGACAGCGCGACGCCGCCCAGCTCGAGGTTGTGGCGCACCGACAGCTCGGGGAACAGGTTGCGGCCCTGCGGCACGTAGCACATGCCGGCATCGAGCATGCGGCGCGGCGCGAACGAGGTGGTGTCGCGACCGTCGAACGTCACGCGCCCCGCGCGCACGCCGAGCAGCCCGAACACCGTCTTGAACAGCGTCGACTTGCCGGCGCCGTTGGGCCCGATCACCGTCGTGATCGCGCCGCGCCGGATGCCGGCGCTCAGCCCGTTCAGGATCGTCATCTTGCCGTAGCCGGCGACGACGTCGTCGAGGACGAGGATGGGATCGGCCGCCATCTAGTGTCCCAGGTAGGCTTCGATCACGGCCGGGTCACGCCGCACCTCGGCGGGCGGACCCTCGGCGATGATGCGGCCCTCGGCCAGCACGATCAGGCGCGTGCACAACGCCATCACGAATTCCATGTTGTGCTCGATCACGACGAAGGTGGCCCGCGTCTCGCGGTTGATCGCCTCCAGCCGCTCGCGCAGGTCGGCCAGCATGGTGAGGTTGACGCCGCCCGCCGGCTCGTCGAGCAGCACCAGCCGCGAGCCCGACATGAAGGCCATCGCCGCGTCGAGCAGCTTCTGCTGGCCGTACGACAGGCTGCCGGCCATCGCGCCGGCCAGCCGCGTCAGGCGGAAGAACTCGAGCATGCGGTCGGCCTCGGGCCCCAGCCCGACATCGGGCGCGCCGAACAGCCGGCCGAGCCGGGTGCCGCGATGTTCCTGCGCCGCCAGCACGAGGTTCTCGCGCACCGTGAGCTGCGGGAAGACCTGCAGCAGCTGGAAGGTCCGGCTGACGCCCAGCCGGTTGAGCCGCGACGGGCGCAGGCCGGTGACGTCGCGGCCATCGACCCGCACCCGGCCGCGGTCCGGCGCGAGCTGGCCGAGGATGCAGTTGAACAGCGTCGACTTGCCCGAGCCGTTGGGCCCGATCACGCCCAGGATCTCGCCCTCGCGCACGTCGAAAGACACGCCGCGCACCGCCTGCACGCCGCCGAACGACTTCTCGATGTCGCGGACCTCGAGCAGCACCGTCACGGCCGGCCTCCGGTCGCCGTGCCGCGTCGCGCCAGCAGGCGCGAGAGCAGGCCGACGATGCCGCCCGGGAAGAAGGCCATCATCACCATGACCAGCACGGCGTAGATCAGCAGGTACCAGGTCTCCCAGGCGCGCAGCCACTCCGGCAGCAGAACGGCGATGCCGGCGCCGACGAACGGCCCGAGGAAGGTGCCGCTGCCGCCGATCACCACCATCAGCATGAACAGCAGCGACGGCCCCAGCGCGAACGGGCTGGGATCGATGAACTCGACCAGCGGCGCGTAGAGGCTGCCGGCCATGCCGCCGTAGGCGCAGCCCAGCGCGAAGGCGACCAGCGTGTAGAGGCGCACGTCGATTCCCAGGCTCTCGGCGCGCAGCGGGTTCTCGCGCAGCGCCGTGAAGGCGCGGCCCCACGGCGAGCGCAGGATCCACCACAGCACGAAGGTCAGGATCGACGTGATGCCGAGCACGAACCAGTAGAAGCGGACGTGGTTGCGCAGCGGCCAGCCGAGGAAGCTCGGCCGCTCGATGTCGCGGATGCCCATGACGCCGCCGGTCAGCCACTGCTCGTTGCGGAATACCAGCCAGCACAGCACGGTGAAGGCCAGCGTCACGAAGGCCAGGTAGTGCTTCTGAACGCGCAGCGCCGGGAAGCCGAGCAGCACGCCGACGACGAAGGTGACCAGCGCCGAGGCGGCGAAGGCGACGCCGAACGGCACGCCGGCCTTGGTAACGATCGCCGTCAGGTAGGCGCCGATGCCGACGAAGGCGGCCTGGGCCAGCGTCTCCTGCCCGGCATAGCCGACGATCAGGTTGACGCCCATGGCGGCGATCGCGGTGACCAGCCACAGCGTCAGGATGTAGGTGCCGTAGCGGCGCAGGCCGGGGTAAGGCAGGCCGATATCGGTCAGGTCGACCGGCACCAGCGCCAGCACGGCGACCAGCGCGAGGCCGACCAGCAGCGAGCGGCCGGCGCTCATACCGCGCGCTCCTCGCGGCGGCCGAGCAGGCCCTGCGGCCGGAACAGGATGACCAGCACCAGCAGGAGCAGCGGGATGGCCTGGCGGTAGGCGGTCGAGACGTAGGCGGCGGCGAGGTTGTCGAGCACGCCGATCAGCAGCCCGCCGACGATGGCGCCGCGCACCTGGTTGAAGCCGCCAACGATCGCCGCGACGAAGGCGATCAGCCCCAGCGTCTCGCCGTTCGAGAACTTGGCCAGGTAGATCGGCGAGATCAGGATCGAGGCCATGGCGGCCAGCACGGCGTTGATCAGGAAGGTGTAGAGGATCATCCGCTCGATCGGCACGCCGAGGATCTGCGCCACGGTCGGGTTCTGCGCCGTCGCCTGCATCTGGCGGCCGGTGCGCGTGCCGGCGAGGAACCACTGCAGCCCGCCGATCACGGCAAAGGCCACGACCAGCACGCCGAGCTGGGCCAGCGACACCGAGACGCCGGCCACCGTGATCAGCGTGTCGGGCAGCAGCGTCGGGAAGGACTGCGCCTCGGCGCTGTAGAAGTCCTTGACCCCTTCCTTCAGCAGGATGCCCAGCGCGATGGTCGAAATGACCAGCGGCAGCACGCCGCGCCGGATCAGCGGCCCGACGACGACGTAGCGGAAGGCGACGCCCAGCAGCAGCATCGAGGCCAGCACCGCGACGACCAGCGAGGCGACGAACGGCAGGCCGAGCCAGCGCATGGCGATCAGCGCCAGGAAGGCCGGCACCATGACGAACTCGCCTTGCGCGAAGTTGATCGTCTGCGAGGTCTGCCAGAGCAGCGTGAAGCCGATCGCCGCCAGCGCGTAGATCGCGCCGGTCGCCAGCCCCGAGATCAGCAGTTGGAGGAAATCGGCCATCAAGTCTCTCCTCCTCCCGCGCGGGCGGCGCGGGAGGAGGACACGGGACTACTTCTTGAGCTTCGGCAGCGTCTCGGTGATGACCTGCTTGCCGTCCTTGACCTCGCCGAGGAACGAGATGCGGTCGATCTCGCCGGTGTCGTCGAAGGTCGCCTCGATCAGGATGCCCGGCTCCTTGTCCGGCGTGATCGTGAGCCCGTGCAGCGCGGCGGCGATCGCCTTGCCATCGAGCTTGCCGGCCTTCTCGGCGGCCGCCTTGATCATGTACGGGGCGATGTAGCCCTTGATGCCGTTGTGGTCCGGCTTGGACTTGTACTTGGCCTCGTACTTCTTGCCGAACTCCTGCACCGACGGCAGCGGCGCGTCGACGGTCAGGCCGACGTGGCCCTTGACGCCGTTGGCGGCGTCGCCGGCCAGCTCGATGACCTTCTGGCCGAGCAGCGTGGTCTCGCCGATCAGCGGCTTGTTGAGGCCCTGCTTCTTGGCCTCGCGCAGGAAGCGCGCGCTCTCTTCCTCGTTGAGGTAGACGAACACCGCGTCGGCATTGGTGCCCTTGACCTTGATGACGTCGGCCGCGAAGTCGGCCTGGCCCGGCTCGGTCGAGACGTCGGCCACCACCTTGATGTCGCGCGCGTTCAGTTCCTTGACGATGGCGTCGCGGCCGCCCTTGCCGAAGTCGTTGTTCACGAACACCACGGCGACGTTCTTGGCCTTCACGCCGTCGCGCAGGTAGTTGGCGATCTTCGGCATCGACACGTTCTGGCCGAACGAGGTGCGGAAGATGTACTTCGATCCCTGCGCCGTCAGCGGGCCGGCCTCGCCGCCCATGACCTGCGGGATCTCGGCGTCGGCCGTCAACTTCATGGTGGCGCTGACCGAGCCCGAGTAGATCGGGCCGAAGATGGCGATCGGCTTGTCGTCGAGCGCGCGTTGCACGGCGGCGCGGGCCTTGCCCGGGTCGCTCGCGGTGTCGATGAACTCGAGCTTCACCTTCTTGCCGAGGATGCCGCCCTTGGCGTTGATCTCCTCGACCGCCATGCTGGAGCCGTTCTTCCACATCGCGCCCACGGTGGCGCCGCCGCCCGACAGCTCGATGATGTTCGGAATGACGATTTCCTGGGCGTTGCCGGCGGTCGCACCCAGCCCGCCAAGGGCCAGGGCCGCCAGCGCCAGAGTCCTGCGCAGCATGTATGCCTCCTTGTTCTCGCGTTTCTTCTCCCGGAGGGCATAGATGCCGGAACGGCCGGGCGGCGGCAAGCCCGCCCTAGATCATCCCGCCGGCGATCATGTCGAAACGCGAGCGCAGCTCCTCGACGCTCGGGACCTTGTCCTTGTCGAGTTCCGGGTACTCCTGGGCCAGCTCGTAGCGGTCGAACTCGTCGAGGTGCATGTCGGCCGTGGCGTGGTCGTGCGGCAGGGCCTCCAGCGCGTTGTGGAGGTGATGGGCCAGCCAGTGGACCGGGCCCTTGTGGGTCTTGGCCTCGAGGCGGGCCAACCGGTCGCCCAGCCGCTGCGCCACCTTCTTGCGCTCTTCCGACATCGTCTCTCTCCTTTTTCGGGGGTCTAGGCCGGCAGCAGATTGAGCCGGCGCAACAGGTCGCGTTCCTCGTCGTAGGTTTTCGCCATGGCGGCGCGGTAGGCCGGGCCGTCGAGCAGGATCAGCGGCATGTCCATGGCGTCCAGGAACTTCAGGTGCTCGGGCTCCAGCGCAGCCGCCCGGAAGGCGTCGGCCAGCACCGCCACCGTCGCGGGGTCCATGCCCTTCGGCCCGATCAGGCCACCCGGGCTGTCGACCACGACCGGGATGCCGAGTTCGTGCACGGCCGGCACGGCCGGGAACCGCTTGGCGCGATCCTTCGTGAAGACCGCGAGCAGGCGCAGCTGGCCGGCCTCGACCATCGGCGCCCAGCCCGAGGCCTCCGATGCGAAATCGATCTCGCCGCCCAGCAGCGCGCGCAGCGTGTCGGACGTGCCGCGGTAGGGCGCGTGGGTCCACGAGACGTTGCGGGTCAGGCCGACCCGCTCCATCGCGAGGTGCTGGGTCGAGCCGATCCCGAGGGTGCCCCAGTTGAGCTTGCCGGGGTTCGCCACGGCGTAGTCGAGCAGCTCGGGCAGCGTCTTCCACGGCGCGTCGGCGCGCACCACCACGCCCATCACGAAGCCGGTGATCTGCAGGATGTAGGTGAGGTCGGTGATCGGGTTGTAGGTCAGCGCCTTGTTGAGCAGCGGCTGGCGCAGCACGCTCATGTGCATCTGCGACACCACGTAGCCGTCCGGCTTGGCCTCCTGCAGCGCCATCGCGCCCATGATCCCCGAGGCGCCGGCCTTGTTCTCGACCACCACCTGCTGGCCGAACTTCTTCGAGGCCGACTGGGCGAGGATCCGGAAGCCGGCATCGGCCGGGCCGCCGGCCGCCCACGGGATGATCAGCCGGATCGGCTTGTCCGGGAACTTGGCCTGGGACTGGGCCTGGGACTGGGCGCGCGCCGCGCCGGCCGCCAACGGCAGGGCCGACGCCGCGGCCAGCACCGACCGGCGGGAAAGAACGGACATGCGCGAAACTCCCTGTCGCCCGAAGTCTGGCGACAGAGCCTTCCCGGAGCAAGCCGGCCGAAGGGCCCGAAGGCCCGTCAGGCCTTCACTTCCTGGGCGAGCCACTCGATCGCCGCCTGGGTACCGCCCTTGCCGTGCGGGATCTGCAGCGCCCCCAGCGCCATCTCGATGACGCTCAGCGTGCCGAGGATCATCGGCGCGTTGACGTGGCCCATGTGAGCGACGCGGAACGCCTTGCCCGACAGTTCGCCGATGCCGTGGCCGAGGATGACGCCGCACTTCTCGTTGCAATAGGCGCGGAGCTGCTCGGGGTCGCGGCCGTTCAGCAGCACCGTCGTGACGGTGTCGCAGCGCTCCGACGGCTCGAGGATGTTGAAGCCCACCGCCTGGCCCTCGGCCCACACGCCGACCGCGCGGCGCACCGCCTCGGCCAGCAGGGCGTGGCGGCGATGGACGTTGTCCAACCCTTCCTGGAACAGCAGGTCGAGCGCCTGGCGCAGGCCGAACAGCAGGTGCTCGGGCGGCGTGCCGGCGTACTTCTGGTAATGCTGGTCGCCCTCGCGCTCGGTCCAGTCCCAGTACGGCGTGCGCAGGCCGGCCTTGCGGTGGACCTCGCGGGCGCGGTCGTTGGCGACCACCAGGCCGAGGCCCGGCGGCGTCATCATGCCCTTCTGCGAGCCCGACATCGCGACGTCGACGCCCCACTTGTCCATCTCGAACGGCATGCAGCCCAGCGACGCCACGGCGTCGACCATCAGCAGCGCGTGGTGGCCGGCGGCGCGGATCGCCTGGCCGATCGCGGCGATGTCGTTGACCACGCCCGAGGCGGTGTCGATCTGGACCACGAGGATCGCCTTGATGGTGCCGCCCTTGTCGTCGCGCAGCCGTTTCTCGACCTCTTCGGGCCGCACCGCGCGGCGCATGTCGCCCTTCAGGATCTCGACCTCGACGCCCATGCGGCGGGCGCTGTCGCCCCAACCCAGCGCGAAGCGGCCGCTCTCCAGCACCAGGATCTTGTCGCCCTTGGACAGGACGTTGGTCAGCGACGCTTCCCACGCCCCGTGGCCGTTGGAGATGTAGATGTAGGAACGGCCCTTGGTGTTGAAGACACGGGCCACGTCCTTCAGCAGCGAGTCGGTGAGCTGCAGCAGCGGGCCCGAGTAGATGTCGACGGCCGGCCGGTGCATGGCCCGCAGCACCTCGTCCGGCACCGTCGTCGGGCCGGGAATGGCCAGGAATTCGCGTCCCGCACGCACGCTCATCGCTTGTCCTCCGTGGCCGCGGCGGGTCGGAAGGACCGCCGACAGCAGGGAGCAGTGTCTACACCGGAACGGCCGGCTAGACCATCACGCTGACGATGTCCGCGCGGACCTGCGGCGAGCGCCGGTAGTACTGGTGGGATCCCTGGAAATCGCGCGGGAAATCGGCGATCCCGCTGCAGTCGACCATGCGGAACTGGGCCGACGGGAAGTGGGCGGGGTCGGCGCGGTCCGGCGGCCCGTCCTGGCCCAGCCGCTTGTTGCCGTTGATCGTCTCGCTGAGGTCGTCGAGCACCTTGTCGGCCCGGCTGAAGTAGATCGAGATCCGCCGCGACAGCCGGTCCAGCCCGCTCAGCCGGCCGAACGGTTCGAAGTCGAAGCTGTTGGCGACCTCGTCCGGCGCCGCCAGCAGCGCCTCGTGGAACATGAAGGCGTCGCCGTTGCCGTGGGCGAACCACGTCTCGACCGCCGACTGCAGGGCCCAGTTGCCCATGCTGTGGGCCAGCAGGTAGGCCCGCCGCCCCTTGCGGCGGGCCGCCTCGAGGATCGGCAGCAGGTTGGCGAGGAACGCCATGATCGCCGGGCCCGACTGGCCGGCCGTGGTCTGGTCCCAGCGGTAGGCGAAGGACGGGAACGGCGGCTCGATGACGTGGCCGCGCGACGGCCAGCTGAACGCCACCACGGCGGTGTCGGCGCCGCCGTCGACCAGCCATTCGCGGTTGAAGGCGGCGCGCGTGATCGCGTTCTCGAAGCTGTTGGCGAAGCCATGGATGAAGACGAGGATGTCGCGCGTGCCGGCCGACAGGTCGTCGATCGTCGACTGCGCGAAGCCGCCCTGCTGCAGGTCGTGGATCGAGGTCACCGCGCCGACCGTGTCGGCGGTCAGGTTCGCGGAGTTCACGAAGGCGGTGCCGTAGGTGATGTCCTGCGGCCGCATCGGCGAGACGATGTTGTGGGTGTAGCTGCTGGTGCGGTCCGGCGGATCGTTCACGATCCGGTTGGTGGCGAAGTAGACGGTGGTGGTCATGCCTTCTCCGTTGTCGCGGGCGTGAACCCAGTGTGCCGTGGCCGCGCCACCGGCAGTGTGGCCAAACTCACTCCCGCACGTCGTGCAGCAGGCGGCCGACATTGTGGCCGCCGATTTCCTCGGCCTCGATCTCCAGCACCAGCCGGGTGCGCAGCGGGGTCGTCCAGACCGTCACGTAGTGCACCGGCGCGCCGTCGCGGTGATGGACCAGCCGCGTGGTGCGCAGGACCGCCGAATTCAGTTCGACCTGCAGGCCGTCGGCCACGATCGGGTCGGCCAGCGCGGCGTTGACCTCCTGCGCGACGCGGCCGAGCTTGTCGAAACCGCCGGCGATCAGCTCGTGCAGCGACTTTCGCTTCAGCCCCTTGGCCGTGACGTTGGCGGCGTAGGGCGGCGGGATCCAGCCGTCCATCAACGCCACCGGCTTGCCGTCCTTGGAGCGCGTGCGCACCACGTGCAGCGCCTCGGCACCCTCCGGCAATCCCAGCGTCGCGGCGATCGCCGGCGGGCAGCGCTGCGCCTGCAGCAGCAGGAGCTGCATGGTGGTCTCCTTCAGCGTGCGGCGCATGTCGCCGATGAAGCTGAAGTCGGGCCCCCGGCTCAACCGCTCGATGTCGGCGGTTACGAAGGCGCCGACCCCCTGCTCGTTGCGGATCAGGCCCTCGTCCTGCAGGTCGCCCAGCGCGCGGCGCACCGTGATGCGGGAGATCGAGAACTGGCGGCACAGCTCGTCCTGGGTCGGCAGCCGGTCGCCCGAGTGGTAGCGCCCAGTCACGATCTGCTCCTTCAGCAGGACGTAGAGCTGGCGGTGCAGCAACGTGCCGTTGGAAGAAAGTTTCAGCGAGCTTTGCATTTTACGCATGGGGACGAACCGCCTGTTACCTCTTGCCTCGCGACCAAATGGCAGATTGTAATGTCGATATAACAAGTAATGGAGGAGGAAACGTTGAAAAGGGTTATAGCCCTAATCTGGGTGATTTCCGCCTGCCTTGGCGCGACCGCCGCGCTGGCGCAGTCCTCGGCGCCGCTCACGGCCTCGGCCGAGAGCAAGCCGGCCTTCAAGCCCAACGGCCCCGTCACCATCGTCGTGCCCTACAGCCCGGGCGGCGGCACCGACCAGGTCGGCCGCCTGATCGCCAAGGCGCTGGCCGCGATGTGGGGCCAGACCGTGATCGTCGACAACCGCACCGGCGGCAACGGCTCGGTCGGCGCGATCCAGGTCGCGCGCGCGGCGCCCGACGGCCACACCATGGTGCTGGCGGTCTCGGGCATCGCGATCAACGCCCACCTCATGAACCTGCCCTACGACACCGCGACGGCCTTCGCGCCAGTCACGGCGGTCGCCTACCCGGCCTCGACCCTGATCGCCTCGCCCGACCTGCCGGCCAACGACCTCAAGGAACTGCAGGCGCTGGTGAAGAAGGAAGGTCCCGACAAGCGCACCTTCGCCAGCCCCGACCCGGGCAGCCGTCTCACTGCCGAGCGGGTGTTCGACGTCGCCGGCATCAAGCTGCTGAACGTGCCCTACAAGGGCGCCGCGTCGTTCGTGCTCGACGTCTCGGCCGGCCGGGTCGACCTCGGCATCTCGAGCGTCACGTCGGCGCTGTCGCTCCTGCAGAGCGGCAAGCTCAAGGCGCTCGGCATCATGGGCACCCAGCGCGTCGGCATCATGCCCAACCTCAAGACCTTCAAGGAACAGGGCTTCGACGGGCTCGAGGACAACAGCTGGTACGGCCTGTTCGCGCCGGCCGGCACGCCGCCCGCCGTGGTCAAGGCGATCCAGACCGACATCGTCACCGCGCTCAACACGCCCGAGATCAAGGCCAAGCTGGCCGAGATGGGCGCGCTGGCCGGCGGCGACACCCCGGAGGCGTTCAACGCGCGCTTCCAGCGTGACCTCAAGGAATCCGGCGAGACCATCAAGCGCATCGGCATGAAGGCCGAGTAAATCAGAGTGGGAGAGAAAGCGATGAAGTACGATGTCATCTCGGCCGACGGCCATGTCGACCTGATCTGGCTGCCGACCGACCTGTTCACCAGGAACGCCTCGGCCAAGTTCAAGGACCGCATGCCCTACGTCGAGGAAGGTCCCGACGGGCCGCGCTGGGTCAGCGCGAAGGGCGCGCAGTTCGGCCTGGTGAACGGCATGGGGTCGGCCGGGCGCAAGTACGTGCCGGGCGAGATCCACCGCTCCGACCGCATGGCTTCGACCGGCCTCTACGACGACGGCAAAAAGGGCATCCGCCGCCTGACCGAGCCGGACCTGCGCCTCAAGGACCAGGACCTCGACGGCGTCTCGGCCGAGGTGCTGTACGGCGTGCTGGGCTCGAGCGGCCGGCTCAACGACCCCGACGCGGCCTGCGAGATGCTGAGCATCTACAACGACTGGCTGCACGACTTCTGCCGCCACCATCCCGACCGCCTGATCGGCCTGGCCAACGTGCCCAGCCATGACATGACGGCGGCGGTGAAGGAGGTGAAGCGCGCGGCCGATCGCGGTGTGCGCGGCATCGACGTCGCCAACCGGCCGGACATGATCCCGCTGTACGAGGACTTCTACGAGCCGCTGTGGCAGATCGCGCACGAGACCGGCATCCCCGTGCACTTCCACACGATCGGCGGCCGCTCGCCGGACTACACCAAGATGAGCAAGGCGGTCGCACGGCGCGCCTTCGCCAGCCACATCACCGGCTTCCAGATGCACATGAGCTACATGCTGATCCAGCTCATGTTCTCCGGTGCGCTCGAGCGCTACTCCAACCTCAAGGTGGTGATCGGCGAGGCCGGGCTGGGCTGGATCCCCTACGTCCTCGACCACATGGACCTCGAGTGGGAGGACCAGTTCAAGGACATCCTGAAGATGAAGCCCAGCGAGTACTGGTACCGCCAGTGCTACGCGACCTACCAGTCCGACGTCATCGGCATCAAGCTGCTGAAGGAACTGGGCGAGGACAACGTGATGTGGGGCTCCGACTACCCGCATCCCGACGGCATCTGGCCCGATTCGCAGTCCTACCTCGACCGCGAGCTCGGCCACCTGCCGGCCGCCACCCGCCGCAAGGTGGTGTGCGACAACGCCGCCAAGCTCTACCGCCTGTCCTAGGCGCTCCCACAGAAAGGCACGTTCACCATGCGTCTCGGTCAGGCCATCCCGGAGCGTCCGGGTACCACGCTGCGCCGCCTCATCCGCGAGGCCGCGCCGCTGATCGTTCCCGGTTGCTACAACGCGATGTCGGCCCGCGTCCTCGAGGCGGCCGGCTTCCCGGCCATCTACATGTCGGGCTACGGCGCCTCGCTGTCGCTGCTCGGCCTGCCGGATGCCGGGCTGCAGACCCTGACCGAGACGGCGATGAACGCCCGCTACATCGCCGGCGCCGTGAAGGTGCCGGTGATCGCCGACGCCGACACCGGCTTCGGCAACGCCATCAACGTCGTGCGCACCGTCGAGGAGTACATCCGCAGCGGCCTCGCCGGCATGCACCTCGAGGACCAGGTGGCGCCCAAGCGCTGCGGCCACGTCGCCGGCCGCGAGGTCGTCGACCGCACCGAGGCGATCGGCAAGATGCGCGCGGCCCACGCCACGCGCCAGGCGCTCGATCCCGAGTTCGTGCTGATCGCCCGCACCGACAGCCGCGGCGCCCACGGCGGCTCGCTCGACGAGGCAATCTGGCGTGCCAACGCGCTGCTCGACGCCGGCGCCGACCTCGCCTTCGTCGAGGGACCGAAGGACATGGCCGAGATCGAGCGCGTCTGCCGCGAAGTGACGGGACCGGTTTTCTACAACATGACCGGCATCTCGCCGCGCATGGACCGCGAGCAGATGAAGAAGCTCGGCATCGCCGTCGCCATCCTGCCGGGCGTCAGCATGCGCGCCTCGATTATCGCCATGTACGACCTCGCCGTGGCGATCCGCGACAAGGGGCCGATGGCCGAGGCCGAGTTCAACAGGAAGCTGAAGGACCACCCGCTGGGCAACACCCACGAGTTCGCCGGCTTCGACCGCATCCGCGAACTCGAGGAATCGTTCCTGCCGCCCGAGACGGCGCAGAAGTACGAGGGTACGCTGGGCCACATGCCGAAGAAGGCCGCCGAGTAGGCAGACAACAGGGAGCAACGCACATGACGAGCAACGCCACGCGCCTCAGGGCGCAATTCGCCAGCGGCGACATGGTGATCGCGCCGGGCGCCTACGACGGCATCACCGCCCGGCTGGTCGAGCAGGCCGGCTTCCCGGCGATCTACATGACCGGCGCCGGCACCGCCGCCACCATCGGCTTCCCCGACTACGGCCTCGTCACGATGAGCGAGATGGCGGAGAACGCCGAGCGCATCACCCGCGCGGTCAAGGTGCCGGTGATCGCCGACGCCGACACCGGCTACGGCAACGAGCTGAACGTGGTGCGCACGGTCCGCGAGTACGAGCGCCGCGGCGTCGCCGCCCTGCACCTCGAGGACCAGGGCTTTCCCAAGCGCTGCGGCCACCTCGACGACAAGGAGATCGTGCCGCGCGAGGACTGGCTGGCCAAGATCCGCGCCGCCGCCTCGGCCCGCACCAACCCGGACTTCACCATCATCGCCCGCACCGACGCGCGCGCGAAGATGGGCTTCGACGAGGCAGTCACCCGCGCCAACCTCGCGCTGGCGGCCGGCGCCGACATGGCCTTCGTCGAGGCGCCGCAGACCATGGAAGAGGTCGCCAACGTGCCGAAGCTGGTGCGCGGTCCTTGCCTGCTGAACGTCGTCTACGGCGGCAAGACGCCGGAGATCGACCTGCGCGACGCCCAGAAGATGGGCTACCGGCTCGCGATCGTGCCGGGCCTGCTGTTCAAGACCGTGATGGCGTCGTGCGACGACGCGCTCGCGGCGCTCAAGAAGGAGCACCGCCACCCGGTGCCGGGCCGTCCCATGACGGTGCAGCAGGCCTTCGCCCGGGTCGGCGCCAACGACTGGGACCCGATGCGCACCGCCTTCCGCGAGCCGACGGCGAAGGCGGCGGAGTAGTCGACAACGGAGGAAAGGTCCCTCGCTGCGCTCGGGATGACAGGCCTTCGTTGTCATCCCGAGCGCAGCGAGGGACCTTTTTCATGCTAGAACGGCGCCGTGAACACCATCCCCGCTCCCGTCCAGCGCGCCGACTTCGGGCGCGTTTCCGTCTTCTTCGGCGACAAGAACGGCAAGTATCCCGATGGCAACCAGGTGATCGTCCGCGGCGGCGACACGCGGGTCGCCTTCGACACGCCGCTGGTCTCCAACCACGTCGGCCCCGAGTTCGACGCCACCGAACTGGTGGTGATGGGCCACGTCCACGAGGACCACATGGCGGGGCTGCACCGCCTGCCGCGCGCCGCCGTGCACGTCCACGAGGCCGACCTGGCCGCGGCGCAGAGCTGGGACGGGCTCGCGGCGCACTACGGCAGCAACCCGGCGCGGCTGCCCGACATGCTGGCCAAGTTCCAGGCCAAGTTCTTCTACGCGCCGCGGCCCGACGCCGTCGGCTACGTCGATGGCGCCACCTGGGAGGTCGGCGGCAGCCGCATCCGCGCCATCCACATGCCCGGCCACACCGCGGGCCACACCGTGCTGCTGGTCGAGCCGGAAGGCGTCGCCTTCATCGGCGACATCGACCTGTCGAGCTTCGGCCCCTACTACGGCGACGCCTGTTCCAGCCTCGCCGACTTCCGCCGCTCGCTGGCCCGCCTGCCCGAGGTGCCGGCGAAGGTCTGGGTGACCTCGCACCATCGCGGCGTCTACACCGACGCCGAGAAGTTCCACCGCGACCTCGCCGCCTACGCCGCCAAGCTCGACGCACGCGAACAGCGCCTGCTCGAGATGCTGAAGGATGGGCCGCGCACGCTCGCCTCGCTGGCCGAGGAGCGGCTGCTCTACCCCAAGGACTACCAGGAACTCTGGGTGGCCGACGCCGAGCGGCGCACCATCGGCATGCACATCGCCGAGCTGGTGGCTGCCGGCCGCGTGCGCGAGGACGATGGCGCCTTCCGCCTCGCCTGACGCGGCCTAGAACATCTTGCCGGGATTGAAGATGCCGTCCGGGTCGAGCGCCTGCTTGACCCGGCGCATCAGTTCGACGCCCTTGTCGCCGGCTTCCTGCCGCAGGTAGCCGACCTTGTGCAGGCCGATGCCGTGCTCGCCCGTGCAGGTGCCGTCCATCGACAGCGCCAGCCGCACGATCTCGTCGTTCAGGGTCTCGGCCAGCGCGATCTCCGAGGGATCGTTCGGATCGATCAGCAGGCCGCAATGGAAGTTGCCGTCGCCGACATGGCCGGCGATCACCGTCGGGAACGGTGCCCGGTCGAGCAGGGCGCGGGCGCCGACGATCGAATCGGCCAGCCGCGAGATCGGCACGCAGGTGTCGGTGACGATCGCCTTGCCGCCCGGCCGGCTGGCCAGCAGCGCGAACAGCGCGTTGTGCCGGGCCGTCCACAGCCGCGTGCGGTCCTCCGGCCGGGTCGCCCATTCGAAGCCCTGGCCGCGGTGCGCCGTGGCGATCTCCTCGACCGTGGCGGCCTGCTCCTGCACGCCGGCCGCGGTGCCGTGGAACTCGAAGAACAGCGAGTGCGCCTCGCGCAGGCTGAGCTTGCTGTAGGCGTTGAGCGTGCGGATGCTGGCCGGGCAGACGTACTCGCAGCGGGCCAGCGGCACGCCGCACTGGATCGCCTCGATCACCGTGTCGATGGCGTCCTTCAGAGTCTCGAAGCAGACCACCGCCGCCGACATCGCCTCGGTGACACCCGTGCGCTATCTCGCCGGCAGCCTCGA
>Ga0102832_1001491_pt1 | contig 17739 bp, 16 predicted proteins | sample EBPBio282013_DNA_FD_88942 | JGI IMG/M metagenome (GOLD analysis project Ga0102832, IMG submission 88942) | Wastewater treatment Type I Accumulibacter community from EBPR Bioreactor in Madison, WI, USA - Reactor 2_5/28/2013_ DNA (Illumina Assembly) | ecosystem: Engineered > Bioreactor > EBPR >...
GCGGGTCGATCGAACCGAGGGTGAGCAGCTGGCAGCCCGGAGCGAAGCGTCCGCCGTCGAAGGAATCGTCGCTGTAGAGGTAGCCGAAGCAGCTCAGCAGCGAGTCCGGGCCGGACGCCACCACCGGGTCCCAGCGATCCGGCTCCGGCGCCTCCGGAACCGTAACCCAGGTCGAAGTCCGGACGTCCAGCAGGTTGCCGTTGGCCTCCACCAGGCCCAGCCCTTCCAGCACGGCGGGGGTGACGGGGGCCGGCATCCCGCGGAAGGAGAGGCCACCCGATGAATCGGCGGCACTCACGTCGCGCCAGGTACCGGTCGCGATGTCGAAGATGCCGGGCTTCGGCATGGGCGAATCCGCAGCGAGCGAATCCGGCCAGATCAGCGCGCCCGCCACGTAGACCGCCTCCTCGTCGTCGTATCCGGCAGTCGGCTCGGCGACGACGTCGGGAATCGCCCTGGCCTGGCTCCACTGGTCCGTGCCCGGGTCGTAGAAGCTGGTGCGCAGCTCGGTGTCATCCGCACCACAGCGACCTAGTACCAGCACCCGCTCGCCCACCGCCCAGGCACTCAACCCGTAGCAGGAGTCGATCGGTCCATCCGGCAGCCGTGCCCAGGCATCCTCCGACGGACGATAGGCCTGATGGACGATGTTGTCGTCATAGGTGTTGACGACGATCATGGCGGAGGTGGCCACCATCTGCCGGAAACCCGGTGGTCGGGCGAGTGCCTGCCACTCGTCGGCATCCGGGTGATAGGCCCAGAACGAGCCGTCATCGAACCGGTCCGCCAGGTAGAGGACACCCTGCAGGACCACTACGGCACTGAACTCCTGCCCGATCGTGATCGGGGCCTCGGCGATCGTGGTCCAGCTGTCCGTCGTGGGATCGTAGGCGGCACCGTCGCGCAGGTTCGGGATCTTCATGTCGCACGTGCTGCCGGGTGGGCAGGGGCCTCCGTCGCCACCGCCCCAGCCGCCGAGGATGTAGAACCGGCCGTCCAGCCACGCGGTGAGGCTGCCGAAGCGGGGGCTGAGCGGGGGCGACGAGGTGGCCGTCCAGGTGGGCTCGGACACCGACGGGGCGGGGATGCCGGTGACCGGAGGATTCGCCGGGCGCAGGGCCAGCGGGACGATCACCAGCACGGCCAGCAGGACGGCGGCAACGGCCAGCACGCCGGTGAACCGGAGTCGCTGCCGCCGGCTGGCGGCGGCCCGGATGGCGACGGGGTCGATCTGGCCCGGCGCGGCGGACGCCTGCTGGGCGAACCAGGTGCGTGCCGCCTGCTCGGCACGGTCGTCGGGCAGCCGTTCAGTCATCGTCCCTCCCGGGCATTCGGGTGCGCAGATCGGCCAGTGCACGGTGCACCAGTGAGCGGGCGCTGGGCTCGGCGCAGCCGAGCTGGCGGCCGATCGCGGCGAAGTCCAGATCCTCGTAGAACCGCAGGATCAGCGCGGCCCGCTGCCGGGCGGGCAGGGTGGCGAACAGCCGTCCGAACACCTCGGCGTCTGCCCAGGCGTTCGCGGGGTCGGCTGCCACTCCGTCCAGTTCGGACGGGTCACCAGCCGGAGTCTCGCGATGCCGTCGCCACCGGGTGTTGCGGGAGTTGACGATGCTGCGTTTCACGTACGGCTCGGGATCGCCGGCGCCCGCCACCCGCTCCCAGCGCGGGTAGAGGTTGGTGAGCGCCTCCTGCACGAGCTCGGCGGCGTCGTCGGGATTGCCGCTCAGCAGGTGCGCGAACCGCAACAGCCCCGCCGAACGCTCCCGCACGAACGCGTCGAAGCCCAGCTCGGCCATCATCGACCGTTCGATCGGTTCGGCCGCCGGATTCGCTCCCACACCCCAGAACACTCCGGAACGACCGGATTCGTTGCAGGGGGCAGGTTCACCCGCCCATCATGCCGCCATCCACCAGCACAAACCGGGCAGCCGAGCCCTGCTGCCCGGATAATCCGGGCACACGCCCGGAATCACCCGGTTTCTGCGGATGCGGAGGTTGAGGTGGGCGGAGGCAGAGGTGGGCGGAGGCCGAGGTGAGCGAAGATCGGGGGTGGGCGGAGGCGCGGAGGTTGAGGTGGGCGAGGTCGGGTGGGCGCGGTTCAGGCCAGGGAGATCAGTTCGGCGTAGTCGGGGTTCCAGAGATCCTCGATGCCGTCGGGCAACAGCAGGATCCGGTCGGGGACGAGGGCTTCGACCGCCCCCTCGTCGTGGGTGACCAGGATGACCGCGCCGGCGTAGTCGTGGATGGCCTGCAGCACCTCCCGGCGGGAGGCCGGGTCGAGGTTGTTGGTGGGCTCGTCCAGCAGCAGGACGTTGGCCGCCGAGACCACCAGCATGGCCAGCGCCAGCCGGGTCTTCTCCCCGCCCGAGAGCACCCGGGCCGGCTTCTCGACGTCGTCGCCGGAGAACAGGAAGGAGCCCAGGATCTTGCGCACCTCGGTCTCGTTCAGATCCGGCGAGGCGGTCATCATGTTCTCCAGTACCGAGCGGGAGACGTCCAGGGTCTCGTGCTCCTGGGCGTAGTAGCCCAGCCGCAACCCGTGGCCGGGCACCACCTTGCCGGTGTCGGGCTGCTCCAGCCCGGAGAGGATGCGCAACAGGGTGGTCTTGCCGGCGCCGTTCAGCCCCAGCACCACCACCTTGGACCCCCGGTCGATCGCCAGGTCGACATCGGTGAACACCTCCAGCGAGCCGTACGACTTCGACAGCTCGGACGCGGTGAGCGGGGTCCTGCCGCTGGGCGCCGGCTTGGGCAGCCGGATCTTGGCGACCTTGTCGGCAGCCCGCTCCGCCTCCAGCCCGGCCAACAGCTTCTCGGCCCGCTTGGCCATGTTCTGGGCGGCCACCGCCTTGGTCGCCTTGGCCCGCATCTTGTCGGCCTGGGCGAGCAGTGCCTCGGCCTTGCGCTCGGCGTTGGCGCGCTCCCGCTTGCGGCGCTTCTCGTCGGTCTCGCGCTGCAGCAGGTAGCGCTTCCAATCCATCGAGTAGATGTCGAGTTCGGCGCGGTTGGCGTCCAGGTGGAAGACCTTGGTGACCGTCGCCTCCAGCAGGCCGGTGTCGTGCGAGATCACGATCAACCCGCCGGAGTAGCCCGCCAGGAAGTTCCGCAGCCACACGATCGAGTCGGCGTCCAGGTGGTTGGTGGGCTCGTCCAGCAGCATGGTCTCGGCCCCGGAGAACAGGATGCGGCCCAGTTCCACCCGCCGCCGTTGGCCACCGGAGAGGGTCCGCAGCGGCTGGCCCAGCACCCGGTCGGGAAGGCCCAGGTTCGCGGCGATCCGCGCTGCTTCGGCTTCGGCCGGGTAGCCCCCGGCGGCGGCCAGTTCGGCTTCGGCGCGGGAGTACGACTTCATCGCGGCCTCCTGCGCCTCACCGACCTCCTCGGCCATCGCCAGGGTGTAGCGGGTGAGCCGCTTGAGGATCTGATCCAGACCCCGCGCGGAGAGGATCCGATCCTTGGCGAGCTGGTCGAGATCGCCGGTGCGCGGATCCTGCGGCAGGTAGCCGAGTTGCCCAGACCGGGTCACCTGGCCGGCGGCGGGCAGTCCCTCCCCCGCCAGGATCCGGGTGAGCGTTGTCTTGCCGGCGCCATTGCGTCCGACCAGGCCAATCTTGTCGCCCGCGGCGATCTGAAAGCTCACCGGGGACAGCAGCAACCGGGCACCCGCCCGTACCTCGACCTCTCGCGCAACCAGCACAATCCACTATTCTCCCAGCCCGGCCGCCACACCCCAAACCGGGCTGGGACGCTCAGGCCAGGGTGCTGCCTGGCGGAGCGTCGAGCTTGGCGTCCTGGCGGGGGATGAACAGCTTCTGGACGATCATCAGCAGCGAGGCGGTCACCGGCACCGCGATCAGCGCACCCAGCAGGCCCAGCAGGGTGCCGCCGACCAGGGCGGAGATGATCACCAGCGAGCCGGGGATCTCGACCTGCTTCGACATCACCCGCGGGGTCATCACGTAGGCCTCGACCTGCATGTAGGCGAAGTAGACCAGCCCGAAGACGAGGCCCACCCACCAGGACTGGAACAGGCAGACGCTTAGCGCGATCAGCCAGAAGGTGACCGAACCGATCATCGGGATCATCGTGATGAAGAGCGCCAGCACGGCCAGCAGGGCGGCGAACCGGACGCCCAGCACGCTCAGCAGGATGAAGGAGAACACCGCGTTGCAGACGGCCAGGATGAACATGCCGGAGATGTAGGCGCCCACCGAGGAGGTGATGTGATCGGTGATCTCGGCCACCTTGGTGCGGGCATAGGCCGGGGCGAGCCGGTACATGGCGGTCTTCATGCCGCGCAGCGAGGCGATGAAGTACAGCGTCAGGATCAGGATGAACATGCCGCCGGTGATCCCGGACATGATGCCGGAACCGACCGCCAGCGCTCCACCGCCGATCGCCAGCAGGTTGGACGGATTCGACAGGTAGCTGCGGACCTGGTCCAGCGCGTCCACCACCGCGGTCTGGCTGCCGGTGCCGGCCAGCAGGTTCTGGAACCACTCGGCCTGCTGGACGGACGTGATCCACCCGGGTACCGACTGGGCGAAGGCGACCACCTGGCCGACCGCCATCGGAATCACGATGGCCAGCAGCCCGCCGAACACCACCGCGAAGCCGACGAAGACCACGGTGATGCTGAGCCCGCGCGACATATGCCGCTTCTCCAGCCAGCCGACCAGCGGATCCAGCGCCATGGCCATGAACAGCGCGACGCCGATGTAGATCCAGATCGTCGACAGCGAGGCGGCCATGCTCCCCAGCCCGAGGGCGGTCAGCACCCCGAGGGTGGCGATCAGCCCGAAGCTGAAGGGCTGCCCCAGGTGGGCGATCACGCGTTGCAGCGGGTTCTGCACCGGCGGGAGTTCGGGGACGATGAGCTCCGCGCCATCGGCGGCCAGCACCTCCTCCACCGGGTTGTCGGTGGGATCCGGCGCCTGATCTTGACGAGTCACGGCGTCATCCTACGGGCCGGTCGACCCCCGGAGCCGGCGATGGACGCGCAGAACCACTCGCCGCGCCCATCCTTCGCCGCCTCCGGCTGCCATTCCATACCGGCTCACCCGGGATCGGCGGGCTCCGGAGCCCCGCCCGACCGCAGCGCCGGACGCCCGCGCTTGGGAAGCGGCCCGGCCTGCTTGGGGCTGCGCCCCGCGGTTGTCAGGGCCTGCCGCAGCAGCAGCTCGATATGGGCGTTCAGCGAGCGCAGATCGTCGGCCGCCCACCGGACGAGCGCAGCATGGACGGCCGGATCGAGCCGCAGCAGCACCGGCTTGCGCTCGGCACGGCCGCCGGTCGTCTCCTCAGCCATGGCTCAGGTGTAGAGCGACCCGGTATTGACCACCGGCGTTGCCTGGGAGGAGCCGCACAACACCACCAGCAGGTTCGACACCATGGCGGCCTTGCGCTCCTCGTCCAGCTGCACCACGTCGTCGGCCTCCAGCTGCCGCAGCGCGCTCTCGACCATGCTCACCGCACCCTCGACGATCTTCTCCCGCGCCGCGATCACAGCGGCGGCCTGCTGCCGCTGCAGCATCGCGTGGGCGATCTCGGGAGCGTAGGCCAGGGTCGAGATCCGGGCCTCGATGACCTCCAGGCCGGCGATCGCGATCCGGGCGGCCACTTCCTCGGCCAGCTCGCGGGCCACCACGTCGGTGGAGCCGCGCAGCGATTCCTCACCCGGCCCGGCATTGTCGTAGGGGTGGGTCGAGGCGATATGCCGCAGCGCGGCCTCGGACTGCACCTCGACGAACTCGGTGAAGTTGTCGACAGCGAAGACCGCCTTGGCCGTGTCGGCCACCTGCCACACGATGATCGCGGCGATGTTGACCGGATTGCCGTCGGCGTCGTTGACCTTCAGCTCGCTGGTCTCGAAGTTGCGCACCCGCACCGAGACCTTCTTGCCGGTCGAGAACGGGACGACCATTCTCAGCCCCGGGGTGCGGATCGTCCCGATGTAGCGTCCGAAGAACTGCAGCGCGCGGGTCTGGCCGGGCGAGACGATCGTGATCGAGGCGATCGCGACGATGCCGAGTATCAGAACCAGGACGCCGCCGAAGCCGAACGGAGCGCCGTTGCCGCCGGCGTCGTCGGTGATGCCAGCCAGGACGAATCCCCCGACCCCCAGCAGCGAGAACACGACGGCGGCCAGCAGGGCGAGGAAGCCGTTGGCCGACCAGGCGCGCTTCTCATCGATCTCGACCCGCGCCCCGGCATGGCCCACCGGCACCCCGGCGGGTTCGCCGCCCACGGTCTCCTGGACGTCTTCGTTCGGACGGAAACTCGGATCGGTCATGACGATCACCCTCTCTAATCTGATATCTAATTGATATCAGATTAGCGTCCGGTTGTCATCCCCGCGCAGGCGAGATCTGCGGACCCGGTGGGTCAGAGGTTGTAGCCGATGGCGCGGAGCTGTTCGCGGCCTTCCTCGGTGATGTTGTCCAGGGTCCACGGCGGCAGCCAGACCCAGTTGATCGTCACGCCGCTCACCAGGCCCTCCAGGGCCAGCTGGGTGTCGTACTCCAGCCGGTCGGTCAGCGGGCAGGTCGGCGAGGTGAGCGTCATGTCGAGGGTCGCGTGGTTCTGCTCGTCGATGTGGACGCCGTAGACCAGGCCCAGGTCGACGACATTCACCATCAACTCCGGGTCGACCACGTCGAGCATCGCGTCGAGCACCTCCTCCTCGGTCGGGCGGGCGCGGCCCACCTCGTCGGGGAAGGTGTCCTGCACCAGGTCGGAGGGACGGGGCTGCTCACTCATCGTTGCTTTCCTCCAGTCGAATGCCCGCGGCGGATTGGGCCACGGCGTCCTTGAACGCCGACCAGCCCAGCAGGGCGCATTTCACCCGGGCCGGGAACTTCGCCACTCCGGCGAACGCGACCGCGTCCTCCAGCGTGTCCTCGTCGGGCTCGGTCTCGCCGCGGCTGTGCATCAGCGCGGTGAACTCTTCGTGCAGCGCCAGCGCCTCGTCCACCGACCGGCCGATCACCAGGTCGGTCATCACCGAGGTGGAGGCCTGCGAGATCGAGCAGCCGACGCCGTCGTAGGAGACGTCGGTGACCTGGTCGCCCTCCAGCAGCACCCGCAGCGTCACCTCGTCCCCGCAGCTGGGGTTGACGTGGTGCACCTGCGCACCGAACGGCTCCCGCAGGCCACTGTGATGCTTCTCGCGGTAGTGCTCCAGGATGATCTCCTGGTACATCGCCTCGACGCTCATCGGTGCCCCTCGAAACTGTGTCCTTCAAAGAAGGTACGGACGTACCCCAGCCCTTCGGCGAGGGCATCGATCTCGGCCGGCGCGGTGTACAGGTAGACCGAGGCCCGCGTGGAGGACTGGATACCCAGCCTGTCATGCAACGGACGGGCGCAGTGATGCCCGCCGCGCACGGCGACGCCGCGGCTGTCGAGCAGTTGCATGACGTCGTGCGGGTGGATGTCCAGGCCGTCGCGGGTGGCCAGCGTGAAGGCGACGGCTCCCCCGCGGTCAACCGCCTCGGTCGGCCCCAGGACGCGCAGCCCCTCGATCTCGGCGAGGCGACCCAGCAGGTAGCCGGTCAGCTCGTGCTCGTGGGCGGCGATCGCGTCCATGCCGACGCCGCGCAGGTACCCCACCGCCGCGCCCAGGCCGACCGCCTGCGCGATCGGCGGAGTGCCGGCCTCGAAGCGGTGCGGCGGCGGGGCGTAGGTCGAGCCCTGCATGGTGACGACCTCGATCATCTCGCCGCCACCCAGGAAGGGCGGCAGCGTCGCCAGCAGGTCGTAGCGCCCCCATAACACGCCGATGCCGGTCGGGCCGAGCATCTTGTGGCCGGTGAAGGCGATCAGGTCGGCGCCGAGATCGGCCACCCGGGTCGGCAGCTGCGGAACGCCCTGGGAGGCGTCCACCACGACGGTGGCGCCCACGGCGTGCGCCTGCGCGGCGATCCGCGCGACCGGGTTGACCGTCCCCAGGACATTGGAGACCCAGGTGAGCGAGACGATCGCCGTCCGTTCGTTGATCAGGTTCTCGGCCGCGGCCCGCTCCAGGTCGAGCCGACCCTCGGCGGTGATGTCGAACCAGCGCAGGGTGGCGCCGGTGCGCTGGGCCAGCAGCTGCCAGGGCACGATATTGGAGTGGTGCTCCATCACCGACACCACGATCTCGTCGCCGGGGCCGAGCCGGGCGCCCAGGCTGTGGGCGGCCAGGTTCAGTGCCTCGGAGGCGTTCTTGGTGAAGACGATCTCCTCGGGACGGTCGGCGCCGATGAAGCCGGCCACCGCCGCCCGCGCGGCCTCGAAGCTCTCGGTCGCCTCGGCGCCCAGGACGTGCATCGCCCGGGCGACGTTGGCGTTGTGCTCCAGGTAGTGGGCGGCGATCGCCTCCACCACCTGGCGCGGCTTCTGTGAGGTGTTGGCCGAATCCAGGTAGGCCAGCGGGTGGTCACCCACCCGCCGTTCCAGAATCGGGAAGTCGGCCCGGAGGGCAGCCAGGTCGTAGCCGGCCTCAGGCATCAGCCTTCACGGCCTTGACGAAGCGGTCGTAGCCCTCGATCTCCAGGCTGTCGGCCAGCTCGGGACCACCCTCCTCGGCGACCCGGCCGTCCACGAAGACGTGGACGAAGTCGGGCTTGATGTAGTTCAGGATGCGCGTGTAGTGCGTGATCAGCAGCAGCCCGCGGTCGGCCTGGGCGGTGTACCGGTTCACGCCCTCGGAGACGATCCGCAGCGCGTCGATGTCGAGGCCGGAGTCGGTCTCGTCCAGGATCGCGAACTTGGGGTTCAGCAGCTCCAGCTGGGCGATCTCGTTGCGCTTCTTCTCGCCGCCGGAGAAGCCCTCGTTCAGCGAGCGGCCGGCGAAGGAGCCGTCCAGACCCACCCGCTCCAGCGCCACGTTGACGTCCTTGACCCAGGTGCGCACCTTCGGCGCCTCACCGGTCAGAGCGGTCTTCGCGGTACGCAGGAAGTTGGCCACCGAGACGCCCGGAACCTCGATCGGGTACTGCATCGCCAGGAACAGGCCGGCGCGGGCCCGCTCGTCGACGGTGAGCTCGGTCAGCTCGACGCCGTCCAGGGTCACCGAGCCTTCGGTGATCCGGTACTTGGGGTGACCGGCGATCGAGTAGGCCAGGGTCGACTTCCCGGAACCGTTCGGCCCCATGATCGCGTGCACCTCGCCGCTGCGGATGGTCAGGTCGACACCCTTGAGGATGGCCTTGGGGCCGCTCTCGGTGTCAACCTCGACGTGGAGGCCGCTGATACGGAGTTCTGACATGTGGTTACTGCTCCTGGATGTCGATCGGATGGTCAGGGTCGATGTAGAGATCCTCGCCGTCCACCCGCACCGGGTAGACGGGGACCGGTGTAGTGGCCGGCAGCTCCAGCGGGAGGCCGGTACGCAGGTCGAAGCGCGAGCCGTGCATGTAGCACTCGAGGGTGCAGCCGTCGACCTCGCCCTCGCTGAGCGGAACCTCGCCGTGCGAGCACACGTCGCGGATGGCGAAGAAGCCTTCGGCGGTGTTCACCACGGCGATGTCGGCGTCGCCGCCGAGATCGACCGGGATCACGCCGCCGACCGGGATCTCCGCGGTCGAGCAGGCACGGACGAAGCTCACAGCGCGGCTCCGGCGGCCCTGGTGGTCTCGACGCCGACGGGATTGCCGACGATGATCTCCAGTTCCTTCTCCACCGCGGCCATCAGCCGGGCCTCGACGTCGGGCACGCCGACCCGCCGGATGATGTCGGCGAAGAAGCCGTGCACCACCAGACGGCGGGCCTCGTCCTCGGAGATGCCGCGGGAGCGCAGGTAGAACAGCTGCTCGTCGTCGAACCGGCCGGTGGTCGAGGAGTGCCCGGCACCCTCGATCTCGCCGGTCTCGATCTCGAGGTTCGGCACCGAGTCGGCGCGGCAACCGTCGGTCAGCACCAGATTCTTGTTCGACTCGTAGGTGGAGATGTTCTCGGCCACCTTGCGGATCAGCACGTCGCCGATCCACACCGAACGCGCCCCCTGGCCCTGCAGCGCGCCGCGGTAGTCGACGTTGCTGTGGGTGTGCGGGGCGTTGTGGTCCACGAAGAGGCGGTGCTCGATGTGCTGCCCGGCGTCCACGAAGTAGAGGCCGAACTGCTCCAGCGAACCGCCCGGGCCGGCGAACTTCGCGGTCTCGGCGAGCCGGACGACCTTCCCGCCCAGGCTCACGGTCACCGTGCGCACCTGTGCGTCCCGGCCGACCAGCACGCTGTGGTGGCCACCGTGGACCGCCTCGGAATCCCAGTCCTGGATCGAGACGAAGTTGACCTGGGCGCCGTCGCCGACCACCAGGTCGGTCTTGTCGGCCAGGGTGGTGGTGCCGGTGTAGCGCAGCACGATGGTCGCCTTGGCGTGGGCGCCCACGGTGATCACCAGGTGCTCGGCCACCGAGGAGCCGGCGACGCCGGCCCCGTTGACCACGATCGGGTCGGTCAACTCCAGGCCGGCCGGCACCGTCAGCCGCGCGGCGTAGGAGGCGTTGGCCGCCGCCAGCGCCGACACCCGGTCGATCGGGGCCTCGACCGCCAACTCACGGGCCGCTTCCAGGCTGATCGGGTCGAAGGACACCCCCGCGGGCAGCTCGGTCGCCCACTCCAGGTTCTCGCCGGTCGGGCCACCGTCGGTCAGCAGGCCGCGCAGCGCGCGCAGCGGGCTGAACCGCCACACCTCCTCGCGCCCACTGGGCAGCGGGTGATCGGCAAGCTCCCACGACGGGGTGGGATGCAGGTGCGACTCGAGGGCCTCCACGGCCTCCATCACGGGTGCGGCCATCAGCCGACGGCTCCTTCCATCTGCAGTTCGATCAATCGGTTGAGTTCCAGGGCGTATTCCATCGGCAACTCACGGGCGATCGGCTCCACGAAGCCGCGCACGATCATCGCCATCGCCTCGTCCTCACCCATGCCGCGCTGCATCAGGTAGAAGAGCTGGTCGTCGCTCACCTTGGAGACGGTTGCCTCATGGGCGAGCGACACGTCGTCCTCGCGGACGTCCACGTAGGGGTAGGTGTCCGAGCGGCTGATGGTGTCCACCAGCAGCGCGTCGCACTTCACCGAGGAGGCCGAGTGGTGCGCCCCCTCCTGCACCTGCAGCAGGCCGCGGTAGGAGGAGCGCCCACCGCCGCGGGCCACCGACTTGGAGATGATGGAACTCGAGGTGTGCGGCGCGCAGTGCACCATCTTCGAGCCCGCGTCCTGGTGCTGGCCCTCGCCGGCGAAGGCGATCGACAGGGTCTCGCCGCGAGAGTGCTCGCCCATCAGGTAGACCGCCGGGTACTTCATGGTCACCTTGGAGCCGATGTTGCCGTCGATCCACTCCATGGTCGCGCCCTCCTCGCAGGTGGCGCGCTTGGTGACCAGGTTGTACACGTTGGTCGACCAGTTCTGGATGGTGGTGTACCGAACCCGGGCGTTCTTCTTCACGATGATCTCGACCACCGCCGAGTGCAGCGAGTCGGAGGAGTAGATCGGCGCGGTGCAGCCCTCGACGTAGTGGACGTAGGAGCCCTCGTCGGCGATGATCAGCGTCCGCTCGAACTGGCCCATGTTCTCGGTGTTGATCCGGAAGTAGGCCTGCAGCGGGATCTGGACGTGGACGCCCTTGGGGACGTACACGAACGAGCCGCCGGACCACACAGCGGAGTTCAGCGAGGCGAACTTGTTGTCGCCGACCGGGATCACCGAGCCGAAGTACTCCTGAAAGATCTCGGGGTACTCCTTCAGGCCGGTGTCGGTGTCGAGGAAGAGGACGCCCTGGCGCTCCAGTTCCTCGTTGATCTTGTGGTAGACCACCTCGGACTCGTACTGCGCCGCGACGCCGGCGACCAGCCGCATCTTCTCCGCCTCGGGGATGCCGAGCCGGTCGTAGGTCTTCTTGATGTCGTCGGGCAGGTCCTCCCAGGTGTTGGCCTGCTTCTCAGTCGAACGCACGAAGTACTTGATCGAGTCGAAGTCGATACCCGAGAGGTCGGCGCCCCAGCTCGGCATCGGCTTGCGGTCGTACAGCCGCAACGCCTTTAGCCGCAGTTCCAGCATCCACTCCGGCTCGTTCTTCAGTGCCGAGATGTTGCGCACCACGTCCTCGTTGAGCCCCCTCTTGGCGTTGACGCCTGCGGAGTCCTCATCCCGCCAGCCATACTGGTAGTGACCGAGCGCCTGCAGATGTTCTTCCTGGGTGGCGCCCAAACCGGGCGCGGCAGGAGTGGTCGCGGTCATCGAGTGGCCCTTCCTTCGGTTGTCTGGTCGTCTCGCACCACCGGGTGCGGGACGTGGGTGGTGCACACCCCGTCGCCGTGAGCGATGGTGGCCAGCCGTTGCACGTGGGAATCCAGCATCCGCGCGAAGGCTCGGGTCTCGGCCTCGCACAGCTCCGGGAACTCCGCCGCCACATGGGCGACCGGGCAATGGTACTGACACAGCTGGACGCCACTGCGTACGGGCTGCAGAGAAGCCACGAACCCCTTGGCGGTCAACGCCTCCACTAACGCTTCCGCGGGGGTCGGATATTCCCCCTTGACATGCTCGAAGCGCTGCTCGATCGACTCGACCACCCCGGTCGCGAACTCATTGACCGCTTCCTCGCCGGCCACCTGGCGCAGGAAGTCGAGAGCCTGGATCGCGAGCTCGTCATAGGCCTGGTAGAACTCGGCGCGTCCGGCGTCGGTCAGGGTGAACACCCGAGCCGGACGGCCGCGGCCGCGCGGGCCGTAGACCCGCTGCTGGCGCGAGGTGAGATGGCCCAGGCTGATCAGCACCGTCAGGTGCCGGCGGACCGCCGCCGGCGTGAGGCTCAGCCGCTTGGCAAGGTCATTGGCGGTGGAGGGTCCGTACTGCAGAATGCTGCGCGACACCCTCGAGCGCGTCGAGGCATCGGTTTCCAGCTGGGCCGGGTCCACGGACTCCTCGGCCAGCGGCGACACGTCATGGCTCGTTTTCACAACACCATTGTTCTCCATTTCCGTGGCAGCCTCAACCGCGACACCTCCTGGACGCAGGTGAAGGCAACAACGTGGGACAAGTGTGACAACTACGACGCAGCGTCGTAGGGTGAGACCCGGTGGCCTGATGTGACTAGGCCATCGACCCATCTGAGGCATATTCCAGAAGGACGTCATCGTGACACCCGAACCTAAAGTTCTCTCGCCTGCCCGCCCGGGCAGGCGAAACCTGGCACGCGCAGCCCGCTTCGGGTTGTTCGGCCTGGCGGCAATGGCGCTGACCGCTTGTACGGCGGGCGGTGGCGAGCCAACCAACACCGAACACACCAGCGAGTTCGATCTGCCGCTGCCCGACCTGGCCGGGGCCAAGTTCCTCGGCGGTGCGATCGATGGCCGGGGCCTGTTGCTGATCGGCCTGCTGATCTGCTTCGGTGGCTTCGCCTTCGGTCTGGTCAGCTACATGAAGCTGAAGAACCTGCCGGTGCACAAGGCGATGCGCGAGGTCTCCGAGCTGATCTACGAGACCTGCAAGGCCTACCTGCTGCAGCAGGGCAAGTTCCTGCTGCTGCTGTTCGCCTTCATCGGATCGGTGATCTTCGTCTACTTCGGCTTCCTGAACACCACCGGCGGCTGGGGACGGGTCGGATTGGTGCTGTTGTTCGCGGTGATCGGCATGGCGGGCTCCTACGGCATCGCCTGGTACGGCATCCGGCTGAACACCTTCGCGAACTCCCGGACGGCCCACGCCTCGCTGAAGGGCAAGCCGTTCGACGTCTACAACATCCCGATGCGCTCGGGCATGAGTGTGGGCATGGTGCTGATCAGCACCGAGCTGATCCTGATGCTGGCCATCTTGCTGTTCCTGCCCAAGGAGATCGCCACCGCCTGCTTCCTCGGCTTCGCGATCGGTGAGTCGCTGGGCGCCTCCGCGCTGCGGATCGCCGGCGGCATCTTCACCAAGATCGCCGACATCGGCTCCGACCTGATGAAGATCGTGTTCAAGATCGGCGAGGACGACCCCCGCAACCCGGGCACCATCGCCGACTGCACCGGTGACAACGCCGGCGACTCGGTCGGCCCGTCCGCGGACGGCTTCGAGACCTACGGCGTCACCGGCGTCGCGCTGATCACCTTCATCCTGCTCGGCGTGCAGGCCGACCTCCAGGCCCACTTCCTGGTGTGGATCTTCTTCATCCGCGCGATCATGCTGGTCGCCTCCGCGCTGTCCTACTTCGGCAACGGACTGTGGGCGAAGGCGAAGTTCGGCGACGCCGACGAGATGGAGTTCGAGACCCCGCTGACCTCGCTGGTCTGGGTCACCTCGATCGTCTCGATCGTCCTCACGTTCGCCATTTCCGCGATGCTGATGTCCGACATCCCCGGGAACCCGAACCTGTGGTGGCAGCTGTCGCTGATCATCAGCTTCGGCACCCTGGCCGGCGCGATCATCCCCGAACTGGTGAAGGTGTTCACCGGTGTCCGGGCCAAGCACGTCGAGGAGGTCGTGAAGTCGGCCAAGGAGGGCGGCCCGTCGCTCGACATCCTCTCCGGCCTGGTCGCGGGCAACTTCTCCGCGTACTGGCTCGGAATCGCGATCGTGGGCCTGATGGCCGGCGCGTACGGCGTGTCCACCATGATCCCGGCGATCGACCCGGGGAACGTGGCCGCCGGCGGCATCATGCTCGTGCCGGGCGTGTTCGCCCTCGGTCTGGTCGCCTTCGGCTTCCTCGGGATGGGCCCGGTGACCATCGCGGTCGACTCCTACGGCCCCGTCACCGACAACGCACAGTCGGTCTACGAGCTGTCGCAGATCGAATCCGTCCCGGGCATCGCCGAGGAGCTCGAGCGAGACTACGGCATCACCCCCCGGTTCGAGCGTGCCAAGCACCTGCTCGAGGCGAACGACGGTGCCGGCAACACGTTCAAGGCGACGGCCAAGCCGGTGCTGATCGGTACCGCCGCGGTCGGTGCGACCACGATGGTGTTCTCCATCATCATGGGCCTCACCTCCGGACTCACCATCAACGTGAACAGCCTGTCGCTGCTGCACGTGCCGTTCCTGCTCGGCCTGATCACCGGCGGCGCGATCATCTACTGGTTCACCGGTGCGTCCACCCAGGCCGTCACCACCGGCGCCTACCGCGCGGTCGAGTTCATCAAGGAGAACATCGACCTGGAGCACTCCACCAAGGCCTCGGTCAAGGACTCCCGTCGGGTCGTCGAGATCTGCACCCAGTACGCCCAGAAGGGCATGTTCAACATCTTCCTGGGCATCTTCTTCGCCACCTTGTCGTTCGCCTTCGTCGAGCCGTTCTTCTTCATCGGCTACCTGATCTCGATCGCCATCTTCGGGCTCTACCAGGCCATCTTCATGGCCAACGCCGGTGGCGCCTGGGACAACGCGAAGAAGATCGTCGAGGTCGACCTGCAGGCCAAGGGCACCGACCTGCACGACGCCTCGATCGTGGGCGACACCGTGGGCGACCCGTTCAAGGACACCAGCTCGGTGGCGCTGAACCCGGTCATCAAGTTCACCACCCTGTTCGGCATGCTGGCCGTCGAGCTCCGCTTCGGGTTCTCCGACGCGGTCAACGTGGTGCTCGCCGTGGTCTTCGGCCTGGCCAGCCTCTACATGGTGTGGCGTTCGTTCTACGGCATGCGGATCGACCAGCCCATGCTCACCCGTGACGACTTCGTCGCCCTGGACACCAATCCCGGGCCCGAGCTCGCCCCCACGGTCGAGGACGCTATCGCATCCCCCCGCGACTAGCCCCTCTCTGAACGGCCGGTTCCCATCCCCCCGGGAACCGGCCGTTCCGTTTCCCCGGGAGCGCCGCGACTCGGATTCTGCGGGTCACTGTCTGGTGAATAGACTGCGGAGCGTGGCCGGATCGACAGCACTGACGCTTCGTGGGCTGTCGGTGCGGCTGGGTGGCCGCGCGGTGCTGGACGAGCTCAGCCTGAGCGCCGCGGCCGGCCAGGTGACCGCCGTGCTGGGGCCCAACGGTGCTGGCAAGACCACCATGATCCGCTGCTGCACCGGCTTGCTGCGGCCCGGCAGCGGATCCATCGAGGTGCTGGGGCGCCTCGCCGGCGAACCGGGCGCCAACGACCGGGTGGGGCTGATGCCGCAGTCGACCGGTGCGTGGTCGGGGGTCCGTCCCCGCGAGCTGCTGGAGTACCTCGCCAGCCTCTATGCCGAGCCGTTGCCACCGGCAGCGCTGATCGAACAGCTCGGCATCGCCGGCTTCGCCGGCACCCCCTACCGCCGGCTCTCTGGCGGCCAGCAGCAGCTGGTGAACCTGGCGGGCGCGATCGTCGGACGCCCCTGGCTGGTCTTCCTGGACGAGCCGACCGCCGGGCTCGATCCGCACGCCCGCCGGTCGGTGTGGCAGCTGATCGCCCGGCTGCGGGAGGCCGGCGTCGCCGTCGTCCTCACCACCCATGACATGGACGAGGCCGAGCAGCTGGCCGATCGCGTCTACCTCCTGGACGCCGGCCGCCTGGTGGCCGACGGCACCGTCGCCGAACTCACCGCCGACGGCAGCCTGGAGCAGCTCTTCCTCTCGCTCACCTCGCCGCAGGAGGGGTCATGACCCGGCTCGACCTCTCCCCCGCCGCGAGCGCCGCGCCGCGTCGCGCCCGCATCCTGCGGCATGCCGCCATGGAGGCCCGGCTGGTCGCCCGCAACGGCGAACAGCTGCTGCTGGCCTTGGTGATACCGATCGGCCTGCTGATCGGCCAGGCCGTCGCCGGCGGCCAGTTCGGCGTCGACCGCGAACCCTTCGCCGCCTCGGTGATCGCGCTCGGGCTGTGGTCGACCGGCTTCACCTCGCTGGCCGTGGCCACCGCCTTCGAACGGCGTTACGGCGTTCTGGAGCGGCTGGTCGCGACCCCGTTGCGCGGAGCCGACCTGATCACCGGCAAGGCCGTGGCCTTCGCGGCCCTCGCGCTGGCTCAGACCGCGGTGCTGGTGGGGGTCGCGCTGGCCACCGGCTGGGCCCCACGTCCCTCCCTCGCCCAGACCCTGGTGGTCGTCGCCGCGGTGCCACTGGCGCTGCTCGCCTTCGCCGGGCTGGCGCTGACCCTGGCCGGGCTCGCCAGCGCGGAGCTCACCCTGGCCCTGGGCAATCTGGTCTATCTGGCCGGGGCCGCGCTCGGCGTGATCGTGACGCCGGCGGCCTTCCCGGCCTGGGCGCAGCCGCTTCTGGGGCTGCTGCCGACCACCGCGCTGGCCGACACGCTGCGCGCCTGGGCAGGTGGCGAAACCGACCCACTCCCGCTCGCCGTTCTGACAGTCTGGGTGGTGGCAGTGCTGTGGCTGGCCCGAAAGGTGTTCCGATGGACGTCCTGAAATCACCGGTGGCGATGCAGCGGTGGGCGGTCGCCTCGCTGCTGGGGAACATCACCCTGATCATCACCGGGGGCCTGGTGCGGGTGACCGGTTCCGGCCTGGGCTGCAGCACCTGGCCGCAGTGCGAGCCCGGTTCGTACGTCCCGCACCCGGAAGCCGGCGCGCACGCCATCGTCGAGTTCGGCAACCGGATGCTCACCTTCGTCCTGATCGTCCTGGCGGTGGGCACCTTCCTGGCCGCCTGGTACGCCCGCGACGCCGCCGGCCAGCCCCGGCGTGACCTGCGACGGCTCGCCTTCGTCGCCGCCATCGGGGTCCCGATCCAGGCGGTGATCGGCGGCTTCTCCGTACTGTCGAATCTCAACCCGTGGGTGGTCTCGCTCCACCTGCTGGCCTCGGTGGCCATGGTGGTGGTGTGCGTCGCGCTGATCCACCGCGCCTGCG
>Ga0102832_1001492_pt1 | contig 17721 bp, 15 predicted proteins | sample EBPBio282013_DNA_FD_88942 | JGI IMG/M metagenome (GOLD analysis project Ga0102832, IMG submission 88942) | Wastewater treatment Type I Accumulibacter community from EBPR Bioreactor in Madison, WI, USA - Reactor 2_5/28/2013_ DNA (Illumina Assembly) | ecosystem: Engineered > Bioreactor > EBPR >...
CCACCGGTGATCCTTGCCATCGTGTCCATGTCAGCCTCCACCCTTCGCCGGGAACGGTTTACACCGCGCCGGCCGGGACGGCGGACAAGACAGCAACGGGCCTGGTTTCGGCAGGCTCCTAGTAGGTCACTCCGCCCGTCCGGTCGGTGTCGGGTGAGCGACCAGGCCGGGCCGACGGATCAATATCAAGACAGCCCGAAGGCGTCAGCCGGAAACTTCGAGTCAGACCCGACCAAGACGCTCACCCGCACGCTGCCACCCACCGGAACACCCGTCGAGAGCAGCCACCGCATCCTTGCTGCCGGATATTCATCTAGGAAGCGTTCAACTCGAGAACCTCGGGCATCGCCTGGCCGAGAGCGAGTGTCGCGGCTTGCGCGGCGATCTCGAGCGCGTCGGGCGCGAGGTGGCCGTAGACGTCGACGGTGGTCTGGATCGACTCGTGGCCAAGGCGGCGCTGGATGACCGGCAGTGGTACGCCGGCGGCGATAAGCCACGACGCGTGCGAGTGCCGCAGGTCGTGCACTTGCGGCTTCTTCCGAGCCGTGCGGCGTCGCGCGCCGGCACCCAGATGCGGTCGCGGAAGTTGCCAGCGTGGACCATGCCGCCGCGCGGTGCGACGAACACGAGCTCGTCGGTCCCGCGCGCGAGGGGCCGCAGCTCGTCGACGACCTGGTCGGGCAGGGACACGGTGCGCAGCGAGCGGCGCGTCTTGGGTGCGCCGAGGACGTTGTAGGCCTCGCCCTTCTTCCAGGCGCGGTGCACGCGCAGGACGGGGACGTCGGCGTCGAGGTCGAGGTCGCCCCAGCGCAGAGCGGTCGCCTCGCCCCAGCGCAGGCCTGTGCCGGCGAGGACGTTGACGAGGGGCTGCCAATACGCGGGGACCTTGCTGATGAGCACGGCGTACTCGGCCTGGGTCAGGAACACCATGTCGCCGCGCTCGGTGCGCGGGATCCCGAGCCCGCGGCACGGGTTCGACGGGATCCGGCCGGCGTCGGCCGCTGACGCCAGCACGGTCGAGAGGAGGCCGTGCGCGTTCGCGATCGTCTTCGACGACGTCGGCGTGCCGCGGCGAGTGGTGGTGCGGGCCTGCTCGCCGATCCAGCGGGCGACGGTGTCGCGGGTGATCGCGTCGAGGGGGAGCGGCCCGAGAGTCGGCATCCACGTGCGCGCGGCGACGCGGCGGTACTCGGCGATGGTGCCGGGCGTGACGCTGGTGGCGTGCGCGAGGTGGTGCTCGAACCACTGCTCGAGCGTGATGGTCGGGCTGCCGCCGGCGGCGGATGCGGTGCGTGCGTCGCGGATCGCGATCGCGGCCTCGCCGCCGATGCGGTCGACCAGGTCGCCGAACTCGGCGGCGGCCTTCGCGTCGTGGAAGGTCTCTGAGCGGAGGCGACCGGACACGCGGAACAGGACGCGGTAGGCGTCGCCGCCCGACGCCATTCGCCGCCTCTGGATGCTCGCCACGGCTCGAAAGATACGGCGGGCGACCGACGAAGGTTGCCTGGCGCTGTTGCCAGATCCTCGCGGTCGCCCGCCGTTCGTGCGTTCTCGCAGGTCAGGAACCTGCGATCTGGGGTGAGTGACGGGACTTGAACCCGCGACCACCTGGACCACAACCAGGTGCTCTACCAGCTGAGCTACACCCACCATGGCCAGTCCACCGGGGCGGACGGCCGGGGAGGAGCATACCGGCCCGGCCGGGTGCTCCCGAAATCGAGTTCCCGACGGGCGGCAGAGGCAGGGCCGCGACGCGGGGACCGGCGGTCAGGCCCCGGCTGTGGGCCCGGCGCCGTCGTCGAACGGGGCCAGGACGTGCCGGGCGGCGATATCCCGCGCGGCGTCGGTGCCGGGCCCGGGCTGTGGCACGAGCACGGCGTCACGGTAGTAGCGCAGCTCGGCGATGCTCTCGCGGGCGTCCGCGAGGGCCCGGTGGTTGCCCACCTTCGCAGGGGCGTTGAAGTAGACGCGCGGGTACCAGCGGCGGACGAGCTCCTTGATCGAGGAGACGTCGATGAGCCGGTAGTGCAGGTAGGCGTCGAGCTCGCGCATGTCGCGGGCGAGGAACCCCCGGTCGACATAGACGCTCGAGCCGGCCAGGGGTGCCTTGCGGGCCTCCGGCACGTGCGACTTCACGTAGTCGAGCACGATCCGCTCGGCGTCCTCGAGGGTCGTGCCGCCGGGGATCTCCTCGATCAGCCCCGACGCCGTGTGCATCTGCCGGACGACGTCGGGCATGGCCGCGAACGGGGCGTCGGGCGGGCGGATGACGACGGTGACGCCGGCGTCGAGCTCGCGCAGCTCGGCGTCGGTGACCACGCAGGCCACCTCGACGAGGGCGTCGGACCCGAGGTCGAGACCGGTCATCTCGCAGTCGACCCACACGATGCGGTCCTGGCTGCGGACGGTCTCGCTAGATGCCATGGGCCCACCCTAGGCGAGGCGTCCTCCCGCCACCCTGCGCGGCGCGCATCACCCGCCTGGAGCAGTCGGTGGTCCGGCCGTTGCTCCGAAGAGATGACCATGACGCGCAGTCGGCCGCCCCGGGGCCTTGCGGGCCCTCGCGGGCGTGTGCCTGCGCGCGCCCGCCTGGCCGTCGTCGCGGCCGCGTCCGTGGCCCTCGGGGTCGCCGCCGGAGCGCTCCCGGCGTCCGCCGCCGCCCCCGCCGGCTCCCTGGACATCAGCGGCACGGTCGAGCGGTTCGCGATCGACGACTTCGGCGCGCCCGAGGGCGCCGACGAGCACGACGAGCTCACGTTCGTACGCACGCCGCGCGGCTCGGTGCAGGTGCCGACGTCGGCCCTCGAGCATGTGCGCGACGGCGCCGTCGTCCGGGTGTCCCTGCGGGGCTCGCGCACGTTCCGGGTGTCGTCGGCCGGGGTCGCGCCGTCGGGCGAGGGCACTCCGGCCCGCGACCCGGAGGCCGGCGCGTCCGTGGCGGCAGTGGACGTCGTCGCCGAGCCTGCTGCGGGGCTCACCGACACCGGAGCCGGGACGGCCCCGGCGCAGACGGCTGCGGCAGCCGCTCCTCACTCCGTCCTCGTCGTCGTCGCGACACCGTCCAACGGGGCCGCGTCATCCGTGAGCGCATCGGACGTCGCAGCCACGATCAACAACGGCGTCGACACCTACTGGACCGACGTGACCGGCGGCGCGGTCTCGTTCACGGCCACGGCGTACCCGTCGGTCGTCGAGACCGCCTCGACGCCGTGCGTCGGCGGCAGCGTGGGGACGTCGTTCGACTTCTGGAACGAGGTCAAGGCCAAGACCGGCTTTACCGAGGGAGCGGGCAAGCACCTGCTGGTGTACTTCCGCACCCTCGGCGACTGCGGGGGCATTGCCGGCCTCGGCACGATCGGCTCGGACCTCTCGAGCGGCGGCCTGGTGTGGTCGAACGGCTACAACAGCGTCGGCGTGCTCGGCCACGAGCTCGGCCACAACCTCAGCCTCGGGCACTCCAACACCGTCGACTGCACCTACGGCGGCGCGCGGGTGATGGACGGCGACGCCACGCACTGCGCGAAGCGGTCGTACACCGACACCAACGACATCATGGCCGTGTCGTGGCAGAACCAGGGCTTCCTCAATGCGTCGCACCTGCGCTACCTCGGCCTGCTCACGGGCGGATCGCAGATCTCGCCGAGCGACAACGGCCAGGCGACCCTGTCGCCGCTGGCGTCCAAGACCGGTCTCCGCGCGCTGACCCTGGCGTCCGGGGCCGACCGCTACGTCGTGGAGTACCGGCAGCCCACGGGCCGCGACTCATGGATGTCGGGGCTGGCCGGCTGGGGCTCCACCGGCGTCACCGTCCGCAAGGAGTGGGACCCGTCGGCGTCGGCGTTCACCGCGCGCGAGAGCTACCTGCTCGACGGCGACCCGTCGACGTCGGACTCCTCGTTCGGCCAGCTGTACCCGACACTGCCGATCGGCACCTGGGTCGACCTCGCGGGCGGCGCTCTCGGCCTGCGGGTGATCTCGGCCGACCCGTCCGGCGCCGTCGTCGAGTACCGCAACGGCGCCGCGACCACCGACCCGCGCTACGTGCCGCCGCCCATGCCGTCGCTGACCGTCCCGGCGGCGTCGCTGCGCGCCGGCGCGGTGACCAGGACGTCGTCCGGCCCCGTCGTGCCGGTGAAGTGGACCTGGAAGGTGACGGCCGAGGACGGCTCGTCGTCGCACTGGGCGTCGTCGGTCCGCACCGGGCGCGCCACGGTGCCCGGTGCCGCGTGGGCCTATCGCGCCACCGAGGTCGCCACGAGCGGCACGGCCGTGACGTCGGTGGGGCGCACCACGGGCATCTACCGGACGGACGCCGCGTCGGCCAACATCCGCTACTCGGCGTCGATGAAGAAGGCGTACTCGTCGGCGACGCTGGGCGGCTCCTTCCACCGCACCTACTTCAAGGGCGGCAAGGTGCGGATCGCCGTGACGGCGAAGTCGGTCGGCCTGCTCCTGCAGCGCGGTCCGCGCAACGGCTGGGCGGTCATCTACGTCGACGGCAAGAAGTACTCGTCGATCAACCTGCGGGCGGCGTCCACCAGCACCCGCGTGGCGTGGGCCTGGACCTTCCCGACGGCAGGGCCGCACGTCATCACGGTCGTCAACGCGAGCAGCGGCTCCCGCGGCCGGCTGGGCTTCGACGGGTACGTCCGCCTCTAGCAGGGCCGACCGAGCGGGCCCGGTGCCGCCGCGCGAGGATGTGCGGCGGACCAAGGAGGCCCCCGTGACCGGTGCCAGCTTCGGCAGCGACAACCACGCCCGCGTGCACCCCGACGTGCTCGCCGCCATCGCCGAGGCCGATTCCGGCTGGGCGACGGCGTACGGCGACGACGCCGTGACCGAGAAGGCCGTGTCGCTGTTCCGCCGCGACTTCGGCGAGCACGCGGAGGTCTTCCCGGTGTTCAACGGCACGGGGGCCAACGTGGTGGGGCTGCAGGCGCTGCTGCGTCCGTGGGAGGCGGTCGTCTGCACGCAGACGGCGCACATCAACGTCGACGAGTGCGGCGCCCCCGAGCGGATCTCCGGCGCGAAGCTGGTCGACGTCCCGACGTCGGACGGCAAGCTCACCGTCGAGCACCTCGAGCGTGCGATCTGGGGCATCGGCGACCAGCACCACGTGCAGGCGCGCGTCGTCTCCCTCACAGAGACCACGGAGCTCGGCACGGCGTACACCGTCGCGGAGATGCGCGCGATCGCCGACTGGGCGCACGAGCGCGGCCTCTACCTGCACGTCGACGGCGCGCGGTACGCCAACGCTGCCGCCACCCTCGGCGTCGGACTGGGCGAGCTCGCGGCGGAGGGCGGGATCGACGTCCTGTCGTTCGGCGGCACCAAGAACGGCGCGATGCTGGCCGAGGCCGTCGTCGTGCTGCGGCCCGAGCTCGCGTCGTCGCTGCCGTTCCTGCGCAAGCAGTCGATGCAGCTGACGTCGAAGATGCGCTACGTGTCCGCGCAGCTTGTCGCGCTGCTCGAGGACGGGCTCTGGCTGCGCAACGCGTCGCACGCCAACGCGATGGCCAGGCGCCTCGCCGGCGCGCTCGAGGGCGCGTCCGGCGTCGAGGTGTCCTATCCCGTGCAGGCCAACGCCGTCTTCGCCGTCCTCGACCGCGCGCATATCGACGACCTGCAGTCGCGGCACACGTTCTACGTGTGGGACGAGGCGCTCGACCAGGTGCGCTGGATGACCGCCTGGTGCACCACCGAGGACGACGTCGACGCCTTCGCCGCCGACGTCCTCGCCACCACCTCGCGCTGACGTGCTCGCTGTGGATGGGTGAGGCGTCGGTATACCGACGCCTCACCCATCCACAGCGGGTCCTACCATCGTCGCGTGACCTCGAGGGCGACCGGGACGACCGGCGCGCGTGCTGCGCGTGCGGGCGCGTTCGCGCTGGTCGGGGTCGTCGTCGCAGGCCTCGGCCACGCCGCGGGCATGGGATCCGTACCGCAGGGCGCCTCGCTTGCACTCGCGGTCCTGGTGTCGCTCGGGATCGGCGCGGCGCTGGCCCGTCATGGCTGGTCGGTCGCGCGCCTGTTGATGGGGCTCGCCGCCGTGCAGGTCGTCGTCCACGGCGCGGCCTGGATCGCCTCGGGGCCCTCGGCCGGCGTCGACCCCCGCCTCGCCGGGCTGACGCCGTCGCACGCCGCCCATGCGCACGCCCCGCTCTCCGGCCGGATGCTCCTGGCCCACGTGGCTGCGGTCGCGGTCGCAGCCCTCCTGCTCGCCGCTGCCGAGCGCGGTCTCGCGCTCGCCTCCTCGGCGGCCCGCCGCCTGCTCGGGCTGGTCCGGGTCACCGTCGCGGCCCTGCCGCCGCTGCCGCTGGCAGCCGTGCCGACGCCGGTGCGTGCGTCGGCGCCCCACCTCGTCGTCTCGCGCAGCAACGCCCCGCCGGTTCGCTGACGCGCGCCGCCGCCGGGCCCTCGTGGCCCTCCGGCAGGTGCGCCGCGCGCTACCGGCCGGCGTCGTCCGACGCCGCCGTCTCCACGACGACGAATGGACGCACCATGACCACCCGTACTCTCCTGCGCGCAGCTGTCGCTGCTGTCGCCGCGCTCGCCCTCGCGGCCTGCGGCTCGTCGGGCTCCGGCTCGACGACGTCGAGCGCCCCCGCCGGGCCCGTCACGGCCTCCGACCCCTGGGTCAAGACCGCGGAGACCGGCATGACCGCCGCCTTCATGAAGCTGACCAACACCACCGGCAAGGACATCGTGCTGGTCAAGGCCGCCACGCCCGCCGCGGGCATGGTCGAGCTGCACGAGATGGCCATGAAGGACGGCCAGATGGTGATGCAGCCCAAGGAGGGCGGCATCCCGATCAAGGCCGGCGCCAGCGCGATGCTCGAGCCCGGCGGCGACCACATCATGCTCATGGACATCCCGAAGCCGATCGCGGCCGGCGAGACCGTCGCCCTCACGCTGACCTTCGACGACGGCACGACCCTCTCGGTCGACGCCGTGGCCAAGGACTTCGACGGCGGCAACGAGAGCTACGAGCCCTCGCCGTCGATGTCCATGTCGGGGATGTAGGGAGCTCGATCATGACGGAGACGGCCGGGGGCACCTTCTCCCGCCGCCGGCTCCTGCTGGGTGGCGCCGCCGTCGCAGGCGGCGCCACCCTCGCCGGGGCACTGACGGGCTGCGCCGCAGCCGGTCCCACCGCACCCGAGGCGGCGCCCGAAGCGCCGTACGGCGACGACGTCGTGGCGTTCCGCGGACGCCACCAGGCCGGCGTCACCACGCCGCCCCCGGCGCACACCTGGTTCGTGGCGCTCGACCTGCGCGACGGCGTCGACCGCTCGGGTCTGACCCGGCTGATGACCCTGTGGACCGACGACATCGAGCGGCTCACCGGCGGACGCGCTCCGCTCGCCGACCAGGAGCGGGAGCTCGCCGCGGTGCCGGCGAGCCTCACGGTCACGGTGGGTGTGGGGCCCGACCTGTTCGGCAGGACCGGTCTCGACGCGCTCCGGCCCGCCTCGCTCGCGCAGCTGCCTGCGTTCGACGCCATCGACCGGCTCGAGCAGCGGTGGAGCGGGGGCGACCTGCTGCTGCAGATCGGTGCCGACGACGTCGTCACCGTGTCGCATGCGACCCGCGTCCTGACCCGCGATGCGCGCTCGTTCGCGGAGGTGCGGTGGGTGCAGCGCGGCTTCGGCCGCGCCCGCGGGTCGGTCCCCGACGGGACCACCGCCCGCAACCTGCTCGGCCAGGTCGACGGCAGCGCCAACCCGGTCGGCGATGCCCGCGAGCAGGCCGTGTGGTCGGCCGAGGGCTGGTTGGCCGGCGGCACCATGCTCGTGCTGAGGCGCATCCGCTTCGACCGCGACCACTGGGAGCAGATCGGCCGCGCCGACCGCGAGCTCGTCATCGGGCGGCGGCTCGACGACGGCGCTCCCATCACGGGCGGAGCAGAGAAGGACGCCGTCGACCTCTCGGCGGTCGACGAGAACGGCCTCGAGGTCGTGCCGTCATTCGCGCACGTGCGTCAGGCGAGGGCCCGCGACGCGTCCGAGCTCATGCTGCGCCGCGGCTACTCCTACGACGACTCGCCCACGCCGGACGGCACCGACGACGCCGGGCTGCTGTTCGCGGCGTACGTGGCCGACATCGAGCGGCAGTTCCTCCCCGTGCAGCGCCGCCTGGCCGACAACGACCTGCTCAACCGCTGGACGATCCCGGTGGGCTCGGCAGTCTTCGCGATCCTGCCCGGCATCGGCGACGGCCAGATCCTCGGCCACCAGCTCCTCGACGCCTGAAGTACCCGCTTCGGATGGGTGAGCGACGCCTATAGCCGTCGCTCACCCATCCACAGCGGGTACATCAGCCCTGCATGCTGCCGTTGATGAGGGTGCCGGTGGGGAAGATGTCGCGGCTGCGGGTGGAGGCGGCGACGGCGGGCGGGGGATCGGCTGCGGCGGACGGCGATGTGCCGGGCTGCACGGTGTCGTCGACGACGGGCAGCGGGCGCACGGTGGCGATGCGGCGGCCGTCGTCGGCGGCGTCGTGGATCGCCTGCAGCACCTGCTCGAGCGCGCGCATCGAGTGGCCGCTCACGAAGGTGTCGATGTAGGGAAGCGCTGCGGCCATGCCGCCGACGAGCGGCTGGTACCCCCGGGCAGCCTTGCGCGGGTTGACCCACACGATGTGGAACGCGAGCCGCGACAGCTGCTCCATCATCCGGCCGACGAGCTCGGGGTCGCCGAGCTCCCAGCCGTCGCTCACGATGACGACGACGGACCCGCGCGCCAGCCCGCGGCGGCCGTGCTGGTCGAGGAACGCCTTGAGCGCGTTGCCGATCCGGGTGCCGCCGCTCCAGTCGGGGGCGGCCGCAGCTGCCCGGCGGTAGGCGATGTCGGGGTCGGTGTGCTGCAGCTGGCGGGTGAGCCGGGTGAGCCGCGTGGCGAAGACGAACGCCTCGGAGCCCAGCGCGACGACGGCGCCGCGCATGAGGTGCAGGTACACGCGGCTGTAGGGCTCCATCGAGCCCGACACGTCGGCGATGAGGACGACGCGGCGCGGACGCCGGCGGGCCTTGCGGTGCACACGGTGCACGGGGTCGCCCGACGTGCGGTGCGAGGCGCGCAGCGTAGCGCGCACATCGAGCCGGTCGCCCGAGGGATGACGGCGCAGCCGGCGCGCCCGGCGCATCGGCGGGAGGAACGGCAGCTGGGCGACGAGTGCCGACAGCAGCGCGAGCTCCTCCTCGGTGCACTCGCTGAACGACTTCGCGCCCAGCCGCTCCTCGTCGCTCACCGCGGCGAGGACGACCTGCTCGTCCTCGCCGGTCGGCTCCTGCTGCTCGCCCTCGCCCTGGATCCCGCTCGAGCCCCGCGGCGAGGTCTCGGCTGCCTCGCCCTCGCGCTGCGAGCGCGAGTCGGTGCGGTCGTCCTGCGGCACGGTGCGCACCGACGGCGGCATCGCGGAGTCGCCGCGGAACTCGGCGAAGTCGACGATGCCGCGGAACACCTGCGCGAAGACGCGGTCGAAGACCTCGATCTGGTCGCGGTGGCTGAGCAGCGTTGTGCGCCCGAGTGCCGCGAGCTCGGTGGTGGTCTGCGGGTCGGCCAGCGCGATGGCCCGCGCGAACCGGGCGCTGCGCTCGGGCGTGACCGGGACGCCGGCCTCGTGCAGCAGGTGGCCGAACGCCGCGGCGATCTCGGGCAGGCGCGGGTGCATAGCAGTCAGCGCGCTGCGTCGGCGGCGTCCTCGACGGCCTGCCGCATGGCGCGCGACGGGTCGGCGATCCAGCGCAGGCCGGCGGCACGGGCGACGTCGTGGTCCTCGCGGTACTTCAGCACCGAGCCGAGGGTGACCTCGACCCCCTGCTCGTCGAGCTCGGTGATCCCGAGCAGCTGCGCGGAGTGCACCCAGTCGATGGCCTCGGCGACACCGGGCGGCTTCTGCACGTCGAGCGAGCGCAGCCGCTGCACACCGCCCGCGACCTGCTCGGCGAGCGCCTGGCTGGCCTCGGGCACGCGGGCGCGCACGATCGCGATGGCCTGGGCGAGCGGCGGGTAGTCGATCCAGTGGTAGAGGCAGCGGCGCTTGAGGGCGTCGTGGAGGTCGCGCGTGCGGTTCGACGTCAGGATGACCACGGGCGGGTGCGTCGCCCGGATCGTGCCCAGCTCGGGGATCGTGACCGACGACTCCGCGAGCAGCTCGAACAGGAACGCCTCGAACTCCTCGTCGGCCCGGTCGACCTCGTCGATGAGCAGCACCGCGGGGCGCGGGCCGGGGTGCTCGAGCGCCTGCATGAGCGGGCGCCGGACGAGGTACTGCTCGTCGAAGAGCGTCTCCTCGGCGAGGTCCTTGCCCTGCGCCTCGGCAAGGCGGATGCCGAGCAGCTGCCTCGGGTAGTTCCACTCGTAGAGGGCCTCGGAGGCGTCGATGCCCTCGAAGCACTGCAGGCGCAGCAGCGGGGTGTCGAGGACCTGGGCCAGCGACTTGGCGGCCTGCGTCTTGCCGACGCCGGCCTCGCCCTCGAGCAGCAGCGGCTGGGGGAGGCGGACGGCGCAGAACAGCGACGCCGCGAGGCCCGGGTCGGCGAGGTAGCCGGCGTCGGCCAGGCGGGCCGTGAGCGTCGCGGTGTCCGGGACGAGGTCGGCGAGGGTCACGGTCGAGGGTACTTCCCGGGCTCCTTGAGGTAGCTGCGGCGGCAGCCCGGGCAGCAGAACCAGATGCGCTCGCCCTCGACGTCGGCGTAGAGGCCGTCGGGCGAGTGCGTGACCGTCATCCCGCAGACGGGGTCGATCGAGGTCTCGGGCTCCAGCGAGATGAGGCCGAGCCGCGTGACCGGGGGCTCGGTGACGGGCGGGTGCGTGCCGGCATGGGCAGTGCGGGGCACGCGCGGGCGCTCGGCGACCATCTGCGCGAAGACCGACAGCGCGATCTCGTGCGGCGTGCGGGCACCGATGTCGAGGCCGGCCGGGTAGTGGATGGCTGCGCGCTGCTCGTCGTCGAGGTCGAGCGACTCGACGACCGCATTCCCGCGCTTCGGGCTCGCGACGAGGCCGATGTAGGGCACGCCCGCGCGGGCGGCGGCCTCGAGCGTCTCCTCCTCGCGCTTGCCATGGGTCGCGACGACGACGGCGTCGGCAGCGGCGAGGTCGGCGCCGTCGAACGCCGACGCCTCGTAGCCGAGAGCGCTGGCGACGTCGAGCATCGCGCGGGCGATAGGGGAGTCGCCGAGGACGGCGACGAGGGGGAGCGGCAGCACCGGCTCGAGGAAGATCTCGAGCGTGCCGCCGGACAGGCAGGGGTTGTGCACGACCGTCTTGCCGGACTGCTCGGCCTCGGGGTTGGGCGCGATGCGCAGCAGCATCGAGTCGCCGGACTGCAGCAGCGCCAGGGCCTGCGCCCGCACGGTCGACTCGGCGCACTGGCCGCCGACGAAGCCCTCGATCACGCCGTCGGGGGTGATCACGGCCTCGTCGCCGGGCTTGGCGGAGGTGGGCCGCTCCGCCAGGACCACGCGAGCCTGGACGAACGGGATACGGCGTGCCCGCAGGTCGCCGGCGCGCTCGTCCAGGGCTCGCGTGGTCATCATGGCGTCCTCCTACGAGACCGCGATGTCGGTGCGGACCGGGCTGCCCTGGATCGCGCGCCACACGTTGGCGGGCGTCAGCGGCATGTCGGCGTGGCGGACGCCGAACGGCGAGATCGCGTCGATCACGGCGTTGACCACCGCGGCCGGCGAGCCGACCGTGGCGGACTCGCCGACGCCCTTGGCGCCGATCGGGTGGTGCGGCGACGGGGTGACCGTCTCGCCGAGCTCCCAGTCGGGGCACTCCATCGAGGTAGGCAGCAGGTAGTCCATGAACGACCCGCCGAGGTTGTTGCCCTCCTCGTCGAAGGCGATGAGCTCCATGAGCGCCATGCCCACACCGTCGGCCAGACCGCCGTGCACCTGGCCCTCGACGATCGTCGGGTTGATGCGCGGGCCGCAGTCGTCGACGGCGATGAACCGGCGGACCTTGACCTGCCCGGTGCCCGGGTCGACGTCGACGACGCAGATGTAGCAGCCGTACGGGTAGGTGAGGTTCGGCGGGTTGTAGACGACCTGGGCGTCGAGGTGCCCCTCGACGCCGTCGGGCAGCTCGAGCGGCCCGTGGGCGTCCATCGCGATCTCCTGGATGGTGCGTCCGCGCGACGGGTCGCCCTTGACGTACCAGCGGCCGAGCTCCCACTCGAGGTCGTCCGGCGCGCACTCCAGCGCGGCGGCGGCGATCAGGCGGGCCTTGTCGCGCACCTTGCGGGCGACGAGGGCGGCCGCGGCGCCCGACACCGGCGTCGACCGGGAGCCGTACGTGCCCAGGCCGAACGGCGTGTTGTCGGTGTCGCCGTGGATGACCTCGATGTCCTCCGGCGGGATGCCGAGCTCGTGGGCGACGATCTGCGCGAACGTCGTCTCGTGGCCCTGGCCCTGGGTCTGCACCGAGAGCCGCACCTGCGCCTTGCCGGTGGGGTGCACGCGGAGGTCGCAGCCGTCGGCCATGCCCAGGCCGAGGATGTCCATGTGCTTGCGGGGGCCGGCGCCCACGCCCTCGGTGAAGAACGAGATGCCGATGCCCATGTACTCGCCGCGGGCGCGCTTCTCGGCCTGCTCCTTGCGCAGCTCCTCGTAGCCCGCCATCTCCATGGCGACGCGCATCGTCTTCTCGTAGTCGCCGGAGTCGTACTCCCAGCCCGTGGGCGTGGTGTACGGGAACTGCTCGGGCTTGAGCAGGTTCTTCAGCCGCAGCTCGGCGGGGTCCATCTTCAGCTCGGCCGCGAGGCAGTCGACGATGCGCTCGATGACGTACGCCGCCTCCGTGATGCGGAACGAGCAGGCGTAGGCGACGCCGCCCGGTGCCTTGTTCGTGTAGACCGCCTTCACGTTGCAGTAGGCCGCGGGGTAGTCGTACGACCCGGTGAAGATGTGGAAGAAGCCGGCGGGGTACTTCGTCGGCTGCGCGGTGCCGTTGAAGGCGCCGTGGTCGGCGAGGACGTCGACCTTGACGGCGAGGATCTTGCCGTCCTTGGTCGAGGCGATCGACGCCTTCATGTGGTAGTCGCGGGCGAAGCCGGTCGACATGAGGTTCTCGCTGCGGTCCTCCATCCACTTCACCGGCTTGCCGGTCACGATGGAGCCCACGATCGAGAGCACGTAGCCCGGGTAGATCGGCACCTTGTTGCCGAAGCCGCCGCCGATGTCCGGGCTGATGACCTGGATCTTCTGCTCCGGCAGGCCGGCGACGAGCGCGTAGACCGTGCGGTGGGCGTGCGGCGCCTGGGTGGTCGTCCAGAGCGTGAGCTTGCCGGTGACGGGGTCCATGTGCGCGACCGAGCCGCACGTCTCCATCGGCGCCGGGTGCACGCGCGGGTAGAGGATGTCCTCGGTGACGACGACGTCGGCGGCGGCGAACGCGGCCTCGGTCTTGTCCTTGTCGCCGGCCTCCCAGTCGTAGATGTGGTTGTCGGTCTTGCCCTCCTTGTCGTCGCGGATGACCGGCGCGTCGGCGTCGAGCGCCTTCTTCGCGTCGTAGACGACGGGCAGCGGGTCGTAGTCGACGTCGATGAGCTCGAGCGCGTCGCGCGCGATGTAGCGGCTCTCGGCGATGACGAACGCGACCTCCTGGCCCTGGAAGCGCACCTTGTCGGTGGCCAGCACGGCCTGGGTGTCGTAGGAGAGCGTCGGCATCCACGCGAGGCCGAGGCCGGCGAGGGTCTCGCCGGTGATGACGGCCTTGACGCCGGGCAGCGCCTCGGCGGCCGAGGTGTCGATCGAGTTGATCCGCGCGTGCGCGAACGGGCTGCGCAGCACGGCTCCGTGCAGCATGCCGGGCAGGTTGAGGTCGTCGACGTAGTTGCCCTGCCCGCGCAGGAACCGGACGTCCTCCTTGCGCGGCATCCGGCCGAAGCCGATGGGGTTGCCCGCGGGGGAGAGCGGGACGGAGGGGGTGTCCTCGACGGCGGTCATGCGGTCACCTCGCTGGCCTCGGTGCTGACGGGGTGCTCGGCCGCCCACTGGATCGAGGCGACGATGTTCTTGTAGCCGGTGCAGCGGCAGATGTTGCCGCTGATGCCCTCGCGGATCTCGGCCTCGGAGGGGTGGGGGTTCTTGTCGAGCAGCGCACGGCCGACCATCATCATGCCGGGCGTGCAGTAGCCGCACTGGAGGCCGTGGCACTCCATGAAGCCCTTCTGGATCGGGTCGAGCTCGCCGTTCTTCTCCAGGCCCTCGACCGTGGTGATGCTCTTGCCGTCGGCCTGGACGGCGAGGTAGGTGCAGCTCTTCACGGGCTCGTCGTCGACCCACACGGTGCAGGCGCCGCAGTTGGAGGTGTCGCAGCCCCAGTGCGTGCCCCGCATGAGCAGGTCGTCGCGGATGAAGTGGACGAGGAGGGTGCGCGGCTCGACGTCGCGCGTGACCTCCTGGCCGTTGACGGTGACAGTCACCTGCATGGTCATGCTCCCTGGGACGCGGCGGCGGCGCGACGGAGCGCGCGGAGGGTGAGCTCGGTGGTGAGGTGGCGCTTGTAGTCGACGGGGCCGCGCTGATCGGCGGACGGGTTGCACTGCTCGCCGGCGACCTTCGCGGCCGCGGCGAAGCTCTCCTCGGTGGCGGGCTGGCCGATGAGGGCGTCCTCGGCGCCGGGCGAGCAGTAGTGCTCGGCGCCCACCGCGGCGTTCCCGATGCCGCAGTCGGCGACGACGCCGTCGCGGACGACGACGAACACGCCGGCGGTCGCGACCCCCCAGTCGCCGTGGCGGCGCTCGACCTTCTCGTAGGCGCTGCCCGCACCGGGGCGGATCGGGTACTTCAGCGCGACGAGCACCTCGGTGGGCTCGAGGACGGTCATGTAGGGGCCGTCGTGGAACTCGCGGAGCGGCACCTCGCGGGTGCCGCCGGGGCCCTGGATCACCGCGGTGCCCCGCAGCGCAGAGCCGACGGCCGACAGGTCGGCGGCCGGGTCGGCCTGGCAGGCCGAGCCGCCGATGGTCCCCCGGTTGCGCACGATCGGGTCGGCGATGACGTGCTCGGCCTCGCGGAAGATCGGGTAGTGCTCGTGGAGGATCGCGGACTCGAGGATGTCGCGGTGCTTGGTCATCGCTCCGACGACGATGTGGTCGCCCTCGATGCGGACACCCTGCAGCTCAGGGATGTCGTTGAGGTCGACGAGCGCCTCGGGCGCCGCGAGCCGGAGCTTCATCATCGGCAGGAGGCTGTGCCCTCCGGCGATGGGTCGGGCTTCGTCGCCGAGCTGCTGGAGCAGCTCGATCGCGTGGGCCACGGACGTGGCCTTCGCGTAGTCGACGGGTGCTGGGGTCTGCATGCCGCCACCTCACGGTCGGGTCGTGCTCAACGGGTCGTGGTGCAGGTTCCTTCGGTCGGGTGCGGGGGCCCGGGGGCCGTCCGCCGGACAGGCCGTGCCCCGAGCGGCACGGCCTGCGGTGGTGCGGGTTGTGGTGCTGGGTCGTGGTGCGGGTTGTGGTGCTGGGAGCGCTGACGTTCGCGTGCTGGTCTGACGGACGGCGCCGGTCAGGAGTGCCGCGGGCGCGCTACTTGCGGCGCACGATCCAGACGATGATGCCGATGACGACGAGGGCGCCGATCGCTGCGGGGATCGCCCGCTTGAGGACCGGCGAGCCGGCGGTGCCGAGCAGGTCGATGGCCTCGTCGCGCTGGAACTGAGGGGGCGGCGCGGCCGCCGTCGCCGCGGCGGGTGCGGGGGTGCCGTTGACCGACTCCGCCGCGGGGGCCGCCGCTGCCTCTGCCGGTGCGGCCTGGGCGGCCATCTGCGCGGCGAGGTTGTTGGAGAACTGGTCGATGATCTTCGCGGCGACGTCCTGCATGACGCCGCGGCCGAACTGGGCGGCCTTGCCGGTGATGGTGAGCTCGGTGACGACGTCGACGCGGGTGCGGTCGGGCGCCTCGGCCACGAGCGTGGCGGTGACCATGCCCTTGGCGGTGCCGGTGCCCTTGGCCTCCTTGCCGGAGCCCTCGATGACGGCGGTGTGGGTGGCCTCGTCCCGGGAGACGAAGCGGGCGTTGCCGCCGTAGGTCATGGCGACGGGGCCGAGCTTGACCTTGACGTTGCCCTCGAAGTTCTCGCCGTCGTTCTTGGTGAGGGTGGCTCCGGGCACGCAGGGTGCGAGGAACTCGACGTCCTGCAGCGTCTTCCACGCCGTGTCGATGTCTGCCGGCACCACGAAGGAGTTCTGCAGATCCACGAGGCCTCTCCTGGGGGTTGGGTGGTCGCGTCGGGTGGGTCAGCGGCGCTGTGACTGGGATCACGGAGTGGCCGCGTTCCGCGAACCTAGACCCCCTCGGCGCGCCCCGCACCCGGACGCCGAGGCTGGTGAGGGCACCCTCAGCCAGGATCCGCAGATACGGTCCAGACCCCTCGGAGGAGGCGCGTCTGCGCCTCGCCAGGCCACTGACGAACCGGACTTCCGGTGTCAGGCCGTCCGGTCGCCGTGGCTGCGCGCCGCCGAGCCGGGGATGAGGTCCGGCCGCAGCGCGAACGCGTGGGCGAGCCCCTCCTCGGCCTCGCGGCGGCCGGCCTCGATGAGGTCCTCGGTGTGGTCGAAGTCCAGGACGCTGCGCAGCTTGGCCGCCGGCCGCATTCGCAGGCTGATGCAGGTGACCCGCGGGTCGTGGCCGGCGTCGCCGAGGCCGACCTGGCGCTTGAGGGCGAGCGCGAAGCCGTTGGAGACCAGGTCGAGGCTGCCCGGGTGGTAGGCCGCGGTGGCCCGGACCGCGCCCGAGACGTCGAGCACCCAGACGTGCCGGGGCTCGAGGGCGAGTGCGTAGGTGATGGGCAGGATCGCCGTCACCGCCCCGTCCACGTGCAGGCCGGCGTGGCGGCCGGACGGGTCGGGCAGGTCGACGGCGGGGAACAGGCCGGGCAGCGCCGACGACGCCAGCAGCACGTCGACGAGCGGCCCGCTCGTGTGGAACACGGGGTCGCCGCTCGCGAGGTGCGTCGTCCCGATGTGCAGCTCGGTGGGCGAGTCGGCGACGTCGCTGTGCTCGCCGACCGCCTCCTCGAGCTCGTGGCGCAGCCCCTCGGCGGGGAAGGCGCCGGTGCGCAGGCGCAGGACGTTCCAGGCCCACGAGCCACGGCCGCCGATCACGCCGTACGTCGACAGCGAGCGCCACAGGTCCTCGAGCTGCTCGCCCGCCTCCGGCGTCGGGTGGAACGCGACGTGCGCCCCGTTGATCGCGCCGGCGGAGACGCCGACGACGGCGTCGGGGACGATGCCGGCGTCGAGGAGCACCCGCACCATGCCGGCCTGGGCTGCTCCGAGCGCGGCGCCGCCGGACAGGACGAGCACGGTGCCCGGGCGGGTCGGGACCGGCGGCTCGGCGTCGCGGCGCACGAGCGTCGCGCGCGCCGAAGCGGCGAGCGATCCGATCGGACCCAGTGCCATGGCCGTGCCTGCCCTCACGACGGCGCACGACGGCGACGCCCGGCTTGGCGCTGGGGTCGCGTCGCACGGTAGAGGGCGACGGTAAGCCCCCGACCAGCACGGATGCAGAACTTCGTCCCAGGCTCATCCGTTCGTATGGCCCGAAACGACCCAGACCTGACGCCGCACCCCAGCCGCCGTCAGCGCACGCCCGCCCAACGTCGCGCCCAGATCGACGTCCGGGCGACAGCCGCACACGGTGGAGCGCGGTAACGGCCCAGACCGACGGGACCACCGAGGATCCGGCGCGTCCGCGCGGGCCCGGAG
>Ga0102832_1001493_pt1 | contig 17709 bp, 16 predicted proteins | sample EBPBio282013_DNA_FD_88942 | JGI IMG/M metagenome (GOLD analysis project Ga0102832, IMG submission 88942) | Wastewater treatment Type I Accumulibacter community from EBPR Bioreactor in Madison, WI, USA - Reactor 2_5/28/2013_ DNA (Illumina Assembly) | ecosystem: Engineered > Bioreactor > EBPR >...
TCATGCCGGTGATCTTCGGCAGTAACATCAATCCGGTCACCGCTTCGGGTTACCCCGGCGTCGTACAGGGCCTGACCAACTACACGCAGTGGTCAGACGAAGGCGGCGACACCTCGGCGAGCTATATGCGCGCGAACCATGTGAAGCAGTACGCCATCGACGGCTCCGGCGGAAACTCAGGCGGACCGTTTTACGCGACCGACAGCCTGACGGCGCAGAACGCCCTGGTCGGCTCGCTCTCGTATGCGGATGAAACGGACGATCGCGCGGGCGGCCCCTGGTACGATTCCTGGAACCGTACGCTGCTGACAGACTGGATGAGCTGGACGCCGACGGCCGCCGCCGCAGGGAACATCGGCGGCCTGCGCGTGCCGGGCGTGTTCTCGTCGAATCACGCGACGCTGTTCTCCTATTTACGCTTCTATAACGCCGGCACCACGGCGGGCACCGTCGAGGTCACGGTCGCCGACGGCAACACCGGCCAGCCGCTCGCGACCTGGACCAGCGGCAACATCGCACCGTCGGCGATGTTGCAGGTGGGCATGCGCGCGATCGAAAGCCAGTTGCCGGCGTTGCCCGCCAACAAGCCCGACTTCTATACACTGTCGATCCGCCCGACCTTCACGGGGTTCTTCCAGCATGCGATGCATGAGCCGTTCACGAAAGCGCTGACCAACATCACGTCCTGCGATACGGGCGCGGCGGCGCAGACTAACCTTGTCATAGGCGTGCATTCGACGCGCATCGAGGGTTATCCCAGTTCGGTGGTGGTGCATAACACCAGCAGCAATGCGATGAGTGTGTCGCTGGGCGTTTATGACGCACGCAACGGCAACCTGCTCGGGACGTACCAAACCCCATCGATCCCCGCGAACGGCCTGCGGGTGATCACGGCCGCGGCTTTACAGGCGAACGCTTCACCGTCATGGCAACCCAACGAGATCGACATGGCGCATTACATCGTGAAACCGCTGTCGAACTTCTTCACGGGGTATCTGCAGCATCTTGTGCATAACGAGGCGAACGACACCGTCGCCGATGTCACCGCGCTGTGCAGGCTGGCGCCCTAGATTTTGCGAGTTCACGTCATTCCGGACAAGCGATGGCGACGCGATGCGGCGCGCGTTTCGGAATCCAGGGTATGTAAAGTGGGCTCATGCAGCACCCGTTGTCGGCGCTGTATACATCCGACCTGGCAACGCTGGATTCCCGGCACTCGCTTCGCTCGGCCGGGAATGATCAAAAAGGAAAAATTGGCCGAAATGGGCTAAGTCGTGCGCTCGAGCGTCACGAAGCTGAAATCTGGCCCACTGGGCGGATCGGCGGCGTGGCGCTCGCGCGACAACTCGCGCCAGCCGAGCGCAAGATCGAGGTCGAACACGGCGTCGCCTTCGAACACGCCATGGACTTCGGTGAGATAGATGCGCTTGGCCTCCGGCATCAGCGCGTGAAACAGCTCGCCGCCGCCGATGACACTGACTTCGTCTGTTCCCGTGCGGTGCGCATCTTCATATGCGAGAGCCAACGCCGTCGGGATGTCGTGCGCGACAACCACCCCGGGGTGCTGCCACGCCGTATCGCGCGTGACGACGATATTGGTCCGCCGCGGGAGCGGCTTGCCGATGGATTCGAATGTCTTGCGGCCCATGACCACGGGCTTGCCCAACGTCATGCGCTTGAAGTGCTGCAGATCGGCCGGAATGTGCCAGGGCAACGTGCCGTCGCGCCCGATGACGCCGTTTTCGGCGCGCGCGACGACGAAAACCAAACGTATGGAGACTTTGCTGCCCCCGCTCGCGGGGATGTTATCTGCGGTCATCGGTTTGTCGCCGTTCGCTCATATCTTCGACGCAATTTTGGGATGAGATGATACTCAGGACGGCCCGGTAAGCGTTTGAAAGGCCCGGAAGATCTTCGAATTGGTTGCAAACATTGGGTTGCTATCGTTCGAGAGGCCGGTAGGATATACCAGTTGGGCGCCACTTGTCCTAAATCCATGGTCGCAGGGAGGAAATCCTAAATGAAACGACTTCTTACGCTGAGCGGCGTTGTTGCCGCCGTTATGACGCTGTCGGCCGGCGCTTTCGCCGCTGAAACCAAGTGCGGCGCCGTGCCGGCGCTTCCGGATCTTCCTGCCGACGGCACCGCTGTCACCAGCAAGGAAATGGACGCCGTCGCCGAATCGTTCGACGATTATCAATCCAAGTACGTGGCTTTCAGCAAGTGCACGAACGCGGAGTTCAACGATCTCCAGAAGAAGTTCGAAGGCCTGCTCGACGCCTATGCCTCCAAGGGCAAGAAGAAATAAGTTCGCCATCCCAGCGAACGTGAGAAGTAAGCGGGCCCAACGGCCCGCTTATTTTTTGTCCTGAAGGCTAAACCGCGACCTTGGCCGCGATATGCGGGTGCGGGTTGTAGTCGGACAGCGTGAAATCACCGTAAGTGAAGGCGAAGATATCCTTCACATCGGGATTCAAAACCATCTTCGGGAGCGGACGCGGCGCGCGGGCCAGTTGGATGTGCGCCTGCTCGATGTGATTGGTGTAGAGATGCGCGTCGCCCAGGGTGTGTACGAAATCGCCGGGCTTAAGACCCGCGACTTGCGCGATCATCATGGTCAGGAGCGCGTAAGAGGCGATGTTGAAAGGCACGCCGAGGAAGATATCGCCGCTGCGCTGGTAGAGCTGGCACGACAACTTGCCGTCCGCGACATAGAACTGGAATAGCGTATGGCACGGCGGCAGCGCCATGTCGTCCACGTCGGCCGGGTTCCAGGCGCTGACGATATGCCGGCGGCTGTCGGGATTTTTCTTGATCGAGTCCACCACCTTCGCAATTTGATCAATCGTGCGGCCGTCGGGCGCGGGCCAGGAGCGCCATTGCTGCCCGTAGACGGGCCCGAGATCGCCGTTCTCATCCGCCCATTCGTCCCAGATCGAAACGCCGTGATCCTTCAGGTAGGCGATGTTGGTGTCGCCCCGCAGGAGCCACAATAGTTCGACGATAATAGACTTCGTGTGCAGCTTTTTGGTGGTAAGCAGCGGGAACCCCGCGTCGAGATCGAAGCGCATCTGATGGCCAAACACGCTGAGCGTACCGGTGCCGGTACGATCGGATTTCTTGGCGCCGGTCTTGAGGACGCGGTCGAGGAGATCAAGGTACTGCTGCATGGCGCTTCTTATACAACCCCTACTCCTTGATCGGTAGGGCCCCGCGCAACATGTGAATTTGTGTTTTTTGCCCGATGGCTGGCAAATTAACCTCAGGCGTCTTATATTCATGACGCCGCGCAAGCGGCTATGGCGCTAAACCTGCTGTGAAATAAGCGTAGCGGACCCGGGGGCAGTACCCGGCGCCTCCACCATTTTCCACCGGTTCTAAAGGCGGGTGTTCATGGGGGCGAAACAGGCTCGACGTGCGTAGTAAAGACAGTAGCTGTTCCCGGCATTGTACCGCCGTTATCGGGCTACATCTAAAAGTGCCAACGACAACGTTGCACTCGTTGAGGACGTCCGCCTCGCCGCCTAACGGCCGCTAGGTAAATACGTCCAAAGCGCGGTTCGGGGGGCACCGGGCAACAGAAGCCCCCCACTCTATCCGCGCGAGTCTCCGCGTCTTACAGCGTCGTGAACAGGCGAGTCGTCCGTGGTTTTAAGGATTGAACCGCGCGCGACGGCAAAATACGTTAATAAGCAACCGAAACGTTCCACCAATCGGCACGGACTTTGAGTACTGAAATCACATCCCTGAGCTACGAGCGCATGGTCGAGGACGCCCTGCGCGGCGTCTTGAAGCAAGCGCTTAAAATCACCGAAGCGCAGGGCCTGCCCGGTGCGCATCACTTTTACATCACCTTCGATACAACCCACCCGGGTCTGAAGATCGCGCCGAGCCTGAAGGCGCTGCATCCGAACGAGATGACCATCGTGCTTCAGCACCAGTTCTGGGACCTGAACGTGGGCGATGAGCGCTTTGAGATCACCTTGAGTTTTTCCGGCGTCAGCCAACGCCTGTCGGTGCCGTTCGCGGCCGTGACGGCGTTCGCCGATCCGCACGCGAAGTTCGGCCTGCAGTTCCATGTCGAGTTCGAGGAGCGCAGCGAGGAAGAAGACGAAGATGCGTCCGATCCGCCGCTGGACGACGAAGCTCCCTCGGATTCACCTCAGGTGGACTCGATCCAAGTCACGCAAGCCTTGAAAAACGCGCGCAAGACCGGCGCGAACCGCCCGCCCCTTAAATCGGTGGAGACGGACGACGAAAACCCCGACGCGGCGGCGAACCCGGACGCGGCGGCGAACAAAGTCGTCACGCTCGACGCGTTTCGTAAGAAGTAGAGCGTAGACCGCTCCTTTTGGTTTTTATCTCAGACGGATCCGACCATGATTGACGCCGCATTTGCCGAAATGTTTCCCCTTGCGCACGACGAAACGGAGTACCGCAAACTCCCGATCGAGGGCGTCGGCGTGGATAAATTCCGTGGCAAGGACATCACCGTCATTCCGGCGGCTGCGATCAGCAAACTCACCGCCGAAGCGTTCCGCGACGTTTCGCACCTTTTGCGCCCGAGCCACCTGAAACAACTGCGGGCGATCCTCGACGACAAGGAAGCCTCCGACAACGACCGCTTCGTCGCCCTGGAATTGATGAAGAACGCCAACATCGCCGCTGGCGGCATCCTCCCGATGTGCCAGGACACCGGCACCGCGATCGTGATGGGCAAGAAAGGCCAGAATGTGTGGGTCGAGGGCGACGACGCGCTCGCGATTTCCGAAGGCGTGGCCGAAGCCTACAACAAACTCAATCTGCGTTACTCGCAGATGTCGCCGACCTCGCTGTTCGACGAAAAGAATACCGGCAACAACCTGCCGGCGCAGCTCGATCTCTATTCCGTGCCGGGCGACGCCTACAAGTTCATGTTCATGGCCAAAGGCGGCGGCTCCGCCAACAAGAGCTTCCTCTTCCAGAAGACCAAGGCCGTGCTCAATCCGGCGGGCCTACGCAAATTCCTGACGGAAGAAATCAAGCACATCGGCACGTCGGCCTGTCCGCCGTATCACCTCGCCATCGTCATCGGCGGCACGTCCGCCGAGATGTGCCTCAAGACGGTGAAATTGGCCTCGGCGCGCTATCTCGACACGCTGCCGACCAAAGGCGGCGTGCACGGCCAGGCGTTCCGCGATCTTGCCATGGAACAAGAAGTGCTCGAGATGACCCGCACGATGGGTATCGGCGCACAGTTCGGCGGTAAATATTTCTGTCATGACGTACGCGTGATCCGTCTGCCGCGTCACGGCGCCTCCTGCCCTGTCGGCATTGGCGTGTCTTGCTCGGCCGACCGTCAGATGCTGGGCAAGATCACCCGCGACGGCGTGTACCTCGAGCAGCTTGAAACGAATCCGGCGCATTACCTGCCGGAAGTGCGCACGGAAAAGCTGTCGGACGAAGTGATCAAGGTCGACCTCAACCGTCCGATGGACGAGATCCGCGCGCTTTTGTCGCGCCTGCCCATCAAGACTCGCGTGAGTCTGTCGGGTCCGATGGTAGTGGCGCGCGACATCGCGCACGCAAAGCTGAAAGAACGCATCGACGCCGGCAAAGGTCTGCCGGAGTATTTCAAGCAGCATCCGGTGTATTACGCGGGTCCGGCGAAGACCCCGACCGGCTACGCCTCGGGCGCCTTCGGTCCGACGACGGCGGGACGCATGGACTCCTATGTCGACGAACTGCAAGCCGCCGGCGGCTCGATGGTGATGCTCGCCAAGGGCAACCGCTCGAAAGCAGTGACGGAAGCATGCAAGAAGCACGGCGGTTTCTACCTCGGCTCCATCGGCGGCGCCGCCGCCATGCTCGCCGAAAAGTCGATCAAGAAGGTTGAAGTGGTCGAATATCCGGAGCTTGGCATGGAAGCCATCTGGAAGATCGAAGTGGAAGACTTCCCGGCCTTCATCATCGTCGATGACAAGGGCAACGACTTCTTTTCGCAGTTGTGACGCGGCTGCCTTGGTCGTCCTTGGGGTCGAGGAGCCGCTGGGGGCAATCACCCATATCCTCCTGACCATGGAATCCGGGGTTAAATGGGCCGTGCCCACCGCGTGATCGCCATGCACGAGCCGCGTGTGCGCGAAGAGCTGACACAGTCTCTTCTTGGGGCGGCCCTGAATGCCGTCGTCGATCTAGAGGCGCTCATCCGCTGCTGGGCAGCACGCGCCCTTGAGCCGCTGCCCGCGAAGCCTTAATCAAGACAAATGCTGATCTCCGGACCGAAATCCGCGCCGTTGACGGTCGCGCTCGCGCACGGGGCCGGCGCGCCGATGGATACGCCGTTCATGACGTTCTTCGCTGAAGGACTCGCGAAGGCCGGCTATCGCGCGGTGCGATTCGAATTTCCTTACATGGCCGCGCGGCGGAAGACCGGCGCGAAGAAACCGCCCGACCGTCAACCCATTCTGCTGGAGACCTGGCGTTCCTTGATCGCCGAGTTTGGATCGGAAAAGTTGGTGATCGGCGGCAAATCCATGGGCGGGCGCATGGCCAGCCTGATCGCCGATGACGCCAACGTTCGTGGACTCGTCTGCCTGGGTTATCCGTTCTACGGCGCCGGACGGAAGGACAAGCCGCGTACGGAGCACCTACTCTCGCTGAAAACGCGGACCCTCATCTGTCAGGGCGAACGCGATCCGATGGGCGATCGGGACAGCGTTTCACAGCTCAAATTGTCCCGCGCCATCACGGTGAGGTGGCTGCCGGACGGCGATCATGACCTGAAACCGCGCCGCGCCTCGGGCCGCACACATGACGAAAATCTGACAGACGCCCTTGACGCGGTGTGTGAGTTCCTCGCAGCCTTATCCTAATTCAGGGGGCCGCATGACCACACGCAAAGAGTCCGATAGCCTGGGAACGATCGAGGTTCCGGCCGATCATTACTGGGGCGCCCAAACACAGCGCAGTATCGAGAACTTCAAGATCGGCGGACAGCGCATGCCGATCCCCGTGGTGCGCGCCTTTGGTCTCCAAAAGCAAGCCGCCGCGCTTGCCAACAAGTCGCTTGGTGAATTGCCGGCGAACATCGCCGACGTGATCGCGCAGGCCGCCGCCGAAGTGGCCGACGGAAAACTCGACGACGAGTTTCCTCTCGTCGTGTGGCAAACAGGTTCGGGCACCCAGAGCAATATGAACGCGAACGAGGTGATCGCGGGGCGCGCCAACGAACTTTTGGGCAAAGGCCGCGGCGGGAAGTCGCCCGTCCACCCCAACGACCACGTCAATCGCGGGCAATCGTCCAACGACAGCTTTCCGACGGTGATGCATATCGCGGTCACGCGCGAGGTGACGGGACGGTTGATCCCGGTGCTGGAAAAACTTCACGACGCACTCGAGAACCGCGCGGACGCCTTCGCTTCGATCATCAAAATCGGCCGCACGCATTTGCAGGACGCAACGCCGCTGTCGCTTGGCCAGGAGTTCTCAGGTTACGCGGCCCAGGTCGGCTTCAGTGTCGAGCGATTGAAGGCGGTGTTGCCGCGTCTCTATCGCCTCGCGCAGGGCGGCACCGCCGTGGGAACAGGATTGAATGCGAAGAAGGGTTTCGCGGAGAAATTTTGCCTGGAGTTACGCAAGCTCACGGATCTGCCGTTCTGGCCGGCGACCAATTTTTTCGAGGCCATGGGCTCTCACGACACGATGGTGGAATGTTCGGGCGCGCTGAACACCATCGCGGTATCCTTGATGAAGATCGCGAACGATGTGCGGTTGTTGGCGTCCGGCCCGCGCTCGGGGCTCGGCGAGTTGATCCTGCCCGCCAATGAACCCGGCTCTTCCATCATGCCGGGCAAGGTGAACCCAACTCAGGCCGAGGCGCTAACAATGGTATGTGCGCAAGTGATGGGCAATCACACCGCCGTCACGGTGGCGGGCTCGCATGGTCATCTTGAGCTGAACGTGTTCAAGCCTGTCATTGTTTATAACGTGCTGATGTCCATTCAACTGCTTGCCGACGCAGCCGAGAGCTTCAACATCCACTGCGTGCGCGGCTTGAAGGCCGACAAGGCCGCGATCCAGCGACATCTGGAGAATTCGCTGATGCTGGTCACGGCGCTGGCGCCGCATATCGGCTATGACAAGGCGGCCGAGATCGCGAAGAAGGCGCACGCGGACGGTACAACGCTGAAAGCCGCCGCGATCGAGACGGGTTACGTGACCGCGAGTGACTTCGATGCCTGGGTCAAACCCGGCGATATGATCGGCCCGCATGATTAAGAAACGATCGGTCGATATCGCGGGCCACCGCACCAGCATTTCCCTGGAAGAGCCGTTCTGGGATGCCCTCGCCGCGATTGCGGACAAGCGCCAAATCTCCATGAACAAGCTCATCGCCGAAATCGACAAGGAGCGCACGGGCAATCTATCGAGTGCCTTGCGCGTGTTCGTCCTGCGCGAGGCGCAGAAAACCTAAGTTATTTCGGCGGCGGCAGAAGCCGGATATTCGGCCGGTCCATTGCGCCTTTGATGGAGATCGGCAACTGATCTTCACCTGCCTTGCGCGGGACCAACCTCCCACTGATATCCACCTGACGGCGCGGTAGGTCGATCACGCCCGCGAAACGCCCGGTATGGCTACGGGAAGCGACCTCCGCATTTTCGAGCTTAATCGCGCCATTCGCGGCGCTAAGGCGCGTGGAGAATGTTGACGGCGCCGGTTTGCCAGGCGTGCCGACATCAAGTTGCGCCGCGGCGCTCAAGGGTCCGAGCAAGCCAGCCGAAAGACCGTTCCCGGTTTCCACGGCGGTGACTTTAAGTGTCCCGCTCCCCGCCAGGGAATTGGCGAAAGCCGCCGCCGATGCGCCCTTGGCGGAAAAGCTGGCGACGATATCCGCGGTGCCGCTGGATTTGAGGCTTGTGCGCCCGCCGTTGAGCGCGGTCACGAGCGCGCGGAAGTCGGCGCGATTGACAACGAGCTGTCCCTGGAAGCTCGGCTCCGGACTCGCGGCGAGACGCAGGAAGAACTGACCCGGCGCGCCGAAGATCTTGCCCTGCCAGTCGGCGAGTTCGGCCGCGTTGTCGGCGACAACGATACGCGCCGAGAAATCCCCGAGTTGCACCCCGCGCGCGGCGAACGATGAGCCCGCGACGGAAACCTCGCCGTTCCACCCCTTCAGGAACGACCATTTGATCTTGTCTTGCGACCAAGGCGAGGCCGCTGCAACAGGCACTTGAGCGGGTTTTGCGGAAGCCGGCTTCGCAGGCGCCTGTACCGGCGCATCGGGCGGCAGCAGACGGTCAAGGTCGAGGGCAATATCGGTCAAGCGCGCGTTGACGTGCTTGCGCCCATCGACTTCGGTGATCTCGGCCGATCCCGAGATGCGGTCGCGCCCAATGCTGATCTTCGCGTCGCTGATCGTCGTCTTGCCGGCTTCCTGCATGATACGGACCTGCGCCGCAAGGGCGCCGGGATCGCGCATGTTCGCGGGCCATGACGATGCGGTCTTCATCAGATCGGAGAATCGGGGGTGCGCGGCGTCCACCCGGCCGGTGAAGCGCGGGTTCCTATCAAGCTCCATGACTTGACCCGTCGCGCGCGCCGTGAGGCCCGCGGCTTTAAGGGTCGCGGAGACGTCGGCCTGCACGGTGCCGCCGTTGATCGTTCCGGTCAGTGAGACCTGGCCGAGAGACTTCAGCGCCGGTGTCACGTCGAGCCCCGCAAGCGCCGCGAGTCGCGCGATATCGTCACCGGCGAGATCGAATTGCAGATTATTGAACTGAAGGGCGCCGCCGAAACCGCCGACGGACCCGCTGAGCCACGCCGTCGTTCCTGCAATTTTCTCGAAAGATGCGGTACGGATGTCGAGCTTTCCGTCCTTCAAACCAAGATCGAGACCGACGCGCCCGCCCGGCAAGCCGCCGGCGATCACGTCATCAAGTTGAACGTGAACCTCGGCGTCCCAATCGCCGAGACCGGTGAACGCCGCGCCGGAGGCCGTGACGCCATAGACATCGGGCTTCGCGGCGGGTGAAGCCGGCGCCGGAGATGACGAGGGCCGCACGCCGCGATAATTATCGAGGTTGATGATCTGCGCGCGCAAATCGATGCCGACAAACGGCCGCGCGCGGGGCGCGAAGGACAGCCGCCCGCCAATACGTGCGGTGTCGAGCGCCGCCTCGATATCATTCAACTCGATAAAGTTGAGGGTGCCTTGGAGCGCGCCCTGGAAGGATGCGCTGCCGAGGCGGCCGGCCGGTACGCTCGCGACGTCCACGCCCAGCCAGGTCAATAAACTCCGTGCGTCGAAAGTCTGTAGCGTTACCACGCCATCAAGCGCGGGCGCGGTATCGGCGAAGTTCACGAGTCCAAAGCCGCTGAGACGCGTCGTGCCGGGAAGCGTCACGGCGAGATCCGAGATCTTCAGCTCGCCGTTCGCGAGCGTGGCGGTGAGATGTCCGTCGCGCAAGCTCTCTCCACGCAATGAGAGCGCCGGAAACCGCAGTGCTATATCGGCTGTCAAGGTTCTGGACGCCACAGCTTCTGACGGCGCTTGAGATGGAGCCACGGTCGACACCGCGGCGGGAGCCGCCGCCGTTGCCGCAAGCCGCCAGTCTTCGAGCGTAACCGGCGCGAAATCGAAGGACACATTGAGCTGCGGTGTGCGTTCGCGGCGCCAGTCGACGGCGCCCTTGGCGGTGGATCCGCCGGCATCGAGACTCATACCGGTCAGCGCGATACCCATCGGACTCACGGAAGATTTCGCCGACACCACGAGCGGCCGCTGCAGCGCGGGAGCACCCGCGAGACCCGGCCACCCAAGCGCCACCATCAACGGCGCGCCGCGATCAGCCTTCACCGTGATGTCGCCTTCCAGCGTACGGGCGGCAAGCGAGAGGCGTCCACTGAAGTTGATCGCCGTCTCCGCCGCCGGGACACGCGCCGACACAGACACCGCGCGGACGCCATCGCGGCCGGCCGTGCCAACTTGAGCATCGAGGGTCATTGGATGATCATCAAGACTTACATCCCCAACGACGCGAAACCGGTCACGCGCTTCATTGGAAAAGACCAGATCCATGCCGTGCGCCCGCAAAACCGTCGCGCCGCTTTGATCGCGCAGCGTGAGGTCGCCGCCGTTCAGCGCGACCCGGTCCACATCCACGGATACCGAGCGCTCGGCCGGCGCCGCGAGCGCGACGCCTTCGGCCGCAGGCGCTGGCGTCCACGGCAGATCGATCCCCAGAACGCCGTTTACGTCGTCAAGGCGCAAGTCGCGAAAATAAAGATCGCCGCGCAGAAGTGGACCCAGCCCAAGCCAGGCTTTCACTTCGGCAATGGTGACGGTCTCGGCGCCGCCGCCAATCCGAACGCGCCCTGCTTCAAGCGCGGGGCGCGGCACCAACGCGAAGGTCACATTCCCCTCGATAGCGACAGGACGGCCGATGGCGGCGGAAAGCTGGCGCGCGAACGTGTCGCGATAAGGCGTCCAGTCGATAAAACCGGGCGCAACAATCAAGCCTGCCATGAAAACGGCGACACCCGCGGCGCCGCCGATGAGTGCGCGCCGATATCGCGAGAAAACGTCCAGCGTCAGAATGCCGCCTCCGGCAAGGTCATCATGGTCGTGCTGCCAGCACGAATCACCGCATCGAGACCGACCGTCTGCGGAAGGACGCGTTTCATAAAGTAGCGGCCGACCTCGATCTTGGCGTCATAGAAGGGGTCGTTGTGAGACGCCTTGGCGGCCATCGCCGTGTCGACCATGCGCACCCAGATCCAGGCGAAAGCGGTGAGCGCGAAAAGCCTCAGGTAGTCGACGGCCGCGGCGCCACGCGCGTTTGGATCGTTCGCCGACTCCTCCGTCATCCACAGCGTAACGGCCGTAAGACGTGCAACCGCCTCTTTCAGCGGCGCAATGAATTCACCCATGTCATTGCGGCTTTCGAGACCCTTGATGGTCGCTTCGACTTCCGAGAGCCAGCCTTTGAAGAGACGGCCCTGCTCGATGCCCAACTTGCGACCCACCAGATCAAGCGCCTGGATGGCGTTGGTGCCTTCGTAGATCTGCGAGATACGCACGTCGCGCACAAGCTGTTCCATGCCGTGCTCACGGATATAGCCGTGGCCACCGAAGACCTGCATGCAGGTGTTGGTGATTTCAGAGCCGAAATCCGTGCCGGCCGCTTTGACGATAGGCGTCATCAGCCCGACCATATCCTCGGCGTGTTGGCGTGTGGCCGCGTCGGCATGTTTATGGGCGATGTCGACGTTGAGGTGTGTCCAGACGGCGAGCGCGCGTTCGGCTTCAACGATGGCACGGCTGAACATGAGCCGGTTGCGAATATCCGGATGCACGATAATGGGGTCCGCCGGTTTATCGGGCTTCGCGACACCGTCGGCAGACCTGCCCTGTAGGCGGTCGCGGGCGTAGGCGGCAGCGCTTTGATAGGCGGTCTCGGCCTGGCTGATGCCCTGGCTGCCGACGAACAAGCGCTCCTTGTTCATCATCACGAACATGCCAGCGAGGCCCTTGTGCGCCTGACCGACGAGCCAACCCTTCGCGCCGTCGAAATTCATGACGCATGTAACGGACGCCTTGAGCCCCATCTTGTGTTCGATGGACCCCGCAACGGCCGCGTTGCGTGCGCCTGGCGAGCCGTCTTCCTTGGGCAGAAACTTGGGCACTAGGAACATCGAGATGCCGCGGCTTCCTTCCGGCGCATCCGGAAGACGCGCGAGCACGAGATGCACATGGTTCTCGGCCATGTCGTGCTCGCCGGCCGAAATGAAAATCTTCGTGCCGGTGATGCTGTAGCTGCCGTCGCCGTTTGGAACAGCCTTGGTGCGCAAAAGACCGAGATCGGAGCCCGCGTGGGCCTCGGTGAGACACATGGTGCCCTGCCAGGTACCGCCGACGAGCTTCGGCAGATAGATTTTCTTCTGTTCTGGCGTCCCTAGCGCGGCGAGCGCAAGGATCGTTCCTTGCGTGAGGCCTGGGTAAAGACCAATCGACATATTCGCCGAACCGATCATCTCGCTGACGAGGTAATCCAACGTCTCGGGCAATCCTTGGCCGCCGTATTCCGGGCTTGCGGTGAGGCCACACCAACCGCCCTCGGCATATTGCTTGTAAGCTTCCTTGAAGCCCGGTGGCGTCGTGACGACCCCGTCCTTGAAGGTGCAGCCGACTTCGTCGCCGACGCGATTGATTGGGAACAGCACGCCTTCACAGAGCTTGGCGCACTCATCGAGAACCGCGTCCATCAGATCGGCGGACGCGTCGGCGAACCCGGGCAGCGCCGTCAGCGTATCGGCGGCTTCGAGGACCTCGTGAAGCACAAAGCGCATGTCGCGGAGCGGAGCGGCGTAAGTCGTCATTGAACCCTCGAATGGACCCCCGAGTGGAATGGGGGACTTAGCGGCCAAGAATGCCGCGAATTCGCGCGGACGTTGTCGATGTCCGTGCCGGAATTCGCACATGATACAAAAATACCCCAAATACGCGGGGTTTTTAATACGATAATTCGGGGTCGATCCGATGCGGAATGCGTTGTGGAGGTATGAATCACATGGCGCCCATCGCGAAACCACGCTCGTTCAACGTCTATAGGCGCGCCTCGGCGTCCGCGAAAAAGATATCATGTGTCAGCCCTATCCGTTGGAAGACCTCGCAACGCCGGCCGATATCGCGACGGCCTATGGATCGACCACCGAGCACCTGCGTCAGATCGAGGTTACGGCCATCGGCAAGCTGCGGCGCTATATCGCCCACGCGTGCGCCACGAGGTTTGCGGCGGCGCCTAGAGTTCTATGAAACGGCCAAGTGTGCGACACTCGCGCCCATGAACTTTATCGAGCGCCCCTCACCCAACTTCAACGCCCGCGCCACGGACGTGCGTCATGCCGTGGTGCACTACACCGGTATGCAGTCGCGCGACGAGGCCTTGCAGCGCCTGTGCGATCCAGAGGCAAAGGTAAGCGCGCACTATCTCATCGATCAGGAAGGCGCGGCCTTCCGCCTCATTGCGGAAGAGCAGCGGGCGTGGCATGCGGGCGTGTCCTATTGGCGCGGCGTGCGCGACATCAACAGCACGTCGATCGGCATTGAACTTTGCAATCCTGGACACGACGGGGGTTATCGCCCTTTTCCGAGCGCGCAGATGACAACGCTCAAAGAACTTCTGAGCGGAATCTTCGCACGTCACGGCCTTTCATCGGACGCGCTCCTCGCCCACAGCGACATCGCGCCGAGCCGGAAGCTCGATCCGGGTGAGCTGTTTCCGTGGCGCGACTTCGCGAAGAGCGGTTTTGGCCTTTGGCCCGCCGATGCCGTGCCGGTCGCGGGTCACGCGGATCTGACGGGCGCCCTGCGGCGCCTTTCAGAGATCGGCTATGCCGTTCCGACGACCCCGGAAGAAGGCAGCGATATCCTGAACGCGAACTGCGCGGCAACCGATGTCATCAAGGCTTTCCAACGGCGCTATCTTCCGGACCAGATCGACGGGCGCCTCGACAATCTGACCGCCGCCCGAATTTCCGCGGTCGCGGTGGCCTATGCACTCCATAGACCAACGGCTTAGCGGCCCGCCTTGACCCGCGCCGCCGCAAGGACCATTTTCACCCGGCGCCAGATGGCCGGACGGCCGCTCCGCAAGGAGAGGAAAGTCCGGGCTCCACGGAAGCAAGGTGCCGGGTAACGCCCGGCGGGGGCGACCCCAGGGAAAGTGCCACAGAAAACAAACCGCCAGGCCCACCTTTAAAGGGTGACCTGGTAAGGGTGAAAAGGTGCGGTAAGAGCGCACCGCGCGGGCGGTAACGTCGGCGGCACGGCAAACCCCACCTGGAGCAAGACCAAATAGGGACGGCCATCCAGGGAGTTCGCTCTGCTGGAAGATGCGTTTCCGCATCGTCGTTCGGGTCGGTCGCGTGAGGTGCGCAGCAATGCGCATCCCAGAGGAATGGCCGTCGCTCGGCGGCGCCCTTCACAGGGCGTGGGCGAGGACAGAACCCGGCTTACAGGCCATCTGGCGCTTTATTTTCTCAGGACCCTGTTTCTTCAGGGCTGCGATCATCGCAGCAAAGTCCACGCGCGGACAGCATCAGCCCAGGGCGCGCGGGAGAGGGAGCGATCGCTTCGATCTTGGCGCAATACGAAACGTATCGCGTCGCTTCAGACACCACGTCCCTGAACCCAACCCTCCATCAATTTTCAGGTAATTTTATTACCCGCATTACCGGGCCATTGCTCGTTACGAAAAAGAACATATAAAGAACATCCCCTGATTTCCCAAGGACTTACAAGCCTATCCCATTGACACCCATAAAATCCCATGAGATACCATTAAGGTCCATGTACAGGGCTTGCCGGGACCCAGCATTTTCAAGGGGTTGGAAGGCAGCTCTGCGCCGGACTCAGGGGAACGAGCAGGACGGGCAGCTCGAAGCAAATGACGGCGTTCTTTGGAACGTTCACCAACAAGATCGACAGTAAGGGACGGCTTTCCGTCCCTGCGCCGTTTCGCGCCGTGATTCAGGCGCGCGGCCGCACGTCCGTGGCCATTCATCCGTCCCTGTTCGAAGCCTGCCTCGAAGGCGCCGGTTATGATCGGTTTGAAAAGCTTCTCGGGGACGTCACCGACGGCTTCGTGCCGACGGCGCGCGACGAAGCCGCCGAATTGATCATGGAAGATCTGCGCGATCTGCCGTTCGACGGCGAAGGCCGCATCGTCCTTCCGGGTGAATTCATCGCGAAAGCGGCGCTGAAGGATCAGGCGTCTTTCGTCGGTCGAGGCTGGAAGTTCCAGATCTGGGAACCGTCCGCACTGGCCGCCCTGCGTCAGGAAAAACTGCGCCGCGTCGCCGCCACCCTCAAAAGCGGTGCGCCATGAACGCGTCCGCCGCATGCGACAAGGCGCCCGAGCATATCCCCGTGCTTCTGGGCGAAGTCGTCGAGGCCCTGCGCCCCAAAGACGGCGGCACCTATGTCGACGGCACGTTCGGCGCCGGCGGCTACACGGTCGCCCTCCTGGAAGCGGCCCAGTGCAGCGTGTGGGCGATCGACCGCGATCCGGAAGCCCAGGCGCGCAGCGAAGTCCTGAAAGAGAAATATCCGACACGCCTGCATTTCGTATCCGGCCGTTTTGGCGACATGGCTGATCTCCTGGCCGAACGCGGTGTTTCTCAGGTTGACGGCGTCGCGCTCGATGTCGGCGTTAGCTCTATGCAGATCGATGATCGCGAGCGCGGCTTTTCATTCCTGCGTGACGGCCCCTTGGACATGCGCATGGAAAAGAGCGGCCGCAGCGCCGCCGATATCGTGAACTCCTGGTCCGAGCGTGAGCTATCGGACATCATTTTCACATACGGCGAAGAGCGTCATGCGCGGCGCGTGGCCCGCGCTATCGTCGCCGCGCGCGTCGAGCGGCCCTTCTCGCGCACGCTTCACCTGGCGGACGTCATCCGCGCCGAAGTCCGCCGCGGCAACGACGGTATCGACCCGGCCACCCGCACCTTCCAAGCTCTGCGTATCGTCGTGAACGACGAGCTGGGCGAGCTGGAACGAGGTCTGCGCGCCGCGGAATGCCTTTTGCGCCCGGGCGGTCTGCTGGCCGTGGTTTCGTTCCACTCGCTGGAAGACCGCGTCGTCAAAACATTCCTCAAGTCCCGCTCCGGCATGGCGAGCCGCCCGTCGCGCCATATGCCCGCGAGCCTCGGCGCCGTTCCGGCGACCGCCACCTTCACGGCGATCTCTCGCCGTCCCATCACGCCCACCGAGCGCGAAGCCGCAGCGAACCCGCGCGCCCGCTCGGCCCGATTGCGCGTCGCCGAACGGACGAGCGCACCGTTTCTCACCTCTGTCGCGGGGGGACTCTCATGAGAGCCGTCACTCTTATGTGGATTCCTCTCGCGATTGGGGTGGGGGTTTCTATGTTCCTGCTGAAGTATAAAGTGCAGGCGCTCGAGGATGAGTTGGTCGCCAAACAGGCGCAGGTCGTTCGCGACCGCGCCGCGATCCGCGTTCTCGAGGCGGAATGGACTTATCTGAACGACCCTGAACGTTTGCGCGAACTGTCCGCGCAGTATCTCGGCTTCGGTCCGCCAGCGATCACGAACATTGCCGACATCGGCATGTTGCCGATGAAAGGCGTTTCCGATGCGGCGTCCGAAAGTACGCCAGCCAAGCACAATCCGCTCGACGACATCAAACCGCAATTCCAGACCGAATTGCGCACGCCGCCTGCCGCGCCTCCGGCCAGAAGCCCGAGCGTTGTATCGGTCACCGTGGCCCGCCTGCAGCGCCTGTTGTTCCCGACGGCCGCCGGCGCGACGTCATCCTCCGCGGAGCGCCCATGATCACGCGCGCGAAGAAACATCGTCCGTTCCTTTATCCCGGCGAAGAAGTGCGTCCCGCCGGCCAGGGTAAGCTGCGCTTGCAGGGCATGACCGTGCACGCCATCGAAACCGGACGTATGCGCCTTGTCGTGACGGCGGGCCTCTTCGCGCTCGCCTTCTCGGCGATTGGCCTGCGCGTTGTCGATCTCATGCTGCTGTCCGGCGGCGCCGCCGAGCGCACCGCGCACACGGCTTCGTCGTCAGCGCCGCCGCTCGCCAGCCGCGCCGACATCGTCGACCGCAACGGCGTGATCGTCGCAACCAACCTGCCGACGGTGAATCTGTACGCGGATGCTCACAAGATCGCCGACGCCCGCGACGCCACCGACCGCCTG
>Ga0102832_1001156_pt1 | contig 17687 bp, 19 predicted proteins | sample EBPBio282013_DNA_FD_88942 | JGI IMG/M metagenome (GOLD analysis project Ga0102832, IMG submission 88942) | Wastewater treatment Type I Accumulibacter community from EBPR Bioreactor in Madison, WI, USA - Reactor 2_5/28/2013_ DNA (Illumina Assembly) | ecosystem: Engineered > Bioreactor > EBPR >...
GCACGCGCAGCGCTCGCTGGTCGAAGTGGTGCATACCCTGCGGCAGGTGGTGTGTGTGAAGGGCTGAACCATCGGTCGGTCGGCGGCGAGGCACCGGCAGTGACGATGGACCCCTGCGCCCGCTGCGCGCGGTGCGCAGTCTCGACTATCGTCGGCAAGGGCGCTGAGCTTTTCTCCTCGATCGCTTATGGTCGAGATGACGGTTTGCGCTTCAAGGGCGCTACCCAGTAAGCAGTAACCAGTAACCAGTAACCAGTAACCAGTAACCAGTAACCAGGAAGCCATCGAACAACATGGAAACGATCACCCTCGACGGCGCGCAAGGCGAAGGCGGCGGGCAGATTCTGCGCAGCGCGCTGACGCTGTCGATGATCAGCGGCCGGGCCTTCCGCCTCGAACGCATTCGTGCCGGGCGGGCCAGACCCGGCCTGCTGCGTCAGCACCTCACCGCCGTGCAGGCGGCGGCGACGATTTCGGGCGCACACGTCGAAGGCGCTTCGCCCGCTTCGCAGTCGCTGTTCTTCGCACCGGGCGCGCTGCGCGGCGGCGACTACCATTTTGCCATCGGCAGCGCCGGCAGTTGCACGCTCGTTCTGCAGACCGTCCTGCCGGCGCTATGGTATGCCGACCGCCCGGCAACGGTAACGGTCAGCGGCGGTACGCACAACCCGGCCGCACCGCCGGCCGACTTCCTGATCCGCGCCTGGCTACCGCTGCTGCGGCGGATGGGCGTGCAGACCAAGATCGAGCTGCTGCGCCACGGCTTCTATCCTGCCGGCGGCGGTCAGGTGCGCGCCGAGGTTGCGCCCGGCAAGCCGCTTGGCCTGACGCTGCTCGAGCGTGGCGCCTGGCAAGGCACGCGCGCGACCGCCATCGTCGCCGGTGTGCCGCACGACGTCGCCCGCCGCGAACTGACGCAACTCGCGCGGCGCATTCCGCAACTTCAGGGCGAATGCCGCGTCCTGCCGCATCAAGAAGGTCCGGGCAACGCCCTGCTCGTCGACCTCGAGCATGCCGCCGTGCACGAAGTCTTTACCGGCTTTGGCGCGCGCGGCGTCAGCGCCGAACATGTTGCCGACCGGGTCGCCAAAGCTGTCCGCGGCTATCTTGACAGCCCGGGCGGGGTTGGCGAGCACCTCGCGGATCAGTTGGTGTTGCCGCTGGCGCTGGCCGGCAGCGGCAGCTTCAGCACCGGCAAACCGTCGAGCCACCTGCTGACCAATCTGGCGGTGATCGGCGCCTTCCTGCCGGTAGCCATGCACGTCAGCGAGAGCGGCGGCTGCTGGCGTGTCGACATCGGCGGCGCGGCGCCTGGCGGCCTGGCCGCTGCCGCAGACAAGGGCGCAGGTCCGCGTCGCGACGAGTGAGTTGCGCGGGCAAGTGAGCGTGCCGGCGGCGGCTCGGCCGCCGGTGCAGGGCAAGGGCTGCCGCCGGTTCTTCAGCGCAGCGGGCCGCTCGTTCAAGCTGCGGGACTTGAACGACGCGAGCCGCGATCCGGCAAACGGCAAAGGGTAGAATGAGCGCTCACCTTGCCAGGAGCAGCCCATGAGCGTTTCCCTTGTTCTGACCGTTATTGGCGATGATCGCCCAGGTCTCGTCGAACAGCTTGCCACTGCCGTCAGTCTGCATCACGGCAACTGGCTGGAGTCGTCGATGTCGAATCTGTCCGGCAAGTTTGCGGGTATCGTCTGCGTCAGCGTTCCCGAGGAACAACTCGTTGCCCTTACCGACGCGCTCGCCGCCTTGCCCGGTCTTCGCGTCACTTCCGAGGTCTCCCACTCGCCTGTGGCGCAGGCTGGCAATCGGCGGCTGAAGCTTTCGCTGGTTGGTCACGACCGCATCGGCATCGTGCGCGAGGTCTCGCAAGTCCTTGCCCGGCACGCACTCAATGTCGAGGATCTGAGCACCTACACGGCCAGCGCACCGATGTCCGCCGGAATGCTGTTCCATGCGAGCGTCGAGCTGACCGCCTCGTCGACGTTTGACGTGAGGGCGCTCACCAGCGAGCTGGAGGACCTTTCGAACGACCTGATGGTAGACATCACTCTTGACGAGGCGATTCGTATTTGAGGTCCTGTGGATCGGTCGGCGATGTCACCTCGCCCATGCGGCGAAGTGGTGCGTCTCTGTACAGCGGGCGCTGCGAGGTGTCGGTATCCTTTACACCAGGTGGCGGGGAAGGATTGAAAAGTACATTAAAGCAGCAATATAAGAGTATGGTGCGAAATTTGCTTGCTGATTTTTCTTATACTGCGACGGAATTGCTTATGCCCTGTTGACGCGCTGTTTCGCAAGGAGATCTCATGAAGAAGCATGGCCACAATCGCTTCGGTTGGTTGTTCAACGGCGACCCCACGGCGTCGACCCAGCCTTTTTCCCGGGATGGTGGTGCTGAGACGATCGTCTCGCGCGACGAGTACCTGTCTGCGGGGCGCGACGACGGCACCAATGCGCGGAGCGCGACGAGCCCGAGTCTGGCGTCGTTGCTTGATACGAGCGCGCCAGACAGTCTGGCGGAGTCCAGCGTCTTTGGCGCAAGCGCTTTTTCCGCTGCACTTTCCCCGGCACTAGCCGCTGTTCCGATCAACCGCAACCCGGTTGCCAATAGCGACAGTTATAGCACCCGCCCCAACCAGCCGCTGACCGTCGTCGCACCGGGTCTGCTGGGCAACGACAAGGATCCCGACGGCGATTCCCTGAGTGTGTCGGTCCTCAACGTCACCGGTCTGTCGGGCAAGGGCGTGATCAGCTCAGGCGCGGACGGTAGCTTCACCTTCACGCCCAACGCGGGCTTCGCCGGCGACGCGACGTTCACCTACACCATCAGCGATGGATTTGGCGGCTCGGACACGGCCAGTGCCGTGATTCACGTCACCAATGCCGCGCCGGACGCGATTGCCGACGAGTTTTTCGTCCATGCCGGCCGCGTACTGTCGGTGGCTGCGCCGGGTCTGCTGGCCAACGACAGGGACTCCGACGGCGATTCCCTCAGCGTGTCGGTCCTCAATGTCACCGGTCTGTCGGGCAAGGGCGTGATCAACCCACGCGCTGACGGCGGCTTCACCTTCACGCCCAACGCCGGCTTCATCGGCGACGCGACGTTTACCTACTCCATCAGCGATGGATTCGGCGGCTCGGACACGGCCAATGCCGTGATTCACGTCACCAATGCCGCGCCAGTGGCGAGCGACGACCATTTCAGCACGCGCGGCAATCGTGCGCTCACCCTGAGCGCCCCCGGCCTGCTGGTCAACGACCGTGACGCCGACGGCGACGCCTTGCGGGTGAGCGCCACCAACACGGCAGGGCTGCAAGGCTCGCTCAGCAGCGCGCCGGATGGCGGCTTCACTTTCACGCCGCGGTTGGGCTTCGTCGGCACGACCAAATTCTCCTACACGGTCAGCGACGGCAACGGCGGTACCGCCACCGCCGTGGCCAGCATCGACGTGGTCAACCAAGCACCGGACGCGAACGCCGACGAGTACTTCGTTCATGCCGGCGGCGTACTGACGGTGGCCGCGCCGGGCCTGCTGGCCAACGACAAGGATTCCGACGGCGATTCCCTCAGCGTGTCGTCCCTCAACGTCACCGGCCTGTCGGGCAAGGGCGTGATCATCCCACGCGCGGACGGCAGCTTCACCTTCACGCCCAGCGCGGGCTTCGCCGGCGACGCGACCTTCACCTACTACATCAGCGATGGATTCGGCGGTTCGAGCACGGCCAATGCCGTGATTCACGTCACCAATGCCGCGCCAGTGGCGAGCGACGACCATTTCAGCACGCGCGGCAATCGTGCGCTCACCCTGAGCGCCCCCGGCCTGCTGGTCAACGACCGTGACGCCGACGGCGACGCCTTGCGGGTGAGCGCCACCAACACGGCAGGGCTGCAAGGCTCGCTCAGCAGCGCGCCGGATGGCGGCTTCACTTTCACGCCGCGGTTGGGCTTCGTCGGCACGACCAAATTCTCCTACACGGTCAGCGACGGCAACGGCGGTACCGCCACCGCCGTGGCCAGCATCGACGTGGTCAACCAAGCACCGGACGCGAACGCCGACGAGTACTTCGTTCACGCCGGCGGCGTACTGACGGTGGCCGCGCCGGGCCTGCTGGCCAACGACACGGACGCCGACGGCGATTCCCTCAGCGTGTCGTCCCTCAACGTCACCGGCCTGTCGGGCAAGGGCGTGGTCAGCCCACGTGCGGACGGCAGCTTCACCTTCACGCCCAACACGGGCTTCGTCGGCGACGCGACGTTCACCTACACGATCAACGATGGATTCGGTGGCAATGCGACCGCCACGGCGCTCGTCCATGTCGGCAATGCCGCTCCGGTGGCGGTAGAGGATTCCTATTCGGTGCACGTCGGCCGGACCTTGGCGGTCGCTGCGCCTGGCCTTCTCGCCAACGACAGCGACGCCAACGGGGATCCGCTGCAGGTGACCTCGCTCAACGTCACCGGCCTCCAGGGCACCTTGTCGCCGTTTGCCGACGGCCACTTCAGCTTCACTCCGACGGCAGGCTTTACCGGCACGACCAGCTTCAACTACACGATCAGCGATGGTTTCGGCGGCACGTCGACGGCAACAGTCAAGATAGACGTTTTCAACAACAAGCCGGTCGTCAACAACGACACCTACAACATCCGCCCGAACCAGGTGTTGAGCGTCGCCGCCCCCGGCCTGCTGGCCAACGACAGCGACCCCGACGGCGACACGCTGAGTGTGGTGGCCCTGGACGTCAGCGGCCTGCGCGGCAGCATTACCCCGTTCACCGACGGCCACTTCAGCTTCACCCCGACGACGGATTTTGCCGGTACCACCAGCTTCAGGTACACGGTCAGCGACGGCGCCGGCGGTACGGCGACCGGCACGGCCACCATCAACCTGGTCAACAGTTCGCCAGTCGCGGTCAACGACCGCTATGCTGTCTATGCTGGCCGGACACTCGAGGTTGCCGCGCCCGGGTTGCTGGGCAACGACAGCGACGCAGATGGCGATGCCCTTACCGCCAAGCTGGCCGACGTTACGGGTCTGCAGGGCTCAATCTCGCTCCTTGCCGATGGCCACTTCATCTTCACCCCGAAGGCCGGTTTCACGGGGCGGACGAGCTTCAGCTACACGACGAGCGACGGCTTCGGCGGCACGGCGACCGCAACCGCCGCGATCGATGTCGTGCCGATTCCCACCAAGACGGTGAGCATAGGTAATGCTCCCGATCGCCAGTCCGGCCTTGGCGGCCAGTGGGCAGCCGCGTGGACCAACGCGGACATCGTCACTTCTATCGTCCACAAAGCCGACTACACGAATGCGACGGAGACCTGGAGCGCGGTGCGCTTGAACGGAGTAAGCCCGCAGACCCTGGCGGGAGGCGACATTTACGCTGGCGACCTGGGGGTCAGCGGGCAGTCGGAGGCAAGCAGCCCGGTGCGGCAGGAAATCGACGGCAAGGAAGCCTTGCGATTCAACCTCGCCGAGAGCGCAACCGGACTGACGGTCTATCTGTCGCGTCTTTTCACTCAGGACGACGGCGGCGACTTTGTCGAAAGCGGGCGTCTGCGTTTGCTCGACGCCGATGGTCATGTTGTCAAGGAAACGAGCTTCCACGCCGGCGGCGCGGCGGGAACGCAGGCCATCACCCTGACATCGGACCTGGCTTTCAGCGCCATCGAGCTGAGTGCCGGCGTCTACGACGGCAGCACCTTCGTCCCGGGGGGCTATGCCCACGCGGACGGCAGCTTTGCCGCGACGGTGACGAGCGATGCCGTGGGAGTCAAGCACGGCAGTGACTTCCTGGTCGACAAGATTGACTTCCAGGTGCCGGTCCTGGGTGTGCCGCTGACCGACGTCTTTGCCCCGTAGCAGCGGCCGAGCTACGGGATTTTTGGCCGAGTATCCCGGATGAAATGAAATGGAATTCGGGGCAAGGTTCGAGGTGCCTGGGGATCCCGGATTCCGCTGGCGCTGCATCCGGGCTACGGGATTGGCGGCCGAGTAGCCCGGATGAAATGAAATGAAATCCGGGGGCCAGCTCAACAGCAATCCTCTCGTCGGCACAAGACTGATTTCGCGCCGACGGGAGCCAACACAACGGGAATCATATGAAACTCTCCACCACCTTACGAAAGTTCCACGCTGCCGTGCTGATCGGCTGTTTTTTCATGGCCGCCAACGCGTCGGCCACGCTCCTCGTCGAGCAATTGCCTGCCGTGACGGCTGTCGGCCAGCAAGCCGACAAAAGTACGGGGCCCTATGCCGAAAGCGTGGCCGTGCCGGCGCCGGCGTCGATCAACAGAATCTCCTGGTGGGGCTACTACCTCGCCGGCAGCGTCCTCGACGACAGCTTCGTCATCGCGCTCGGCGGCAAGACGCAAAGCGGTAGTGTGAAGAGCGTTGCCGATGGCTCCGTAGATGGCCTTGATCTCTACCGTTACGAACTGACGCTTGCCACCCCGTTCGCCGTTACCGGGGTGACGCCGCTCGAACTGGCGCTGGTCAACGATAGCTTCGACGTCGAATGGTATTGGCAAGGCGCGGCCACCCTTGATGGCCGACGTGCCCTCGCCATGCTGCAGGTGCCGGAGCCCGGAATGCCTGGAGTCTTCGGGATCGGTCTCCTCGTGCTTGCTCTATCCTCCAGGCGCCGGCTGACCCGTAGCTGACCGCCCGGCGACTGGCGTGGGCCTGACGACAGGCCCGACCGACTGCACGATCTTCGTTGTGGCAGGCCTGGGCAGGCCGACCCGCGAGCTGCGGCTATCGCGGCGCCTTGACCGTCCTCAGAAGGGCTACCGCCGCCATGCGCGGTGCCTCGTAGTCGAAGCACCCCAGGAGCTTTCCGAGAAATCCCGCACCCCACGCCGCGGCGCAAACGCACGAATACGTCAAACGGCGCATCCTCGGCGTGCGGCAGATGCGTCCTTCGCCCTTCGCCCGCTCCAAGCGCTTGGCACAGCCCTTGATGCATCCCGTTACCAGGCATAGATTTTGGGATCTACCCCGGCAGCCGGAGGCAGCCATGAGCCAAGTCGCCAAACTCTTCAGCAACGGTCGCAGCCAGGCTGTGCGGCTGCCCGCTGCCTATCGCTTCGATACCAAGGAAGTCTTCATCCGCCAGGATCCGGAAACCGGCGACGTCATCCTGTCACGTAAGCCGGTGGATTGGGATGGCTTTTTTGCCGCGCTCAGAGGTGCCGATGTGCCGTTGGATTTTCTCGACAAGAACGAACGGAGCCAACCGGAACAAGATCGGGACCCTTTCAGCGGGTGGGGTGAATGAAGCGCTTCATGCTCGACACCAACGCAGCAAGCGAACTGATGAAGGAGAATCCAGCCCTCGTTCGGCGAGTCGTGGCCGCACCAATGGCATCGCTTTGCATCTCGGCCATCAGCGAGGGCGGGTTGCTCTTTGCCCAGGCAAAGCGGCCGAAGGCAAGGCGGCTCCATCGCGCCGTGCGTGAGTTCTTGCGGCGCGTTGATGTGCTGCCTTGGGACAGTGCTGTGGCGGAGCACTACGGCGTGGTGCGAGCCGACCTGGCGCGCTACGGAAAGACGCATGCCCCGCTCGATCTGCTGATTGCCACGCATGCGCTCAGCGTCGGCGCTGTGCTGGTGACGGTTCTCTCAGGTTGCCGGTCTGCTGGTCGAGGATTGGACGGATTGAACCCTGCCTCCGTCCTGAGTCCTGAGTCCGGCGCCCGGAGAGATCCCCGGCCACCCGGGGACAGCCCTTAAAAAATACCAGCTTGCGCAGATCAACGTCGCCCTCGCGAGGGACGAAATGGAATCCGAACACATGGCAGGCTTCGTCGCCAGCCTCGGCGAAATCAATATCATTGCCGACCGGACAGCGGGCTTCGTCTGGCGCCTGCAGACCGATGCCGGCGATTCGACGGCGATCCGCGTCTTCTAAGATCAGTTGCTGCTGGTCAGCCTTAGCGTCTGGGACGACCTGCAGTCGCTGCAGCACTTCGTCTATAAGACCTCGCATGTCGAACTGCTGCGCGCGACCGCGACGCCTGGATGGCCAAGCTGAGGAGCGCTCACCAGGTGCTGTGGTGGGTGCCGCGCGGCCATACGCCGTCGGTCGAGGAGGCGAAGGACAAGGTGGAGCACATCGTCCGGCTGGATCCGACGCCGGAAGCCCTTAGGTAATCTCAGCAACTATTCATACGGTTGTGTAAGATACTTCTAGTTGACTGTGAGATTAGAGGTATTGCTGATGGGGGTCACCACGGTAGCTGAAAGGCAGGTTTCTCTTGAAGCCGTCCACCTCGACGATATCCGACTTGCGGCGAGCAAGATGACGGGGCCGAGGCGCAGGGCGTTTCAGGCGGCGATGGCGTTGAAGTATTGTAGCGGCAGTGCTCGGCGTGCCGAGGACGTTTTCGGCTGGAGTCGGCAGGCCGTGCAACTCGGTCGGCATGAGAAGCGTACCGGTATCGTTTGCCTGGGGCTCCACACGCTCTGTTGCGGTGCGAGGTTGTCAGAGAAGAAACACCCGGAGGTGGCGCAGGCCCTGTGGGCACTGGCGGAAAGTCATGCCCAACAAGATCCGACGTCTCGCACGACCTTGTCGTTCACCCGCCTGAGAGCCGAGGCCGCCATCGAGCAGCTACGGGCGCAGGGATTTGCGGACGATGTGCTGCCCTCCCGAAGCGGCGTGTCGGAAGTGTTGAACCGCAACGGGTACCGGTTGCGTCCGGTGCTCAAGGCCAAACCCCAAGAAAACTCCCTGAAACCGACGCCATCCTCGCCAATATCCGGGGACGTGACCGCGATTGCCAAGACGAAGCCGTCATGCGCTTGAGCATGGACGGCAAGGCGACGGTGAATAGTGGCGAGTACTCGCGCGGTGGCAAGACGCGGGGTGACAACCGGGCGACTGACCACGACATGGGATGCGAGGAAAAGCACACCCCGTTTGGTGTCGTCAATGAAGACAGTGATCCCTCCCTCTGTGCTTCGGAAGCTCGGCGAAGACCAGCGATTTCATCATCGACAATCTCTACGCGTGGTGGGAGTGTCAAGCCCCCGAGGAGTGAACTCGCGTCACACACATAAGGCACTGGAACGGCGCCAAGCCGACCGACACACGAACGATGCTGGAGTGGGCCAAGAGCATGGCCTGGAAAGGGGCTCATCCCGTCGTCGAGCTGAGCCGCACGGTCTACGAGAAAGGAGATACTGTGGCCAAGCTGGCCAAGCCAACATCGCAGACTCCCGCCGCGCTCTGGCGCAGCGTAAAGAGCCCGCGCCGGGCGGGCTTCTACGGTGTGCTTGACCTCAACGCCGCTTGCGCCACGTTGCGAGGCCTGCCAAGCCTAGACCGAGCAGAGCGAGGCTCCCGGGTTCCGGGACCGTCCCCGTCTCAGTGATGGTCATGATGGCGGCAGTGTCGGTGCAGCCGCGGAATCCTGCGCAATACGTCCCCGGGCCGACAAACGCATCCGTAGTCACCCAAAAGTAACCAAAAGATCCCGATGCAATGTTGAAGTCAATTTCGGGGCCGCCCAGAGGAGAGCGGATAGCGACTGACAGAACGGTCTCGCCGCTGGGCAGAGTGATCGAGTCGAAGTCCGTCAGTTGGAAGGTCGTATCGCTCGAGATCAGGGTTGGGACCGTCAGAACGAAGTCCGGCAGGCCGTCGCCGAAGATGCTGTTCAGCGTGTATTGGAAGGCTGCGTGTGCTGCGCTGCCCGTGGCAAGAGCCGCGACGCTGGCGATCGCGGCAACTAGGTTTTTCGTACGCATAATTTTCATGGAGAAAGGGTCCTTGGCTGGAGGTTCTGTGGACGGCCCCGCTGGTCGTCTCGAATTGCGGTCTGCGGACGTCGGAGCGCGCCGCCGATACATTTGAGGTTCTCTTCCCGGGTCACAGCGAATGAAAAGCACAGAACATGCCATGTTGAGACGGTTCGCAAGAAAACAACCACTTGGAGACTCCAGAGCGATTCTGACGGGGGGCGGGCGGTGATCTGTAAAATTTTTCGACGAACGACGGCTGCGTGTGGTGCACCTCGCGCACTGCAAATTCGTCTCGTTCTACCTTGTTTGTTTGCATTTCAATCTGATGCCGAAGGCATCCCGGCATGCCGTCGAAAGGCCGACTGCATTGCCTGGCGCTGCCGCTGATGCCTCTCGGTAATGGATATGGCGAGGTCTTCGTCAGCCGTGATGTTGGTGGGCAACCGGTGGCGCATGATCTCTACGAGGTTGCGGCAGGAGAGCAAGTCAGCCGTATCGCGAAGGGCCATGCGCTCTTTGGCCAGAAACATGGTGGCGATCATGACCAGCACCATGTGATCGTGCCTGGCCTGCCAACGACGTAGCTGACATTCGTTGGGTCAGATAGTCGGCCATGGCCCCGGCCCTTCTCGCCGTCACGAAACAACAAGCGGCGTCCGGCTGATGCCGGCGGAGCGGCCGCCTGGTCAGTCCCTATCATAGGCTCTGCCGCGGTCCGAAGCCGACGTGGCGCCCGACCCTTTGACGAACGTCGCTCGGCCACGGTGGGTGCCGGATCTTGGAGATGGACCGCTTGATCCGAATGCACCTCAGCGAAGAAGCGCTTTCTATCGCCATCCCGTTTCCGAAGTAGCAAGGGCAAGTGCCCGTAGCCCCCATCAAAGCCAATGCACGAAAAGTGGAAGCCTTCCCGCCTCCGGCGTATCACCACCTCTAGGGGCGATCTCGCCCTTGGTACGGAACTCCTGTGCCTCCTCGGGTACCCCGACCACCTCGCAACGGACCTTAGGTAATTTCCGCAAAAACGCCATACCAAGAGTCATGGCAGTAGACCGGGCTTACGTCCAGCAAAACAAGTCGCCACGCCAGTGGTTCGGTATTGTGATTCCGGGAAATCGCCCAAGTATGGGCGGCTGGCGGCTTCCGGGTAGAGCACGGGTAGTAGGAGCTGCAGGGCGTCGAGCGGGAAGGCAAAGTGCACCGGGCGCGATGGGCTGACCTTGGGCGGTGAGGCGGTCGGCTTCGGCGAGCCGGCCGTAGAGCGCGGCATGGGCTTGCTGGACGAAGGCGACCGGGAGCGCCGGCGTGCCCGCGGCGACAGCGGTTTCGAGCTGACGTTCGGCTTCGATGTGCGCCAGGGCGACACGCTGCAGGCGCGCAACTTCAGGCTGGTCGGAGAAGTCTTGCCGCAGGGCGCGCCTGATGGTGTGCGGATGGGTGCTCTGGCCCTCGATGCGATTGCAGTAGCAGGAGTTCCATCTCCCGCACCAGTTCGCGCAGGCTGGCCATGAGCACGGCGCGTTCGCAGCGGGTGAGCGGCTTCTGACCAAAGGCGATGTGGCGGATCAGATCGCAGGGATCCGTCTCGCCCGGCGAGTTGCGGCTATCCCGGTGCCTTGACCCTTCTCAGAAGGGGTACCGCTGCCATGCTCGGTGCATCGCGCGCGTCCACCTCCAGCACGGCCAACGGAGCGGCGAAGCGATAGACGTGGCGGGAGAACATGCCGCGTGCGCTCAAGGCCGTGTTCCCCATGTACTGGAAGTGGACCACGGCAGCGACCACGCGCTGCTGGGCCTGTCCCGCTGTCGCGCTGCCAGGACGTGTGGCGGTCGCCGCTCCTGGTGGCCCGGGTGCAGCACGGTTATTTCCGCAGCAGCCCATCCGCTCCCTCTTCAGGTGTCGCCGCGTCTTCCGAATAGATGGCTGGCAGGCCAAAGGCCTGCTCGCGGGCCAACAGTCCGGCATGCAGGCGTTCGACCAGTATGGCAGCGGTGGACAGCGCCAGCCACAACAAGAGCCACTGCCGCCAGTCGCCGCCGAGGAGCCAGGCGGCCGGGGCGGCAGTCCACAGGCTCAGACAATAGAAGCAGCCCAGCAGCTTTCCGAAGAATCCCCCTCCCGCGCCACGGCGCAAATGCACGAATACGTCAAACGGACCATCCTCGGCGTGTAGCAGATGCGTCAGACGCCAGACGGCCAGCGTCGCGACGCAGAAGAAGAGCCAGGCTGCCTCACTTGTCTGCTGCATGCCGATCGCGCGACCTCATGAACCGCGCTGAATGACCAGGTTGTACTGCAGCGGCCCGTAGTAAACGGGGTAATTGCTGCTGTGGCCATCGGTGCGGCGAACGCTTGCGCTCAGGTTGAGCGTGAAGCTCGACAACGTTTCGTCGGGCCCGAGCCATGGAGAGCTGCCCGGCGGATTGAGCTGCACCGCGACATGGTCGTTCACGTCGGCATCCACATCGACGCCGAACAGCGTGCCGAACAGATCGCCGCAGGGCGGTGGGCCGGCCAGGTAGTCGAGGTGCAGGGGATGTGCCGATGCCAAGTCTTCCAGCGGGAAGTTGGGCGTATTGCACTTGGTGACGCTCAAGGTGTAGGCGCCGAGAAAACCTTGACGCTGGACGGCCTTGAACTTCAGATCAAGCCTTGCATTGACCAACTCGCTGCCCGTCAGCGTGAACAGAGGGCATGGATTCGTGGTGGCTGTGCCGATGGTCACCTCCTTGAAGTTCAATTCGGGGCCGGTATGGTCGACATAGAGCCGGATGCTGTCCTGATACAGCGGCGCCGAGGTCACCGGATCGCTCCACAGCTGGACTTGCTTGCCATCCGGGCCGTAGGCCTTGAGGCGGAACTGCACGCTGCCCGGCCCGCCCTGGTACGAATACACCCAGCTTGGGATGACGGCCTTGATGAACCAGTCCGGGCCGGACCAGTCCATGTTGCCCTGGATATTGTTGTAGGCCAGGACGTCCTGCTTGGGTTGCCCCTTGACCAGTTCGAGATTGTGGATGAAGGGGCCCGCCTTGGTGGCAACCCACTCGTTCACCAGGGTCTTCCAGTTATCCAGCATCAGGGCCTCCTGATAGATGCTCCAGTTGGTCCAACTGCCGTCGGGTCGTCGCGCGCGATACTCGAGGGTGAAATGCGGCACCTGGTCGTACTTGCCGATGCACGCACTCATGCGCAGCGCACCCCACCAGGCGGCACACTGGGTCTGCGGAATGTCGATCTTCGAGGTGTCGGTGCAGGTCACGCGGCCATCGCTGTCCAGAGTAACCGTTGAGGGTTTGCCGACCGGGATGAAGCCGATGTGCGAGATCGGCTTGCCGTGGCAACCGGTGGGCGTATGCCAGTAGCTGGACGGTATGCAGATGTTCAGGCGCTTGACCAGCGGCACGTTCCAGTAAGGCGCGGTCTCGTACGGCGTGCCCCCGGGCAGGGTAGCGCCGAGTACCTGGATGATCAGGTCCGGCATGGCTTCGAGAACCTCGTTCTCGCCGAGGGCGACGTCGGTATTGGTTTCGTCGATCAACTGGGCCAGGCTGCGGCTGAAGCGAAAGATGTAGTTGCCATTGCGGTCGGTGCTGGCCTGACCAAGCTCCTCGCGGTTGCCTTCGCCGGTGTACTGGCCACCTCCGAGTTCGGCGAGCGTACGGTCGTATTCCAGGAAGCGCAGCGCCGCATTGACGAGCGACTCGGTCTGGCAGTTGCGGATGCCGATGTCCAGCAATCGGCCGAGGGCAACCTTGTCCAGGGCGGCAATGGCGCTCACGGCCTGAGCCACTTCGACCGTGCGCACGGGAACCCGGGTCGTTCCGGCAGCGGCAGTAGATTCGCTGCCGCTATCGGCTGCCTGCTCGACCGGCACCGTCCTCATCACCTGCGCCCGCTTGACCGGCGTATAGGTCTTGCCCTGCACCGGGATCAGCACCGGCGTGTAGGCCTGCCCGCTCAGCAGCGCGGCCGGCAACTCGGGCGGTGGATCCGGCAGCGGGATGCGCTGCGGTGGGATGCTTTGCGGATACAGCAACTCGATCGCCTGACGGAGGACCGGGAAGCGACGCGCCTTGGCGAGGGCGAGGGCGCTCTCGAGGTAGATGTAGCCGGGATAACAGGGGTTGTAGGCGCAACCGCTGTAGTTGCTCACGTGCCCATAGATCAGGAAATCGGTTTCGGTAACCGGGGTGGAGAAGGTCAACACCAAGTCGTTGAAGTCTGCGTCGCCGCCCCACACGTCATTGGACTGGAGATCAAACTGGTACTGCCCGGCCGACTTTACCGGGAAGGTGATCTGGTACTCCGAATCAGCCCAGGATGACCCTCCGGGGTCACTCTGGATGCGCACCGACCAGATGCTGCCGGTCACATAGACCGGCGCATGCGGCGCCACGTAGGTGCCATTGCCGTGTGTCGCGCCGCTGATGATGAAACGCTGCGCAAAAGCCGCATGTTTCTCCTTGACTGCAACTGTCCAGTTGCCGTGCATGATGAGAGGCATTTGTCACGCTCCTTTCCGGCCTTGCCGATGCAGGCCGATTGGTCAATGGGAGGGACACCCGGCGAACCGCCGGCCAAGGGCATCTCCCGTGGATTCCACACGTTGCACTCGCCATCACCCGACAACTCCCTGTGCCGAGGGTTATCGCCGGCAGCCCGCCGATGCGAATGTCCAACGCCAAGCCGGGCGCGGTGGTCGCCGCGCCTGCTTCGGTCGAAGAGCAAGAAAGGGAATTAATTAAATGCAGTGTAGACGATGGCACGCGGGAAGCAAGGTCTTTTGCGTGGCCGCGGTGACGGGCGGACGCCGCAAGCGCTGGTGGCAGCGGCCAGATCCTTCAGGGGGTTTTTGGCGTGCCCCGACGTCGGTTTTTCCAGAAGTTGACCGACAGGTAGATCATGAAGCCGACAAAGGTCAGGAAGCCGGCGAACTGGAAGTACAGCGAGTAGTTGGTACGGTAGCGGCCGGTCAGCGGATCGTAGATCGAGCAGATGATCCTGACACGTTCCATGATCTCGGTGAGCGTGCCCACTTCGCGTGGGATGGCCGAGCCGGCGATCAGCACCTTGAGCGGCTCGGCGAGATCCTCGGCAGTGAACTTCTCGCCATAGACCTGGCGCACGATCGTGCCTTCGGCGTCGACCATCGTCATCTGGTTGAGATGGTCGAACCCGGCTGGCGTGGCGACGAAACTGAAGCCGAACTCGCGCGTGAGTTCACCGACGATCGCCGGGGCAGGGCTCAGGAACTCCCAGTTGGGCAGGTGGATGCCGTATTGCCTGGCGAAGTCCTTGAGGGCCGCTGGCGAGTCGAAAGGCTGGTTGAAGCCGATGCTGATGACGTTGAAACGGTCGGCACCCATCACGTCGACGGTATTCTGGACGGCCTTCTGCAGGTTACGGGTGGTCGTCGGACAGACCTGGAAGCAGGCGGTATAGATGAAGCTGACGAGCAGCGGCTTGCCGCGATAGCGCGCCAGTTGTACCGGTTGCCCTTCGCGGTCGAGGAGGACGAAGTCGCCTACGCGTTTGCCAATCGCGCTCTGCGACAGCGCGAAGGCCGCTTTTTCATCGAGGGCGGTGAGCGCCAGGCCGCTGTTGACGCCCTGCGGACGCGCCGTGAGCTTGGGTTTCTCGGCGACGTCAGTGTCGGCAAGCAGCGGATTGACTGCGAGAAAGAGAATCGACGCGACCAGCGCGCGAGCAAACCGAGCCATCGCGGAAACCTGCCTGTCGGGGATCAGAACCGGAGTTGGGTGTCGACGATGGCGGCCAGCAGGACCAGCGTCAACTGGATCAGCGAGGCATGAAAACACACCATGGCCGATTTGCGGTTGGGGTCGCGTGTCAGCCGCCAGGCCTTCTGGATGAACAGGAAGCCGCCGACGGCGGCGCCGGCGAAGTAGATCGCGCCAAGGCCGAAGGCCAGCGGCAGCAAGGAAGCGGCAACCAGCGCCAGGGTGCTGAAGAAGATGGTGTTCGCTGCCCGCTGGTCACCGACGACGACCGGCAGCATGGGTACGCCGGCGGCTTCGTAATCGGCGCGGAAAGCGATCGCCAGGCTCCAGAAATGCGGCGGCGTCCACAGGAAGAGCACCAGTGCCAGCGCCAGCGGCACGCCGCCAGGCTGCGGGTCGGCGGCGGTCGCCCCCGCCAGTACCGCCCAACTCCCGGCCAGACCGCCGAAGACGATGTTCAGCCAGCTCCGCCGCTTCAGCCACACCGTATAAACGATGGCGTAGAAGAAGGCGCCGAGAAAGACGAACAGCGCCGACCAGGCGTTGAGGGCGAGCCAGGCGCTGCCGACCGACAGCGCCATCAGGGCGCCGATGACCAGCAGCCAGATCGGCCCATGGCGGAGTTCGCCGGTGACGAAGGGGCGCTTGCTGGTACGCGCCATCAGGTGATCGCTGTCGTGTTCGTAATACTGGTTGAAGGCGCCGGCGCTGGCCGACGAAACCAGCACCGACAAGGTCAGCACCAGCAGTTGCAGCAGGCTCAGGGCAGGCCCCGGGCTGACCGCAAGTCCGGCCAGCGCGGTGAAGGTGATGACGACGCCGATGCGCAGCTTGAAGACGCCCAGAATGGCACGGAAGGGAAAACCGGGGGTGCTGTTCGATGGGAGTGTGGATTGCATTGGCGTCGATAGCTTGGCGATCAGTTGAAAAACGATGGGACGATCGGTTCGGGGTCAGGCCTGCTTGAATCGAGCCTGTACTCCAGGCCCGATTGAGGCAGGCCCCCACGCCGGCGGCGCGGGGGAGATTGCCGGATCAGCTCAGCAGCCAGACTTCGGACAGGTACTTCCAGTTGACGAAGTAGTAGAGGACGAAGCAGACGAAGAGCAGCAGTGCCAGGACCACGGTGCCGGGAACGCCGACATGGTCGCTGCCGTGTGCCACCGCCGACGCGGCCTGCGTGCTCGGCGGGATCGGTGTCGGCTGGTTGGAGACCTTGCCGCCGTCGAGCTTCTTGCCAAACAGCAGCGAACCGACGACGAGCAGGATCCACAGGCCGCCGCCGATCACCGCGATGACGCCGAAGATGCCGGTCAGGCCCATCATCAGGTAGGCGGCACCCGGCCATTCATACTGGAACGGTGCGCCGGAGAAGGCCATGTCCCAGTGCCGGCGCGAGACGCCCAGCGTGCCGGCGCCCATCATCACCAGGCCGAGCACCGACATGCTGATGCCGAACAGGTAGGGCTGGATCTGGCACAGCTTAGGCAGAATCATCTCGCGGCGGAAGAGGACCGGAACCAGCAGGTAGGTGATCGACATGAAGGCCAGCGTCGTGCCGGTGACGACCGTGGTGTGGAAGTGGCCCGGAACGTAGAAGGTGTTGTGCATCAGCATGTTGATCTGCTCGGTACCGAGGACGACGCCCGAGATGCCGCCGAGGAAGCCGAAGCTGACCAGCGAGATGAACATGCCGGAGAACACCGGGTTGCCCCAGGGGGCCTTGCGCAACCACTCGAACAGGCCGTTGGTGTAGCCCTTGCGCCGCTGCGCGGCTTCGATCGCACCGGGAACCGTGAAGCCGTGGATCATCGACGCCATCACCGCGAAGTACATGAAGTAGGAGGTGTTCAGCACCTTCCACTCGGCGCTCATGCCGGGGTCGGAGAGCAGGTGGTGCGCACTCGCCAGTTGCAGGAAGAGGATGTAGAGCAGGAAGGCGAAGCGCGACACCTTCTCGGACAGCGGCTTGGCGCCGAAGATCACGGCCGCGGTCAGATACCAGACCGAGACGTGTGCGGCGACGTTGATTTGCTGCGAAGAGTGCCCCAGTCCCCACCACACCATGCGGTACAACTGTGCGTCGATTTCCTTGATCAGGCCGACGGACCAGAAGAAGGTCGGGAGCAGGATACCGGCGCCGGCGAGGATGGTGAAAGTGGCGATGATCGCGGCGGTCAGCGCGCCGAATGTCACCAG
>Ga0102832_1001494_pt1 | contig 17687 bp, 8 predicted proteins | sample EBPBio282013_DNA_FD_88942 | JGI IMG/M metagenome (GOLD analysis project Ga0102832, IMG submission 88942) | Wastewater treatment Type I Accumulibacter community from EBPR Bioreactor in Madison, WI, USA - Reactor 2_5/28/2013_ DNA (Illumina Assembly) | ecosystem: Engineered > Bioreactor > EBPR >...
ATAAAGTCGTCGATAGAGTCGTGATAAGACTAAATAAAAAAAGAAAAGACATAGAAAATAGCCATCTTAAAAACTTGTTGATAATTTAAATGACACCATTGGCGATTATACTATCCATTTAAGTCAAGTTATCGGAGAAGGGACATATGGCAAAGTTTATAAAGCATCGAAAATAAATTCATAAGAGTCATATGCATGCAAATTTATTAAACAAGACAAGATTGATGATTTATGTAAATTTATTTCTTATTCCAGAAATTTACTATCATGATAAAAAAGTCGCCCAGTAACTTTAGAATAGATTGCGAACATAAGGCGAAGTAATTTTTACTTAATTTCTTAGTTCCAAATGAAGCTTTCAAAGTGTCCTTACATCGCAAAAATGTACAAAACTTAAAAAAATGAGAAAGGGTTCTACTTTATCATGGAGTATTGTGAAACTGATTTGGCCAAATTATTGAAAAAAGAAGGATTTTTGTCAGAGTAAGTAGCCCTTCGGTATTTTCATCAAATCGTAGAGGGAATAAAATACATTTATGAAAAAAATGCTTTTCATAGAGATTTAAAAGTAACTTTTACTTTAATAACAGCCAGAAAATCTTTTGTTGAAAAAAGACACAATAAAAATATCAGACTTTGGGTTTGTAAAGATTTTTAGCGATATTGACAAGCAATGCAAGTCAAGAAGGAACAGATTTTAAACTCATTCCAAGGTTGGAACTTTTCGTTACATGTCGCCTGATATCTTATCACTTTTACATGCTTAAATGAAGGAAAGCAAAATAAGTTCTTAGTTAGGAATCGAAAGTTAATAGAACATGCAAAGCTCGGATATAGAGTCAAAAACAACAATTTAGAGCAAATATGATCCAGAAAAGAGTGATGTATGGTCATTAGGTATTATCCTTTACAAAATGCTTTATGGTAAGTAGCCTTATGATGGAAAATCTTTTGAAGAAATGATAAAGAAAATCAAGTAAACAAAGTTGGATTTTCCAGGATCAATAGAATTTCCACCTGGAAAAATTGTTAAAACTAAAGTATCAAAAGATGTAATAAAATTGATAAAAAGAATGCTAATTCCTGACCAGAATTAGAGAATAGATTTTATGAAACTGCATTCAAAATTAAATTCTTTACTTGAGGAAAAATAGAAGTAAAAAATTCGCAGCGGTATTGAACAAACTTAAGATAAAACATCAAAGCAAGTAAGTAATGAAGAGCCATCAAGAAATAAAAAGTAAAGATTGTTAATTGTTTACAATAAAATTATGGTACGTATTTATAAGGATCTTTCGAATTTTGCTACTTTGAGAGAGATTGGGATTGAGAATTATTCATAATTTTCCTACAAAATAATGACTCTCTTGCATGATAAAAGGACATCCTACCTTTAAACATAGGATTTGAAATCATAATAAGCTACAAGTAAGAGAAAGAAGAAAGCTTAATAAATGGACGTTGATGAAAATGTTAAGCAATAAATTTCTCAATATCACAATATATTTTATTAGCAAATAAAATCTTTGGCTAATTTAAAATCTGACGATAGTTTAAAAAGTTTATTGCTTATCGTTTACAAAAAGTTGTAAAATTATGAGGATTTTTAATTGTTGATAAAATAAGTCCAATTATTTTTATTGTTCTTGCTTCAGTTATGTTGTTTAGAGATGGGAATAATAAAATAGGATTATATCTGTGCTACATAAGACAAGGCTGAATCTTTAAAGACAAAGTCTATCCTTAACTTTAAAAATGATGCAATAAAATTGATATCGGACAGTCTCAATGGTAAGCAGGCCAAAGACGTGAAATAGAGATCAGCTTCGAAATAAAATCAAGCAGTTATAGAAAAATCCTAATAGAAAAAGTCTATATAAAAAATAAAGTAGCGAGCTTAAAGTCGATCAAAACCTACCAAATAATCTCGAACTGATAGGAAATAGCGTGATCGATCAACAAAAAAACCCTCCAATCAAAACAAATGATTTTTTTCAAGTGAAGTTATTTTTTTATAGAAATTTCTTTTAAAAAACTGTAAAATTATTTACAAAAAATCTTCTTTAAGATTAAATGAATTGTTTTCTTTAATAAATAAATTATAAAAGTTTTTGAGTCAAGCTGAAAAATGTGAAAAAGGGAAATAAAAATATTTACTCTTATGACTTGTTTTATGGAAATATTCAATGAATGAGGGATGATGTATTTTGTTAGAGATCTTACTTCAATATAAGACATGTTTTTAACGATTTAAATAAAAATAATTTTTATTCTTCGTTTTACATTCGTAATTGAGAATCATTGGAGAAATAAAGAGCCTTGGAACTAAGCCTTATTGAAGATCAATTTTTATTTACTTATTTACGATTTTAAGCAAAGCCATTTTTTTCCATATGACTGTCGACGTTATTTTAGTGTTTTTAAAAATACGAGTTACAACAGAAGGAAAGAAGTACCCAAGAAATATATTTTATGATTTTGAGCTTGTTTAAAAATATTAGGTAACAATTTTACCTTAGGTATGACTTTTTAATCAGATAAAATGTTGTTGATATTCTGATAGATGTTTATGCTAAGCTAAAGAAAAGGAAAAAAACATAAAAAAAGAAGAAAAAAACCACCGTTTCATATTTATCTTTAAAAGATTTCTAACAACTAATAAAGAAATGAACTCAATCGAAAAGAATAAAAGTTATGCATATGTGTGATATAAAGTTGTAAATATATTCTTAAGATTAAAGCGATAATTTATTTATATTCTTCAATTCAAAAATCCAGCCAAAAATTCCAAAATTAACTATTGAAATCTTTTATCATTAACATAAAATGTTTTGTAATTCTTAAACAGTGAGGATATTGGAATTTGGGGATATTTTAAGATGGAAATTGTTTTTTGAAAATATTGTGATAATATTTTTTATCTGTTTATTCATTAGGTTATATGTGTTAAAAAGAAAATTACATGTATATAATATTTTAATTAATACTTTCATTACATCTATCGTCAGAAAAAAATGATTCCTCAATACAAAATGATTACAGACTTTGATCTCTATGAACAATAGGATACAGAAATTTCTAGGTTCAGTGCCCCTGTCTTTCATAAGGATGACTTCCTCAAAGAAACTCAGGATAATGACTTAGACAATTAAAAATTCTCATTTTAAACTCGCTCATTGAAAAAGAAAGGATTCAAAATCTAGACTAGTTTTGAATCAAATATGATGGATCAACATATTTTAGGCTTTAGAAAATCATTGGAGAAACTTATGGAAAAAAGTTTCCCATCACAAAAATAAGTCTAGGGATTGGAATGGATAAATACAATTTACTCAATGGATGAATAGAAAACATTTTCAGGACAAAAACTCACACAATTAATCAAGAATGACAATAGATTATTTGATTGTGAAGAGAAGAAAAAATTCATAAATGATTTATAGAATGAATAAAAACTGAATGAGTTTTTATCTTCTTTAACTAAAATTCAACATTAAGGATTGATTATGGAATTAATCTTTATTGCTGATTTGTTCTGGCAAGCTTACTTACCCAAACAATAAATCGGTTTGAGTGAATGTGAAATAACTGAGTTGGTTGATGAGCTACTGGACTCTGAACATATTGCTCTTTACATGGACAAATTGAAATTCCTGAACTTTACTCAAGCCAATCTCAAGCCTGAAATTGACCGCGAGCAAATTAATGAAGCACTTATGGTATTTTTGAAAAAATTTGGCGTAACTGTATTACTCGTCATCGAATAATACTTCAAGAACCCATATTCAAAGGATTCTGAACAAAAAATAGAACTGAAACGTTCTTTAAACTTTGTGGACATTTCAAATGACTAATTCTCAGATGATGAGGATGAGATAATCTTTTCTAAAGGTCATAAGAAAAGAAATTTATGATAACAAATTTTCAATTAATATTCTTTCCCTAAATATTCTTTTATTTTTTTTATATTTCTCCAATTTTTTGATAGTAATGAGTTATTTTATCAGATATTTAGTTAAAATCTCTAAAATGATTCTAAATTTACTATCGTCAGATTTATATATGTTCATATATATTTTTTATATTTAATCTATGAATTGAATAGTTGACTATATAAAATGATATGCTTTTTTATTAGTTTTTATGATAAGTTTTATAAAGTTAATAAAATTTCTCATATATTTTTTATTTGTTTAATTAATTAATTGATTAGCAAAATCAATCAATCATTCATCAATAAATTAAATAATGAAACTTAATTTTGTTTAAATAAAAAAAAGAATTTGATTGGTTTAATTTTAATTTACTTAATAGATTTATTTATTTGTGTATTTGTTTATTTATTTGTTTAAAAAAATTAAATATGAAATTAAAAAATGAAAAATGATAAATACACGATTTAATTTAAATATGTGTAAAAATTTTAAAAATTAACAAATAAAAAAAATAGAAAAATTTAATTAAAACTACTATATATATTTTTGCCAACTATCAAATTATCAAATTAGTTATATTGATTGATTATTGATTATTGATTGATGTCATATAATAAATTCCGCCACACATTTCACCATCTATTAAATGAAGAAACGGCCTACTCGCAATAATTGATAATTGTTCAAGGGTCAAGTTAGCATCATTTTATAACCTATCTACTACATCTACTACGCCTTACGTTGACCTACAGATGTTTTGGTGTGTCTTTTAAATCAAATAAATTAATTATAAAAAATAATATTTATAGGATCATTAAATTATTAACCATCCCATGCTTGAATAAATGGAAAGTAGTCAGTCCAAAAATAGGAACTTTATATGTTCTTGTCAAAAGGCGTATTTAAGTTATGCCGCTCTCTTCACACATATCAAACAAAAACATGGTGGCAAGGTATCATCTTCCCTTATACAACATAGGCTCCTGGTGAGATTGTCAGGCCGCGCTCACTCAATAAAAGAGGTAGACCTAGAAAAAGTTAAAAACCAGCAAATTAACGTGGTCCTAAAAGTATTATATTTCCTAACAATTTAGGTGAATCTTATAATGGTTTATCATCGGTCGATAATAATAATAATAATAAACGTTCATTAATAAGCAATTCCAACAAACATTCTAATTACATATCAAACGAGATATAATCGATATATTTGCCAATAAATACCGGTAAGGATAACACTCGAGGTTTCAAGAGCTACAAGAACGGCAATGGCTCAATATCCAGGCAACAACCCACACTGACAAAGCGCCACTCGGCCATGTCACATTACCAATAATGTAATGACAGCCAACAATAATAATAACAAAACCATCTCTAATAATAAGTCCCCAACAATAACAACCCCAACATAATGAACGAATCCTTCTAAAACGAGTAACAATACTAACTGTAGGACTCCAACATAGACTTCTCCAACATCAACAATGAGTTCTCAAGCAATACATTAACATTAGCATCCATCATCATCGGGTTGCAACAGACATTCAAGTAAGCTACAGGATTGGAGTTGGTTAGGGATGAGAGACTGGAGTATTTTTCATCGTATGGCGATTTGAAGAAGTATCATGCCTTGAAGTTGTCCTTGTCGCCAGAGGATAGGAAGGATGAGGACGTGTTTGTATTGGGTAATGTGATTTGTGCGTTTTTGAACTTTTGCCATCAGACATTGGACAACAAGGCATCATACCAGCAGATCGTCTTCCTGATGGTATGCTTATTGGACCATATAAAATCCCTCTAGCCATACAGCCATCCATAATATAACATTCTGACTTAGTGTAGGAAGTAGGTAATCCATGAGTCATTGCCGACATTTTTTGAATAATATTTATAGAAGGTGTTGGTGAGGTATAGGATGAAGTATTGGATATTTCGGGAGAATAATTCGTTTAAGGTGTTGATATGGTTTTTGAATTGGTTGTCTGCGATAGAGGTTAATTATTTGAAGAATTGTATGAATGTGGTGCAGGAGAAAAGGGAAGAAAAAGATGAGGAGAGAAAGTTGAGTGGTGGTGGGAATGAAGAGGGAAGAGAGGGGGAATAGAAATAGAAAGAGGTTGGTGGGGATAAGTAAAGGATATAGAATGGGCTACGAAAATATACATAGTAGGTAAACGAATAAGTTATTGAATATAATAGTAATCCACAAAATATGTTATTGAGTCAATAAAAACAACTTTAATTACAACAACAACGATAAAACAATGAACTGCTTGAACAAAGAGAACAACAATAAAACAATGAACTGCTTGAACAAAGAGAACAATAACAACAACAACAACAACAAATACAATAACAACAACAATAACAATGTCAATAATAAAACTCAAACCAACAACATGATGATCACTCATAATAGCTGTAGTAATAGCATTAATAGCCTGAGGTGTAATTTTAGAACCCAGTGTTCTTTACCAATATCAACAACACATAGAAACAAACTCTTTAACATGATGATAACAAGGGATAAAAAATGAATGGCTAGTAATATTAATCATCATCATCCAACTCTTCATCTAAATCATCATCTTCATCTTCATCATCATCTTCATCTTCATCCTCATAGTAATAAGAACAACAAATCAATAACAATAACTAGCACTCATAACAATAACAGTAATAACATTAACAATAATAACATTAATAATAGAATAATGACAACATGATCAGTAGCAATGGGTTGGAAAGACTCTCTAGTTAAGTAAGATGATTATCTTGATGAAGATGGAACAATGATTGAATCTTCTCAAAGTAAATGAATGAACAAATTAACAATAAATTAGCATAAACTACAAAGTAAATCAAACATAAATGAATAACTTACTTATTTATTCATTATTAACATAAATAATTGTATATAGTCTTTATTTCTCTTTATTTCATTTCATTTTATCCAATATTTCATTTCATTTTAATTCAATATTTTATATCAAATAAATTCACTTAAATAAAATAATAAAAGAATAATCAATCAAAATAATCATGAGTAATAATTATAATTATGACGCTTCTTTATATTATTCTTTGTCACTCTTCTTGAATGTTATTGTTGTTATGCTTAATATTAGTCTTAATAATAATTATTGTTTGCATTTTTGTTATTATTATTGTACTTGCTTTTGTAGAATCTCTGCACTTATTATTAGTCATAACTATTTTGATAACTATTTTGGTAATTGTTATTTTTAAAGTTCATTTTTGGTGACATCACTGTCATAGTCTTGTTGTTACTATTTCTATTGCTGCTGTTATTGTTATAATTATCTGCGTTCCTATTATTGTTGCTATTGTTGTTGCTATTGTTATAGTTATTGTTGTTGGTATTTTTTGGACTGCGATAATATACAGATTTATTATTGTAACTGTTATTGTTGTTGTTACTGTTGCTATTGCTATAATAATTGTCTCTATAATTCTTGTTCTCATAATAACTTTTATCGTTCTTATGATAATAATTTAAATTATCTTAATAGTCTTTGTTTTTATTGTAATTACTGTTGGGACTCTTCATGTAACTACTGTTGGGACTCTTTATGTTAATAAATTATGATTTTGTATGTTTAAAATTACTCTATTTATTCTTTTATTCGTATTAGTCGTTATTTTTGGAATTATTATTACTATTCCGAAATTTATCACCATTATATTTATCCTGTCTAGAATAGTGAAACTCATCATATTGCTATTATTATTATCTCTCCAAGTAATCTAATCTCAACTACTTCTTTATTGACGGCTTCTTAATTATTGACTAGCTGGGCAAAAACATATCATCTTCATTTTACTACTACCCACATCTTACTTTCTATTGTTTTCTATTATTCTGCTATTAACAATCATTATTTTTACTTATATTATTTTGTCCAATCTATTTATTACTCGACTATAAAGACACATTCGAATTGATCGACAACATATTATTATTCCCACCACCACTATTATTACTATTAGTATTGTTTTATATTACAGTCGACCCTAAAAACCTCTCTACTACCTTCTCCCTGAACACAGGCACTTACACAATCTTTTCCTTCTCAACAACCTTTTATTTAATAACAATTTTCTCAACAATAATTTAGACAGGCACTGGTATTCTCACTTACTTCTTGCTTTAGATAAAGATGGGTTATTGTCGCTTTTGTCTCTACCATAATAGGCGTTTGATGGATTGGATGACTGTTTGTTTGTTTATGGGTTATTGTTATTTTGGATACAGTTATAATATAGTGGCCATTTCTTTTAGTAGGTTTTGTTAAATATTGGTTGTGAATTGTTAGAGTGATTGCTAGTTAAGGTGAGAGATATTTGTTGGTGCTGGTGCTGGTGATGTTGTTATATTATTGCCATTATTTATATTGTTATTTATATTGCTCATATTATTGTTATTAATATTGCCAACACTATAACTATTACTTTTAATAAGTTATTGCTGTAGCTTCAACCTATTAACCTGCTGCCGTAACATCATACATTATTTATACAGGCTCTATATAATAGCAGCTTGTTTCTATATGATCAGGTCGTAATTTATCATGACTGTTTAAGTAGTCTTCTTTTTATTATTGATATTGATATTATTGTTCTTTTTGTTTTAGATCTTTTTGTTGCTTAATGGCATGATGTGAATGCCATTATTAATATTGTCATTGTCATGCTATTATTACTATTATTGTTATACAAATGATAGCTATTAATTCAATGTGCTCTTTTGTAATTTCATTCTTTTTTTTACTAACTTATTTATATATATAGATAGATTGTTTATAATAATATTTGTCTTTGATTTATAAACAAATGATAAGAATGATAAAAATCTTATAAAGATAGAAAATCTTTAAATAGATATAATTTTGTCTATGTTTATCTTATAATTTAATTTAATTAATTGATAAAAATTAGCAGTTAGTAGTTTGTTATTAACTTATTTATTTAAGATGACATAACACAAATATTATTATTAACAATAAAACATTCCAGTGTTTGATTGATAATAAATAGCACATACAAAAACAGCATACACTATCTTACTAAACTAATTAATAAAATATTCCTAAAACATGAACTACAACAATCACAATCTCAATCACCATAGTCATCTCAATCAATCCATCATAAATAATGCACTGTAATAGAAATAATAATAAAAACAATCTATTTATGAGTATCGGTTCGAATATTCATTAGTGCCAAACTATTGTCTACAGAGCAGCAACAACGTTTAAGTTTATACTTGTTAAAATAGCAACTATTGTCATCAATAACAATAATAATAAACAACTTCTAATCCTTTATCAAACTAATCATTACTCACATAACAAAAAGATCATCAACTATAATAACACAATCGCCTCCTACACAGATCAAATTAACTAATACTCTTCAACTGCTTCACAAACCAACACACACAATCCCTAATGAACACACTATTCACACACTACACATAAATATACTCATCATTGGCATTGAGACTGTTGAAAATCACGAAATTCATATTACTGCCCAACCTAAACATATCCAAATCATCGTCATCATCATTTGTTACTACACAGTGTCAGTAGCAATTATAGCATGAGAGGTAACTCTTAGTAGAGTCGATTAAATAAATAATTGTCATTTTCTATAATGAGAAGTAACACTATATGAGGCTGTTGTCGTTAGTTGTGGCATCGGCTGTGTTCAAGATATTGACGATAGAGAATGAAAGGATTGATGTTGAATTTTAAGATGTGTTTCATACTGTCTATTGGTAGTTGACGGGTACGCATTCGACTAGTCAATTGCTGAAAAAGTTATTGGCCTAAACATTTAATCCTGTTCACTTTCATCATTATCTTATGAACTAATAGCCAGAAGTAGATATAAAAGTGATGAAAGCTAGTAACTCATCGATAAAAATGGCAGGGTCTCTTGTTGCCTCTTGTGTTGGGAATAATAAATCTAATGGGATTAAACAGTCAGTTAGTTTCGGAAATAGGGATGACTTTTTAGGAAATCAAAACCAAGGAATGAATCTTTCTGTTAAGGATGTTAAATAGCCTGTTTATAAATTAGACACTCATAATCTCAAATAAAGATAACAAATGACTTTCTCTAAAGCAATACTCAAGAAATAAAACTTCAAAAATAAATAAAACATGTCAAATCATCTCAATAACTCTAAAATAAACAATTAACACAATAAAAATATTGACACTCTTCAACAAAAACATCCTATTGAATAGCAATCCTCATTAAACAGCAATAAAAAAGATTTTAATTTTAAAAAAGACAGAACAGCATTCTTTTAAAACTTTTCTAAAACGAAAAGCAACAGTAAAAAACCATTTGCTGACTTTTTATCATCAAACAAAAAACCTACCTTTGCCAACTTCTTATAACAGAAAAAATTACACTTTGAGTCGTGAAAAAATTATTACTAAAAAACATTATGTTATTTCAATCTATTATATTTCTTTAAAAGATATTTTTTTTAAACTATATTAATTTCATAGAAAACTAAAAGAAAGTCTTTAGAAATAATATCAATCAGTTATCCTCCTCATTAGGAATGTATTAAATATCCTTTGGTACTTACATTTCTACTTATTTTCTTTGTGGCACTTGTTATTCAACAAATGGCTGCATTCTACGATGTCTATCTCTGAATCTCATGATTTCGTCTTTTAGGCGAGACAATACAACAAGCTTTTCCTTTCGCCATTGGACGAGACAGAAAAGGCCCAAAATGAATGCAGCCAGTACGAGTAAAACGATTCCGTAAGTAATGACTTTTCTTAAACTGGATTTTTAAGGATCATTGATATGAACCAAATACTCAGTAATAAGTTAACAATTTTCATTATAAAAAGCCTTGTGCCTGAAGAGCTTATTTCTAAACTAACAAGTCGACACATTAGACTTGACTGTGATTTTAAGATGATCAGGTTCAATTTTATAATTCTCGTTATACTTTTTACCAATCATACACTAAATTTATGGTTTTTCAATAGAAATTTTAACATAGTCAATAGTATCTTCAGTAATAATTAAGAACCGGTCACCAAAGATATGGTAGACTTCTTTAACTTTAGGATAGTAAATTTTGACACCGTTATAGAACATGTTGATTGTTCGTGGGTCGATGTTGAATGGGAAGATTTGGATCTATTGGAAGTTAGAGACCAAAAATAGTAAGGTTTAGGCTGAGTTGCGGACTTGTTTCAAGTCAACATTCGAAGCATCAGAGACTTCGTTCAGGTAGAATCCTGTGCTGCTTGTTAGCACATTATATGTTTGGATGAAAGAAATGTAGTCGTCATTTTTGAAGTATCTTACTAGATCGGCTTTTTGGTTTTATAAGTCGACATTGATCTCAACCACTTTGCTACCGTCAAAATCATTAAAGTTGACAAATAACGTGCTTGCTTGATAAATGTGTATCTTGTAATTTCCACCATAATTTTCTAATCCAATTTTGAACAATTATTTTGCTCTGAAATCGGCTGATATTTTATACACGTAAACGCCTTTATAAACGTCTAAAATGAACAAATATGAAGAGAAAATTGCGACATCTTGTGGGAAAATGTGTTCGTCATTAAATTCGCTGATTTATGTAAATGTGGCGCGCTCATTTGATGATGGTTATGGAATGATGAATACCTTACCCATTTTTTTCATACCAACAAAATATGACCCTGTACCTCTTATGGCCTTATCCAACCCACTCGACTCCCTGATATCAAACCCTGAAACAGCCGACAACTGCTTAATATTGGTCAAGAACGTCTTGGTCTGTATAACCCAAATCCCATGGGATGCAAAGATATACAACTCAGTCTCTTTAGCATTGAGCGTCATGGTAATACTAGAATGCGCTTGGGTGCCTTGACTATCATGCTAATCCTTATTATTGGGCAACTGGAATGACGATAAGAACTTAATATTGATATCATTGTAATAATAAGCTGAGAGTAACATATTTTGTGTGTTTAAAATATATAGCAATTGTCTTGATGTGACATGCATGTATAATTTGGTTTGGAGGTTGTTGCTGTTGTAACCTGTTTAGTCGCCAATTCGGGAGATTGTTTAGTATACTTTTGCTACTGGTGGGAGGTGGGTGCATTTTAGGGGGAGTTATGATGGGTGGATTGATGTGCCGATTTGTTGTTTTTGTTATTATTTTGACGATTTCCCTTGAGTTTGTTATTTATTATTGCCATCATCTTTCGTTTGTTGTTACTGTGAGCTAAACTCTCCATTATTGTTATTATTATTATCATTCATCTCCACCTAATCCAACACCTTTACATACTACTAATCAGTCAAATACCTAAACTCCATCGTATCCTCAGTATATAAAGAGTCAAAGGATGGCAATACGATTGATAACTACTCGCCTATGGAGATATTTATTGGTTTGTGGTACATTTATTTGTATGTGGTGGTTTTTAATTGACTTAATGCTATGTTTAGACTGCTGGTTGAAAGGGTGGTTGTCTACTGACTGTTGGCTACTGTCAATATTAATACAATAATGATGGCGAGTTTGTTGTATGTTATATGTGAAGGTTTCATTATTAGTTGTGATAAATTAATGATTAATTGTTAATGTTTATCTTCTTTTCTTTTATGTGTTATTTATTTATCTTTCCCTTATTTTGAATTCTTATCTTATATATATAGGATTTTGAATATATAAACTAAATGATTTTATATTTCATAATAAAAAATAATAATAATTAAATTTGAGTGATCAACAAATGCTTTACAACGTCAACAGCCCATACTATAGACAATTCTTGTCCTCAACCGTCAATAAAAAATATCAAAAGAATCTTGAAAAACTTCAAGGAGGTAACACCGCTCAAACCACTGAAAATAGAGGAAACGTCAACCCATCATCAGTCGGTGTATGATCTTCATTCAATCCTTTATGTTTTCTATTCACTTTTTTTTAAACCCAAAGATCTATAGCTAACTTTTTTTAATAAGTCATTTTTTTGAGAATTTTCATACACTTTTTAACCTAACTTTATAAAGGAATCTTTCCTTTACATTTGTCATAAATTGCTATAAAAAATCTTCCCATTTTTTATTAAGCAAACTAATTAATAAAATCATTCAATAAAATTTCATAATTTGTATTAAAAAAAGATAGTTGCATTTTTTATAAACATAAAAAAATCATTTAAAATTCTTCACTCAAAGAAAAATGAATTACGATTAATACGAAAGCTAATTTTACGACCATTCTCTTGACGGATTTAAGACATATGAATAGTATTTAGATTCACACATTACTAAAGAGGATTTGATGTATTTGGGTGATATTGAGCTTGCTCGGCAATTAAAATAATAAGTAACGATTTTGTTTAATTTTTCAAGGGATATCACTCAAAAACTTAAATATTGACAAGGTAACAATTCTTTGCAAAGAAAAAGGCTATCGAAGAAGCAAAGCTTAATCTAACAAAAGATAAAACTAAATCTTTGGCATCGACGACTCCAAATCGGAAAAAAGACGAATTTTTAGATCTTTTAGCTGAAAGGGAATAAAAAGTACTCAATGGAAGATGGCTGACAATAATTTATTTGAGAATCTAAAACCCAGCAAAGAAGACTTAAATTTCAGGTTATATTGACTATGCACATCGCCTCAAAACTGAAGATTTCAAACCTATATTTTAAGGTAAGGTCAAGCTCGTCCCTAAACCTACAGACCTGAGTTATTACAATTGGAAAACAGGAGTTTGTGCATCAAACGACTCGCCAAACTTCAAGGTCGACGCGGGTAGTGGTGAATCGGGCTTACTCTTTAGAAATAAGCGTGATAGAAAAGTTATTAATGTTAATCCAAACATTAAACTTGATGAAAATGTTACTCGTCGATAAGTTTACTCACCGGATTATACGCAAATCGTGCTGTATGATCATTAAACAAGAAAGAAAAATAGTTGATGTAATTTTTTGTTGTAATTTTTTTTACTTTTACTTTATAAAATTTCTTAAAAAAAATAAAAATCTTTTTAACCTTGATATCAAGCCTCAACAATACCTTATTTCTTTCTTTTTATTTTCTTTTCATACTCAGATTTAAGCTGTCTGAGTGTTTTTTCCATGTTCTCATACTCTCTATCAACAAGATTACTTTATTATTGGAGCTTAAGTGCATTTTCTTTAATAACTTATTTTTTGCGATTTTAATCTTTGAGATTCTTCTTTTCTCTTTTAAGGTCATTAATTTCACTAATAAGTTATTCATTTTGACTCATGATACGCTTATTATCAGCCTCATGAAGATCGATGGATTTTTTGAATTTTTCCTTTAACCCTTTAACTGTAGATTAAAGATGGGCTCTTTCTTTTATGAATTCTTTTTGTTGGTCAATGCCATCCATTTTCTTTTTATTTTCTTACTGGACATATTTTCTATAAACTTCGATAATCTTCGATTTGAGTTCCTTGTAGTTCTAAAAGAATTAATAAAAATATTACTTAAATGCAGTTATGATACATGTCGCTGATGTCATATTAAAACGATTTTATGTAGCTCAAATTGTTTGCCTAGCCAGTATTCAGTTAATTAATCTCTTTTTACATACCACTCCTTTTTGACACTAAATCTTTTACGATTAAGTTCATGTTCTCATTCGTTCTTTTGAAGTGAATTATTTCAGCATTCATGCTGGCAATTTGTTCCTTCATTTTTGCAATTTACTCCTCTCTTGGGCCGATGTCTCTCTTTAATTACTTGATTTTGTAATCCAAGACAAATTTAAACTTTTCAAGTTATTGAGTCTTTTTCTTCAATTAATTAATTCTCATCATTTTATCCCTGATTGTCTTTTATCTTTCTTCAATTTCTTTCGATTGTGAGATTTTCTTTTGTAAATTTTATTCATGTTTCTGTTTGATTTTTTCAATGTCTTCTAATGTATGTTTAAGTCTATGTTTTTGTTACTAAAGATTTCTTTATTGCTTATCATATTCGGTCTTTTTGTGTCTCTTTTCAGCTTCAGCCTTGTTGTTTTGTTCTTATAATGACTTAACATTATTCTAATTTTACTATTTCTTAATTTTGATTTCTCTCTAGGCTTAGTTTTCAAACCTTTCTTGCTCTTAGTCATATTAGAGTTTTTTCTTTTAATAAATTTTCTAAAATTGTCTTACTTACTCTTATTATTTTCTCAACTATTATTCGTATTAAACCTCGTTTTTTTGTTTCTTTTTGATATGGTTATTTTTTATGGTTTGGATCATTTCGTTAAATCTACGGTTGTCAGCTTCACGCATTTTGCCTAACTCACTAAAACGGGTTTGTTAGAGTTGTAATTTATCAGCATAATCTTTTTACACTGTCTAACGCTTTTATTTGTGCTAAATTTCCAATCGTGTTAATTTATGCGATTGCTATCTTTCCATCCTACTTATTTCTTAAACTTATCTTTCATATTTATCCTTTTCAACCCTTTACCTATCACCAATTTTGAAATTCCACTCATGCAAAAGTCTATCATGCTAAGCTTTTGATTATCTGAGTAACTTATCTCTTTTTTATTTGGCATCAAAGTTTTGTGTCTTTAACTCATCTAATAATTTTTTTTGGCCGATAAGTTTCTGCTTTGAATACAAAAATTATTCAGATAAGTCTGGTATTTCGACCTTATTCTTCGATTACTTATCTTTAAACTCATAACATATAAATTCGCCCTCTTCACCTGCTGAAAAAATATAATTGTCATCAAAGCTGATGACCATTTCATTAATACGCTTTGTATGTGATTGAAGCTAATAAATTTACTTGCTCAAATTTAGAGGATAGCGACAATATCTGATTGCTCCAGGTTGGTCTTTCTCATCTGTGCAATATAAGAAGACCTTTTTGCTGTTCAAGAACATTATCTTTGATACGTTGGAATTGGTGAATATTCTGCTTGGCGCTGATACAGTATACTTTACTAAGTCTTATTTTACTGTTAACTAACGATCTTTATCTTTTTATGACTTTGGTGTAATCTTAACTTCATAAATGCATTTGTTTTCATTACTAATGGAAGAGTTAAATGTTCCGCCCACATAGACGCTACGCTCATTAATGAGACCGAGCTTTTCATCTTTACCCACAAAGACACTGGCGATAGTTTTGATGTTCAATCCTGGAGCGGCGAGGACTTGCAATTTTACTGAAGGATCCTCAAGTTTGTAGTAGTATACAAATCCATCATACGTGCCGAGAAAGACAGCGAGATCATCGTCTTACCATGTAAGTGTTTGGAATTTGCCTGCTTGGGGTTTGAACTGGTAATGTGGTGGCTGATCCAAAGTGTAAAAGTTAAAAATTTGAGCCATTACATTATTAACAACAGCGAACAGGTGCCCACCATGTGAAAACTTTACTGAGTAACAATTTTTAATTGAAAGATCTTTAAAGTGTACAAGTTAGTTTTATAAAATGTTCATTAATCTGACCTTATCAGAAAAAGAAACAATTAAATGAAGGCCAGATGGATGGAATGACAAACTTAATGGTTTTTCTTAAAATTGTTTGATGATCTATAAAGTATTTTTCTCAAGATAGTTCCATATCCTGACAGTCCTATCTGACGAACAAGTAGCTACAAGAGATTTTCTAAGGCAAATGTCAAGTCCAGTGATACTATCTGTATGGAAGGACTGAATAGCATGTTCACATCTGGGTTACTCATTCTTGTCTAAGGACATTTTTAATATGACACCAGTGCTCATACCTATCAACAATTAATCTTATTTTGGGGTCGCCAAAAGACTGCTGACTTTTCCTTTATGTTCGTGCAGATTGAACTTTCTTTAGCTACGGACATAGATATTCTTTGGCTCTTTTGAATCAGATTTTTCATACAATGCTAAGAGCCCATCAGAGCCACCGACTAAAAATGACTTGTTGTTATTTGGTAAGTACAGTAAAGTTTCTATGGAATAATTCTCACCTGGACTTGTGTACAATATTGACTTGAACTCTCCATTTATAGCAAAGTATAACAAATCCCCATTATCAGTACCTATAACCAATCCGTCTTTCAACACACAAAAAGATGTAAAATTAAAGTCTTTCTCATTAATTTATCTTCGAGCAAATGGCGAATCTTTGAGTTGGATTTTATCTGTAGAAATTTTGAAAAATTTCAAATTCCCTTTACCCATAACTACGATTGTATCTTACTCACGGTAGAAAAATATTTGATTAAACCTGTCAATATTCAGGTTACTTTGTTGCTTGTCATTTTTTTATGTTTTATCTAACGTATGGATGAAAAATTTTCCTTTTTAGAAGTTCCATTGAACTAATTGGTATTATGGTCCATTTGTTAAAGCTACGAGAAATTTAGGGTCTGTAATTTCGTTGCCATTAAAAGCTAAAGAAATGTATTTGGTGCCTTTTACATCTGCTGAGGCGAAAGTTTTTTTCTTATAATTTGAGCCATTACTGCTTTGAAGATCGACTAAAAAAATGACAGGATAATTTTAAGTCTCTTCACACCAGGCGATATATCGTTTGTTTGGACTTTGAGTAAGACATACTATTCCTTTAGAGCCTGTAAGACAGTTAATAAAGAACTGCGTTTTTTAATTTTCGAACGAGGCGCTTAACATATTAAAAGCTATGGAATTGCATGAAGGATAAATAAGTTTATTTTCTTTGGTATTGGTAAGATCGAAAAATAGAGAGTT
>Ga0102832_1001496_pt1 | contig 17671 bp, 17 predicted proteins | sample EBPBio282013_DNA_FD_88942 | JGI IMG/M metagenome (GOLD analysis project Ga0102832, IMG submission 88942) | Wastewater treatment Type I Accumulibacter community from EBPR Bioreactor in Madison, WI, USA - Reactor 2_5/28/2013_ DNA (Illumina Assembly) | ecosystem: Engineered > Bioreactor > EBPR >...
GCTCCACTGCGCGGCGCCGGGCAGCGTCCAGCCCCGCCAGCGGGCCATCAGCCCGAGCAGCCCGCAGCTGCCGATGGCCAGGCCCATCCCCAGAATCGGCTGGCCGGCCTGGGCGCACACCAGCATCTCGGCGCTGCCGACGAGGGCCACGGTGGCGTAGAGCGGGTTGCCCCCGAACACCCCCGGCACCCGGGCGACCAGGACGTCGCGGATGATCCCGCCGCCGATCGCGGTGAGCACGCCGACCAGCAGGCTCGGCAGCCACGCCAACCCCATCGACGTCGCCTTGAGGGTGCCGGTGGCCGACCAGCAACCCAGGGCCAGCAGGTCGGCGACGGTCAGCACCTGGCGCGAGCGGCGACCGCGCAGGTCCAGCAGGTACGCGGCGGTGGAGGCGGCGACGGCGGCGGGCAGGTAGGCCGGGTGGGTGAGCGCGACCGGGAACCCGGTGCCCAGCAGCACATCCCGCAGGACGCCGCCGCCCAGCCCCGAGCAGATCCCGAGCACGACGAAGCCGACGATGTCGAACCGGTGCGCCCGCGCGACGGCCCCACCGAGCAGCGCGTTGGCCACGACGCCGGTGAGGTCCACCGCGTTGAACAGCTCACTCGGGTCATAACCGGTCACCGGCCGATCGTAAGCGGCCGGCCCTGGCCCCGGCCGGAGCGCCTCAACCGGCTCGACTCAACCCGGCTCGACTCAACCCGCTCGACTCAGAAGCCCTCGGGCAGCCGCGGGGTGTACGCCGCCGTCAACCGAGCCGCTTCCTCGTCGGTGAGCACCAGATCGCAGGCCGCGATGGCGTCGGTCAGGTGCTGCAGCTTCGTGGCGCCCACGATGGGGGAGGTGATGGCGGGCTGACGGCGTACCCACGCCAGCGCCACCTGAGCCATCGACACGCCGCGCTCCGCGGCGATCTGTCCGACCGCGTCGACGATGAGCCGGTCGGCGTCCTGCTGCTGGGTGTAGGTGCCCGTGGTGAGCAGCCGGTCCGACTCCTCGCGGTTGGTCCGCTCACCCCACGGTCGGGTCAGGCGCCCGCGGGCCAACGGGCTCCACGGGATCACCCCGACGCCGGTGTCGAGGCAGTACGGGTGCATCTCCCGCTCCTCCTCGCGCTGCAGCAGGTTGTAGTGGTCCTGCATCGTCACGAAGCGGGTCCAGCCGCCGAGGTCGGCGGCGTGCTGCAGCTGCGCGAACTGCCACGTCCACATCGAGCTGGCCCCCAGGTAGCGGGCCTTGCCCGCCTTCACCACGTCGTGCAGGGCCTCCATCGTCTCCTCGATGGGGGTCTCGGTGTCGAACCGGTGGATCTGGTAGAGGTCCACGTAGTCCATCCCGAGCCGCCGCAGGCTGGCGTCGATGGCACTCATGATGTGCTTGCGGGACAGGCCCCGACCGTGCGGGCCGTCGTGCATCGGCATGTACACCTTGGTCGCCACGACGATCTCGTCGCGGTTGGCCAGCTCCCGCAACGCCCGCCCGGTGATCTCTTCGGAGGCGCCGGCGGAGTACATGTCCGCCGTGTCGAACGCCGTCACCCCCGCCTCGAGCGCGACCCGGATGATGGCGCGGCTGTCCTCCTCGCCGAGGCTCCACTTCATCAAGCCTGCACCCGGCGTGCCGAAACTCATGCAGCCCAAGGTGATCGCGGACAGATGCAGCCCACTGGCGCCGACGCGTACCTGATCCATGGCCGCAGCCTAGGCGTGCCCGACGGTTCTCCTCCTGCCGGGGGAGGCGTACGCCGAGTGGGGTCGGCGCACGACCCCCCGCGCGGCGGGGGCGGCTCCGTCCGGCGGCCGATTCGCGGCCACGGCCGGCGGCCCTAGCGTCGAAGTCATCAGCACACCGCCCAGCCCGGTATCCACCGAACCGGCCGTCCCCAGGAGTCCGCCATGCTGCGCACCGTTCGCCAGGCCCGCCAGGACCGGTCCTCCAAGTCCCCGCTGGAGAAGGCGCAGGACACCCGGCGGGCCGGCCTAGTTTTCCTTGTCTGCGCGCTGGCGCTGGGGTTGGCCACGCTGATCGGCTACGTCGCGAACGGGATGGCGGCCAGCACGATGTCGACCTTGCCCACGGCATTGACGTTCCTCGTGATCGGGGCGGCGATGTACTCCACGGGGCGTCGCGAGCTGACCCGGCTCGGCAACCGCTGACCGACCGTGGCGGCGGCCGGGTCAGGACGGGGTGGCTAGCCCGGCGAGGAACGGCCACTCGGGCAGCAGCCGCATCGACCAGGGCGCCTCGACCGGAATCGTCTCGAGACCGACGAACCCCGCCGCGGCGAGGGCGGCCGGGATGTCCCGGTCGTAGTGACAGCCCGCGGCATGCCGCACCGCCAGCGGGGTGAGCGCCGCCTGGACCAGGCGTTTGGGTCCGGAACTGCGGCTGTGTTCGGCGTAGGCCAGCACGCCGCCGGGTCGCAGCACCCGACGTACCTCCCGCAGCGTCGCGGCCACGTCCGCGACCGAGCACAACACGAGGGTGGCGACCACGGCGTCCACCGACGCGTCGGCGTGCGGCAGTCGCTCGGCGCGACCGGCCACGACGTGCACCGCCTGGCCGGCCGTGCAGGCCAGCGCCACCCGGTGGCTGAGCAGGGCCCGCATGCTGGGCAGTGGCTCGACGAGGTCGACCCGCTCGATCCCGGCGGCGGCCAGGTAATGCGGCACGTTCGCGCCCGTCCCGGCCCCGATCTCCAGCACATGCCCGCGCAGGCCGCCGATCAGGCGGCGGCGCAGCGCCCCCAGGAAGGCCCGCTCGGCGGCGGCGAACTGGTCGTCGTAGCGCGCGGCGAATCGGCGGCTGTTGTCGTCGTCGACGATCGGTTCGTACGCCGTGGCGCCGGGGCTGGTGTTGCTCACGCGCCTCAGCCTCGCGGTCGGCGCAGCCCCGAGGAATCGGGGAGCACCCTGAGCGCTCCCTGGCCGACACCGGTCGTCCCGCCTTTCTTCCCGGGTCGAGCCGCTCGCGAAGGGCAGCGGGCGGGCCTGTGGAATAGTTGAACGCTCAACTACGTTGGACCGCCTGTACGCCGTCCGCGCTGGACCCAATCAGCCCCGCGAGACGTCGTACCAGCAGCTTCCAACCCGATGAGGTGAGCGATATGCCAGCGGTGACCGTCCCCGATGTCACGATCCTGCCGCGCCTGACCGCGCCCCGGCCCGACGCCCGGCCACGGCCGGTGCGGTCGGTGACGACCGCGCCGAGCGGCCTTGAGGGCGAGGGCTTCCCGGTCCGCCGGGCGTTTGCCGGTGTGGACCTCGCCGACCTCGACCCGTTCATCCACATGGACCAGATGGGCGAGGTGGAGTATGCGCCGGGGGAGCCGAAGGGCACCCCCTGGCACCCGCACCGCGGCTTCGAGACCGTGACCTACATCATCGACGGCACCTTCATCCACCGGGACTCCCACGGCGGCGGCGGCACGATCACCGACGGCGACACCCAGTGGATGACCGCCGGCTCGGGCCTGCTGCACATCGAGACCCCGCCGGAGTCGCTGGTGCTCAGCGGCGGGCTGTTCCACGGCGCGCAGCTGTGGGTCAACCTGCCCGCGGCGCTGAAGATGAGCCCGCCGCGTTACCAGGACATCCGCTCGGGGCAGGTGTCGCTGCTGACGTCCGCGGACGGCGCGGCGCTGGTCCGGGTGATCGCCGGTGAGCTCGACGGCCACCCCGGCCCGGGCGTCACGCACACCCCGATCGCCCTCGTGCACGCCTCGCTCCCGGCGGGCACCCGACTCGACCTGCCCTGGCGCGCCGACTTCAACGCGCTGGTCTACGTGCTGGCCGGGAGCGGCACGGTCGGCGCGCAGGGGCGCCCGGTCCGGGCCGGGCAGCTCGCGGTGTTCGGGGCGGGCGACGTCGTCACGGCGACCGCCGACGCCGGCCAGGAATCCCGCAGCCCCGAGCTGGAACTGCTGATCCTCGGCGGGGCGCCGATCCGTGAACCCGTCGCGGCGTACGGTCCGTTCGTCATGAACACCCGCGCCGAGCTGGTGCAGGCGTTCGAGGACTTCCAGGCCGGTCGGCTCGGCACGGTCCCGAGCAGCCCCGTCGTCGCCTCATGAGGCCGGCCGGTCGTCCCCGGGCTTCGAGTCCGTGGACGGCGGGAACCACAGGGTGCGCTGGGGAAACGGTATGACGATGCCGGCCCGGTCCAAGGCCCTCTTCACGGCAAGCGCCACCTCGTGCCGGGCCTCCCACAGGTCGCGCTGCGTCGTCGAGTGCCAATAGCGCACCGAGAAGACGATCGCGGAATCGGCGAACTCGCTGACCCAGACCTCCGGCGGCGGAGGCGCAATAACGGCGGGAGCCTGCCGCACGGCGCGTTCCAGCACCTGCGTGGCGAGGCCGAGATCGGTGTCGTAGGCCACACCGACGGCGATGGTCGTACGCCGTAAGGGGGTCCTCGTGTGGTTGACGATCGGGTCGGCGAGCACCTTGGCGTTGGGCAACACGACGTCGAGTCCATCGAAGGTGTGCAGCCGGGTCGCTCGGAGGTCGACGTCCCGCACGGTCCCCTCAAAGCCCTGGGACTCGATCTGATCCCCGATCCGGAAGGGCCGCCGCACTTGGATCATCAGTCCGGCCAGCAGATTGGCGAGGATGTCTTGCGCGGCAAACGCGACGGCGATACCGCCGACGCCCAGCGCACCGAGGGCGGGACCGATCTGGACTCCCGCGGTCTCCAGCACCGTGAACGCGAGCACCAGGAACACGACGAGGCTGGCCAGGCGGCCCAGCTGCCGACCGCGGTGCCGGTCGTTGTCGCCGCGGTCGATGACCCGGACCAACAAGGCCCGCACCACGGCGGCGACAGCGAGCGCCAGCGCCAAACCGCCCGCCAGGATCAGCCAGCGGGGGACGTCGATTCCAAGATCGAGGGCGGCCGGCACGGTGCCACCGTACGACCCCTGCCGACCGGCGCGCGACCGACGGTCCGGGATGGAGGGCGCGGTGCTGCCGCGTTGCGCCGACCAACCCGCCGAGTTCCGCGGACCAACCCGCCGGGTTCCGCCGACCAACCCGCCGGTCAGGCCGCGCTGGACGTGCGGGCGGCGGCGTAGGCGGGCCGGATCACGTCCTGGATCAGCCGAGCTTTCGCGGCCGGATCCCAGAAGGCGGCAGCGGCCGCGTCGACGGTGAACCGCTCCACGTCGGCCAGGCCGAAGCCGAACGCCGCGCACACGGCCGCCAGCTCATCGGTCGCGGTGGTGCGGCTCTGCAACCGGTTGTCGCAGTTGACCGTGACCACGAAGCCGAGCGCCGCCAACTGGCCGAACGGGTGCTCGGCGATCGAGCCGCAGACCCCCGTCTGCACATTCGAGGTCGGGCACACTTCGAGCGGAATCCGCTGGTCCCGGACGTACGCCGCGAGTTCGCCCAGGCCGGACGCGGTTCGCCGCCGCGACCCGTCCGACCAGCTCAGGTCGGCGATATCCGCGACGATCCGCACGCCGTGTCCGAGCCGCTCGGCCCCGCAGACCATCAGGGCCTGCCGGATCGACTCAGGGCCGGCGGCCTCGCCCGCGTGCGCCGTACAGTGCCCGCCGCCCGCCCGGACCAGGTCGAATGCCGCGGCATGGGCCACCGCGGGGTAGCCGTCCTCGGGCCCGGCGATGTCGAATCCCGCCACCCCCGCGTCGGCGTACCGCAGCACCAGCTCCGCGACCGCCGTCGTCGGCGGCGTGTGCCGCATCCCGCACAGGATCTGCCGCGCCACCACGGGCGTGCCCGCCTCGGCCGCCGCCCGCATCCCGGCCGCCAGGCCGTCGGTGACGGCCTCGACCGCCTCGGCCATCGCCATCCCGCCCGCGACGTGCAGTTCCGGGGCCCATCGGGCCTCGCCGTAGACCACGCCGTCGGCGGCCAGGTCCAGCACATACTCGCGGGCCACCCGCGCCAGCGCCTCCGGCCGCTGCAACACCGCGACGGTGTGCGCGAACGTCTCCAGGTAGCGCGGCAGCGACCCGGAGTTCGCCGCGGCGAAGAACCAGTCGGCCAGGGACTCGGGGGTCTCGGCGGGCACGGGTCGGCCGATCTCGTCGGCCAGGTCCAGGAGGGTCGCGGGTCGCAGCGCCCCGTCGAGGTGGTCGTGCAGCGACACCTTCGGCAGGGCGCGCAGGTCGTCGCGGGTCAGGGCCATCGAACGGTCCTTTGCTAGCAGAGGCGGAGCGGAGACGACGGGGTCGGAGTGGAGTCCGACCGCCGGGCCGTTCTCTTCCCATCGGCCGCCAGGGCCTCGCCGTGCAGCCGTTCGCGCGCCCCGCGTGCGCGCCGCGCCCATCCTCGCCAGGATGGGTGCGTCCGACCGGCGGTGCCGCTTCCTCAGGGGTGATGTCTGTGAACACGATCGTCGTCATCATGGCCGTATACCTCGCGGGCATGATCGGCATCGGGCTCTACGCCCGCAGCCGAATCTCCAACACCGAGGACTATCACCTCGCCGGGCGTCGCCTGGGCGTCCTGATGACGGCGGGCACCCTGGCGGCAACGGAAATCGGCGGCGGCAGCTCGGTCGGGGTGGCCTCGAAGGCGTACGGCAGTTGGGGGCTGTCCGCCGGCTGGTACGTCGTGTGCGCGGGCATCGGGATCTTGCTCGTCTCGTTCGTGGCTCCGGCGCTGCGGCGGTCGATGGCGACGACGGTGCCGGAGGTGATCGGGCGGCGGTACGGCGTGCCGAGCCAGGTCATCACCGCTCTGCTCGGCGCGGTGGCCCTGGTGGCGCTGGCCGCCGTGCAGATCACGGCCACCGCGACGATCGTCGCCACGCTCGGCGGGGTCGAGATGCGCACCGCGATCATCGCCTCGGGCGTGGCCGTGGTGTTCTACACCTGGCTGGGTGGCATGTGGTCGGTGACCCTGACGGACTTCGTGCAGTTCTTCCTCATCGTCTTCGGGTTCGCGATCGCCGCGCCCTTCGCGATCAGCGCCGCCGGCGGTTGGGGTTCCGTCGTCGACCGGTTGCCGCCGGGCCAGCTGGGCTTCACCAAGATCGGCTGGCCGACGATCATCAGCCTGATCGTGCTCTACTTCATGACGTTCTCGACTGGTCAGGAGGCCGTGCAGCGCTACTACTCGGCCAAGTCGCCGCGGGTGGCGGTGTGGGGATCCGTGCTGTGCGGCCTGCTGATGGCGGCGTACGCGTTCATCCCGGCGCTGCTGGGACTCGTGGCGCGGGCCCAGTTCCCCGGCATCCCGTAGAACAATGCGGTGGCCACCGTGCTGCTGAGCGCCGTGATCTCGGCGACGCTGTCCAGCGCATCGGGCGACCTCTTGGGCGCCGCGACCATCTATGTCAAGGATCTGCACCCGCGGATGGCAAAGACCGCACTCTCCGACGCCGCCGAACTCACGCTCAGCCGCCTCCTGGTGCTCGCCGTCGGCGTCGTGGCCATCGTGATCGCGTTGGCCAGTGGGCAGATCATCCCCCTGCTGGTGTTCGCCTTCACGGTCCGTTCCGCCGGGCCGTTCGCGGCGTTCATCTTCGGTCTGTTGTGGCGGCGCACCAGCCGCCTGGCGGGGCTGGCCTCGATCATCGTCGGCACCGTCGTCGGGCTCTGGTGGAAGATTGCGGACCCGGCGGTGCCCGTGGTCAAGAGCATCGACGCCATCATTCCTGCGTCGCTGGCCGGCGTCGCGGTGTTCCTGGCCATCCATCTGATCGATCGGAGCCGCGGTCGCCTCGTCGGGGACTCCGCCGGACCCCACGCGACGACGGCGCACCAGGCGGTGCAGCAGACGCCCTGACCATCGAGGCCGCGCCTGGGCGGGCGAGCGTGCGCCGCGCCGCGGACCCGGTGCATCTCGGGTGATTAGTTGTATGTGCCATGCATCTGTATGCTGTACTTCGCTAAGCATCCGAACCGACGAGGATCGACCGACGACTGTGCTGCGACACCACGACCCCCCGGACCCGGCGCCCCCAGAGTCCGCCCGCGAGGCGGCGGCCCACGAGCTCCAGGCCCAGATCATCGCGTTCAAGCGCACCCTGCACCTGATCCGCACCGGCAGCGCCCTGCACCGCAGCACCACCGCGGCCGGCGTGCCGATCCTCGGCATCCTGCGCCGGATGGGTCCGCAGCGCACCACGGCGCTCGCCGGCGAGAGCGGCCTGGACCCCTCGACCGTGAGCCGTCAGGTGGACGGGCTCGTCCGGTCCGGGCACGTCGCCAAGGTCCCCGATCCAGCCGACGGTCGGGCCATGCTGTGCCGGCTCACCGACCACGGCGAGGCCGAACTGCAGGCCCACCTGCAGGCCATCGGCGCGACGCTGCAGGGCCTGCTCGACGGCTGGTCCTCCGCCGACATCGCCTCCCTCGCCACCCTCCTGGGTCGCCTGAACGACGACGTGTACGCCCGATTCGCCACGCCCCCGAACGGGCCTCCCCAGGCCAGCTCGCCGCAGGCCAGTTCTCCACAGACCAGCTCTCCCCAGATCAGCCAGGAGCACCGATGACCACCCTCGACACGCCGTCCCCGACCCCGACCCCGGGTGATCCTGCTGGCCGGACCCGGGCGGGTCGCGCCGTGCAGGCCGCCTCCGCGCGGCGCACGACGTACCCCGCCGGACCCCCCGAGCCCGCCGCGGGCGGACCCCCCGGTGGCCGCGCCGCCGGCCACGCCGGCGGGGAGGAGATGCACGACTACCCCGATCACGCGGTCGTGGTGCAGATCCTCATCGCGCTCATGGCCGGGATGTTCCTCGCCGCACTCGACCAGACGATCGTGTCCACCTCGATCCGCACCATCGCCGACGACCTCGGCGGGTTGGACCGGCAGGCGTGGGCGACCACGGCGTACCTGATCACCTCGACGATCGCGACGCCCCTCTACGGCAAGCTGTCCGACATTTACGGCCGGCGCCGCTTCTTCCTGTTCGCCATCGCGATCTTCGTCGTGGGGTCGGCGGCCTGTTCGGCTTCGACGTCCATGTACATGCTGGCCGGCTTCCGCGCCGTCCAGGGCATCGGCGCGGGCGGCCTGTTCTCGCTGGCGCTGGCGATCATCGGCGACATCGTGCCGCCCCGCGAGCGGGCCCGCTACCAGGGCTTCTTCCTGGCGGTCTTCGGTACGTCGAGCGTGCTCGGCCCGGTCGTCGGCGGCTGGCTCGCCGACACCGACAGCCTGCTGGGCGTCACCGGCTGGCGCTGGGTCTTCCTGATCAACGTGCCGATCGGCATCGCCGCCTTCATCGGCGTCTGGGTGCGGCTGCACACCCCGCACACCCGCGTCGACCACCGGGTCGACTACTGGGGCGCGGTCACCCTGGTGGTGGCGCTCGTCCCGCTGCTGGTCGTGGCCGAGCAGGGCCGCGAATGGGGGTGGACCTCCGCCGAGGCGCTGGCCTGTTATGCGGTCGGGGCGTTCGGGCTGCTGGCGCTGATCCTCGCCGAGCGGCGCGCCGGCTTCGAGGCGCTGATCCCGATGCGGCTGTTCAGCAACCCGGCCGCCGGGGTGCCGCTGCTCGTCGGGGTCTTCGTCGGCTTCGGCATGTTCGGCGCCATGATGACCATCCCGCTGTGGCTGCAGATCGTGCACGGCTACTCGGCGATCCAGTCCGGTGTCTCGATGCTCCCGCTGACCGCCGGGATCATGCTCGCCTCCATCGTGTCCGGGCAGCTCATCTCGCGGCTGGGCCGGTACAAGGTGTTCCCCATCATCGGCACCGCCCTGATGACCCTTGGCGCCTTCCTGCTCTCCCGGATCGATGTGACGGTGAGCATGTGGTACGTGAGTGCCGCGATGGCCGTCTTCGGCCTCGGGCTCGGCAACTGCATGCAGCCGCTGACGTTGGCGGTGCAGAACGCCGTCGACCGCCGCGACATGGGGGTGGCCACCTCGGCCGCGACCTTCTTCCGGCAGATGGGTGGCACGCTCGGCACCGCGATCTTCCTGTCCATCCTGTTCTCCACGGTGCAGGACAAGATCGCCAACGCCTACCGCGCGGCCGCCGGAACCGCCGACTTCCAGGCCGCGCTGCGCGACCCGGCGGTCCTGGCCAATCCCGCCAACGCCCCGATCCTGGCGATGTTCAAGGGCGGTACGTCGGGTGCCGGCGCGGGCGGGTCGATGCTGGCGGACACCTCGTTCCTGAGCCGGATCGACCCGAGGCTGGCCATACCGTTCCGGCAGGGCTTCTCGGACTCGATCGACCTGGTCCTGATGTGCGCGGTGGCGGTCCTGTCGATCACGGTGGTGTTCACGCTGTTCGTGCCCGAGCGCGCCCTGGCCGGTCGCGTGGAGCACGCGGAGCCGCCGGCCGGCGCGGTCCCGGCGGCCGGCCCCGTGGTGGCGCCGATCGCCACCCCGCCGGCCGCCGAGTCGGCCTCGCCCGAGCTGATATCAGCCCGCGGGTCGGCTCGTGATGCAGCCGGCGCCACGACTACCGGGCCGGCCGCTTCGGTCGCGGCCTGGGGTGACCGGTATGCCGACCTGCCCGAGATAGTCGCCGAGGATGTGGACATCGTGCCTGAACCAGTGCGGATGCTCGTCGAGTACCCGTTCCCGCTGCGACCCGGCCTCTTGGCGCACCTGGTGCTGCCCGAGGACCTCACCCCGCAGGAGGCTGAGCGCCTCAGCGCGTATCTGGGCACGCTGGCGGTGCTGCCGGACTGGACGGACACGCCACCGTCGCGGTACGAGTCCTGAGGACGGGTTCGGCCGACACCTGGCTGCGACACAGCGCCGGAGGTCTTAGCAGCTCAACACGGCTGGCCGGTTGAAGAACCGTACGCTATCACGTACGGTTGGGTGCGGAGGTGCGTGCGATGTCTGCAGTGAGCGCAACGACCGCGCGGGCGAACTTGTACCGGCTCATCGATCAGGTCAACGAGGAATCCGAGCCGCTGACGATCACCGGTCAGCGAGGCAATGCCGTGTTGGTCGGCGAGGACGACTGGCACGCCATCCAGGAGACGCTGTTCCTGGCTTCGGTGCCAGGACTTACCGCGTCGATGCGGCGGGCACGGTCCGAGGGTATCGAGGCCGGGGCCACCGAGCTCGACTGGTGAGGCCCTGGACGCTGGTCTTCTCCCGGCAAGCGCAGAAGGACGCGCGCAGACTCGCCGCTTCGGGGTGCAAACCCAAGACCCAACGGCTACTCGACCTCATCGCCGAGGATCCCTTCGCCACGCCGCCTCGCGTCGAGAAGCTGATCGGTGACCTGGCCGGGTGCTACTCGCGGCGCATCAACATCCAGCACCGCCTGGTGTATGAGGTCCTCCCGCAGGAGCATGTCGTTCACGTGCTTCGGATGTGGACTCACTATGAGTAGTCGGGCGGTCAGAGGCCGGCGCGGACGTCGTAGCGCCAGAACGCCGGCACCCGCGCGACCGCGATCGGCATCAGGGCGATGACCAGGAGGCCGCCGGCGATCGTGACCGGGGCCGCACCGAGCTTGTCGGCGGCGCCACCGTGCAGCACGTCGGCGATCCGCGGACCGCCCGCCACGACCACGGTGAACACGCCCTGGAGCCGTCCGCGGACCTCATCGGCGGCCGCGCCCTGCAGCATCGCCTGCCGGAATGCCGCGGAGAACATGTCCGCCGCGCCGGCCGCTGCCAGGCAGGCGACGGCCGGGACCAGCCAGGGCGTGGGGCGACCGCCCGCGACGGCGACCGCGACGCCGAACGCCGCGATGCCGGCGCCCCAGGCGCAGATCAGCAGGACCACGGCCCGGCCCTGGCGGGTGACCCGGGACACCCAGCCGGACAGGGTGCCGCCGACGACGGCACCGATCGGGATGGCGGCGAACAGCAGGGCGAAGGCCGTCCCCCCTTGGGTCGGCCCCCCGAACGCAACCTGCGCGATCTCGGGGAATAGGGCCCGCGGCATGCCGAACACCATCGCGATGATGTCCACCACGAAGGACATCAACAGGATGGGTTGGCCTCGCAGGTAGACGAATCCGTCGAGGACGGAGCGAAATCCGGGGGTACGTCGTGTGGGCGCGGCCTCGGCCGCCTCAAGGGGCGCGGCCCCGGCCGGGGCGGCGGACGAGTCGCCGACCGGGTCGGCGGGTGCGCTCGCGCGGGCCAGCCGCGGCAACAGCCAGACGGCCCGGAAGGTCGCGAGCAGCGACAGCGCGTCCAACAGGTACAGCCAGGAATAGCCCAGCACCGGAATCAGGGCCCCGCCGACCAGGGGCCCGGCGATGCCGCCGGCCATCATCACCGTGAAGCTGAGCGAGTTCGCCGCCGGCAGCAGGTCGACCGGCAGGATCAGCGGCAGCACCGCGCTGCGGGTCGGCTGGTTCACCGCGAAGAACGCCTGCTGAATCGAGAACAGCCCCAACAGGATCCACACGTTGTTCAGCGCCAGCGCGGCTTGCGCCCAGAAGCCGACGGCCGTCGCGATCAGGCCCACCGTCGTGATGAGCAGGAGCGTGCGCCGATCCAGGTGGTCGGCCAGCGCCCCGCCGTACAGCCCGAACACGACCAGCGGCACGAGCCCGAACAGCCCGGTCAGGCCGACGTACCCCGAGGACCCCGTGATCGCGTAGATCTGCGCCGGCACCGCCACCACCGTGAGCTGCGCCCCGATGACCGTGATGATGTTGGCCGTCCAGAGCCTCCGGAAGTGGTCGTTGCGGAGGGGTCGGATGTCCGCGAAGACGCTGCGCAAGTCCACGCCGGGGTGATCCTCCTTACGGAACCTTCAGGCAGAGTCTGGTGACAAGACGGGATACTTTGGGGAAAGATGGAACGTAGCACGCCGTACCCGGCGGCCCGTCGCAGCCAGGAGAAAACGATGACGTCCACGCTAACGTCGCAGACCAGCCAGCAGCAGGCGCTCGAGGACCAGTTCGGGCTGGCCGACCGTGTCGTCAACCCGGAGGTCCTGCGCAACAGCGTGGAGCGCTTCCGCGAACGAGGCATCACGCTGCCCGCGTTCGAGGAGCTGAGCAACCCGCCGAAGTACATCGCCAAGGACAAGGCCGGCGACGCCGACCCGCAGGGACCCGACCCGCGCAACCTGTGGCGGGTGCACTGGTACAACGACAAGGACGGCAACCAGGTCGACGTCCCCGAGCACGTCGTGCTGACCAAGGAGATCACCGGCATCGACTCACCGATCCTGGTGCTGTTCGGCAACCGGTTCCCGATGATCACCGCGCACAAGGTGCTCGCCGCCTACGCGTGCCTGGCCCCGCGCCTGGTCACCGGCCAGTTCGACCCGACCACGCACCGCGCGATCTGGCCTTCGACCGGGAACTACGCCCGTGGTGGCGTGGCGATCTCCCGGCTGATGGCCTCCCGCGGCGTCGCGATCCTGCCGCAGGGCATGAGCCAGGAGCGGTTCGACTGGCTGGACAAGTGGTGCGAGAACCCGGCCGAGGACGTCATCAAGACCGTCGGCACCGAGAGCAACGTCAAGGAGATCTACGACGAGTGCAACCGGCTGGCCCAGGACAAGGGCAACTTCATCTTCAACCAGTTCGCGGAGTTCGGGAACCACATCACGCACTACTTCGTGACCGGTCGCGCGATGGCGCACGTTTTCGAGAACTACAAGGCGACCAGCGGCAACGAAGGCGCCCGGCTGGCGCTGATGACCTCGGCGACCGGCTCGGCGGGAACCATCGCCTCCGGTGAGTACCTCAAGGATACCTACGGCACCAAGGTCGCTGCGGTGGAGGCGCTCGAGTGCCCGACGCTGCTGAAGAACGGCTACGGCGAGCACAACATCCAGGGCATCGGCGACAAGCACCTGCCGATCATCCACAACATCAAAAAGCACGACGTGGTCTGCGCGATCAGCGATGTGGCCACCGACATGCTCGAGGTCATGTTCAACGAGACCGCCGGCATCGACTTCCTGCGCGCCAAGGGCGTGCCGGAGCAGATCCTGGCCTCGCTGCCCGACTTCGGCGTCTCCTCGATCTGCAACGTGCTGGCCGCCATCTCCAGCGCCAAGGTGCTGGGCCTCGGCGCCGACGACGTGATCGTGACCGTCGCCACCGACGGCAGTCAGATGTATCCGTCCGAGATCGCCAAGATCAAGACCCGCGACTTCGGTGGGGAGTTCACCCCGGCCGACGCCGTCGAGGTGTGGGCCCGCCACCTGGCCAACGTGCCCACCGACGCCACCCTGGAGCTGACCGAGTTCGACAAGGACCGGATCTTCAACCTCGGCTACTACACGTGGGTCGAGCAGCAGGGCACGCCGTTCGAGCTGTTCGAGGCGCGGCGCAGCCAGGAGTTCTGGACCGACCTGCACAAGTACCTGCCGATCTGGGACGCGATGATCCGCGACTTCAACGCGCAGGTGGCGGCGGGCTGAGCTGCACGCCCGGCTGGTCCGGGGGCCCCATGACACTTCCTGAGTCAACCTCAGGCCGCGATCGGCAACCTCTGCGCTCCGCCGTGCAGGTTGGCGTCGTAGGGCTGTTCGGTGTGCCAGCAGCGGTAGATGACGCGGGTCCAGGCTCGGGCCAGGATGCGGATGGCGTGGGGGTGGTCATGTCCACGGGCTCGGGCCTGGGTGTAGATGTGGGCGGCCCAGGGGCTCTCGTGCCGGCTGTTGTCGGCGAAGGTCGTGAGTGCCTTGCGGAAGCGTTTGTTGCAGGCCCAGCGGAAGTGCACGGCGCGTTGCTTGCCCGAGGCCTTGGTCACGGGTGTGACGCCAGCGAGGGCAGCGACAGCGTCGGGTCCGTCGTATGCTGCGCGGGAATCGCCCCACTCGGCGAGCACCTGGGCGGCGTTGATCTGACCCGACCTTGGCAGCGACGTGAAGATGGCGGCGTCCGGGTGCTCCCCGAGGTGGGCGACCACGGAGCGGTCGAGGTTCTTTCCGGCGCTGTTGAGCGCTTCGAGCACGGTGACCAGGGCGAGCACGGCATCGTGGAGTGCCTCAGCCAGAACGGGGTCTGTGGTGCCGGTGGGCGCGCCGCGGAGTCGGCTGAGCAGTTCGCTCGCAGGGCGGCGGCCGGAGTAGCCGTGCTTGGTCAGGAACGCTGCCAGGCGTTTCTCGCCCAGGTGTGCAGCTGTGACTGCGGTGGGGTAGCGGCGCAGGAAGGCCAGACTGATCGGGGACTCCACGTCGGCGAAGATCGCTTTGGCGCCGGGCCAGAAGTCGTCCAGCAAGGCGCTGAGCTGGTTGGTCGCGGCCACGCGCATCTCGACGATGTCGTCGCGGGTGCGGACCACGGTGCGCAGCGCTTTGGTCTCGCTCGAGTAGGGCTGGACCGGGTGGAGTCGGTGGTGCCGCAGTCGCAGGTACTCCGCGATCACCATCGCGTCACCGGCATCGGACTTCGCACCCGAGATGACCTCGCCCTCGCGCCAGGTCTTGATCGCGTTAGGCGACACCGGAATGACCGGGTGTCCTGCCTCGAGAAGCAGGTCGACCAGGCGTCCGTTGGGACGTTCGATCCCGATCTGCACGACCTCAGGATTGCCGTATTTGGCGAGCCGGCGGACCAAGGACGCGATCCCGTCGGCGGTGTGCTCGATGGTGAATTGGGCCAGCACCTTCCCCGCCGCGGACATCACGCACACGGCATGAACGACCGCGGCCCAGTCAAGGCCGACGTAGACGACGTCAGGGGTCTCTTCAGTCAACAGAGCTCCTCAGATTGGCAGCGACGACCCGACAAGGCCCCCGGAATCGGCTACCGGACGGTCACTAACTGGCGCTCTGCGGCGCGTCTCCCTGATGCCGGTCTGCGACCCCGGGAGGACCGAGGGCGGCGGTGTCATGGAGGCCCTCAAAAGGCGACCACAGCTGGCCGTCACCTCGGCCCTCGCCGAGTCCCTACAACGAACGCCTCACAGACATCCGTTGAAAGGATGGTGCCCTAGTGACCATGGCCGGAACCCCTGCCCCGCGCCCTGGCGGCGCGGGGACCAGCGCCCGGGCGCTGATCGTCGTCGACGTGCAGAACGACTTCTGCGAGGGCGGCTCCCTCGCCGTCACCGGCGGCGCCAAGGTCGCCGCGGACGTGGCGGACCACGTCCGCCGGCACGGCCGCGACTATGCCGCGGTCGTCGCCACGGCCGACTGGCACGAGAACCCGGGCGAGCACTGGGCCAGCGCCCCCGCCGAGCCCGACTATGTCGACACCTGGCCGGAACACTGCCGGGCCGGCACGCCGGGCGCGCAGTTCCACCCCGCCTGGGCCGCGGTGGCCGAGCCCGACCCCGACGCCGCGGCCTCGGGCGCCGTGGACGCGGTCTTCCGCAAGGGCCGCCACGCGGCGGCGTACAGCGGCTTCGAGGGCCTGACCACCGAGGACGGCCACCACATCGGCCTGGACGCCTGGCTGCGCGAGGCGGGCATCGGCGCGGTCGACGTCGTCGGCATCGCCACCGATCACTGCGTGCGCGCGACCGCCCTGGATGCGGCCCGGCACGGCTACGCCACCCGCGTGCTGCTCGACCTCACCGCGGGAGTCGCCCCGGACACGACGACCAAGGCGCTCGCGCAGCTGCGCGAGGCCGGCGTCGAGTTGGCCGGCACGCTGCCCGCCTGAGCCTCCTGCCCGCCTGACCCGTCAGGCGAGGCCCATGTTCCGGGCTTCCTCCCAGAGCTCGGCGCGGATGCTGGGGTGGGCTGCCTGCTCGATGAGATTGGCCGCCTGCTGCTTCTCGGAGCGGCCCGCGCACTCGGCGACACCGTTCTCGGTGATGACGCAGGTGTGCTGCAGCGAGGTGACCGGCTCATCGAGCAGCGGCACGATGGTGGAGACATTGGCCTTGGGGTGCCAGCTGCGCAGGGCCATGATCGCCTGGCCGCCGGGGGCGTGCATCGCCCCGACTGTGAAGTCGGTCTGGCCGCCGAAGCCGGAGTGAATCCGCGCGTTGATCCGAGAAGCATTGGCCTGGTCCAGCAGATCCACCTGCAAGGCGGTGTTGATGCTGGTCATGCCGGGGTTCTGGCTGATCAGGGCGGGGGCGTTGGTGGTCTCGGTGCGCATCAGCCGGACCCGGGGGTTGCGGTTGAGCCACTGGTAGAGGTCCAACGAGCCGAACACGAACGACGCCGTGATGAGGCGGCCCATGTCGAGCGCGCCGGCCTCGTCGAGAGTGAGGATTCCGTCCGAGATCATCTCGGTCCAGATGCCGAGCTTGCGCTTCTTGCTCAGCCCGGCGAGTGTCGCGTCGGGAATCTCGCCGATGCCCAGCTGCAGCGTCGACCCGCTGCTGACGCGGCTGGAGACGAGGTCGCCGATGACCCGGGCGGACTCCACCCGATCGACCGGCCCACCGGGGGGCGGGGGCTTCCATGCGTGCGGTTGAAGCGGCTGGTCGGACGGGACGATCACGTCGAACGTGTCGATCTCGTATTCGGCGTCGCCGAAGGTGTAGGGCATCGTCGGGTTGGTCTGCGCGATCAGCAGCGCCCCGGAGGCCTTGGCCGCCTCGATGACGCCGGGCAGGATGTTGACCTCGTTGCCGAGGCTGAGGTTGCCATGCCACGGCTCGGAGGTGTGCACGACGACGGCGTCCACCCCGAGGAAGCCCTTGATGAAGTAGCGGGGGACGTGGGACAGCCGGGCCGGGTAGTACTCCAGGCGCGGACTCTTGCGCATGCCCGAGCCGACGAAGGCCGACTCCAGGGTGACGCCGTCCCGGTCGGGGAGCCCGGCGGGGCCGTTCAAGAGGAAGAGGCGGTATTCGGGGACGGCGGCGTCGATCGCCGCGATCATCGATCGTCCGGCG
>Ga0102832_1001497_pt1 | contig 17594 bp, 17 predicted proteins | sample EBPBio282013_DNA_FD_88942 | JGI IMG/M metagenome (GOLD analysis project Ga0102832, IMG submission 88942) | Wastewater treatment Type I Accumulibacter community from EBPR Bioreactor in Madison, WI, USA - Reactor 2_5/28/2013_ DNA (Illumina Assembly) | ecosystem: Engineered > Bioreactor > EBPR >...
CTTGATGTCGCGGTGCACGATGCCGTGGCGGTGGCTGTAGTCGAGGGCGGCCAGCGTGCCGGCGGTGATCTCGAGCGCACGCTCGGGCAGCAGGCGGCGGCCGCTCGACATCAGCTGCCGCAGCGTCATGCCGTCGACGTACTCCATGACGATGTACGGGACGACGGCGCCGGTGGCGTCGGGGCTGTCGGCGAGCACGTCCTCGCCGGTGTCGTACACGGCGACGACGTTGGGGTGGTTGAGCGCCGCCGCGCTCTGCGCCTCGCGGCGGAACCGGGCCTGGAAGCTCGGATCGCGCGCGAGGTCGGGCCGCAGGATCTTGATGGCCACCCGCCGGCCGAGCCGCAGGTCCTTGCCCTCGTGGACCTCCGCCATCCCGCCGCGGCCGATCACCTCGCCGAGCTCGTAGCGGTCGCCGAGACGACGCACGCTGTCCTCGCTCACCGTTCCTCCTCGTACCCGCGGCCGGGGGCGCCCGACGCGATCGTCCCGGGGCGCGCCTCGCGGCTCCCCGAGCAGTGTGGCAGCAGCGACGCCGCCCCTGGTGCAGGGACGCCGCCGGCTGCTGCGCCGTTCCGGGTGGAGACCTGCATCACCTGCGCAGCACCGCCTCCATGACGCTCTTGGCGATCGGCGCCGCGAGCCGGTTTCCGCTGACCTCGGCGGCACCGCCGCCGTTCTGCAGCACCACGGCCACGGCGACCTGAGCCTGGCCCGGCACGGCCTCCGCGACGCCGACGAACCATGCGTGCGCGGTCTGGTTGTTGCCGGTCTGCGCGGTGCCCGTCTTGCCGCCGACGAGGACGCCGGGGATGCGGGCGTTGGAGCCGGTGCCGTTGTCGACGACGTTGACCATCATCGCCAGCAGCGACGCCGCGTTGGCCGGCGACATCGCCTGCGAGAACGCCTTCGGCTCGGCTGTCTCGAGCGTCTCGAGCTCGGGGCTCAGGATCTCCGAGACCAGGTAGGGCTCCATCACCTGGCCGTTGTTGGCGATGCCGGCGCCGACCATCGCCATCTGCAGCGCGGTGGCGGAGACGTCGAACTGGCCGATGGCGCTCATCGCCGTCTGCGGCACGTCGGGGTCGGCGGGGAACCGGCTCCTCGCGGCGCGCAGCGGGATCTCGAACGACGTCCCGAAGCCGAACTTCTCCGCCTGCTCGCGCAGTGCGTCGTCGCCGAGCTCCATGCCGATCGAGGCGAACGCGGTGTTGCAGGAGACCGCCAGCGCGTTCTCGAGCGTGGTCTCGCCGTTCGGTCCGCACGCGGTGCCGGACCAGTTGTTGAGGTCCTTGCTCGTGTTGGGCAGGTCGAGGGACGCCGGGCCGGGCACGACGGTGTCGGCGGTGTACTGGCCGGACTCCAGCGCCGCGGCGGCCGTCACGAGCTTGAACGTGGAGCCCGGCGGCAGCGTCATCGCGAGCGGCCGGTTGAGCATGGGCTTCTTGGGATCGGCGTCGTAGGCGGCGTACGCCTCGCGGATCTGCGTCGGGTTGTGGCTCGAGAGCTTGTTGGGGTCGAAGCTCGGCGACGACGCCATGGCGAGGATCGCGCCTGTGCGCGGGTCGATGGCCACCACGGCGCCGGTGCGGCCGGCAAGCCCCTGGTAGGCGGCCCGCTGCGCGCGCGGGTCGATCGTGAGGCGCACGGCGCCGCCCTTGACGCCGCGGCCGGCGAACAGCTGCTGCACGCGGTCGACGAAGAACCGGTCGTCGGACCCCGACAGCACCGAGTTCTCGGCGCGCTCGATCCCTGTGGCGCCGTAGACGATCGAGTAGAAGCCGGTGGCCGGCGCGTAGAGGGGCCCGTTGGCGTACTGGCGCAGGAACTTCAGCTGGTCGTCGGTGGGCACCGACGACGCGATCGCCGTGGACCCCAGCAGGATCGGGCCGCGCTCGCGGCTGTACTCCTCGAGGATCACGCGGCTGTTGCCGGCGCGGGCGCGCAGCTCGGCGGCGTTGAAGTACTGGTAGTAGGTGATGTTGGCGAGCAGCAGCACCAGCAGCACGGCGAGGACGGCCGCGAGGCGGCGCACGGAGCGGATCACAGCCGCACCGCCTGCGTGGGGGCGTCCTCCATGGCGACGCCCTCCGGCTCCGGGCGCCGTGCGGCGTCGCTGATCCGCATGAGCAGCGCCACCGCGATCCAGTTCGCCACGAGCGACGATCCGCCGAGCGACAGGAACGGCGTCGTGAGCCCGGTGAGCGGGATGAGGCGCGTGACGCCGCCGATGACGACGAACACCTGCAGCGCGAGCACGATCGACAGGCCCGCGGCGAGCAGGGTGCCGAACACGTCGCGGCAGGCGATCGAGGTGCGCATGCCGCGCTGGATCACGATGGCGAACACCACGAGCATCGCGGCGACGCCGATGAGTCCGAGCTCCTCGCCGAACGCGGCGAAGATGAAGTCGCTCTTGGCGTAGGGCACCAGCTGCGGGTAGCCCTGGCCGAGGCCGGTGCCGAACATGCCGCCGCTGGCGAAGCCGTAGAGCGACTGCGCGATCTGGTAGCCGCGGTCGGCCTCGTCGGTGAACGGGTCGAGCCACACGTCGACGCGCAGGCGCACGTGGCCGAAGGCCAGGTAGGCGAACGCCGCCCCGGTGAGGAACAGGATCGCGCCGAGCACGAGCCAGCTGCGCCGCTGCGTGGCGATGTAGAGCATCGTGACGAACAGGCCGAAGAAGACCAGCGAGGTGCCGAGGTCGCGCTCGAAGACCAGGACGGCGAGCGAGACGAACCAGGCGACGAGCAGCGGGCCCAGGTCGCGGCCGCGGGGGAGCTCGAGGCCGAGCACCTTGGTGCGCACGAGCGCGAGGCTGTCGCGCTTCACCGTGAGGTAGCCCGCGAAGAAGATGGTGAGCAGGATCTTCGCGAGCTCGCCGGGCTGGAACGACAGCGACCCGATGCGGATCCAGAGCGTGGCGCCGTTGATCTGCGCGCCGATCACGGGCGCGAGCGGCAGGAGCAGCAGCACGAGACCGGCGAGCATCGCGGTGTAGGTGTAGCGCTGCAGCCGGCGGTGGTCGCGCACGACGACGATCACGGCGATGAACAGCACGATGCCGAGCGCGGTCCAGGTGAGCTGGCTGTCGACGTCCGGCGTGGGGATGGGCTGGCCGGCGCGCCGGGCCCGCAGCTCGTCGGCGAGGTCGAGGCGGTGGATCATCGCCAGGCCCAGCAGGTTGAGCGTGACGACGGCGGGCAGCAGCAGCGGGTCGGCGTAGCGCGCGACGAGGCGCACCGCGACATGGGCGGACAGGATGAGCGCGCCGGTGATGGCGAGCACGCCCCAGGTGCCGTCGTTGACCTTGCCGAGCACGGCGAGGTCGACCTGGATGTAGGCGGCGGCGCCGACGGCGAACGCGGCGACGAGCAGACCGAGCTCGGCCCAGCGGCGGTCGGGCTGGCGGTAGCGGGGGACGGCGGGCGCCGTCGTGGGCGCGGCCATCAGGGCGCCGGCGGGATGGCGGGCGTCGAGGCCGGCGACGCCGACGGCGTGAGGGTCGGCAGGCCGTCGCCCTGGCTGCTGCCGACGTCGCCGCCGGTGTCGATGCCGTCGGTGCCGGGGCAGCCCGGCGTGGTCGGCACGGTCTGGCACTGAGCCGCGCGCTCGGTGAGCCGCTGCACGACCTGCTGCGCCGAGGCGAGGCTGTCGGTGGCGATGGTGGCCTCGACCTGCATCGCCTCGAAGTCGGGCAGGGAGTCGACGGTGACGGTCGAGACCTCCTCGACCGACGACAGGCTGATCGGCCCGAGCGACCCGTTCACACCGTTGTAGATGGCGACATAGCCGCCGTCGTTCCCGACGTACCACTGCCCGCGCGCCCAGGTGAGCGTGGCGAGCAGCGTGCCCACGAGGATGACGAGCACGCCCAGCACCGCCAGCAGCCACTTCAGCCGCGAGCGGCGGCGTGGCCCGCGCTGCTCCTCGTGGTAGACGTCGGCGATCGGCGAGACGCCGGAGTCGCCGGTGTCGGAGCGCGTGCTCACCCGCACGACGGTGGCCGGGCGGGTGTCGATCTGGGCGTCGGCCGGGAAGGTGAGGTCGGGCAGGCGCTCGCGGTTGCGCGGCTCGCCCGCGGCACCCACGACGACCGGCGCCTCGGGCTCGGTGGCCTCGTCGACGGCGACGACGTCGGCCACGACGCACGTCACGTTGTCGGGCGCTCCGGCCTCGAGGGCGGCGTCGACCAGCGCGGTGACGACGGCGGTGGGGTCCTTGAGCCCGAGCAGCTCGGCCATGCGGTCGTCGGTGACGTAGCCGGAGAGGCCGTCGCTGCAGACGAGGTAGCGGTCGCCGAGGCGCGCCTCGCGGACGGACACGTCGGGCTCGGCGGGATGGACGCCGTCGATCGCGCGCATGAGCAGGTTGCGCCGCGGGTGGTAGGCCGCCTCGGCCGGCGCGATCCGGCCCGAGTCGATGAGGGTCTGCACATAGGTGTGGTCGCGGGTGATCTGACGGAACTCGCCGTCGCGCAGCAGGTAAGCGCGCGAGTCGCCGACGTGCAGGACGGCGACGCGCGGCGGCTCGCCGCCCAGCCACGCGAGCGCCGTGAGCGTGGTGCCCATGCCGGCGAGCTCGGGGTTGGCGGCGACGACGTCGGCGATGCGCTCGCTGGTGGTGACCACGGCCTCGGACAGCCGCTCGAGCGCCTCGGCGTCGGCGAGGCCTGCGGGCTCGACCTCCGACATGGTGGCGATGGCGGCGGCCGACGCGAGCTCGCCCGCGGCGTGGCCGCCCATGCCGTCGGCGATGACGAGCAGCTGGTCGCCGGCGTACCCGGAGTCCTCGTTGCCCGCACGCACGAGCCCGACGTCGGAGCGCGCGGCGGAGCGGAGCATCAGCACCACGGCGGCCTCACTTCCGCAGCTCGAGGACCGTGCGGCCCACCTTGAGCTGCTCGCCGACCGTGAGCGGGGTGGGGCCGGTGATGCGGCTGCGGCCGACCCACGTCCCGTTGGTCGAGCCGAGGTCGGTGACCACCCACGTCGAGCCCGACAGCGAGATGCGCGCGTGGTTGTTGCTGGCGTAGTCGTCGTCGAGGACGAGGGTGGAGTCGGGGGCGCGGCCGATCGTGACATCGCTTGCGCCCAGCGGGATCACCGTGCCGGCGAGGGGGCCCTCGGTGACGACGAGGCTGCGCACGCCGGTCTTGGGCGCCTTGGCGGGCTTGGCCTTCACCGGCTTGGGGGCCTTGCCCGGCGCAGCTGCTGCGCCGCCGCGGGCGGGGACGACCATGCGGGCATCGCGCGGCGCCCGCAGGTCGCGGCGCAGCACGAGGATCGCGACGATCACCAGCAGCCAGATGAGCACGAGGAAGCTCAGGCGCAGCAGCGTGAGGACCAGCTCGGACACGGGCGGGTCACCCAGCCCGGAACGTCAGCCGCGTGCCTCCGAGCTGCACGACGGCACCGTCGTGGAGGACGACCTCGCCCACCTGGACGCCGTCGACGTAGGTGCCGTTGGTGGAGCCGAGGTCGCGCAGGACCACCTCGCGGCCGAGCAGGATCTCGGCGTGGTGGCGCGAGACGCCGGGGTCGTCGATGCGGACGTCGACGTCGCTGCCGCGGCCGAGGCGCGTGACCGCGCGGCTCAGCGGGTGCGCCGTGTCGTCGGCGACGAGGCGCGGGTGGCCGGCGTCGGACGGCGGTGCCACCGGCGCCCGGCCGGCGGGCGCCTGCGACGCGACCCCCGCCTTGGCCTCGGAGTGCACGCGGAACAGGCCGGTCTCGAGGTCGTCGTCGCGGGCGAGGGTGACCTCGGCGCCGCCCATGAGGGTGTAGCGCTGCTCCTCGGCGTGCTCGCGCACGACGCCGGCGAGCTCCTCCTGGATCGTGCCGCCGTAGACCGAGAGCCGCTCGTGGTCGTGCGGGCTGAGGTCGACGACGAAGACGTTGGGCACCACCGTGCGGCCGCGGCTGACCACGGCGGCGCGGTCGTCCATCTCGCGGGCGAGGGCGGAGGCGATCTCGACGGGCTGCACCTCGGCCTTGAAGGCCCGGGCGAAGGCGCCGTTGACCATGCGGTCGAGCCGCTGCTCGAAGCGGTCGAGCAGACCCACCGCGCCTCCCTGGTGCTCGTCGGCGCCCGGGGGCGCGCATGATCGCGCCCGGAGGTCCGGGCACGCGTCGATCGTAACCGTGGGGACGCTGCCCACACGGTTCCCACGGCTGCGCCCTCCGTCGACGACGGACGGCGCCGGCCGTGCACGTGCTTCGACGGCGCAGGCGGGCGCGGTGTTCCGTGTCCGGCATCACGGTGCGATGACGGCGCCAGCCCCCTCCGCCGCCGCCTTCCGCCGCAGGTCGGAGCCGCTGCCGCCGTTTTCAGGGGCACCTGCCCCGCGTGCTAGCCTTCTCCGGCGCGCGCGAGTGGCGGAATAGGCAGACGCGCACGGTTCAGGTCCGTGTGCCCGTAAGGGCGTGGGGGTTCAACTCCCCCCTCGCGCACAGCAAGTCGAAGGCCCCCGCAAGGGGGCCTTCGCCGCTTCCGTAGTCCGATGCCGCGCTGCTGGCCGACGTCGGGCCTCGTCAGCTCCAGCGGTCGGCAGACGCCGGTCTGCCGGCGGCGTCGCACGACGGGCGCCACGCCGCGTGGGCCTGAGCGGGAGCGTCCCATGAGCTCGGGCTGATCTCGCCCGTCATCCGTCCTGACCACTCGCGCCTCGTCGGCAAGCAGAAGGTCCGGCGCAAGGTCCCGGACTGGGACGACCGGCCGTCGCATCCTCGCGCAGCTACATCGAGTGGTACGCCAGCCAGCGGGCGACCCACTTGATGTCCACGGCGCCCCCGAACTCGAGACGTACCTTCCCTAGGCCGCTGAAGTACATCTCGAGCTCTGAGTCTCGGTCGAACGAGCCGGAGGTCTCCACGGAGAACGCCTGGATGCGGCTGTACGGCAGAGACGAGTAGTCCGTCTTCTTGCCGGTCATCCCCTGGACGTTCACGGCGATGATGCGCTTGGTCGTGAACACGACCATGTCGCGTGCGCCCTTGAAGGCGGCTGTGACCTTCTCATCGTCGAGCAGCAGGTCCTGGACGGACGCCGTACCTACGGACGGATCCGCCTGGTTCAGCTTGAAAACGCCGCCGTTCTGAAAATCGATCATGACGACCCCCGTTGGTCGGCCGGATGAGACCCTCCGACGCTAGTCGTCCGAGGCAGTCGATGGCCTGTGGGCGAAGTCGTGGCGGTAGGCGACGGCGGCGACCTGGATGGAGTACTCGCTGTAGAACTCCTCGACGCCGGCGCGCTGGGCTTCGCGGTGCTCCGGGTGCTCGCGCCAGGCGCGCTGACTCTCGGCATCGGCGAAGGTGACGATCGTGACGCGCTCGCCGTCGTCGGCGGTGAAGGTCTTGGCGTCGACGAAGCCCGGCATCGAGCGGGCCAGCGCGTCCATGCGCGCGCTCGTCCCGCGGTAGTGCTCGACGTTCTCGGGCCGCAGCCGGTTGCGGAACACCGTGAGGATCTGGCGCTGCTCGTCCGAGTTCGTCATGCCGCGACCGTAGCGAGCCGTGCCCAGCACGTCGCCCGCGTTGCGCGGCCACGGCCTGCGCGACCGTGCCGGGCGCTGCGGCAGAGTGGGCGCCGACAGCGACGACGACCCCACGAGGTGCGCGATGAGCAGCCAGTTCCCCGGCGACCAGCCCGACCCGCAGCCAGCGCCGCCCTCGTGGACCCCGTCGGCGCCGCAGCAGCCGGCGTCGTCGGTGCCCGCCGCCGGGTGGTACGCCGATCCGGCCGGCAGCGGCCAGCTGCGCTACTGGGACGGCGCCGGCTGGACTGAGCACCTGTCGCCCGTGCCCTCCGCCGCCCCGATGTACGGCGCCGCGCCCTCGTACGGAGTCCCCGCGGCCTACGGCGGGCCGGGCTACGCGGTGGCTCCCCGCCGGGTCGGCTTCGCGGATGCGGTGCGGATGGCCTTCCGCAACTGGAAGGACTTCGAGTCGCGCGCGACCCTCGGCGAGTACTGGTGGTTCTACCTGTTCCAGGTGCTCGTCGTGGTGGTCGGCTACCTCGTGCTCGCAGTGCTCCTGGCCGTGGTCGCTGCGGCCACGGGGTCGACGTCGGGCTCCAGCAGCTCGTCGTCGGGGGGCAGCGCCGCTCTCGGCGTCGTGGGTGTGCTGTTCGCCGTCGTCTTCGTGGTGGTGTCGGTCGTGTTCTTCGTCGTGGGCCTGGCGGTGACGGTCCGCCGGCTGCACGACACCGACCGGTCCGGCTGGTGGTACCTCATCACCCTCGTGCCCTTCGGCGGGATCGTCCTGCTCGTGTTCCTCGTCGGCCAGGGGACGCCAGGCCCCAACCAGTACGGCCCCGTGCCCGTCTGAGCCGCGTCGCCGACCCTGCCTGTGACCGGGAAGCCTTGAAACTCCTGGCGTTTCGGCTCAGGTCCGTGCCCTCCCGGGACGACAATGGAGGTAGGACGAAGCTCCGTGGTGGGAGGGCCGTTCGATGCACGAGACGTACGACGCCAGGAACGACGCGTTCCAGCAGACCCTGATGGGCTCCGACGACCTGCGCCGGCCCGAGCCGCGACGCGACGGAGGCCCCGGGCTGCTCGACGACCGCGCGACGGTCGCTCGGCTGCGGGCCTCCGCCCCGACCAAGCGCCACTTCTGCCTCCAGGCCGGCCTCGAGCCGGGCCCGGTGTCCTATGCGCGGGTGAACGCGGCGCTGCAGCGCTTCGGCCTGCCGCTCTACCCCGTCCCGCGCCGCCACGCGGCCTGACCGCGGCCGTCCGCCGTCCGTGAGTGGGCGGTGCCCCTCGGTGATCGCGGCATCACCCATCCCGGTGGCGCGCGCGCCAAGTGCCGCGGTTACCCGCGCCCGGGCCAGCCCCGGCTTAACCTGAGGACGACCGCAGAGTCGCCCGCCGGATCCCACGTCCCGTACCGGCGGGTCCCAGGGCAGGGACGAGGGGCCGGGGTTGCTGCGATGACGAGGTCGATCAGGCGCGGGTGGCGCGCGGCGCTGACGGTGGCGGCAGCGGGTGTCCTCACCCTCGGGCTGGCAGGGCCGTCAGGGGCGTCGGCGCGCAACGGCGCGATCACCTGGGTCGATGAGTGCGTGAGCTCCATCGCGACGTCGCCCTACCCCGGGGACGTGCCCCACTACGGCTGCGCCATCAACAGCGCCTGGGCGCGCGACGGCGTCCACGCCGCGATCGTCACCGAGGACCTCGACAACCCCGCGCAGGGCGCGCTGTTCCTCCTCGACACCGTGACAGCCGAGATCGACTACCTCGGCGTCAGCGACCTGCCGAGCACCGTGAGCTTCAGCCCCGACGGCTCGAAGCTGGCCATCGCCCGCGGCGGCAACATCGTGCTCGTGAGCGCCTCTACCGGCGCCACCGTGCGCATGCTCACCACCCGGGCCGGCGTCGAGTCCGACCCGAGCTGGAGCGTCAGCGGCACCTACGTCGCCTACGTCACCGCGGCCGGCGTGCGCCGGGTGAAGGCGGCGGGCGGCGGCGACTGGCTGATGATCCCGGGCGCCGACTACGTCCAGTACTCCCCCGGCGGCCACCGCCTCGGGTTCACCAAGGACGGCGTGGTCTACCGCTCCTGGCTCAACGGCTCCAACGCCGTCGCCGTCACCTCGGTGCCCGACCCGGGCCGCCCCGCGTTCGCGTGGTCGCCCGACGACCGCTACATCGTCACGCCCGACACCGAGGGCAGCCTGCAGGTGGTCACCCGCGGCGGCACCGTCGTCTCCACCGGGCAGGGCGGCAGCGGCGCGAAGTTCCCGTCCTGGCAGCCGCTGCCCTAGCGGCGCAGCGGGGCCAGGAGGCCCTTCTCGGTCCGGAGCCGAGGACGGCGTCGATCAGTCAGGCGCTGGACTGCCCAGGGTGCTGCGCTCCGGGTGCGCGAGGCTCTCGCCGCTGCGCGGCGGGCCGACGCCGGACGCGCGCACGAGCGCCATCCCGACGAGCGCGGCCGCGCACGCCAGGCCGCTGGTCACGTCGACGCCGTGGTAGCTCACCGACGAGTTGTACGGGAAGCCGACGAGCCCGGTGAGCGAGAGCGCCAGGATCCCGACGACGACCACCATGAGCCCGGCGACGGCGATCGTCGCGCGGAGCCGGTAGGGCCACGAGCGCGTCGCGGAGTGCACAGGGACGCCGTCCCACCACGGGATATGCAGGTGCTCCCAGGGCCGGGCGATCCAGACCAGGCCGACGGTGTAGAGCGCGAAGCACGACCAGAACACGAACCGCGGCAGCGCCCACCCGTCGGTGCTGAAGCCGACGAGGTCGAGGCCGAGCCGCTGCAGGGTGATGATCGCGAGCATCATCGCGGCGATGTGCCAGAGGTAGAGGGTCATGGCGGCGGCGTTCACGACGCACGTGGGCCGCCACACCCGTTCGCGCTGGGCGAGGCGGGTGAGCCCTCCGTACGCCGCCGCGACGAGCATCGCGAGCGTCACGCAGTGCAGGGCCAGCGCGACCGACGGCGGCGCCATGTTCGACATCGGTGCGTCCGGCATGCCCACCAGCGAGCGCGGCCACGGCCCCAGCGCCACGAACGCGACGTCGAAGGCGAACGCGACGAACGCGAACCGCAGCGCCTGGCCCGGGGGCGGACGCCGGTGCGAGAACACGAGCAGCCCGGTCTGCCCGGCCAGCCCCCACACCAGCACGAAGTTCAGCAGCCGCACCCAGTCCGCGCCGGTGGCGAGGCCCACGACGTCGCAGGCGGTAGCCGCAGCGAGCCACATCAGGATCGCCTTGGCGGGGGTCGCGGAGAACCGGACGAACAGCGGCGTCATCGCCGTGACGAGCAGGTACGCGCCGAGGAACCAGAGCAGCTGCGTGGTGATGCCGAGCAGCGGCAGCGTGACGTCGCGGTCGCGCAGCAGGATCAGCGGGGTGGCCAGCGCCCAGAACGCGACGTAGAGCAGCACCGGGCGCAGCAGCCGGCGCACGCGGCCGGACAGCCACACCGGGTACGACGTCGCGCCGCGGTACGACAGCGCGTTCGCCCAGGCTCCGGCGGCGAAGAACAGCGGCATCACCTGCAGCACCCACGTGAGCAGCTGCAGCAGCGGCGTCTCGGCCAGCGTGTTGGACGGCACCAGCCCGCGGCCGGTGAAGCGCACCGCCGCCATGAACGAGTGCCCGAACACCACGACGACGAGGGACACCCCGCGCACGAGGTCGACGACGCGGTCGCGCGACGGCGGCGTCAGGCGCGAGAGCTCGGCCGCCGACGGGTAGTCCCGCCACGGTGCGCCGAGACGCCGGAGCGCGGCCCCGCCCACGTGCCCAGGCTGCTCCCCCGTGGCCCCCGGACGCGCGCCGAGCGGCGGGACAGGCTCCGGATCGACCGGCGTCGCGAATCAGCCGACGGAGTGGGTGCCCGCCCAGTCGCCGCGCCGGCCCGCCAGCACCGCCAGGGCGGCCAGCACGAGGGCGATACCGCCCATCACCAGCTGCAGCAGGCTCGGCCCGACGAACGGGATCTGCACGACCACCTCGACGACGAGCAGCGACGCCATCGCGAGGACGGCGATCGGCGTCCACGGCTTGCGCATCAGCGCCGCGACGAGGGCGATGGTCGACGGGATGGCCACCGACACGAGCAGCCAGACCGCAGGGAGCTTCCAGCTGTCGAGGCCCAGCGGCTCGAGGTCGGACACCGGCGGCGTGAAGGTGCCGGTCCAGAGCTGGTAGACGCCCGACCACGCGCCGAGGGCGACGAACGCCTCGAGCGCGACGATGGGCCAGCGGAACGAGTACGGGCGGTGGGTGCGCGCGATCGAGGGCGCGGGTACTGCCATGGCGGACCTTGTGGGGAAGCCCCGTCGGGCGCGCCGGACTGCCCGGCGATCGCGGGGGTTCGCCACCAGCGTGGCACCGCCGCCGTGACCGCGGCCCGCCCATGGCGACGATGTCTCGCGCCTCACACGCACCAGGCGTCGCGAGTAACTGCCGTTGTCATCGGTTCCGGGGCCTCGGAACCGATAACGACACCAGTTACTCGCGGACCGGGTCGGAGCCCGGGTCAGGAGGTGGCGTCCATGCGGTCGTTGAAGGCCCGCAGCAGCACCCCGTAGGAGCCGGGGGCGATGCGCGCCATCGCGTCGAGCAGGTAGGCCTCGCGGCCGATGAGCACGCGCGGCCTGCGGCGTTCGACGCCGTCGACGATCTTGCGCGCGGCCACGGCCGGGTCGAGCACCAGCAGCCGGCGCGCGGCGTCGAGGCCGCGCGACATCTCGGCGTCGCTCACCCCGGGGCCCTGCCGCTGGCTCACCGCGATGCTGGTGGCCACGCCCCCGGGGTGCACGGTGGTGACGCCGACGCCGTAGGGCGCGAGCTCCTGGCGCAGCGAGTCGCCGAAGCCGCGGACGCCGAACTTGCTCGTGACGTACGCCGCCTGCCCCGGAGGCCCGGCGAGGCCGAAGACGCTGGAGAGGTTGCAGACGTGCGAGCCGTAGGTCGAGAGCAGGCTCGGCAGCATCGTGTGCGTCATGAGCAGCACGGCCCGCAGGTTGATCGACAGCAGCCAGTCGACGTCGGCCATCGACACCTGGTCGAAGCGGCCGGCCAGGGCGACGCCGGCGTTGTTGACCAGCAGGTGCACGTGCGGGTGCGCGTCGCGGACCTGCTCGGCCGCGGCGAGCGCGGCATCGCCGTCGGAGAGGTCGACGACGTGCGTCACCACGGAGCGGTCCGGGCGCAGCCGCCGCGCCTCGTCGGCGACCGCCTCGAGACCGTCGGCGTCGCGGTCGAGGAGCACGAGGCTGCTTCCCCGCCGCGCGAGCTCGAGCGTGGTCGCACGGCCGATGCCGCTCGCAGCACCGGTGAGCACCGCGGTGCCGCCGTCGACGACGTACCTGCGCATCAGCGCGCCTCCTCCTGGTGGGCCCTCTCAGCGGCACGCCGCGGCACGCGGCTGAACACCACGCCCTCGTCGTCGACGGGCCGCCGGGTGAGCATCCGGACGTCGGCGTAGTAGCTCTGGTTGAGCCGCCAGGGGGTGCGCACGCCCTGCTTCGGCAGCATCGAGGCCGCGCGCGCGACGTAGCCGGAAGACAGGTCGATGAGCGGCACGCGGTCGGGCTCCGGCGGGGGCACCGGCATGACGATGTCGTAGCGGCGCTCCGCCAGGTAGGCCAGCACCCGGCACACGTAGCGGCTCACCAGGTCGCACTTGAGGGTCCACGACGCGTTCGTGTAGCCGATCGCGAAGGCGAAGTTGGGGATCCCCGAGAGCATCAGGCCCTTGTACGACACGGTCGTCGAGGCGTCGACGGCGACGCCGTCCACCTCGAGCACCGTGCCGCCGAGCAGCTGCAGCTCGAGCCCCGTCGCCGTCACGACGACGTCGGCCTCGAGCTCCGCGCCGCTCTCGAGCAGCAGGCCCCGCTCGGTGTAGCGCACGATGCGGTCGGTGACGACCGACGCGCGGCCCGACGAGATCGCGGCGAAGAGATCGCCGTCCGGCACGACGCACAGGCGTTGGTCCCACGGCCCGTACTCGGGCCCGAAGTGCTTCTCGACGTCGTAGCCCTCGGGCAGCTGCTTGGCAGCGCCGCCCATGAGCAGCGTGCGCATCTGGGCCGGCCACCGCTTCGACGCGCGGTAGCTCGCGGCGGCCAGCCCGATGCTCTTGGCCCGGGCCGCCCGGTAGGCCGCCTGCTCGGGCAGCACCCGCCGCAGCGCGTCGGCGACGCGGTCGCGCGAGGGCAGGGCCGTGATGTAGGTCGGCGACCGCTGCAGCATCACCACGTGCGCGGCCGACTCCGCCAGCGTGGGCACGAGCGTCACCGCGGTCGCGCCGCTGCCGACGACCACGACGCGGCGCCCTTCGACCTCGAGGTCGTCGGGCCACAGCTGGGGGTGCACGACGCGCCCGAGGTAGCCCTCGCGCCCGGGGATATCGGGCTCGTGGCCGCGGTCGTAGCGGTAGTAGCCCGTGCAGGCGTAGAGGAACGAGCAGGTCAGCGCGAGCCGGCCGTCGGCGGTGTCGACGTCCAGGGTCCAGCGGGCGTCGACGCTCGACCAGCGCGCGCCGGACACGCGGTGGCCGAAGCGGATCCGGCGGTCGACGCCGTACTCGCGGGCCGTCTCCTCGACGTAGCGCTTGATGGTGGGGCCGTCGGCCAGCGGCGTGCTCTCGGTCCACGGCCGGAAGGGGTACCCGAGGGTCAGCATGTCCGAGTCGGAGCGGATGCCGGGGTAGCGGAAGAGGTCCCAGGTGCCCCCGATCGCGTCGCGCGCCTCGAGGACGGCGTACGACGTGCCGGGGCGCTCGCGCTCGAGCCGGCACGCGGCACCGACGCCGGACAGGCCGGCGCCGATGACCACCACGTCGAGGTGCTCGGGCACGCGCCCGGCGGGCGCGGCCTCATCGAGGGCCTCGGAGGTCACGCGGGGACGCTACCCGGCCTGACCCGTCCGCACCCCGGCTACCGGCCCTCCCGTGGGCGCCGCTGACGGGCCCCGCTGGAGGTGTCAGATCCGGGTGCCGCCGCACCTCCCGGCGAGCGGCCGGACCCTGCTCCGACGACCCGAACGATCAGGTGGCGTCCTCGTCGGCGAGCGCGGTGTCGGTGTCGTCGATGCCCAGTGTGGCCGGCGACTCGTTGGCGGGGTTGCGGGCCTCGGGCGAGGACTTGAGGTGCTCGGCGCCCGGCTGCGGCCCGTCGCCGCGCTGCGTGGCCGGGGCCTCGTCGCGCGCCGGCTCGCCGGCCAGGCCGGAGCCGTACGTCGCGTCGCCCATGCGGCCGCTGGCCGGTACCGGCTCGTCCTGCGCGACGGCCGGTGCACCCCGGTCGCCCGGTGCCTGCCAGGCGCCGGAGGCCGCCTCCCCCACGCCGTCGCCGCTGGCACCGGCGTCGCGTGCCGCAGCGGCGCTCGCGGCGGGCGCGGCGATGGAGCTGCCCTCGTCCTGCGGGGCGCGCATCGCATCCGGCAGGCCCGACTCCGCCGCGCGCTCGACGGCCTCCTCGCGTGCCTCGCGCACCCGCTCGTCCGACCCCTCGCGCACGGCGTCCTCGACCCGTGCTCCCGCGTGATCCACGTCCACGCTGCTGTGCTCGCTCATGGCTGGCCCCTCCTCGACGTCGTCGCGACGGCCGCAGCCGCCAGGCCCGTGCCGTCGGCACGGGAGCGCCAGCGTTCCCCCGCTGAGGGTCGGCAAACGGCGGGTGCGGCCACGACGTCGCGGCGCCGACCGTGGCCGCGGGCACGGCCGATCGGGGCTCGCAGGTTTGACGTCCGGTTTTCGGGATAGGACGCGAGGACGCACCACGGCACACGCAAGCCGCATCGAGCCCGCCAGGCCGCGACCCGGCCCCGCACCACTTCGGGATCCTCATGAACATCACGCTCGTGGCCACCGACCGCGACGTCACCCGCGCGTGCACCCACCTCCTGCCCGCCGGCATCAGCACCCATGTCGTCTCCCTCGCCCGCGGTCTCGTCGACCGCGGCCACGAGGTCACCCTCCTCACCGGCCGCGACGACCGCGGCGGTGTCGACATCAGCTACCGCCATGAGGACGGCGGCGGCCTGCGGGTGGTGCGCCTCTCGCAGGAGTCGGTGCACGCGGTCACCGCCGGCGAGGGCCGCGTCGGCCGCGAGGTCGCCGACGCCGTCGAGGGTGCCGCGCCCGACCTGCTGCACAGCCACGGCCTCGGCGGGTCGGTCCTCGCCCGCGACGCCTCCGCCGCCTTCGGCATCCCGTGGGTGGCGCAGCTGCACGACGTCTCCGGCCGCATCCCCGCGCGGACTCCCGACGCGATGCGCCGCCGCCGCGTCGAGAAGGACGTCGCGCGCGACGCCGGCCGGCTGATCGCGCTGTGCCGCGAGGAGGCGTCCGACCTCGTCGCCGCCGGCGCGCGCCCCGACGGCGTCGACGTCGTCCACCGTCCCTACGACCCCGCCGTGTTCGACGTGCGCGGCCCGATGCTGCCGCGCTCCAAGCGCGCACGTGTCGTGGGCGTGGTCGACGACTTCACCCCGGCGTCCGGCATCACCGAGCTGGTGAAGGCCGTGAGCAAGGTTCCCGACGTCTCGCTGCTCGTGGTCGGCGGTCCGCAGAGCCCGACGCCTGCCAGCGACGCCTTCCTCGCGCAGACGCGCCTCACGGCCCGCCAGCTCGGCGTCGCCGACCGCATGCAGGTCACCGGGCGCCTGTCGCCGATGCGGATGGCCGAGCACCTGCGCTCCGCCGACGTCGTCGTGTCGGTCCCCTGGAAGTCCGGCTTCGCCGATCACGTGCTCGAGGCGATGGCGTGCGGCCGGCCGGTGATCGCGTCGTCGTCCGGCGGCGCGCTCGACGTCATCGAGCACGGCATCACGGGCATCTGCGTCCCGGCGCAGTCGCCGCAGCGGCTCACCGACGCCCTGCGCATGGTGCTCTGCGACCGCGAGCAGCGCGAGCAGATGGGCCAGCTCGCCCGCAAGCGCGTCGTCGAGGGCTTCTCCCTCGGCCACGTGGTGGAGGGGACGCTCGGGTCCTACGACCGCATGCTCGCCGCCTCGGGCCGCCGCGCCCGGGCCTCGTGAGCCGCGGAGTGCGCCCCTCGCGGATGGTGCTGCGTGCCGTCGAGCCGCGAGCTGTGCGCGGTGCACCGTCCGTGCGGCTCGTGGCTGTCGAGCCCGTCGGCGCACCGCACCTGGTGCTGCGGCGTCCCCTTCCCGACTCGGCCGCCCCTGACCTCGTGCTGCGCCGCGAGCGCGGCCGGCGCCCCCTGAGACCGTCCCGCCCGCGGTGATCGCCCCCCCCCGCGCAGCGCACCGCTCTGGATGGGTGAGACGTCGGTGCACCGACGCGTCACCCATCCGAAGCGGGTCGTTTCCCCCTGAGCCGCGCGGGGAACCAGCACGTCCCGACCCTGGAGGAGACCGCAGTGTCCGCACCTGAGACCGACCCCGAGCTGAGCCTGTCCGACGTCGTCTCCGAGGGCGACATCGTCTTCCTCACCAGCGCGGTGCACGGGCGCACGCCTACCGGCGAGCTGCTCGACAAGCCGTCGCTGGAGGCCCGTCCGATCACCTGCATCGACGTCGTCGGCGACCGCGTCACGGCGTTGGTGAGCGCGTCGGCCGACTGGGTGCGCGACCTCTCGGCCGAGTCGCAGGTGGTCGCGACCTGCGATCACGGCGGGCGCTACGTCGCGCTGTCCGGCACGGCGACGACGTCCGACGACCGGGCCCGCATCGAGGGCTACTGGTCGCGCCTGGCCGACGCGTGGTTCGACGGGCCTGACGACCCCGATGTGCGCATCCTCGACGTCGAGGTCGACGGCGGCGAGTGGTGGCACACGCCGACCAGCGGCGTCGGCACCGCGCTGTCGCTGGTGGGCACGATCGTGCTGGGCCGCCCGGCCGCGACGGGGTCCCGGGGCACCGTGACGACCGCGTCCGACGCCTCCTGATCGGCCCCGCGATGAGGCAGCGGCGGGCAGGGTCGATGGTCCGTGCCGCGTGCGCGCGGCGGGACCGCTGCTGCCCGGGCGGTCCGCGATGAGGCTGCGGCGCAGCGACCCGTCGGCGCCGGGGATCGCCCGACGGCGCAGCGGCAAGGGCTTCCGCTACCTCGACCAGAACGGCAACCCGGTCGACGCGGGCACCCGCGAGCGCA
>Ga0102832_1001500_pt1 | contig 17544 bp, 14 predicted proteins | sample EBPBio282013_DNA_FD_88942 | JGI IMG/M metagenome (GOLD analysis project Ga0102832, IMG submission 88942) | Wastewater treatment Type I Accumulibacter community from EBPR Bioreactor in Madison, WI, USA - Reactor 2_5/28/2013_ DNA (Illumina Assembly) | ecosystem: Engineered > Bioreactor > EBPR >...
GCGGCATAGAACTTGGCGTTCATGTCCGGCACGGTGGCGACGATCTTCGAGGTCGCGATCAGCGCGCCCTGCTCGCCGTGCATGAACTGGCAGATCGAGTGGCACTGGAGATTGAAGCGCAGCCAGGCCTTCTCCTTGTCCGTCATCTTGTTCCACAGCGGCGAGCCGAAGATCGGGATGCTCTCGTCGTCCATCCCCATCGGATTGTCCTCGAACAGCTCCTGCGACCAGTCGATCCGGGTGGTGGCGTCCCACTGCTGCTGCTTGCCCTTCTCGTAGAGCTTCAGCAGGTCGGCCGAGCCGTCGTCGTACTCCCAGTTGAACAGCACCTCGGTCTTGCCGTCGAAGTGCCACTCGGTGATGTCGACCGGCAGCTGGTAGATCGTCTGTGTCGTCATGGGGCTTCCGTTTCCTTCCGTGCGTCCGTTGAAGTTGACGCTTCAGTCATTTTTCTCACGGTACAAGCCGGGGCCGATTGGCCCTTGATCCAGATCAAATGGTCACGGCGATTGGCCGTCCCAGCGATGCGCGAGACTGGCGACGTGGACGTCGAGGTCGCTGTCGGAGAAGGCGATGATGTCGCTGTGGCCGAAGCCCTTCGAGTAGTCGACCAGCGAGAACACCTCGGGCGTGATGCGCAGCAGCACGACCTTGCTGGAGGGCGGCTGGGGCAGCATGCGGGCGCCGCCGTTCGACGCCTCGGCAGGCGAGATCTCGGCGTACTCGGGGTAGCGCAGCATGCGCAGGCGGCTGACATGGTCGAACTCGCGCCGGTCCTCGACCGCCGTGGCGCGGCCGGTGAAGGACAGGCCCTTGATGTCGAGCGGCCGCAGCGCGTCGCTGGAGATCGCCGCGGAGACGCGGTCGTCGCGCCGGATGTTGGTGTGCTTCTGCGAGTTCGAGGCAATGAAGCAATAGACCAGGAAGCCGTCGTTGACGTAGCCCACCGAGGTCACGTGCGGCCAGCCGTCCGGCCGGTTGGTCGCGAGCGCCAACAGGCGATGACCCTCCAGCAGGTCCAGTATGAGGTGCTTGCGTTGCTTCATCCGGCAGTCCGATGGACCATCCTGCCGGTCGATGAACGGCGTCCCCTTGATCCAGATCAAAGAGCTGGCCGGGCGCGTGCCGACTTTCGGTTCAGTCGGCCGCGGGCGCGGCGTCGGTCGCCGGGCCGGCCGCTTCGGCCTGCCACGCCTGGATGCGGCGATACAGCGTCGACGGGCTGACCTGCAGCGCGGCGGCGGCCTTGGGCACGTTGCCGTCGCAGCGCGCGATCGCCTGTTCGATGGTGCGGCGGACCACGATGTCGAGCGGCTCGATGGCGGCCGGACCGGTGACGAGCGGCGCGACGAGTGGCGCGCCGAGCGGTGCGGCCGGCGCCGCGCCCTCGGCCGGCGGGCCGGCCCGGCCGGCGGCGACCGGCGGCAGGCCCTGCAGCTGGCGCGGCAGCATCGACAGGGCGATGGCGTCGCCCTCGTTCAGCACCACGACGTTGCGCACGATGTTCTGCAGCTCGCGCACGTTGCCCGGCCACGGGTAGGACAAGAGCGCCGCCTCGGCCTCGGGCGTGAAGCCCTGGAACTTCTTGCCGTCCTCGTCGGCGTACTGGCGCAGGAAGTGGCGGGCGATCAGCAGCACGTCGTCGTCGCGCTCGCGCAACGGCGGCAGGTCGACCGGGATGACGTGCAGGCGATAGAACAGGTCCTCGCGGAAGCGGCCGGCCTCGACCTCGGTCTGCGGGTTGCGGTTGGTGGCGCAGACGATGCGCACGTCGACCGGGCGGGGCTTGTCGTCGCCGACCCGCTGCACCGTGCCGGTCTGCAGGAAGCGCAGCATCTTGGCCTGCAGGCCAAGATCCATCTCGCAGATCTCGTCGAGGAACAGCGTGCCGCCGTCGGCCTGCAGCGCCGCGCCCAGCCGGTCGCCGGTGGCGCCGGTGAAGGCGCCCTTGGCGTGACCGAACACCTCGCTCTCCAGCAGGTCGCGCGGGATGGCGGCGCAGTTGATCGCCACGAACGGCTTGTTGCGCCGCTTGCTGAGGCGGTGCAGCGCGTCGGCGCACAGTTCCTTGCCGGTGCCGCTCTCGCCGGTGACGAACACCGTGGCCTTGCTGCCGGCGGCGTTCTGCAGGATGCGGTAGACCGTCTGCATCGCCATCGAGCGGCCGGTGAAGCCACAGAAGCGACCGCGGTCGGTCTCTTCCTGGATCGCCGCGACCTGGCTCTCGAGGCGGCGGCGCGACAGCGCGTTGCGCACCGTGACGCGCAGGCGCTCGGCGGTGAACGGCTTGGTCAGGAAGTCGAGCGCGCCCTCGCGCATCGCGTCGACCGCCAGCCGCACCGAGGCCTGGCCGGTGATGATGATGACGTCGACCGGCAGCTCGCGCTTGCGGATGTCTCGCAGCAGGTCGATGCCGTTGACGTCCGGCAGGTTGACGTCGAGCACCAGCAGCTCGGGCGGCGACGTCTCGAGCTGCGCCACGGCGGCCGCGCCGGTCGTGACGATCTGGACGGTGCAATTTTCGGTCTTGAGGTATTCGGCGTAGGTCTCGGCCAGCGAGGGAGCATCCTCGACGATCAGGACCCGCCCTTTAGCGCCAGGCATTGGTAGCGACCTTCATCTATCACGCAGGTTGTAGTCGATTGGCGGCGACCGGACCAGAGGTGGCGACCCTCCGGGATTCCCCTAGGGGTCGCCCGCTCCCTCAAGGGCCCCACGTCCGCACGGCGCCGACGTCGAGATGGACATGGCCCTGGTCGCCGTAGAAGCCGACGCCGCCCCAAGACAGGGCGGCGGCCAGCGCCGCCACGGTGCGCGGTGACACGCCGGGCAGCGAGACGTCGAGCGCCTTGCCGGTCTTGTGCAGGCTGTCCGGCGCGACGCCGGCCTGCATCGAGGCCAGCCAGGTGTTGGTCTTCTCCGAGCGGTAGCCCGAGTGCACGTTGACTGACTCGGCGCCCGACAGGCGGGCGACCAGCCACAAGAGGTCGGCCAGGCGCCAGTCGATGGCGATCGTGTCGTTCTGGTGGTGGTCGCGCAGCAACTGCGAGATGCGCGCCAGCTCCCAGGAATCGTACTGACCGCCCACCCAGTAGACGACGCTCGCCTGCTCGCCGGTGCTGCTGTTGCGCACGGTGAGGCGGCGCGGCAGGCCTTCCTCCAGCATCGCCCGGGCCTTCTGCTGGAGCGCCTGGGCCTGCGGGCCGGGTGGCGGCGGCGGCGCCGACACGGTGGCGGCGGGCGCCGGCGCGGCGGCGACGGCGGTGCCACCGCCCCGCACCGGCTTGACCGGCTTGGGCGCGTACACCGACAGGCCCTGCGCGGTGTAGTCCTGCTGGCCGAGCGCGGCGGGCGCCGCCAGCAGGGCCGCCGCGGCGGCGAGGCAGAGGATCGAAGCGCGCATCGCGGGTCTCCGTGGTCTTCCTACTGGCCGCGGCCGGTGACCATCACCAGGCCGGTGCGCCAGATGATCGACACGTCGGCGCGCAGCCACGTCGCGAACGAGCCCAGCCGCATGGCGTAGGCGTGGTCGTGCAGGACCTTCGAACGCACGTCCTCGATCGAGGTGTCGTAGCCCTGGTTGACCTGCGCCAGCCCGCTGATGCCCGGGCGGATACCGTAGGTTCGCTCGGCGTAGAACGGGATCGCGGCCTCCAGCGTGCGGAAGAACGACGGCCGCTCGGGACGCGGGCCGATCACCGACATGTCGCCGGCCAGCACGTTCAGGCACTGCGGCAGCTCGTCGATCCGGGTCTTGCGCATGAAGCGGCCGACCCGGGTGACGCGCGGATCGTTGCTGGTCGCCCACATCGCGCCGGTCGACTCGGCGTCGATCCGCATCGAGCGGTACTTGATCATGTAGAACAGCCGCGTGAAGCGCGGCGTCGCCTCGCCGACGCGCAGCTGGCGGTAGAAGATCGGTCCCTTCGAATCGAGCCGGATCGCCAGCGCGACGAACGGGAAGGTCAGCGCGAACACCACGAACACCAGCGACGCGATGACGATGTCGACGGCGCGCTTGGCCCAGCGGATCGAGGGCGGCACGAAGTCGGGCACGACCTCGGCGCCGGCGCGGCCCCAGCGGCCGCGCTCGCGGCCGGCCATGTAGCGCAGCGTGCCGACCAGGCCGGCGGCATAGCCTTCGACCAGGTAGGCGGGCAGGCGCAGCAGCCGCGGCCAGCGCAGTTCGCGGGTCGCCAGCACGGCGGTGCTCACGGCGTAGCCCGCGACCTGCAGCGCCGCCACGGCCTGGAAGAACGGCGATCCGTCGAACGCCAGGGCGAGGCTGGAGAGCAGCGCCGCGACCAGCAGCAACGGCATGAAGGCGCGCAGGAACTTGCTCGACAGGAAGACGAAGGCGAGGCCGGGGCGGCGCGGGTCGGCGAGCCCCAGCAGGCGGATCGCCTGCTGCAGGTTGCCGGCGCCGATGCGGACGCGGCGGCGGAACTCCTGGCCCGGCCGGCTGCGCTCGAGCTCGACCGTCTGCAGGCCGGCGTCGTAGACGCCGCGCGAGCCGTCGGCGACGATCCGCATCGGCATCACGAAGTCGTCGTTGATGGTGTCCGGCGCCATCGGGCTCCAGCGGTCGCGGCGCAGCATGTAGCCGGCGCCGTGGAAGCCCATCGGCGAGCCGAGGCAGGCCTCGGTGCGCTTGATCTCGGTCTGGTAGGCCCAGTAGACGGCCTCGCCCGGGCTGCCCGGGCGATCGAGCACGTAGCGGCCGCCGGCGACGCCGACCGCCGGGTCGGCGAAGTGGGCGGCCAGCCGCACGAGGGTCTCGGCCGGCAGCGCCGCGGACGCGTCGGTCAGCAGCACCAGCTCGGCGGTGTCCTCGGCGATCGCCTCGTTCAGCACCGCGACCTTGCCGCGGTTCACGAGGTGCTCCTCGACGACGATGTCGACGCCCGTCCACGGGTGGTCGGCGATCGCCGCGCGGGCCAGCCGGGCGGTGTCGTCGGTGCAGCCGTCGCAGACGATGCGGATGCGCAGCCGGTCGGCCGGCCAGTCGAGCGCCAGCAGGTTGCGCACCTTGGCCTCGATCCAGGCCTCTTCCTGGTAGGCGGCGACGATCACCGACACGGTCGGCCGCGCGTCGGTCGGCGCCGGCGCGTGATCGGGCTTCGCCGGGTGGAGGCGGCCGAGCAGCGCCGGGTAGGCGGCGTGGTGGTACAGCGCGGCCGCGGCCGAGCCCCAGAACAGGGTTTCGAGGAACATCGTCTAGCCTTTCGCGAGCAGGGTGTAGCGACGCAGCGTGGCGTCCCAGTCGAAGTGGCGCGCCACGAAGGCGCGCGGCGAGGGGCGGGAGCGCTGGTCGATCACGTCGCGCAGCGCGCGCACCAGGGCGGGCAGGTCGCCGGGGCGGACCAGCCGCGAGGTCTCGGGGCACAGCGCGTCGCGCACCGCGCCGACGTCGGTGGCGACCACCGGGGTGTCGCAGGCCTGCGCCTCGATCACCACGAACGGCAGGCCTTCCTGGCGCGACGGCAGGCACAGCACGTCGAACGCCGGGTAGAGCGCGGCCACGTCGTCGCGGTGGCCGGCCAGCAGGACGCGGCCGGCGATGCCCAGCCGCTCGGCCAGCGCTTCGAGGTTGGCGCGCTCCGAGCCGTCGCCGACGATCGCCACGTGGACGTCGTCCGGCAGCGCGGCCAGCGCGTGCAGCAGGGCGGCATGACCCTTGACCGCCTCGAGGCGGCCGACCGCGCCGATCACGCGGATGTCGGCCGGCAGGCCGAGCCGGCGGCGCGCCTCGCCGCGATCGCCCGGCGCGTAGACGCCGAGGTCGACGCCGTTCGGCAGCAGCACGACCGACGGCGCGCCGCTGTTGCGCGCCAGCGTGTCGGCGGCATGGCGCGAGATCGCCGCGAAGGTCGGCCGCATCAGGCGGCGCGCCAGCTGGAGCTGGATGTCGCGGCCGGGATCGCGGTGATGCCACACGTCATGCTCGACGTGGACGAGGTTGCGGATGCCGGCGAGGCGCGCCGCGGCGCCGCCGTACAGCAGCGGCCCGATATGGTGGGTGATGACGCACTTCGGTTGCAGGCGACGCAGCAGCGCGGCGAGCCGCGCCAGCGTGCGCGGCCGCAGGCCGGGCTGCTTGTCGAGCGCGAACACCTCGATGCCGGCGGTCGCGAGGAACGGCCACGCCGTCTTCAGCGCGGCCTCGCTGCCCTCGAGGCTGACGATGGCGTTGGTGCCCGGCATCGACTGGGCCAGCCGCGTCGCCAGCACCTCGATGCCACCCGGCGCGAGGCGCTGAACGATCTGAACGGAGTCGTAGGTCATCTCTGTCGTCCTTTCGGCGACGGTCGTCTGCAACCGCCGTGCCGCGCGGCGGGCGCCCGGATTCCGCTGCATTTGCAAAAGGCGCGAGGCGAGCGGATCGCAAATTGCAATCGCGCGCCGCGCCGGCCGCCGCAGATTGCAAAGGAAAGGGCCGAAAACGCCCGGAAATCGCTGGCACACCGGTTGCAGAAGGGCGGCTCGACCGTTGTGTGAGCAGTACTTGGGAATCGAGCCATGACCGTATTCGTCGAAATGAAGGATGACCTGGACGCCGCGGCGATGGAGCAGCTGCGCGCGCGGTTCGAGGAGCTGGCGACCAGCCGCGAGGATGTCGAGATCGACCTCTCCTCGGTGCGCTTCATCGACTCCTCGGGCGTCGGCGGCATCGTCTATCTCTACAAGCGCCTCACCGCGTCGGGCGTTCGCCTGGTGCTGACCGGCGCCAGCGACCAGCCGCGCGACCTGCTCGACTATGTCGGCGTGCTGTCGCTGGCCAGCCGCGCGCTCGACGAGGTGGCGTCGTGAGGATGACGCTGCGGCCGGCGCACATCCTGCCGGCGGCGATCGCGCTGGCGCTGGTGGCGACGCTCGGCGCGTGCGGTGGCCCGTGGCCGCAGGCCGGCACCGGCGGCCTCGCCGAGCGCAGCGCGCTGGCCAACGAGTCCTACGAGAAGGCGGCCGAGACGCTCGATCGCCTGACCGTCGAGGGCGCCGACCGCTACGCCGCCGCCGACATGGTCGAGGCGCGGCTGCTGCTGACCCGCGCCCGGCGCGAGCAGGCCGGCGGCCTCGTCGAGGCGGCCACCATGGACCTCGGTCGCTTCAACGCGACGGTCGACCGGATCGAGCTGCGGCTCGGCGCCCGGCGCGGCCCCACTCCCCTGCAGGCCCCGGCCTCCCAGAGCCAGGCGCACCAGAGCCAGGCGCACCAGAACTAGGCGGCCGACATGACCCTGCGATCCATCCTGCTGGCGCTGTGCGCCGTCGTGCTGTTCGTCGGCGCGCCGCGCGCCGCCGACGTCACGCTGCGCGCCGGCGACATCCTGACCGTCGCGCTGCCCGGCGAGGCGTCGCTCAACAAGGACTTCCCGGTGGATCGCACGGGCAGCATCGTGCTGCCGGAAATCGGCGCGGTGAAGGTGGCCGGCCTCGAGCTCGACAAGGCGACGGCGGAGATCCGCACGGCGCTGGGCAAGGCGTTCCGCGACCTCGAGCGGCTCACCGTCGTGCTCAAGGAGCGCAAGCTCTACGTCACCGTGCTGGGCTACGTGAAGACGCCGGGCTCGGTCGAATTGCCGGGCGACGCGACGATGCAGCAGGCGATCGCCGCTGCCGGCGGCCTCGCCCAGGGCGCCCAGCTCGACCGGCTGCAGCTGCGCCGCGGCAAGGAAATCACCACCTTCGACTACAAGAAGTACCTCGACAGCGGCGACCTCGCGCTGCTGCCGGCGCTGCAGCCGCTCGACACGATCTTCGTGCCGGCCTCGCCGCTGACCGGCAACGTCCAGATCGACTTCGACGGGCGCACCCTGGCCGCCGCCGGCGACGGCGCCGAGGAACGTTCGTCGATCAAGGTGTTCGGCGAGGTCAACACGCCCGCCATCTTCGCCTACAAGCCCGACGCCAACGTCATCGACCTGCTGATGCGGGCGGGCGGCGTGACGCGCTACGCCGCGGTCGAGCAGATCCGCGTGATCAACAACGGCAAGCCGGTGGTGTTCAACCTCCAGCAGTACCTCGACACCGGCGACGCCGCCTTCCTGCCGAAGATCGAGCCCGGCTCGACCATCTTCGTGCCCAAGCAGGTCGAGGAGATCCGCCGCGGCGCGCTCACCGTCTACGTGATGGGCGAGGTCGCCAAGCCCGGCGCCTTCGAGGGCAAGCCGGGCGCGTCGTTCATCGAGATCCTCGCCAATGCCGGCGGCCCGACCCGCTTCGCCGACACGCGCAACATCCGCATCATGCATCCCGACGGCAAGGTCGACATCTTCGACCTGCCGAAGTTCACCGAGGTCGCCGGCGGCCGCCTGCCGCCGATCGCGGCGGGCGACGCGATCTTCGTGCCGGAGAAGACCGAGACCAACGAGCCGTCGTGGCTGAAGGTGCCGCCGAACCGCGCCGTCCAGGTGATGGGCGCGGTCGGCAAGCCGGGCCGCTACGAGTGGTCCGACGAGATGTCGCTGTTCGACCTGCTGGCCGCCGCCGGCGGCCCCGGCGCGCGCGCCGACATGGCCCATATCGAGATCCTGAAGAGCGAGAACGACCGCGCCCGGCCGATCCGCTTCGACCTCGGCTCGTTCATCAAGAACGGCGGCTCGATGAGCCAGGTGCCGCGCATCTCCGCCGGCAACGTCATCATGGTGCCCGAGCTGCCGGTCGACCCGGCCGACAACAAGTCGCAGTGGACCCGCCAGGCCTCGGACCAGTCGATCTACGTGATGGGCCAGGTCGGCGCGCCGGGCCGCTACGCCTTCAACACCAACCTGCACTTCCTCGACATCATCTCGGCGGCCAACGGCCCGACCGCGACGGCCGACCTGCGCAACGTGCGCGTCTCGCACCGCAACGAGCCGGGCGCGGCGGTCACCAAGGTGAACCTCGCCCGCTACTTCGAGACCGGCGACGAGAGCATCCTGCCGAAGGTGCGGCCGGGCGACGTGATCTTTGTGCCGGACCGCAACAAGGAATGGCTCGACGAGCCGGCCGGCGACACGGTGCGCGTGATCGGCTCGGTGGCCAAGCCCGGCCGCTACCGCTTCGCCGACAACATGACCATCCTCGACCTGCTGGCCGAGGCCGGCGGCCCGACCGGCGACGCCTACCAGGAGAAGATCGTGGTGGTGAACCTCGCCAACGGCAACGAGCAGGCCCGCGTCTTCAACCTGGTCGGCTTCGCCAAGACCGGCGACATCAAGAAGCTTCCCGTCGTGCGCGCCGGCGACACGGTCTACGTGCCGAACGCCGAGCAGAGCGAGTGGAAGATCTTCATGGGCGGCGTGCGCGACGCGGTCTCGATCCTCTCCCTGTTCGCTCTCCTGGCGGTGCGCTGATGGACGGTCTTCCCCTCGACTTCGACTCGATCCGCTCGAACGCGCCGTTCAGCGACACCGCCGACCATGTCCGGCCGGGGCTGCGCGCCACCGACGGCGTGATCGAGCGCATCGGCGTCGCCACCATGGCGATCCCGGGCCGCGTGCTGGGCGTCGCCGGCTGCGGCGGCGCCGCCCACCACGCGCTGTCGCGCCTGCTGGCCGAGCGGCGGGCGCGCAGCGGCGACCAGACGCTGCTGCTCGACCTGTCGGGCGCGCTGGTGCCCGACTCCGACCGCGTCCGCTGGACGCCGGGCGACGGCCGGGCCGGCAACGCGGTGATCCCCGATTCGCGCGGCTTCGACCGGCTCACCCCGGTGGTCTGCCCGCGCACCGTGATGCGCTTCCGCAGCATCGCCGGGTTGCGCCACCTGCTGGACGAGGAACTGTCGATGTACGGCGCGATCGTGATCGACGTCGGCGGCCTCGACGGGTGGGAGCAGGCGGCGGTGCCGGCCGCGACGGTGGCCCAGGCCTGCGACGGCATCGTGCTGACCGCCGAGCCGGGCACCGTCTCGCGCCGCCAGCTGGTCGGCGAGATCGACGCGCTGGGCGCGGCGCGCGAGCGCGTGCTGGGTTACGTGATCGACGACTACCAGGCGCCGACGATCGGCGAGGACATGATCGAGCTGGCCCGGCGCACCCGCCACCTGCCGGGCTTCGTGCGCCGCGGCATCGAATGGATCGGCCGCCGCAGGATCCTGTGGGAGCGGGTGTAGGCCGACCCGCGGGCGAACTTCCTCCCTGCGCGTGAGCGCGGGGAGGTGTCCGCGCAGCGGACGGAGGGGTCATGGGCATCGCGATGGTTGCCCATGACCCCTCCGTCGCCGCTGCGCGGCGACACCTCCCCCTGCTCACGCAGGGGGAGGAAAGAGGCCCGTCAGCGAGGCAACAAAAAGCCCCCTCGTCCTTTGACGAGGGGGCTTTCTCGACGCGGGCACTTACGCCGCGCGGCGGGTCTCGCGGGTCTCGTCGAGCAGGGTGCGCAGGCCGTCCTCGATCGAGACGGTCGCGGCGACGCCCAGCGCCGCGGTGGCGGCCTTCGGGCAGCCCAGCGAGGCGCGGATGTCGCCGGGGCGGGCGTCGGCCCACTGGATATCGGCCGGGGCGCCCAGCAGGTCGCGCAGCGTGCCGGCCAGCGCCTGGATCGAGGTCGGCTTGCCGGTGCAGACGTTGAACACCGGCGCCTGCGGCGAGGCGATGCGCATCGCCTCGACGAGGTGGCGCACGACGTCGGAGACGTACACGAAGTCGCGCACCTGGTTGCCGTCGCCGAAGATGGTGATCGGCAGTCCGCGCGCCAGCCGGTCGGCGAAGATCGAGATCACGCCGGAGTAGGGCGACTTGGGGTCCTGGCGCGGGCCGTAGACGTTGAAGAAGCGCAGGCCCGCGGTCGGCACGCCGAAGCCGCCGGCGACCGCGGCATGCAGCTCGCAGCCGAGCTTGTCGGCGCCGTAGGCGGTGGTCGGCGCGCGCGGCGCGGTCTCGCGGATCGGGAACTGGACCTGCTCGCCGTAGGTCGCGGCCGACGAGGCGTAGACCACCGGCACGCGCCGCGCGCGGGCGGCGTCGAGGATGTTGATCGTGCCGGTCAGGTTGACGCGGTGGGTGCCGGCCCAGTCCTCGACCGAGCGCTGCACCGAGGCGATCGCGGCGAGGTGAAAGCAGCCGTCGGCTTCTTCCATCAGTCGCCCGACCAGCGGCGCGTCCTGGATGTCGCCGACCACGAGGCGGGCGCGCAGCGGCAGGTTGTGCCGGTGACCGGTGCTGAGATCGTCCAGCACCGTGACGGCGTGGCCATTTGCGAGAAGCGCGTTTGCAAGATGCGATCCGATGAAGCCGGCGCCGCCGGTCACGAGGTAATTCGCCATTGATCCTCTCCGTTGGGAAACTCGAGCGCTGCCGGTGCAATCGCGAGGCCCATCGGAAAAGCCCGGAATCATTGGGTTTTTCGCGCCTCGTGCCGGCCGTGCGCGTCGCGTTTCGCAATGCCGTCCGCGATTTGCGACTGGCGCGGCGCTTGCGAGTGCTGGCGCGCAACCGGAGAAGGCGATGGACAACGGAGAGATCTGGCAACTGGCGGACGCGCGCGGCGTCGGCGGCATCGAGCGCCACGTCGTCGAGCTGGTCGGCGCGCTCGGCGCCCACGGCCTCGCCAGCCGCGCCGTCGTCTACGCGCCGTACCGGCCGAGCGAGTACCTCGACCTCCTGCAGGCCTCGGGCACGCCGCGGCTCGAGCTCGAGGGCGGCATCGGCGACCTGCGGCGCGCGCTCGCCGTGCATCGCCCGGCGCTCTTGCACACCCACGGCTACAAGGCCGGCATCGTCGGCCGGCTGTGCGCGCGCCTTGCCGGCGTCCCGGTGGTCTCGACCTTCCATGCCGGCGAGCGCGCGCCGTGGCCGGTCGGCTTCTACCAGTCGATCGACGCGGCCACCGCCGGCCTCGGCCAGCGCATCAGCGTGTCGGCCGCGATCGCGGCCCGCCTGCCGTGGAGGTCAGAGGTGATCGGCAACTTCGTCGCGCCGTCGCGCGCCGCCGTCGCCGAACTGCCGCGGCGCGTCGCCTTCGTCGGCCGGCTCAGCCCCGAGAAGGCGCCCGACCTGTTCTGCGAGATCGCGCGCCGCGTCGGCCCGTCGGTGCAGTGGGACATCTACGGCGATGGCCCGATGCGCACCGCGCTCGAGCTGGTGGCGCCGTCCTTCGTGCGCTTCCACGGCTTCGCCGCCGACATGGACCGCGTCTGGCCGCAGGTCGGCCTGCTGCTGATGCCGTCGCTGGCCGAGGGACTGCCGATGGCGGCGCTCGAGGCGATGGCGCGCGGCATCCCGGTCGCCGCCTCGGCGGTCGGCGCGCTCCCCGAATTGCTGGCGCCGGTCGACGGCGACTGGACCTTCCCGGTCGGCGACATCGACGCCGCCGTCGGCGCGGTCGAGACCTGGCGCGCCCTCGCTGGCGCGCCGCTCGACCGGCTGCGTGGCGAGCTGGTGGACGTGGTGTGCCGGACCTACAGCCCGGCGGCGGTGCTGCCGCGGCTCCTGTCGGTCTACCGCGCCGCCGGCTTCCAGGCCGCCGGCTCGAGCAGCAGGATGGTCCAGTCGTCGGCCAGTTCCGGCGCCGGCTGAGCCTGCATCGCGTTGGCCACTGCCGCCGCCATCGCCTCGATCGGATCGCGCCGCGCCTGCCGCACGGCGTCGGCCAGCCATGGCGGCGGCGGACCGTCGGCCGCCAACGCCGCCGGCTCAAGCCCATCGGTCATCACCAGCAGCCGCTCGCCCGGGACCAGCGTCCGCCGCGTCGTCGCGTAGGCCGGCGCGCGCAGCAGGCCGAGCAGCGGACCGCCGCCGGCGAGACGGTCGAGCCGGCCGTCGTGCGCCAGCACCAGCGGCAGCGGATGGCCCGCGGTCGCGACCTCGACGCCGCCGTCCGGCAGCAGGTCGACGACCAGCACGGTGGCGAAGATCTCGCCCAGCGCGTCGTCCGAGGCCATGGCCGCGCCCAGCGCCTGCAGGAACGCCGCCGGATCGTCGCCGGCCAGCGCGTTGACGACGCGCAGCGCGCCGGTCAGCGCCAGTCCCGCCGTCGCGGCCTGCAGCCCGTGGCCCATCACGTCGGCCATCACCAGCCGCGTCCGCCCGGGCTTCTCCAGCAACACCACGATGTCGCCGCTGCCCAGCCCCGCCGCCTGGCCGGCGCGCGCCATGCGCCAGCCGGCGGCCAGCGACGCGGTGGCCGGCGCGCCGTCCTGGTTGAGCAGCGCGCCGAGCCGGGCCAGCGCCGAGGCCTGCTGGCGGGCGCTGCGCGCCAGCGCGCCGCGTGCCGCGGCCATCAGCTCGGCCGGCGTGACGGGCTTGTGCAGGATCGCGTCGACGCCCTCGCGCGCCAGCGCCGTCTTCACCGCCGGGCGGAGATCCGCGGTCAGGATGATCAGCGGCGCCAGCGGCCGGTCCTTCGACGGCGCGAGGCTGGCGGCCATCTCGTGACCCTTGCCGTCCTCGAGGTGGAGGTCGGCGATGATCAGGTCGGGCGCCTGGCGCGCGAGGCTTTCGCGCGCCGCGCCGAGCGAACCCACCGCCTCGACCGCGAAGGCCTTGCCGAGGATGCCGCCGTACAGCGCGCGCAGCACGGTGTCGTCCTCGACCACCAGCAGCCGCGCGCGGGCGTCGTGCAGGCGGCGCATCATCACCGTCCGATTGGGTGGGCCGGGCCGGTAGTGCAGGCTGTCGGTGGCCTGGCGGACGAAGTCGAGGCCCATGCCCGACTCCATCCCGCCGTCCGGCGCGGGCGCGGCACGCAGCGCCTGCTCGAAGCCCTCGAACGGTCCGCCATCGTCCTCGAGATCGGCGCGCAGCAGGTCGCGTTCGAGCGACAGCCGCAGGCCGAGCGTGGTCGCCGCGGGCGCGCCGTGGCGCACGATGTTGCTGCCCAGCTCGGCGATCGCCAGTTGCAGGTCGTCGCGCGTGCGGGACGGCAGGCGCAGCTCCGAAAGGCAGAGCCGCAGGCTGCGCCGCAGCTGGGAAACGCCGGCGAGGGTCGCGGGCGCGGCTTCTTCGAGCAGGATCATCGGGCCGGCGCAGTTTGCAAAGAACGGGTCGGGCCGTTCGCGAATTGCAACGGACCGGGGACATCGGGGCCGAGCGTAGTCGCAGGAATGTCCATTGGCACCGGCCTTTCCGTCGCTGGCATATCGCTTGCTGCCCGACGCGCCGATGCCTGCAGGTTCCAGGCCACGGAGAGTCGCTTGAAAAAGATCGCCTATGTCCTCGCCGACTTCCCGGCCCTGTCCGAGACCTTCATCGGCAACGAGATCCGCGCCATGCGGCGGCAGGGTCACGAGATCGTTCCGATCGCCATGCACCTCCTCGACGGTCCTGCCCAACCGGAGGACAAGGTGCTGGCGGCGGAGACGGCGTCGCCGGGATCGATTCCCTCTCTCCCGGTCCTGGCGACGCTGCTCCGCCCGTCGCGCCGCTGGCGCGAGGCGCTGGCGTGGGTGATGACGCAACGCTCGCTGTCGAAGCGCTCGCTGCTATGGAACGCGTTGAAGATCGCCACCATCGCGCGCCAGCACGGCTGCACCCACGTCCATGCCCACTTCGCCGGCGGCGCCACCGCGCACGCCATCGTCGCGGCGCGCTGGATCGGCGCGACCGTGTCGTTCATCGGCCACGGCCACGACATCTACTCCGAGCCCGAGGACCTGGTGGCCAAGCTGTCGGCGGCCGACTTCGTGGTCGGCACGTGCGACGACATGGTCGACGACTTCCGCAGTCTCGTGCCGACCGTGCAGACCGCGCGCATCGCCTGCGGCACCGACCTCGAGCGCTTCCGCCCCGCCAACGGCAACGAGCCGGCGGACACCTTCCTCGCGGTCGGTCGGCTGGTCGGCCAGAAGGGCTACGAGGTCCTGCTCGAGGCGCTGGCCCGCTGCCGCAGCCACGCGCGGATCGACGTGATCGGCACCGGCCCGCTCGAGGCCGAGCTGAAGGCGATGGCGTCATCGCTGGGGCTCGGCGATCGCATCACCTGGCTGGGACCCCGTCCCAACACCTGGATCGCCGAGAACGGTCCGCGCTACCTCGCGCTGCTGGCGCCGTTCCGCATGGATCCCAGGGGCGAGCGCGACACCAGCCCGGTGGTCATCAAGGAAGCCGCCGCGATGGGCCTGCCGGTGATCGCCACGCGCTTCATGGGCGCCAAGGAGATGGTGGTCGACGGCGTGACCGGCCTGTGGGTCGAGCCGAGCGACGTCGACGGCCTCGCCAACGCGATCGACGCCGTGGCCAACATGGAACCGGCGCGCTGCCGGGCGATGGGCCTCGCCGGCCGCCAGCACATCGCCGAGCACTTCACGCTCGAGATCCAGTCGCGCGACCTCTCGGCGCTGGTCGAGGCGGCGTGACGCCATGCGCCTGCCGGCGGCCGCCACCGGAGCCCTGCTCTACGGGCTGAGCCTCGCGCTCGCCAAGGGCGTGTCGCTGCTGCTCATGCCGTGGGTCGCCGCGCACCTCCCGCCGGGCGAGTACGGCCGCCTCGAGCTGGTGTCGACGACGCTGGAGTTCGTCGGCCTCGTGCTGTCGTTCGGGCTGGCCGACACGCTGTTCCGCTTCGCCGGCGTGTCCTCGGGACCGGACGAGCAGAAGCGGCGCGCGGCGTTGATCGCCGGCGCGGCGCTGCTGCTGGCCGCCGGTTGCGCGACGCTCCTGCAGCTCGCGGCGCCGCTGATCCGCTTCGTCCTGCCGATCCCGATCGGCGACGGCGTGTTCCGGCTCTGCCTGCTGGCCGTCGCGGCGGGCGGCCTGATCGAGCTGCCGCTCGCCTGGCTGCGGCTGTGCGACCGGCCGCGGCACTTCCTCGCCTTCATGGCGTTGCGCGCCACCTTGCAGCTGGTGCTGGTGGCGTCCCTCGTCGGGCTGTTCGCCGATGCCGAGGCGGTGCTGGCCGGCTCGTCGATCGCCGAGCTGGTGCTGGCGGCGTCGCTGTCGCTCCTGCAGCTGCGGACCTCGGGCTTCGCCTTCTCGCGCGAGAGCTGGGGCTGGCTGCGCGCCTACAGCCTGCCGCTGCTGGTCAGCGGGCTGGCGGCCTTCGCGCTGGGCAGCTGCGACCGCTGGTTCCTCGCCGGCCACGTCGCGGTGGCCGACATCGGCCGCTACGCCATCGCCGGCAAGCTGGCGCTCGCCTCGGCCCTGCTGATGCAGCCGTTCGGCCTGTGGTGGTACGCCCGCCGCCTGCGCGTGCTGGCCGAGCCCGACGGGCTGCGGCGCAGCGCCGACTCGGTCGCGCTGGGCTTCGCGGTGCTGGCCGGCGCCGCCGCCACGGTGGCGATCGGCGGGCCGGCCTTCATCCGCCTTGCCCTGCCGGCGTCCTATGCCGGCGCTGCCGCCTTCGTGCCGTGGCTGGTGCTGGCCTCGGTCATGAACGAGTCGGCCAGCCTGCTGAACGTCGGCGTCTATGCCCGCAAGACGGCGTGGCGCGTCGCGATGGTCAACGGCGCCGGCGCCGTCGCCGCGCTGGCCGCCTACGCGGTGCTGATCCCGCGCGCCGGGGTCGAGGGCGCGATCACCGCCACGCTGCTGGCGCAGGGCGTCCGCATCGTCGGCTTCCTGTGGGCCGGCCGCCGCGACGCGCCGGTGCCCTACCGCGTCCTGTCGATGGCCGCCGCGGCGCTGGGCGGCCTGTCGGTCGTGCTGCTGGCGCAGGTCATCGAGCCGCCGCTCGGGCAGGCCGCGCTGGCCGTGATCGTGCCGGCCCTGTTCGTCGGCCTCGCGCTCGGCCTCGGCCTGGTGCGGCCGATGCTGGCGCGCGAGGTCGCGCCGTGACCGCGCTGGCCGGCTCCGCCGACGCCGTGCACGACGCGCCGCCGATCCCGGTCTACGCCTGGATCCTGGCGGCGCTGGCGCTGCTGGCGCTGGTCGCCCCGGCGTTCCTGCCGGTCGAACCGACGATCGGCCTGGCGCTGGCGGTCGGGCTCGGCCTGCTGCCGATCGCGGCGCTGGTCGCGTTCCGCCAGCCCTTCCTGCTCTGCCTCGTGTTCGTGATCTTCTCGTTCTTCCGCATCCACGAGGCGTTCCCGGTGCTCGGCCCGCTGCGCATCCCGCAGCTGATGGCGGCGCCGACCATGGCGATCCTGGCGTGGCGCGTGCTCGGCACGCGCACGGTGAAGCCGTTCTGGAGCCGCGAGCTCACGGCGCTGTCGGTGTTCTTCGGCCTGGTCACGGTCGGCATGTTCTTCGCCGTCAACAAGGCCGCGGCCACGGGCTACTGGACGTCCACCTACGTCAAGATCTTCGCCATGGTGCTGGTCATCGCCTGGCTGTCGCGCCACGAGCGGGAGTTCGCGCTGGTGTCGCGGGCGCTGGTGATCGCCGGCATGCTGGTGGCCGCGGTAGCGCTGTACAACAAGGCCAACGAGATCGGGCTGGTCGAGGGCACCCGCGTCACCATCGGGCGCGACATCGGCTCGGTACTGGGCGATCCCAACGACCTCTCGCTGGTCCTGCTGTTCCCGCTGAGCTTCGCCGCCGCCCTGATGGCGACGCGCACCGGCTGGGCCTCGACGCTGCTCGGCCTGGTCGGCTCGGGCATGATCGTCGCCGCCATCATCGCCACCCAGAGCCGCGGCGGCCTGCTCGGCTCGGTCGCGGTCGCCGGCATCTTCGGCGCCCGCATGGT
>Ga0102832_1001504_pt1 | contig 17490 bp, 15 predicted proteins | sample EBPBio282013_DNA_FD_88942 | JGI IMG/M metagenome (GOLD analysis project Ga0102832, IMG submission 88942) | Wastewater treatment Type I Accumulibacter community from EBPR Bioreactor in Madison, WI, USA - Reactor 2_5/28/2013_ DNA (Illumina Assembly) | ecosystem: Engineered > Bioreactor > EBPR >...
GAGGTTGGCCGCCCCCATCGCCAGGCCCAGGGCCCACAGCACGTGGCCGCCCAGGCCGAACACGATGAGCGCCGCGAGGTTGGTGGCGACGTTGGCCACCTTCGCGATCGCCGAGGCGTTGAGGAACGAGTACCCGAGCAGCGACACCAGGGCGAAGACCAGGAAGGTGCCGGTGCCGGGGCCGAAAACGCCGTCGTAGAGGCCGATGCCGAGCCCGAGCAGGACCGCGGCCGCACCGTGGCGCGCGTGCGCCTCCGTGCCGTGCCAGCGCAGGTCCTGCCGGGCGCCGAGGTCGGGCTTGAGCAGCGTCCAGACCCCGACGACGACGAGCATGACCAGGGCGACGGGGCGGAACCACGACCCCGGCACATGCGTGGCGAGCAGCGCCCCGCAGGCCGAGCCCACGAACGCCGCCCCGGCCATCCGGACGGCGGTGCCGACGTCGGTCACCGCCGCCCGCCGGTAGGTCAGGGCCGCGGCGGACGTGCCGATGATCGACGACGCCTTGTTGGTGCCGAGCACCGTCGCGGGCTCGGCGTCGGGCAGGGCCACGAGCAGCGCGGGCAGCTGGATGAGGCCGCCGCCGCCGCTGACCGCGTCGACCCAGCCCGCGAGCAGCGCAGCCAGAAGCAGCGCGACGAGGACGGGCGGGGCGACGCCGAGGACGGTCGTCGAGTCCGCCAGCAGCGCCGCGGCGTCAGGCACGGTCAGGCGCCGGCGGCTTCGAGGCCGTCCTCGGCGCTCCAGGCCAGGACGACGTCGAGCACCTCGCCGATGGACTGCACGACGGCGTCCGGCACGACCTCCACCGCGACCTGCTGGTGCGCCGGGATGTCGCTGTGCGGCACCCAGATCGCCCGCATGCCGACGACCTGCGCGCCATGGACGTCGTCCCACGGGCGGTCGCCGACGAACACGGCGCGGGACGCGTCGTCGACGCCGACCGCGGTCAGCGCGAGCGCGAACGCATCCGCGTGCGGCTTACCGACCGGGGTCTCGCTGGTGTAGACCGCGCCGTCGACGAGGTGCAGGACGCCGTCGCGGCGGAACACCTGCTCGTGGAACTCGCGCGGCCACATCGTGTTCGACAGCACGCCGACCTTGATGCCCGCGGCGTGCAGCCCCTCGAACAGCGGCACGACCTCGGCATGGGTGTGCGTGTGCGGCTACCAGGCGTCGAGGTAGGCGTCGAGGGCGTCGCGGTGCTGCCAGCTCGAGGTGTCGATGCCGGCGGTCTCGAACACCTTGTCGAGGTGGCCGGTGCCCGCCTCGCCGAAGGTCTCTCGCTGCCGCTTCCAGAACGACTCCTCGGCGTCGAAGAGCCGCTGCGCGAGCTCGGCGCCGTGGACCGGGTCGTACACCTGGGCATAGGCGTACCACTGCGCGACGAGGTCGATGTCGTGCCAGGGCGTGAGGGTGCCGCCCCAGTCGAAGACGACGGCGTCGACCGCGCTCATCCGCGGACTGCGGCGACGACGGCGTCGAGCGCGGTGGCGGCGTCGAGCTCGGTGCGCTCGCCTGACCTGCGGTCCTTGAGCTCGACGACGCCGTCGGCGAGGCCCTTGCCCACCACGACGATGGTCGGGACGCCGATGAGCTCGGAGTCCTTGAACTTCACGCCGGGCGAGGCCTGGCGCCGGTCGTCGTAGATCACCCGGACGCCGGCGGCCTCGAGGCCGGTGGCGAGCTCCTCGGCGTAGGCCCAGACGGCGTCGTCCTTGCCCGTGGCCACGAGGTGGACATCGGCCGGCGCGACCTCGCGCGGCCAGCACAGGCCGATGTCGTCGTGGCTCTGCTCGGCGATCGCGGCGACCGCGCGCGAGACGCCGATGCCGTAGGACCCCATCGTCACCGTCACGAGCTTGCCGTTCTCGTCGAGCACCTTGAGCTCGAGCGCCTCGGCGTACTTGCGGCCGAGCTGGAAGATGTGGCCGATCTCGATGCCCTTGGCCATCTCCAGCGCCGACCCGCAGCTCGGGCACACGTCGCCCGGCAAGATCTCGGCGGCCTCGATCGTGCCGTCGGCGGCGAAGTCGCGGCCCATCGCGAGCTCGAAGACGTGCTTGCCGTGCTCGTTGGCGCCGGTGATCCAGCGGGTGCCCTCGACCACGCGGGGGTCGACGAGGTAGCGGATGCCCGACGCCGACTCCTCGCCGAGCACCTGCGGCCCGATGTACCCCTTGACCAGCTGCGGGTGCTTGCGCAGCTCGTCCTCCTCCATCGGCGCCGGCACGTCGGTGCCGAGCTGCGCCTCGAGCCGCTTCATATCGACCTCGCGGTCGCCGGGCAGGCCGACGACGAGCGGGTAGGTCGTGCCGTCCGGGCGCGTGACGGTGAGGACGACGTTCTTGAGCGTGTCGGCCGCCGTCCACGGGCGGTCGGAGCGCGGCTGGTGGGCGTTGGCGTGCGCGACGAGCGTCTCGATCGTCGGGGTGTCCGGGGTGTCCTCGACGTGGGCGGCCGGGGCGCCCTCGAGCGGCAGCGCCGGCGGGGCCGGGGTGACGACGGCCTCGACGTTGGCGGCGTAGTCGCAGCTGGTGCAGCGGACGTAGGTGTCCTCGCCGTTGTCGGTGCGCGCGAGGAACTCCTCGGACGCCGACCCGCCCATGGCGCCCGACATCGCCGAGACGATGACGTAGTCGAGGCCCATGCGGTCGAACGTCGCGATGTAGGCCGCGCGGTGCTTGTCGTAGGAGGCCTGCAGCCCGGCGTCGTCGACGTCGAAGGAGTACGAGTCCTTCATCACGAACTCGCGCCCGCGCAGGATGCCCGCGCGCGGCCGCGCCTCGTCGCGGTACTTGGTCTGGATCTGGTAGATCGACAGCGGCAGGTCCTTGTAGGAGGAGTACTCGCCCTTGACCATGAGCGTGAACATCTCCTCGTGCGTGGGGCCGAGGAGGTAGTCGTTGCCGCGGCGGTCGTGCAGCCGGAAGATGCCGTCGCCGTACTCGGTCCAGCGATTGGTCGCCTCGTAGGGCTCGCGCGGCAGCAGCGCCGGGAAATGCACCTCCTGGAAGCCGGCGCGGTCCATCTCCTCGCGGACGATGCGCTCGACGTTGCGGTAGACGTGGTAGCCCAGCGGCAGCCAGCTGAAGATGCCCGGCGCGACGCGACGGACGTACCCGGCGCGGACGAGGAGCTTGTGGCTGGGCACCTCGGCGTCGGCAGGGTCCTCGCGGAGGGTGCGCAGGAACAGCGACGACATGCGGAGCAGCACAGGTTCTCCTCGGGCGGGTGCCGGCGGCGCAGGGCGCGCCCCGGGGACGCAGGATATCCGGGCGGCCGGGGCGGGCCCGACCCAGTTGCGCCCGGCGTCAGGCGGGCACGGCCGCGCGGCGCGCCGGGATCTTGCGCAGGTCCGAGCTCCATCCGAGGACGACGCCGGTCACGACGACGACGCTGGGCACCGCCATCCCCCACGCCGGGCCGTACGCGCCGGCCACGAGGCCGCCGAGAAGCGCGCCCGCGGGCGCGCCCAGGCCCCAGCTGAGCATGCGGCCGGTGGTGTTCACGCGGCTCTGCATGTCCTCCGGGGTCTCCTCCTGCCGGAAGGTGATGTTGTTGACGATGCTCACGAGGTTGGCGGCGCCGAAGAGGAACACCAGCACGAACGTGACCCGGTAGTCGTGCGGCCACGGGATCAGCACGATGAGCACGGCCATCGCGGAGGTCGCCACGAGGCTCACCCGGGCCGGCGCGAACGGCTTGAGCCAGCGGCTGGCCAGGGTGCCGACCAGCCCGCCGAGGCTGAACACGCCGAACACCGCGCCGAGCCGGACGTCGCCCTGGCGGATGCCGAGCACCTGGTCGGCGAACGGGACGAGCTGGCCCATGATCGCGCCGATGCTGAACGACACCGTCGTCCCGATGAAGGTCATGGTGCGCAGCGTCGTGTGGGCCCACAGCCAGCGCAGGCCGGTGAGCACGTCCTCGCGCAGGCGGGGGTGGTCGTCGCTGCGCTCGCCCGACAGCGAGCGCGTGATCCCGCGGACCAGGAAGGCGCTGGCGAGGAAGGTGAACGCGTTGACCCAGTACAGGGTGGACGGCGCGATCCAGGCGACGACGAGCCCGACGAGGCCGGGCAGGACGACGTCGAAGACCTGGGTGGCGCCCCACACCGCGTTGTTGGCCTCGCGGATGCGGTCCTTGCCCACGAGCGTGGGCACGGCGCCGAAGTTGGCGGCGTCCCAGAACACGAACACCGTCATGGTGACGAGCCCGACCAGGATGACGTGGGCCGCGGTGAGCCGGCCGAGCGCCGCGGCCACCGGGACGGACGCCAGCACGACGGCGTTGACGACGTCGGCCGAGACCATGACGCGGCGCCGGTCCATGCGGTCGGCGAGCGCGCCGGCGAGCAGGCCGAAGAGCAGGTAGGGCAGGCCCTCGGTCGCCGCGGTGACGCCGGTGAGCAGAGCCGACCCCGTGAGCGCGTAGACCAGGATCGGCGCTGCGACGTAGGTGATGGTGCCGCCGGCGTAGGAGACGACGCGGCTGGTCCAGTAGCGCCACCAGTCCCCCTCGGCCCACAGGGAGCCGGGGGCGGTGGGTCGGAGCATGTGCTCCATCCTCTCGCGCCCGACCGTTCGGACGCGAACCGGTTGGCCGCCCGGCCGGCGGCGTCAGAACAGGACGGTGGCGAAGCGGCCGGCCTCGCGGAAGCCGACCCGCTCGTACACGTGGCGCGCGACGTGGTTGTAGTCGTTGACGTAGAGGCTCACGACCGGGGCGATGTCGCGGCTGAGCTCGACGATGCGCGACATCCCGGCGAGGCCGAGGCCCTGCCCGCGCAGGTGCGGCGCCGTCCAGACGCCCTGAACCTGGCACACGCCCTCGCCGACGGCGCCCACCTCGGCCTTGACGAGCACCTCGCCGTCCTCGATGCGGGCGAAGGCCCGGCCCGAGCGCACGAGCTCGGCGACCCGGGCCCGGTAGGGCTCGGCTCCCCCGCCGGCCAGCGGCGAGACGCCGACCTCCTCGGTGAACATCGCGACGCACGCGGGCATGAGGATGTCGACCTCGTCGTCGCGCACGCGGCGCACGAGCGGGTCGGGCTCGACGAGCAGCGGGTCGCCGGGGTCGATCACCATGACCGGCTGGCCGCCGCGGATCTCCCGTGCCGGCCCCCAGGCGTGGGCGAGCTTGGCCCACAGGCCGGCGACCTCGTCGGCGGGGCCGACGATCGACGAGCAGCGCCGGCCGATGCGGCGGCAGCGGTCGGCGAACGCGCGCTCGGCGTCCGGGGTGACCTCGACGGGCACGAGGTTGGCGCCGAGGTAGAGCAGCGAGACCAGCTCGCCGTCCTCGACCCAGCCCCAGAGCTCGCCGCCCATCCGCCACGAGTCGAGGTTGCTGGCCAGCACGCGCGAGGCGACGAAGCAGTGCGCGACGGGATCGCGGGCCAGCAGGCGGCGCACCTCGGGGAGGTCGCGCGGCCCGAGGACCCGCAGCACTCCCGCGGTGGTCGCCGTCACGGCCCACATCCTGCCGGACGCCCGGCGGGATGCACGGTCAACCGCGCGTCCCCGGCGTCGCTGTCAGGTGCGACAGGGGCGGGGTCAGGCGAGGGTGCCCGCGTCGTCCTCGTCGTCGTCGAGCCCGAGGTCGCCGAGGTCGGCGATGTCGACGGTGAGCGGGGCCAGGACGGCGTCGACGACGGCATCGGCCTCGTGGCGGACGGCGTCGATGGTCGCGTGGCCGAGGTGGCCCGCCCGGTCCGCCACCTCGTGGGCTGCGTGGGCGAGGGTCTTCTCGGCGGCCACGACGGCGTGCAGCGCGGTCTGGGTGGTGCTCATGGGGGCCTCCCTTGGTCCACGACCTATGTTACCCACGAGTAATATCGGACGCCCGTCGACGCGGCCGCACCGCTGGAGGTGTGACGCCGCCCACGTCTGGATAGCGTCGACCCGTGCTGAGCAGGGCGGCGAGCGCGCGCACGGGCCTCGGGCCCCTCGAGCTTGCCCTGCTCGACGCCGTCGACCTGCTCGGCGCCGACGCCGATGCCCCTCCGGTGCGCTGCGCGGACGTGCTCGACGTCGTCGACCGGCGCCAGGCCCTCGGGGCCCGCTACGCGTGGCAGGCGCTGGTCGACCTCGGGGTGCCGTGGCGGGTGCACCTGCCGCTGGTCGAGCTCGACGGCAACGCCGGCACGCAGCTAGGCGACGCGCCGGCCGACCCCGAGTTCGTGTCGGTGCGGCTCTCCCCCTTCGGCGCGCTCGTGCTCGCAGCCGAGCGCGAGGAGGCAGGACCGGTGCCCGTCGGGCTCATCGAGGGCTCGCTCTACCGCGGCGGCAAGGTGCCGCCGTTCGACCCGGGCGCGGTGGTGGGCGCGCTGCTCGCGGGCGAGGAGCACGCCGGCCTGCCGGTGATGCCGACGGGCGGCACCGTGGGCGGCGACGTCGTCGGCCTGCTCGCCGGCCGGCCGGTGCAGCTGACCCTCGGGTGCACCTTCGCCGCCGAGGCCGGGCGGCTGGTCATCACCGAGATCCCGCTGGGCGTCCCGGGCGGCCGGATCATCGACACCATCGCCTCGGCCATGCTCACCGCCGGGCCCGACCTGCGGCCCGTGCGGGCGGCCGGCTGCCCGGTGCAGCACGTGGAGGACGAGACGACGATGGTCGACGGCCTGCGCATCGTCGTCACGCCGTCGAAGGGGTCGGATCTGCGCTACGCCGTGGAGTGGCTGCGGGCGCTGTGGCCGGTGACGGTCGGCGTCGACTGCCGGCTGCCCGCGCCGCAGCCGGAGCGCCTGACGGCGTGGGACCGCGGCGACGGCAGCGGCCTGCGGGCGCTGGCCGACCTGCTGAGGATCTAGCCGACCGGGACGACGACGGGTCCGCTGCCGGTGGCCTCGCCGCTCTCCGGGTCGACGCCCATCTCCTCGGCCATCTCGAGGGCCATCTCGACGAGGGTCTCGACGATCTGCGCCTCGGGCACGGTCGCCACGACCTCGCCGCGCTTGAAGATCTGCCCCTTGCCGTTGCCGGAGGCGACGCCGAGGTCGGCCTCGCGCGCCTCTCCCGGGCCGTTGACGACGCAGCCCATGACCGCCACGCGCAGCGGCACGGTGAGCCCCTCGAGGCCGGCGGTGACCTGGTTGGCCAGGGTGTAGACGTCGACCTGCGCACGGCCGCACGACGGGCACGACACGATCTCCAGCCCGCGCTTGCGGAGGTTGAGCGACTCCAGGATCTGGATGCCGACCTTGACCTCCTCGACGGGCGGGGCCGACAGCGACACGCGGATGGTGTCGCCGATGCCGTCGCCGAGCAGCGAGCCGAAGGCCACCGCGGACTTGATCGTGCCCTGGAAGGCCGGGCCGGCCTCGGTCACGCCGAGGTGCAGCGGGTAGTCGCACTGCGCGGCGAGCTGGCGGTAGGCCGAGACCATCACGACCGGGTCGTTGTGCTTGACCGAGATCTTGATGTCGCGGAAGTCGTGCTCCTCGAACAGCGAGCACTCCCACAGCGCGGACTCGACGAGCGCCTCGGGGGTGGCCTTGCCGTACTTCTCGAGCAGCCGCTTGTCGAGCGATCCGGCGTTGACGCCGATGCGGATCGGGATGCCGGCGTCCTTGGCGGCCCGGGCGATCTCGCCGACCTTGTCGTCGAACTGCTTGATGTTGCCCGGGTTCACGCGCACGCCGGCGCAGCCGGCGTCGATCGCGGCGAACACGTACTTGGGCTGGAAGTGGATGTCGGCGATCACCGGGATGCCGGACTTCTTGGCGATGATCGGCAGCGCGTCGGCGTCGTCCTGGCTGGGGACCGCGACTCGCACGACCTGGCAGCCGGCCGCCGTCAGCTCGGCGATCTGCTGCAGCGTGGCGTTGACGTCGGCGGTCAGCGTGGTGGCCATCGACTGCACCGAGATCGGTGCGTCGCCGCCCACCTCCACCGGGTGGGAGTGGTGGCGCAGGGTGATCTTGCGCGAGGCGCGGCGCTCCGCGAGCACGGGAGCGGGCAGGGACGGCATGCCGAGTCCGACGGTCATGGCCCCATTCTCACCCCGCGGCGCCGCCCGCGCCTATTCGCCCGCGGCGGAGCCTCAGCCGCCGAGCGTGATCGGCTCGATGAGGTCGGCCACCAGCACCAGGGCGCCCATGCTCACCAGGAAGATGCTCACCACGTAGGTCACGGGCAGCGCCTTGGCGACGTCGACAGGGCCCGGGTCGGGCTCGTGGCGCAACCGCGCCCAGCGCCGCTTGACCGCCTCCCACAGCGCACCGGCGACGTGGCCGCCGTCGAGGGGCAGCAGAGGGATGAGGTTGAACAGGAAGAGGAACAGGTTCAGGCCCGCGATCAGGCCGAGGACGCCTGCCACCTTGTCGAGCACCGGGGTGTCCTCGAGCGCCACGATCTCGCCGCCGAGCCTGCCGACGCCGACGGGGCCCACGATGCCGTTGGGGTCGCGCGGCTGGTCGGTGAAGGTCGAGACGGCGAGGTCGTAGAGCCGCACCGGCAGCGTCACCAGCGTGGTGACGGCGCGCTGCGTGAGGCCCCACATGTAGGCCGGCACCTCGGAGAGCGGGTAGGTCTCGCGGACCGAGCCGGGCGACACCCCGAGGAAGTTGCGGGTGACCGTCGCCGTCGTGCCGTCGGCGTCCGTGGTCTGGAACGTCACCGTCTGCATCGGGACCGTGAGGGCGATCGTCTCGCCGGCCCGCTCGACCTTGACGACGACGTCGCCCTGCGGCGACGCCTTGATCGCGGCCTGGACGTCGTCCCAGGTCGGCGTCTGGGTGCCGTTGACCGACACGATCGTGTCGCCGGGCTCGATGCCGCCGGCGGCGGCGGGCGACTGCTGGCTGCCGGTCGGGCACGCGCCGTCCGGGCCGAGCGCGCCGCTGGGCGCCTGCTCCGTCGGCACGCACGGGACGACGCGGGCGATCGTGGTCGTGACGTTCACCGTGCCGTCCGGCGCCTGGTACGTGCCGATGCCGCACAGGATGATCGCGAACATGACGAAGGCGAGGACGAGGTTCATCGTGGGCCCGCCGAGCATCACCACGATGCGCTTGCGGACCGGGAGCTTGTAGAAGACGCGGTCGGCGTCCTCGGGGCCGATCTCGTCCATCGACTGCTTGCGGGCGTCCTCGACCAGCGTCGTCCAGCGGCCGGTCGTGGCCGCGCGCAGCTTGGTGGGGTCGGCGCCCTTGGCCGGCGGGTACATGCCGATCATGCGGATGTAGCCGCCGAGCGGGATCGCTTTGATGCCGTACTCGGTCTCGCCCTTGAGCCGGGCCCACACCGTCGGGCCGAAGCCGACCATGTACTGGGTGACCTTGACGCCGAAGGCCTTGGCGGGCACCAGGTGGCCGATCTCGTGCAGGGCGATCGACACGCCCACGCCGAGCAGGATGATCACCCAGCCGAGCATCTCCAGCCAGATCACGCGCCACGTCCCGTCAGCTCGCGGGCACGCGCACGGGCCCGATCCTCCGCGGCTAGGACGTCGTCCACATCGCGCGGGTTCCCGTATCCGCCGTCCAGGTGCTCCTGCACGACGGCCTCGAGGGTGTCGACGATCCCGAGGAAGGGCAGCCGGCCGGCGAAGAAGGCCTCGACGAGCTCCTCGTTGGCGGCGTTGAAGACCGCGGGCGCCGTGCCGCCCGCCACGGCGGCGCGACGGGCGAGCCGCACGGCCGGGAAGGCGTCGTCGTCGAGCGGCTCGAAGGTCCAGGTGGACGCCGTCGTCCAGTCGCAGTGCGGGGCGGCCCCCGGCACCCGCTCGGGCCACGACAGGCCCAGCGCGATCGGCAGCCGCATGTCGGGCGGGCTCACCTGGGCGAGCGTGGAGCCGTCGACGAACTCGACCATCGAGTGGACGATCGACTGCGGGTGCACGACGACGTCGATGCGGTCCATCGGGATGTCGAAGAGCAGGTGCGCCTCGATCACCTCGAGCGCCTTGTTGACCATCGTCGCCGAATTGGTCGTGACCATCGGGCCCATGCTCCACGTCGGGTGGGCGAGCGCCTGCTCGGGCGTGACGTCGCGGAGCTCGGCGCGGGTGCGGCCGCGGAACGGCCCGCCGCTCGCCGTGAGCAGCAGCCGGGCCACCTCGTCGGCGGTGCCGCCGCGCAGGGCCTGCGCGAGCGCCGAGTGCTCGGAGTCGACCGGCACGATCTGTCCGGGCTTGGCCGCGGCCTTCACCAGGGGGCCGCCCGCGACCAGCGACTCCTTGTTCGCCAATGCGAGCGTGCTGCCCGCCTCGAGGGCCGCCAGCGTGGGCCGCAGGCCGATCGACCCGGTCATCCCGTTGAGGACGACGTCGCAGCGCAGGCCGGCGATCTCGGTCGACGCCTCGGGCCCCACGAGCACCTGCGGCGCGATGCCGCGGTCCGCGAGCGCTGCGCGCAGCTCGTCCTCGCGCGCGGCGTCGGCGACGCCCACGACCTCGACGTCGAAGGCCCGGGCCTGGTCGGCCAGCAGCGCGACGTTGCCTCCCCCGGCCGACAGCGCGACCACGCGGAACCGGTCGCGGTTGCGGTCGACGACGTCGAGCGCCTGGGTCCCGATCGACCCGGTGCTGCCGAGGATGACGACGTCGCGCATGGGCCCAGTGTGACGGACGGGCCGGATGCACGCCCGCAGCGGTGCGTCGGGTTGGATATGCCGGTGATCCGCGCCGACCGCGTCCCCGAGGACGACCCCGACCTCGTGTCGCTCGCGACAGCCATGGTCGAGGAGATGATCGGGCTCTACGGCGGCGACGTCGGCACCTGGCGGCTGGTGCCCCCGCGCGGCTCGTGGGTCGTGCTGCGCGACGCCGACGGCGCACCCGTCGGCAGCGGGGGCCTCATCCCTCTCGACGTCGCCGAGCCGGGCTCGCCGGAGTGGATGGGCGAGCTCAAGCGCCTCTACATCGTGCCGTCGCGGCGCGGCGAGGGGCTGTCGAAGCGGCTCGTGTCCGAGTGCGTCGCGATGGCCCCCGAGCTCGGGTACCGCACCCTCTGGCTCGAGACGGGCACCCTGCAGCCCGTCGCCGTCGCGCTGTACGAGTCGCTGGGCTGGCGGCGCATCGAGCCCTACGGCCCGTACGCCGACGAGCACTCGGTCTGCTTCGCCCTGGACCTCGCATGACGACGACGCTCGAGGTGTCTGCGGACGACCCCCGGCTGCTCGCGCTGCAGGTGGCACTGCTCGCCGAGATGAACGCGCTGTACGACGGCACCGACGAGACCGCCCCCAAGCCCGTGGCCGACGGCGCCCGCTACCTGCTCGTGGTGGACGACGACGGCCGCGCCCTCGCCTGCGGCGCGATCGCCCCGCTGCACTGGCCCGGTGCCCCGGCCTCGACCGGCGAGGTCAAGCGCGTGTACGTCGACCCGTCCGCACGAGGGCTCGGGCTCGGGCGGTCGCTCATGGTGTCGCTGCTCGACCTCGCACGTCGGTCGGGCCACGACCGGCTCTGGCTCGAGACGGGCGAGCCCCAGGAGGGCGCCGTGGCGCTGTACGAGCGCACCGGCTGGCAGCGCATCCCGTCGTACGGCCAGTACGCGCACGACCCGCGCACGCGCTGCTACGAGCTCGTGCTCTGACGGCGTCCGGCAACCCGCGCGCCCTGGCGGCCCGGCGGGGCTACCGTCGCGCGCATGTTCTTGGAGAACGTCGGCATCGACGCCCTCGACCCCCGGCGGCTCGGCCGGTTCTGGGAGGAGCTCCTCGAATGCGAGCAGCTGACCGACGAGCCGGGGATCTACGAGACCCGCCTCGCGATCGAGGGCGGCCCGACCCTCGACCTGTGCTTCCCGCTGGTCGAGTCCCCCTCGCAGCTCGAGCCGCGGCTGCACGTCGACCTGCTCGGCGGGCCGGCGCAGTCCGACGTCGTCGAGCGCGCCCTCGACCTCGGCGCGCGCCACCTCGACATCGGGCAGCGCGACGTCCCGTGGGTCGTGCTCGCCGATCCCGAGGGCAACCCGTTCTGCGTCATGGAGGAGCGCGGGGCCTACACCGGCACCGGTCCGATCGCCGCGCTGGTGCTCGAGTCGGCCGACCCGGACCGCGACGCCGCGCTGTGGGCCGCGATCTCCGGCTGGACCGACGCCCCCGGCGTCGCGCCGCGGACGCTGCGGCACCCGTCGCGCCTCGGCCCGCTGCTCGAGCTCACGCCCGAGCGCTCGGTCAAGGCCGACGAGAAGAACCGGTGGCATCTCGACGTCCGGCTCGAGGCAGGCGACGACGAGGACGCCGCCGCGGCGCTCATCGCGGCGCACGGCGGCCGCGAGCTGCACCCGGACTGGGGCGATCTCCCGTGGCGCGTCTACCAGGACGCGTCCGGCAACGAGCTCTGCGTCCTGCCCTACCGCCCCGAGTAGCTAGAGGGCGATGCCGCTGAGGACGAGGACGCGCTCGTAGGTGTAGTCCTCCATCGCGGCGCGCAGGCCCTCGCGGCCGACGCCGGAGGCCTTCACGCCGCCGTAGGGCATCTGGTCGGCGCGGAACGACGGCACGTCGCCGACGACGACGCCGCCCACCTCGAGGTCGCGGTGGGCGCGGAACGCCACCTGGATGTCGTGGGTGAACACGCCGGTCTGCAGGCCGAAGCGCGAGTCGTTCACCGTCGCGAAGGCGTCGTCGACGCCGTCGACCCGCTGCAGCACGAGCACCGGCCCGAAGACCTCCTCGCACACGACCTTCTGGTCGGCGGGGACGTCGGCGAGCACGGCCGGGGTGTACGACGCTCCGTCGCGGACGCCGCCGGTGAGCAGCGTCGCGCCGGCAGCCACCGCCTCGTCGACCCAGGCCTCGACGCGGACGGCGGCCGCCTCGGACACGAGCGGGCCGACGACGGTCGCCTCGTCCCACGGCGAGCCCGTGGGCAGCGCCTCGACGGCGGCGACGACGCGCGGCACGAAGGCGTCCCAGACCGACGAGTCGACGAGCACGCGCTGCACCGACACGCAGGCCTGGCCGGCCTGGTAGTTGGCGAACGTCGCGATGCGCGACGCCGCGAAGTCGAGGTCGGCGTCCGACGACCAGTCCGGGCACACGACCGCAGCGGCGTTGCCGCCGAGCTCGAGCGTGACGTGCTTGTGGGGCACGGCCTTCTGGATCGCGAAGCCGACGGTCTCGGAGCCGGTGAACGACACGACCGGGAGGCGGTCGTCGGCGGTGAGCAGCGGCGCGACGTCGTTGCCGACGGGGAGCACCGACCACGAGCCCTCGGGCAGGTCGGTCTCGGCCAGGATCTCGCCGAGCAGCAGCGCGGTCAGCGGCGTGGCGGGCGCGGGCTTGAGCACGATCGGGGCGCCGACGGCGATGGCCGGTGCGACCTTGTGGGCCACGAGATTCAGCGGGAAGTTGAACGGCGCGATGCCGAGCACCGGGCCGTGCGGGAAGCGGCGCACGATCGCGGCGCGGCCCTCGCTCGCGGCGTCGGTGTCGAGGCGCTGCAGCTCGCCGCCGAAGCGGCGCGCCTCCTCGGCGGCCCAGCGGAACGTCGAGACGGCGCGGCCGACCTCGGCGCGCGCCCACAGCAGCGGCTTGCCGTTCTCGCCGGTGATGAGCCGGGCGATCTCGTCGGAGCGCTCGGCGATGCGGCGCGAGACGTGCATGAGCGCCTCGGCCCGGCGTGCGGCCGAGGTCGAGGCCAGCTCGTGGCGCACCGCCCAGGCGGCGGCGACGGCCTCGTGGACCTGCTCGACGGTGGGCACCACGTAGGCGCCGACGACCGAGCCGTCGTAGGGGTTGGTGACCTCGACGGTCTCGCCCGACGAGACGGGGCGGCCGGCGATCCAGGCGGGGAGGACGTCGCTCATGCCGACGACGGTAGGTCCGGGCCGCCGCTGCCCTGCGCTCCGCATCGGAGCATGACGGTTGCGCTGCCCGCCTGGTTGGACATCACGACGTTCGTCAGTCGGGCACCGCGGGGGTCCGCGACAGCGCGAGCCACAGCTCGGCCCGTACGCCGGGGTCGTCGAGCGGCCGCCCGAGCAGCGACTCCGCGCGCCGCAGGCGGTGGCGCACGGTGTGCCGGTGCACGCCGAGGTCGGTCGCGGCGGCGTCGACCTGGCCGTGGCGGCCCAGCCAGGCGCGCAGGGTGGCGGCGAGGTCGGCCCGCTCCCCCGGCTCGTCCAGCGGCGCGAGGAAGGCCGCGGCCCAGGCGTCGGCGGCCGCCGGGTCGAGCAGCGCCTCGAGGCCGCCCCCGAGCTCGTCGTAGCGCCGGACGCCGTCCGCCCCTGCGGCGAGGGCGCGGCGCGCGCGGGCGAGCGACCGCCCGAGCGATGCGGGGTCGTCGGCAGAGGCGGTGTCGCCGATGCCGGCGGCGCGCAGCACGTCGTCGTCGGACATCGCGAGTCCAGGGGCGGCGGCGTCCAGCGACGCCGCCGGCACGACCGCCAGCACCGTCCCGGGGTCGTCGGCGAGCAGGCCCGACGCGGCGGCCGAGCCGGGCAGCACGTCGGCGATGCGCTCCTCGACGGCCGCGAGCGACGCCGGGGACGCGTCGGCGCCGCGGGCGACGACCACGCGCACGGGCGCGCCGCGCAGCGCCGCCCAGCCGAGCTGGTCGAGCGGGAGGGTGGCCACCTGGCCGTCGAGCATCAGCCTGAGCGCGGCCGCGCGCACGCCGCGCTCGGCGGCCGTCCGCCCCTCCGAGCGCGCGAGCGACAGCGACAGCAGCGAGACCGCGAGGTTGACCACTGCCTGCTCGCCCGGGGTGAACGGCCGCGCAGCTCCGACGGCGAGGAACCCGCGCGCGCGGCCACGGACGCCGAGCGGCTGCAGCACGACGTACTCGTCGGCGCCGGATACGACGGCGGAGGCGAGCAGGCCCTTGGGGCGCAGCCGCGCCACCTCCGCGCCGAGCTCGGCCGCGCGCGACGACGCCGACGCGGGATGCGCCTGCACGACGCCGCCCGAGGGGTCGAGCAGCAGGGCGAAGCCGCCCACATGGCGCGCGAGCCGGGAGACGACGGCGGAGGGCCCGCCGTCGTCGGCCGTCAGCGCAGCGCGGATCAGGTCGCGCTGCGCGGCGAACCCGCGCGCCGCCTCGTCGTACTCCTCCGCGGCCAGCAGCCGCGAGACGGCCTTGGTGACGGCGATGAACGGGGTGGCCTCGGGCACGCGCACCAGCGGCAGGCCCGCCGCCTCGGCGGCGGCGACGAGGGCGGCCGGGACGTCGTCGTGGGAGAGCCCGACGCCGACGCCGAGCGCGGCGGCGTCGGCGTCGACGAGCCGCTGGACGTAGGCCTGGGCGGCGGCCGACCGAGACGACAGCCGCATGCCGGTGGTGAGGACGAGCTCGCCGCCCTCGAGGAAGGGTCCGGGGTCCTCGAGCTCGCTGACGGCGACCCAGCGCACGGGCCGGTCGAGCCCCGGCTGGCCGGCCAGCAGCGCCAGGCCGAGATCGGGCAGGGCGACGATGTCGCGCAGGCGAGGCGGCACAGGACCCTCCGGATCGGTGCCGGGACGCCGGTGTCCAGGCTGGACAAGGATAGGGCCCAGGATCGCCGGGAAGTCCAGGCCGCGGCGGGGGCCCCGCCCCTACGCTCGCCCCATGACGACCTCCACCTCCCCCGCCGAGCTCCCCCAGGAGCGCCGCCTCGTCACCGCCGTCCCCGGCCCCAAGAGCCTGGAGATCCAGAGCCGCCGCACCGCCGCTGTCAGCGCCGGCGTGGGCGCCACCCTGCCGGTCTACGTCGAGGCCGCCGGCGGCGGCGTCATCGTCGACATCGACGGCAACTCGCTCATCGACATGGGCTCGGGCATCGCCGTCACCAGCGTCGGCAACTCCGCGCCGAAGGTCGTCGCCGCGGTCCAGGAGCAGGTAGCGAAGTTCACCCACACCTGCTTCATGGTCACCAGCTACGAGGGCTACGTCGAGGTGTGCGAGGCGCTCAACCGCCTCACCCCCGGCGACCACGAGAAGCGCTCGGCGCTGTTCAACACCGGCGCCGAGGCGGTGGAGAACGCGGTGAAGATCGCCCGCGCCTACACCAAGCGCGACGCCGTCGTCGTCTTCGAGCACGGCTACCACGGCCGCACGAACCTGACCATGGGCATGACCGCGAAGAACATGCCCTACAAGCAGTCCTTCGGCCCGTTCGCGCCTGAGATCTACCGCGTGCCGCTGTCGTACCCGTACCACGACGGCCTCACCGGCCCCGACGCCGCCAAGCGCGCGATCAGCCGCATCGACAAGGAGATCGGCGCCGACAACGTCGCGGCGATCGTCATCGAGCCGATCGCCGGCGAGGGCGGCTTCATCGTCCCGGCCGAGGGCTTCCTGCCCGCACTGGTGGAGTTCGCCAACGCCAACGGCATCGTGTTCGTGGCCGACGAGGTGCAGTCGGGCTTCTGCCGCACCGGCGCCTGGTTCGCCTCCGAGCACGAGGGGATCGTCCCCGACCTCATCACCACCGCGAAGGGCATCGCCGGCGGCCTCCCGCTCGCCGGTGTGACCGGCCGCGCCGAGATCATGGACGCCGTCCACGTCGGCGGCCTCGGTGGCACCTACGGCGGCAACCCCGTCGCGTGCGCCGCCGCGCTCGGCTCCATCGCCACCATGGAGGAGCTCGACCTCAACGCCGCCGCGCGCGAGATCGAGGCCGTCATGAAGCCGCGCCTGCAGACCATCGCCGACAAGACCGGTGTCATCGGCGACATCCGCGGCCGTGGCGCCATGATCGCCGTCGAGATCGTCAAGCCCGGCACCGACGAGCCGGACGCCGCCCTCACCGGCGCCGTCGCGAAGGCCTGCCACGCGCAGGGCGTCGTGGTCCTCACCGCGGGCACCTACGGCAACGTGCTGCGCTTCCTGCCGCCGCTGACGATGCCCTCGCACCTGCTCGACGAGGCGCTCACCGTCATCGAGGAGCAGTTCCTCGCGCTGTCCGGCGCCTGATCCGGCGCCGCGCAGGCGGCACCCGCTCGGCACAACGCCCCCGACCCTCGGTCGGGGGCGTTGTCCTTGTCCGGACTCCGGCATCAGCCTCCGTCGTCCGCCCACTCCTTCGCCGGACGGGCGCCCGGCGGATGCGGCGCGGCGCGTGATGCTCGCCGCAGCCGATCGGGCATCCGCCGCGAGCCCCACGACGGATGGGACAGGTGAGCGCGCACCGCACGGGGCGGTGCGCACGAGCCTGGAGGACCGACATGCGCCGCACCCGTCTTGCGACCGCCGCCATCGCCGTCACGGCCGCCCTGACCCTGGCCGCCTGCGGCTCGTCGGACGAGTCGTCGACCGCGTCGACCCCGACCCCCACCGCCACCAGCTCGTCGCCCGCGGCGACCGAGACCCCGGCCGAGGCCGGCACCATCGTCGAGGTGGCCTCGGCCAACCCCGACTTCAGCACCCTTGTCGCCGCCGTCGGCGCTGCGGGCCTCGCCGAGACGCTCTCGGGCCCCGGCCCCTTCACCGTCTTCGCGCCGACCAACGAGGCGTTCGCCGCGCTGCTCGCGGGCGTGCTCGACAAGCTGCTGCTGCCCGAGAACAAGGACGTCCTCACCCAGATCCTGACCTACCACGTCGTCGCGGCCGAGGTTC